>Ga0255347_1001038_pt1 | contig 47320 bp, 37 predicted proteins | sample wastewater_treat_2_FD_192479 | JGI IMG/M metagenome (GOLD analysis project Ga0255347, IMG submission 192479) | Wastewater microbial communities from Lulu Island WWTP, Vancouver, Canada - plant24 | ecosystem: Engineered > WWTP > Wastewater > Unclassified | place: Canada: Vancouver, British...
CAGGCAAAAGCCGGGGAGACGATTGCCTCTGCTCTCATCGCAAATGGGGTCGATATTTTTGGATATCATCCCAAGGATGGGTCTCCTTTGGGGTTGTTCTGTGCAAATGGGCAATGCTCACAATGCATGGTTTTAGTAGATGGAAAACCTATTAAATCTTGTATGACTAAAGTTCAACCTGGTATTCATGCTATGCCTTTAGAAGGCTTGCCTGATATTTCTAGTTTGCCAGCGAACGAATACATTTTTGAAGATCAACCAGCAACCCCCATATATAAAATACCTGTATTAATCATAGGCGGTGGGCCAGCAGGTTTGTCAGCAGCTGTTGAATTGGGACAGCTAGGGGTTAAAACACTATTAATTGATGATAAATCTCAATTAGGCGGAAAACTCGTTCTTCAAACGCATCGTTTTTTTGGCTCCACTGAGGCTGTCTTTGCTGGCACACGTGGAATTGAAATCGCTGAAAAACTTGCCGACAAAGTGTACGCTTTAGAGCCGATAGAAGTCTGGCTGGAGACAACAGCCCTGGCAATTTTTGAGGATAAAACCGTCGGGGTTTGGAGAGTGGATCGTGAAGAGTATGTCCTTGTAAAACCCGAAATATTACTGGTGGCTACAGGTGCCAGAGAACGCAGTTTGCCATTTAAAGGCAATACCTTGCCTGGTATTTATGGGGCGGGTGCATTTCAAACCTTAGTTAACCGCGATTTAATTAAACCAGCACAGCACCTGTTGATCGTGGGGGGTGGGAATGTTGGATTAATTGCTGGTTATCATGCCTTGCAAGCTGGCATAAATGTAGTTGCACTGGTTGAAGCCATGCCAAAATGCGGGGGTTACAAAGTCCACGAAGATAAATTGGCCAGGCTAGGCGTGCCCATTCTCACTTCCCACACAATTTTGGAAGCAAAGGGAAAAGATCACGTCCATTGTGCTGTTATTGCTCAGGTAAACGAGAATTTTCAAACTATCCCTGGAACCGAAAGAGAAATTTCCTGTGATTGTATTTTAATTGCTGTCGGGCTCGACCCAGTTGATGAATTTATTCAAAAAGCAGTTGAAGTTGGACTTCCAATTTTTTCTGCAGGTGATGCTGAAGAAATAGCTGAGGCTTCCTCTGCAATGTTTTCTGGCAAAATCACAGGATTAGAGGTTGCCCAACACCTGGGTATGGCGATAGAACCTATTCCAACATCATGGCGAGATTTTGAAACAATTTTGAAATCTCATCCTGGTGATGTTCAGCTTCTTGAACAAACGCCTGTGGAAGAGAAAGCATTTCCTGTAATCCATTGCCGACAGGAGATACCTTGCGATCCTTGTACAAGCGTTTGCCCCTATGGGTTAATTTCAATAGGCAGTAATGATATTCGTGGTTTGCCAGAATATCAAATTCGGGATGAAAAGACCTGTATCGCTTGTGAACGCTGTGTTGCCATTTGCCCCGGTTTGGCCATCACCGTCGTAAACTTTCGCAAAGATCCTGATAAAGCCCTGGTGTCAATTCCACTCGAGTTTCAGGCTGATTTTATTAATATTGGCGATCTTGTCCCCTTGGTCGATATCGATGGGAATTTTTTAGGTGAATATCCGGTTATTAGAGTCCGCACACTCCGTCAATTTTCCCACACTCTGATTGTGCAAGTACAGGTGCCTTCTGAAATCGCCACAAAAGTTACTGGAATCCAATTTAAGGGTGGTTGGTCATCAACAGAATTTGAAACAGACCAGGATGTAGAGGAAACTCAACAAGACACAATAATTTGCCGCTGTGAACACGTTTCAGCTGATGAAATCCGAACACTTATCCGGTCTGGTGTTCGCGATATCAACCAGCTCAAAGCTGCAACCAAAGCAACCATGGGTTCTTGTGGTGGAAAAACTTGTTTGCAATTAATCAAAAAAATCTTCCGGGAAGAAGGTGTTTCAATTGAAGAAATCACTACACCAGTTCAACGTCCCGTTTTTGTTGAAATGCCATTGGAGTTAATCGCAATAAACTTTCAAGAGGATTAATCAATGCGGACTGTAGAGCAACGCACCAATTTCGATGTCATCATCATTGGCAGTGGTTCAGTTGGACTGCCTGCAGCCTTTTTCCTGGCGAAAGAGGGATTGGATGTCCTTGTTATTGATCAATTACCCAGTGCAGGGCAATATTCAAATAAACACGCAATAGGTGGCATCAGGGCAACCCACTCAGATTTTGCTAAGATTACCTTGTGTAAGCGTAGCATTGAGATTTTCTCTACCTGGCAAGAATTAACCGGTGATGATATCGAATGGCACCGAGGCGGATACTCGTTTGTTGCTTACAATGATGAAAATGCGCGTATTTTAAAAGAATTGGTTCCCTGGCAACAAAAACATAATTTAAATATTTCTTGGCTCAATAAATCGGAATTAATCGATGTAATTCCACACCTTAACCCTGTTAATCTTATTGGCGGAACCTATTCGCCCGATGATGGTAGTGCATCTCCGTTAAAAACAGCTTTTTCTTTTCACAAGCAAGCTGCTCAGGAGGGAACATATTTTAAATTCAATGAGACTGTCACAGCGTTTATAACTAACGGAAATCGTGTGGAAGGTGTTGAGACAAACCAAGGTCAATATCATTCTCAATGGGTTATCAATGCAGCTGGAGGCTTTGCCAAACAACTCACCAATCAACTCGGGTTAAATATCCCGGTTGAACCCGATGCTCATGAAGCAGCCATAACAGAACCTGTCCATAGAATCTTGCATCCCATGATTGTGGATATGCGCGCCCGGCCTGGATCAGCCAATTTCTATTTTTATCAACATCCCACTGGCAAGATCATTTTTTGTATGACTCCGGAACCGCCAATTTTTGGTTCACATACAATAGCTTCCAGCGAATTTTTACCTAAAGCCTCTCGGCGCTTGATCGAGATTATGCCTGTTCTTAAACATATCCGTGTGCGGCGTACATGGCGAGGAATTTATCCGATGACACCTGATGGGTCGCCCATTGTAGGGACTGTAAGCGGTTTACAAGGTTTTTTATTGGCTGTGGGTATGTGCGGTCAGGGTTTTATGCTAGGCCCTGGAGTAGGATTGTTGTTGAAAAATTTCATCATGAACGATTTAGACGATGATGATAAAAACATACTTGAAAGCCTCACTTATCATCGGTCCTTCGAAACTGAGGAAATGCTCAAATGACGATAACCGCAATTGTGTTTGACATCGGCGGGGTGCTTGTCCGGACAGAAGATCGATCTGGAAGAATAGCACTTGAAAATCAATATCAACTTCCTCCAGGTGGTGTTGATGAGTTGGTATTCAATTCAAAAATTGCAGCCGATTCGACCGTTGGAAAAGCGAATTCTGAAAGGATTTGGCAGTATATAGCCGAAAAACTATCGTTAACTCCAGAAGCATTGGGGGCGTTTCAAAAAAGTTTTTGGAGTGGAGATCAATTAGACAAAGAGCTGGTTGAATTCATAGGATCCTTGCGGAAAACTTTTACTATTGCATTACTAACCAATGCCTGGGAAGGTGCACGAAATATTCTTGCAAAACAGTATAATATTGTTGAAAGAATAACAGTGGATCATTTATTAATTTCTTCTGAGTTGGGCTTTGCAAAACCCGATCAAAAAATATTTTACATTTTATCTGATACAATTGCCGCTCCTTTCCACCAAATCCTATTTGTTGATGACTTTTATGAAAACATTGCAGCAGCTGGCTTACTTGGGATGCATACCATTCATTACAAATCGGGTATGAACCTAATTGCCCAAATACAAAACAGGGTGAATCAATAATCGTCACGCGGCGAAAGAAGACACGTGATGCAAATCGAACAATTTCTTGAAAAACTTCCTACGAATTACTCAGTTCTCGATCTTGAACTGATTAAAAAAGCATACCATATCGCTGAAGTCGCCCACAGCGGGCAAACCTTGCCAAACGGCTCGCCCTATTTTAATCATTGTGTATCAGTGGCATTAATTTTAGCGGAATTATCCGTCCCACCGGAATTGATTATTGCTGGATTGTTGCATGATGTCATTGAGAATACTGAAATTACATTGCCGGAGATCCAAAAAGAATTCAACCATGATATTGCGGGGTTAATTGACGGAGTAACTAAGCTAACCAACCTTCCCAAACTTCTGAGAGCAGACCAGCGCTTTGATCATTCTTTAGAGAAAAAGGAACCTTCTTCACATCGGAAGATTCGGGAGGAAGAAATTGCCGAATCGCTGAGAAAAACTTTCTTAGCAATGAGCGATGATATCCGAGTTGTTGTCGTCAAACTTGCGGACCGTTTACACAATATGAGGACTTTATCACGTTTTGATGAAACCACGCAAAAGCGCATATCGCAAGAAACCCTGGATATATTCGCACCTTTAGCGAACCGATTGGGAATCTGGCAAATAAAATGGGAGTTAGAAGATCTTGCATTTCGTTATGTTGCACCAGATGAATATCGTGAAATAGCAGAAAAACTGGCAAATCGACGAGCCGATCGTGAAAAACAAATCCAGGATATTATTTCCCGTTTAAGCAAAGAATTAGAAGCTGAAGGAATCAAAAGCAAAATCTCAGGCAGGCCGAAACATATTTATTCAATCTATAAAAAAATCAACAAAAAAGGCATGCCCTTTGAAATGTTGATGGATTTACGGGGTGTTCGATTGATTGTTGAAGATGTAGCTGCTTGTTACAGAGCTTTAGGGATTGTTCATTTGAACTGGCGCCCAATCCCAGGAGAATTTGACGATTACATTGCTGCACAAAAAGATAATAATTACCAATCGCTTCACACAGCCGTAATTTTTGATGATGGAAAGCCGCTCGAAGTTCAAATCCGCACACAAGAAATGCATGAAAACGCGGAATTTGGTATTGCTGCACATTGGCGCTATAAAGAGGATCACGCAAAACTCAAAGACTCCTACCAACAAAAAATCAGCTTTTTAAGAAGCCTGTTCACCTGGCAACAAGAAGATGAAGATGCTGAATCTTTTGTTGATAGTTGGAAATCCGATGTATTTAAGGATCGCGTTTACGTGTTGACTCCCCAAGGCGATATCATGGATTTACCAGCTGGGTCAACACCCATCGATTTTGCATATCACGTTCACACTGAAATTGGGCATCGCTGTCGCGGCGCAAAAATAAATGGGAAACTGGTTTCATTAGATTATGTCTTGCAAACTGGCAACCAGGTTGAAATTTTAACAGCAAAACGCGGAGGTCCCTCAAGAGATTGGTTAAACCCCAATCTGGGTTTAGTGCGTACAAGCCGAGCGCGATCTAAAATTAAACAGTGGTTCAAACGACAAGATCGAGAATTAAATCTGACCCAAGGCAAAGCACTCATTGAAAAAGAGTTTAAACGTTTGGGGCTCAAACAAAATACTCTCGAAGAGATCCTTTCAGAGTTAGGTTTCAAATCTGTCGATGATCTCTTTGTCGCTATTGGCTGCGGGGATATTGGCATAGGTCGGGTTATTAATAAGATTGCTGAATTGGAAGAAGAAACACTTGGAGATGAACTTAAACTCGATCAAGATTTATTAACTGCTCCTCCATCGACATTCCCTTCGGATGCTGTTCGCGTGATGGGTTTAAAAGGCATCGCAACAACGATGGGCAAATGCTGTAATCCAATGCCTGGGGATGAGATCATTGGCTACATCACACGTGGTAGAGGTGCCACAATACATCGCCAGGATTGTCCGAATATCTTGAGAGTTAGCGAAAGAGAAAGATTGGTTAAAGTCTCATGGGGTCAGCCAGGGAAAGAATTCATTGTTCCAATTGAAATCAAAGCCTATGATCGTCAAGGGCTTATGGCAGATGTTTCAAAAGTTATTTCCGATGAAGCGGTTAATTTAATTGACATGAACATGAAGATGAGTCAGCATCTGGCTGTGATAAAACTTGTCATTACTGTTCAAGGAATCACCCAGCTCAGCAGGATCTTAACGAAACTTGAAAGTTTGCCAAATGTTTATGAAGCAAAGCGACGTCGTCCAGGTTAATTGCATGAAAATTCTAATGAAAAATCGCTGTTTTTAACCTTTACACAATAATAGTCCTGGTGTAAAATCGCATCCGAGAAGTCTCTTTGGAAAATTATTAAGGAGGAAAAATGCCTCGAATCCATTGCCATTATCATGATTGTCTTTTCTTAGACGGAAAATATTGCAGCGCTGCTGCTATTGAGTTGGATCCCGATGCAGGATGTAAAACCTATCAACCCAGTGAAGATCTTGATCTGGAAGACTGGGATGATCAGGATGATATTGACGATTGGGATGATCTTGAAGAAGATGATGACGACGATCTCTGGCTTGATGATGATGATGATCTTTTAGATCTAGATCTCGATGATGATGACGACGACTACTAATTTTGTTGGGCTGGGATGACCTAAACGCATCCAACAAAACCTTCGAGATTAAGAGGTGGACTTTCTGTCCACCTCAATTGTCTTAAATTACAATGAGAAGAAACAAATTATTTTATTCTCTGTCGTTTAAAAATCTAAACCAATATTAATTAGAACTCAAGAAAGAGTGGCTGCTTTTGCCCTGGAAATTCAGTATAATCTATGCAGAACAAACCATTAATATTCCAAATAGGTTCACGCGTGCATAGTAGAGGAGATTTGTGGTGTCAGAAAAAAGTTATCAACCTTACAAAGCAATAAATGTATTTTTTGAACGTGAATATTTAGAATTAGTAATCAGGGAAATTCTTGAAGGGTTAGAATCATTAAACAAAGAAGAACAAGCCAAATTCAATAGTTTTTTTAGAAGGCATGTCACTGTTTTAGGTTTTCGCAACTCCCTGCGAGCACCACTTTCTTTAAAAACGCATGCTTTTGCTTCTGCATTTGAAGAAAAAGAAGATGTAATTCCATACACACTCTCTACGTGGACAAAAATCAAATCGAATTTGTCCACACAGGTTAAAGAATGGTTGGAATCAGAGGGATGGACAAACCTTGCTTTAGAACGGGATTTTTCTGTTGACGAAGGATTTTTGTCACAATGGCCTGAGGGATTCAACTTTGAAGAAATCGAGGAGAAGTTTCAAAAAGCCTATCCAGAGGAAAGCCCTTCACGGGATGACCTTATATTGATGGTAATATGGATATCAGGAAATTTACCGAAAGGTCAATCTGATTTATAATTATTGGTAATCTCATAGTATTTAATTCCATTGGAGTTCTTATGAATGGTTTGGTTGATGAAAAAGACATCGGTAAAACAACCATTTCACCGGATGTATTACACAAAATTACTCGCTTAACGGCACTAAGTGTACAGGGTGTCTCCAGAATGGCTGCACCATCAAGGGGGATTGGACAATTATTGTATCGAGAAGACAATCAAGGTGCAAAAGTTGTAATAAAAGACGACAAAGTATATGTGGATGTGTACGTGGTATTAATGAGTGATATGAATGTACGTGACATTTCGCGGGAAATTCAAGAGCGCGTATCTCGGGCGATAATAGAAATGATCGGTCTTTCCGTGGGCGGTGTAAACATTCACATTATTGACATCGAATTTTCTGCATAATCCAAAACTCCTAATAGGCTATAAATATGAAATCCCGAACGAAAGCCCGCAGTATCGCATTACAAGTATTGTACGAAGTCGATATCAGTGGGCACAAACCTGGTATTGTGCTTGCTGGAAGGTTTGAAAATTTAAAAATCGACGATGCCCTAAAAAAATTTATCAGCCAAATCGTTTCTGGGGTAATTGCAAACAAAGAGGTCTTTGATAAATTCATTGGCGATTTTGCTCCGGATTGGCCGGTAGATCAAGTTGCTGTTATTGATAGGAATCTACTTCGCATGGCTTTTTGGGAAATTATAGTTTATCAAAAGACGCCAGTTAAAGTTGTTGTAAACGAATCCGTTGAATTAGCCAAACGTTATGGTGCAGATGGATCGTCAAAATTTATCAATGGCGTCCTTGGTGGTTTGATTGAAAACTTGGAGGAGACAAAATTCAATGTTGAAATCGTTCAAGCCATTAATAAGAACGTTTGACCTCAAATTTAAAACCAGAAAACAAACCCTTAAGCTCGTCTTGTTGGCACTTATTTTTTTCAATATTACAGGGTGTCATATTCCAATATCGAAGAAAAAACCCGATCCAAAACTTTTTGAAAACATAAAGAATTTTTCAACAGAATCTGTCGTAATCCAATTTCAACTTACTGCAACAAATTCTAATTTCAAAACAAAAAAAATTGTTTTAGAAATTTTAGATGATGTTACAGGCCTACCTTACAACAGTTCGTCAATTGAACTTAAACCCCTCACAGAACAGATTTTTTTTACTAGTTTAACTGTACCTAAAGGATCGGTCATCAAATACCGTTACGTAAAAATTGAAACGTCTTTTGCAATCCCTGAAGTTACTATTTCTGAAGATCCAATCCATTATCGGCTTTTTTATGCCTCTAACAACGCAATTATCACCGACATCTTTCAATGCTGGCAGGATGGTTGTGGTGAGAATACCTTTGGCGGAATTGTTGAAGGCGTCTTACATGATAAGGATACAGGGCAGCCAATTCCAGATATATTAGTTGCTGCTGGTGGCAAACTTACTTTTACTGACGCTAATGGAAAATATTTTCTAGATGACTTGGGCCAGGGGGTTCACAATATGGTTTTTTACGCCATTGATGGCAAATATCATACTTATCAACAGGGCGCAACCATTGAACCTGGAATGAAAACTTTGGCTAATGTTTACTTGAATTCTATGCCACGAGTCAATGTCACTTTCATTGTCAAACAGCCAAATGATGAGTTAGAGGCGCCTGTTTATATTGCCGGAAATATTCAACAGCTTGGAAATACTTTTGCGTCTTTAAATGGCGGAATGAGTATCAAGCCCAATCGAATGCCCATGCTATCTCCAAATAAAGATAATACACAATTGATTACATTACCGCTGTATGCTGAAACTGATTTACGTTACAAATTCACGCTGGGCGATGGATATTGGAATTCGGAACAATATCAAAAAGGTGGATTCAAAACGCACCAATTAATCGTGCCTTCCGAAGATGTGACCATTAACCACACGATTGAAACTTGGCGATCGCCAGGCATCGAACCCATTGAACTTTCAATATCATTTCCATCTGATAGCCCATTTAATGGAAATAAATTCATCCAATTTAAAACAGATACATGGACGGAGCCGATTCCCCTTTGGTCGGTAGAAAGTGGCGAATCTTCGTTTATTCTCATTTCTCCTCTGATTAAAAATCAGCCGATTGAATATCGAATTTGTTACATGGAAGACTGTTCACAAATTGCCGATGCCGGCTTAACAATCGACGATAGAAGTATAACACCGACACAAAATGCGCAAAAAATCGATATCACCGTGAATGAATGGGAAAACTTACCAATTTTTCGAAAAGATGAATTGGTCCAAGAAGCATACATCCCTCAAAAGCATGCAAGTTTTTTAACAGCTATTGAACTATCCCCGGAGATGAGCCCATCCTGGATGATTAACATTCCTAACGCCCTACCTGAACTTAATCAAATTGGAGCGAGCACATTGATTTTCTCTCCGCAATGGGTGTTCTCCCCTAATTTGCCCTACTTGCACCCGCAAATAGGCCTGACACCTTATTCTTATGAGCTATTATCGATAAGCGAGGCCTCAAAAGCCTCTGGGTTATCTATCAGGTTGTTTCCACAAATTGGACTTTCTAATCAAATTGCAGAATGGTGGCACTCAAAGCCACATACGGAGGCGTGGTGGAATGAATTTTTTGCTTCCTATCAAGATTTCATTTTAAACTATGCGAAATTTTCAGAGATATCAAAAGCTGAAGCTTTATTACTTGGTGGAAAAGCGCTCACACCAGCTTTCGAAGGTGGCTTTTTCCCCGATGGCAATGATAGCGACATTCCCGCCGGTTTTGACGCTCATTGGTACGATCTAATAAAAGAGATCCGAAAGGTTTATTCAGGTAAACTCATTTGGGTGACACAAATCAACCATCAACCAGATCCATTGCCCCGATTTCTCGGAGAATTTGATGGTATTTATATCAGTATTGATGGGCCTTTGTCTATTAGTGAAAACCCCAGTTTTGAAACAATCCAATCTGGATTTATCCATATTATCGACAACCAAATTTATGAAATTTATCGCAGCCAATTACTACCAATAACGTTGGCTTTAGGCTACCCATCGGTATCGCAAGCTGCCAATGGTTGTGCTTTGCTTAATGCAGCTTGTTACAATGACGGTCTTTTTCGGGGAGAAGACCTTTATACATACGACATTGACTTTGAAATTCAATCTTTGATTTACAATGCAATTATGCCCATAATCGCCAGCAGAGATTGGATTACCGGAATATCTATCCGTGGCTATGATCCAATACCTGTTGTTTATGATGGAAGTTCTTCCATTGCTGGAAAACCCGCTTTTGATGTCATTCAATATTGGTATACCAATTTAAAACCGTAATATTCACTGAATTTCTGCTCACGATTTTTATACTTGAAAGGACCTTTTATTAATGTCTAATATGCTAACAAATTGGCTTGAAAAACTTGGGATCGTACACCAGGGAGAAATATTTCTCAATCCAGATAAAGCCCAGTTAATAACGCAGGCGGTCCTCAACCACGAAGGAGAGCTAACATCCGAGGGCGCAATTGCTGTGGTCACAGCTCCATATACCGGTCGGTCGCCTAACGACAAATACATCGTTGACAACAATGATGTCGCCGATCTCTGGTGGGGAGATATCAACCGACCTATTTCAAAGGAACGATTTGCAAATTTAAGGGGCCGCATTGGCGGGTACCTTTCGAACCGCACAATATATATCATCGACGCTTATGTTGGTGCTGACCCAGATTACCGGTTGAGCATCCGGGTTGTTACCGAATTTGCATGGCAGGCTTTGGCTGCACAAAGCTTATTTATTTACACAGGAGAACCACATACAAGCGAGCCAGATATCGTCATCATAGCTGCACCTGATTTTTTAACCCAACCAGAAATTGATGGGGTTCGATCAAATGCAGCCATCCTCCTTGATATTAAAGAGAAATTTGTTTTGATCGCTGCTTCTAAATATGTCGGCGAGATTAAAAAATCTGCATTTACGCTGATGAACGCTTACCTCCCAACTTTAGGTGTCTTACCAATGCATTGTTCGGCCAATATTGGTGAAAAAGGCGATGTCGCTCTTTACTTTGGGCTATCTGGTACTGGTAAAACAACTTTGTCGTCTACTCCAGATCGAAAGCTAATCGGTGACGATGAACATGGATGGACTGAAAGTGGAATATTTAACTTTGAAGGTGGTTGCTATGCGAAAACCATTCGATTAAACCCCGATTTGGAACCCGTAATTTGGCATGCAGTCCATCAATTCGGTACTGTTCTTGAAAATGTTATCTTTTTTCCGGAAACTCGTATTGTTGACTTTGATTCAGCAGAGATCACAGAAAATACCCGTGGGGCTTATCCACTCACAAGGGTTGCGAATATTTTACCTGATGGAGTTGCTGATCATCCTTCAAATATTTTTTTCCTCACTGCAGATGCGTTTGGAGTGATGCCGCCAATCGCAAAATTAAGTGGTGACCAGATCCTTTATTATTTCCTTTCTGGTTACACATCAAAAGTTGCTGGAACGGAACGGGGTTTAGGTCAAAAACCACAAGCAACCTTCTCAACGGGATTTGGAGAACCTTTCCTGCCGCTCACCCCAGATATATATGCAAATTTACTCAAAGCGAAGATCGAACAGCATGGTACCGATGTTTGGTTGGTTAACACCGGATGGACCGGTGGTGATTACAACACAGGCTATCGCATGCCACTTCAGCACACCCGCCACATGATCAACTGGATTCTATCTGGAAAGCATAATATCGCAGAATATCATCAAGATCCCTATTTCAACCTTACGGTCCCCAATGAAATTGATGGTATCCCGCAAGAACTTCTTTATCCTGAAAGAACCTGGACGGATCAGGAAGCTTTTAATCAGACTGCAACGGATCTAAAGCGTTTATTTGACGAGAATTTCAAAAGATTTGAGATGTTTTTATAGGAGAACATGGTAAAAATTTGCACATCTAAATATAAGAAATCGAAATAGCTTTCTTAATAGAAATAATAACGGTTTAAATCACTTTTCAGTTGAAAACCAATCGGATTTTTTAACATCCCAAGTGCATTTTTGTTCCCCCTATGTTATTTCTTGTCGATGGATATTCGTTAGTATTCAAATGCAACAATATTTCCACAAAATTTTGGATATATAAAATCTCTGTCATTGTGATACACTTTCATCTGAATTAACTTTGATCTGGCTATTTTAAAAATGACAAACGTTAAAAAATAACATCGTATCCCGTATTATGTGAATCATGAAACACATTAATTCATCAAGGGTTTAGCAAAGGAATAGAATATGGAAAAATTTATCATAAATGGAGGTATTCCTTTGAAAGGCGAGTTGACGCCATCAGGAAATAAAAATGCGGCCTTGCCATTGCTGGCTGCGACCCTTTTAACCTCCGAACCTGTCATATTGCACAATATCCCTGATATCCTTGATGTTAAAGCAATGCTGCAATTATTAGGCAGTCTTAATGTAAAAATTCAAAAATTAAACCAAACCTCTTACCATCTCGACGCCAGTGATATCCGTCCTGCAAATTTGGACCCCGATTTGTGTCGCCAAATTAGAGCATCAATTTTGTTGGCTGGACCACTTATCGGTAGGGTTGGCGAACTAAGGCTCCCTCCTCCAGGTGGCGATATCATCGGTAGAAGGCGGGTTGACACCCATTGTCTTGCATTTTCCCGTTTGGGCGTTAATACCAGTTATGCAGAAAATCGTCTTCACTTCGAAACTAAAAATCTTGCAGGTGCTGAAATTTTAATGGATGAAGCCTCGGTCACCGCAACAGAAAATGCGATCATGGCCAGTGTCCTTGCTGGCGGTGAAACAATCATCCGTAACGCAGCCAGCGAACCACACATCCAGGAATTGTGTTATTTCCTCAACAAAATCGGGGCCCAAATTGAAAACATTGGCTCAAACACACTAAAAATTACCGGAGTTAAAAAATTAAAAGGCGGGGAATTCACCATTGGACCAGACTATCTCGAGGTTGTCAGCTATATTGGGGCTGCAGTAGTCACCGGAGGATCGATTCTTATCCGTAATGCAGGCATAAAACACCTGGATATGATCCAACTTGTTATGAACCGTTTGGGTGTTAGCTGGGAAACAAAGGGCGATGATATCTTTGTCTCGCAAAATCAAAAACTGTCAATTGAACCCGATTTTGGTAATGCGATTCCAGAAATTTCTGTTATGCCCTGGCCTGCTTTTCCCACTGATTTAATGAGTATCTCGATTGTGATTGCAACACAATCTAAAGGCAGCATTTTGTTCCACGATTGGATGTATCCTTCGAGAATGTTCTTTACCGACAAATTAGTGAGCATGGGTGCTCATATCGTTCTATGTGACCCTCATCGCTGTATCGTCCAGGGTCCAACACCTCTTTCCGGTGAGTATCTGGAAAGCCCAGATATTCGGGCTGGCATGGCTTTAGTTCTCGCTGCACTTTCTGCCAAAGGGAAGAGTGTCATACGCAATATTGCGCAAATCGATCGCGGATACCAAACAGTTGATGAAAAGCTAAAACGTTTAGGTGCAGATATTGTTCGTTCAAGCGATTAAAACAAAAAAGGCGTTTTGAGAGAACGCCTTTTATTGAAAAAAGTGTGTTTTAATTTGTTTCGCGATCTTTGACCACTTCCAGAAATTGGTTAATTATCTCTCTGAGCATCGGCTCTGGCAAAGCCCCAACCTGCCGGTTCACAACTTTCCCACCAAACAAAAACAGCATAGTGGGGATCCCTTGTACACCATATTGAATTGCGTGATCCGAATTTTCATCAGTATTGACTTTTGCGACTAACAGCTGGCCCGCATACTCTTTTGCGATTTTGTCTAAAATTGGAGCCACCATTTTGCAAGGGCCGCACCAGGGGGCCCAAAAATCTACAATAACTGGAAGGGATGATTCCAAAACTGTCTTTTGAAAGGCAGCATCTGTTACGTTTATCGGTTCATTAATCATATTTTCTCCTCAGGACTTTTGTTCAAATAAGTATATCATATTATTTTCTACATTACTATAAATTTTTTGTAAAAAAGTCGCCCTGGTATATATATTTCTTGTAAACAAAAAATTATATACCCAATAACATCCACAAATAACGGATTTTTTCATAAAAGGGTCGACCCATAACCAAAATACCAATTATTACGGAGGACAAGGCAGCAATTAACACAGCAGCAGCCCCCACATCCTTGCCGACGCGAGCCAATGGATGTAAATCAGGGCTGGCTAAATCGACATTGATCTCAATGGCAGTGTTTAAAAACTCTGCAGCCCAGACCATTGCAATTACAAAAATTATCAACGCCCAATCCCGGGCAGACAATCTTATCCAAATGCCAACAGCAACTGCCATCACAGTTGCAATCGCATGAATCCAAGCATTTTGCTGTGTTCTTATCACATAAAGCCAGCCAGTAAATGCATTTTTCAAGCTTAATAAGCGTTTTTTAAAAAATTTACACATTAGGAGCTCCGGAACAATCGGCGGGGAAAAATATAATCCTAATCAAAACCCATAGAAGTTATTTAATGTAATAGGCAATTCCTATCGGTTTTGGACCAGAATGAGTGGCTAAAACACAACCAACTTCCGCCTCCCTAAGTTCAATATTTGGGTGTGTTGCGGAGATTTCGTTTTTTAGATATTGTGCTTCGAGATCGCAATCTAAATGTGTAATATACGCCTTAGGGATTGTATAGATAGAAGCTTGCTCCAGAAAATGTTCTAACAAGGCATTTATTGCTTTTTTTCGGGATCCCCTAACCTTTTTTAGAACGCCCAAAGTCCCATTTGACTTCATTTCCAAAAAAGGATTGATTTTTAATATGCTTGAAAAGAAATGTTCAATAGCTGAACAACGTCCACCATGGTAAATGTAATCGAGCGTATCTAAAATGAGGAAGCCGCGTGTTTTATTAATCCGTTCCCTTATTCTGACACCAAGCTCCTCAAAGCTCATACCCTCATTTCGCCATTTTGCCGCTTCGAGTACCACCTGACCATAACCCATTGAAATACTGAGCGAATCGATGATATCAACACTAGAATTGTTGGTTTCTTTGATCGCCAATTGGGCATTCCTATAGGTTGTTGACAACTTGCTAGAAATACTAATGTAAATGGACTTACCGTCATGATTAAAATATTGCATGAAGTCCCCAGGAGGAGGTGCTGAAGTCGTTGGATACTGACCTGTTGCTTCGACGGCTTTAAACAACATTTCAGGATGAATGTCTTCACCGTCTTTGTAAACCTTCCCATTTAACTGAATATACATAGGAATTGTTTCAATTTGATATTTTTCACAAAGATCTTTAGGTATATCAGCAGTGGAATCAGTTAGTATTCGAATCATTATGCTTGCTTTCAATTTTTAACAGGTGTTTGATCTTGATTATACCGTTGTTTTAGTTTTGATACCCGTTTTTTCGTTAATGAATTATGATAAATAAGGTATAATCATTTTCTGTTGGAATAAAATTTTTTCCAAGATCTTTTTTTGAGGAAGTTCAATGGTTTTAGCTGAATTACAATTAAATCAATCATACTGGGAGGCTTTGGAGGTTAACCAGGAAGATATTGAGTTCCTTTACACTTTTTTACTTGAAAAAGAAACACCACTTCCATCTAAGAAATTGGCAGAAGCGCTGATAAATGAACGGATACGGATAGAAAAAGAGGAATTACAGAAGAAGCAACTAGAAAATGGAGAATTTTACCAACCAAATAAGGTATTCCAGATAGGCGACAAAATCCAATTTCCTGCATTAAATTGGATCCACGGCACGGTTACAGATCTGCGATCTGGAAACAATCCAGAGTTTCCGGGATTGAAAGTAATTACAATCGAGTTTGCTGATGGGAAAATCCGCCAATTTGCTTCTGAACTTGAAGATCATTTACTAAACATATCTTCCTCAACCGCAGATGACAATCACTTTGACGATAATTTTAATATTATTGAACAATATGGAAGTTTAATTACGGAAAAATTGGAAGCAAAGCTAAACGAAAGTAAAGATCTTGTCCGAATTGGTGCAGATTGGTTTGCAAAATCTTTGTTGATCGATTTTAATGTTGGTCATTTGAACCTGGCGGAAGCCTTGTTGGATATGCACAATGGTGGTCCGCTACCTGTTAGTGCCCTGTTAGAACAAATCGATGTTGCCGCCGAAGATCCACAAAAACTGATTGAATTTTCATTGAATTATGCACTCCAGGAAGACCCACGTTTCGATGAAGTCGGTCCACGCGGCGAAGTTCAGTGGTTTCTTAATCGGCTGGAGCCCCAACCAGTTCGTGAAATACCGGTTGAGTTACGGTTTTCACCCATTGAATATGATCGCTCCGTTTTAGATGATGATATGCTTAAAGCAGAACAAAATATCGACGATGAATTATCGATTGAAGGTCTGGTTGAAAAGAAGAAAGGTTCGTTAAAAGAAGTATCAGTCGTTCTGAATTATCCCCATTGGCGTATCGGCAGCCTCCCTCTTACACCAAACACACGCCCCTTCTTCCCAACTGCATTGGAAACACCGCGTGTCAAGTTTAAATTAATTGATGACAAAGGGATGGAAATTTCTGCCTGGGTTGTTCGCCCCTTCAGCTATGTTTTTGGTTTACGAGATTGGTATGAAGAAATGGAATTAATGCCTGGAAGCATTATCAAAATCAAACCAGGCAAAGAGCAAGGAGAGGTGTTGATCCAACCTGAGAAAAAGCGATCCAATCGCGAATGGATTCGCACTTTGTTGATCGGCGCCGATGGTGGAATTGTCTTTGCAATGTTAAAACAAACGATCACAGCAGATTTCAACGAGCGTATGGCAATTGCTGTTCCGTCGACAGAAGTTCTGGACGAACTTTGGAAAAAGCAAGCAGACAAACAACGACCACTTAAAAATGATGTCATCAATACCATGAGAGAATTGGCCAAACTCAATCCTCAGGGTCAGGTTCATGGTATTGAATTGTACGCAGGAATAAATTGTATCCGCCGATGTCCTCCAGGGTTACTGTTTTATACATTAGCATCAAACCCGGAATTTACTGCGGTGGGCGATCTTTATTACCGATTAAGTGACCATTTATAAAATTGAGTTAATGTATGACGACAAAAACCAGGAGTATTATCAAACCAAAACTCACATCGCCCTTTAATATCGATTTTAATTGGTGGAAACAACACGACCGTGACTGGCATGTGTATTTGCGCAGTTTTCTGTGTGATGAGCATCAACGTTTATTTGAAGATCTAAAAAATGATGAGGTTATAGATTGGGTCGACCCCAAAACGGGAGAGGTAAAGCAAGTTGATGGTTTACAGCACATTTTAATTTCACATTGTGCAAAACAAGAGGGCTTTTTGAGTCGCAACATGGCTTTAGTTGATTCAGTATTTAGGGTGTTTTTGTCGAATGGTAATAAGCCACTTTCACCGCAAGAACTGGGAGAAATTCTGAATCGCCCCCCAGAGACGATATTAAAGACATTTTCTGGAATGAGAGTTTATAAAGGAATTCGCCCTGTTTCAGGTTTGTAAAAAATGATATAATTCGAAACCCAAGGTATGCCCCTGTAGCTCAAATGGACAGAGCACTGGACTTCTAATCCAGGGGTTACAGGTTCGAGTCCTGTCAGGGGCGTTGGAAATTCCCACAGATTTTAAAATTAAACATTATTGTTTTTTTTTTAGGACAAACAAATTTTTTAGGAATTGTTGAGAAAGGATAACTAATGAAATTAATCTTACGTTGGTTGATCACCGCAGCATCTTTATATGTAGCCTACCTGATATTGCCCGGCATCACCGTTGAAGGCAATGGGGTTCTTGTTTACACAGTCATGGCTCTGGTATTGGGCCTGGTCAATGCGCTGATTCGTCCCATTCTGAAGTTTTTGTCTTGTGGCTTTATCATCCTCACATTAGGATTGTTTGTATTTATTATCAACGCTGCCACATTTATGCTTTCATCAAACATTTCACAACGGCTTGGCGCGGGTTATGCCGTTGATGGCTTTGGCACAGCTCTTTTAGGCTCGATTATTGTCAGTATTGTCTCCGTGGTTTTATCTTCAATACTTGTTGACGACGACAAAAAAAAGAGGAAGTAAAGCAACAAAATTTTTTATAATTTAAGGCTTGCATTGCTCGTTGATGTCGAGTATACTCTTACGCTGTGTTGGTAGAGGCTACCGACAATAAAAAAAATAATAATTTACCTACGGGTTCCTTCCGTTATACAACCACCAACGGTGGTCAAGTGTAACAAACCCATGGAAAGGAGATTCCAAATGCGACAATATGAATTAGTATTAATCATTCAGCCTGAATTGGAGGCAGATGCCAATAATGATGTGATTGAACGTATGAAAACGATGATCACAGATAGCGGCGGGGAAATCACAAAAATGGATCTTTGGGGTTCGAGACAGCTTGCTTATGAAATTGAAGATTTCCGTGAAGGATATTATGTTTATTTAGAGATATCAATCGACCCCGCCTTTGGTACCGAATTAAAACAAAATCTTCGTTATATTGAGCCCATCATTCGGTACATGCTCACAAGAAAAGATAATTAACCAAATTCCTAACACAAATTCATGCGCATATTAAGGTTATATCAATTATCAAGCGCGATTTTGTTTACAAGATTTTCTTTACAGTAAACATTGAATAGGATCTGTATTTCTGAAAGTTATACAGGAAAAATGATTATAAATTTTCGGTCAACAGGAGTTTATTATGACGAATTACCAAACCAATCGCTATTATTCTCGGTCAAAAACGTGTCAGTTTTGTACAAGCAAAGATATTGAAATCGATTATAAAAATGCAGAACTTTTAAAGCATTATATCGACGAGACTGGAAAAATACGCCCACGACGCCAAACAGGCACCTGTGCCAAGCATCAGCGGGTTATTGCAAAAGCGATTAAAAACGCACGGCACATTGCATTGCTTCCTTTTGTTAGCGAATAATACAATATATCAATCGACCAGAAAACAGGTTGTTACTAATGGCAAGACAAACACCACAAAAGAAAATTGTTACTAAAAAGCATCTCGCCCGCGAACAACGTGAAGCCAAGCAAAACCGTATCCTCCTCATTGTTTCAATTGCAGTTGGAGCTGTCATTCTTGGTTTAGCGATCTTTGGCGTCATCGACAAGGCAATTACCAAACCCAGAACGCCATTGGCACGCGTGGGTGAAACAAAAATTACAGTTCGCGAATACACACCATTTGTCCAATACTCACGAGTACAGATGTTAAACCAAGCCTATCAATATTTCAGTTTCTACCAGCAATTTGGTGATTTGGGAGGCAACCTTTTAGATACAGCTCGATCAATTGCCGCTGAATTATCGCAGCCTGTGGTTTTCGGCCGAACGGTTTTGGACGAAATGATAGACAATGTCATCATTAAAGATGAAGCTGAAAAAAGAAATGTGGTGGTCAGCGAACCAGAAATTGACAGGGCAGTTCAGGCAGTTTTTGGTTTTTTCCCTGAAGGGACTCAAACACCTACAATCGCTGCAACCGCTCAACCGACTCCTACCTACTCAAAAACTCAACTGGCATTGATTAACACCCCTACGAGCGTTATCGAGGAGTCGGATTCTGTCGAATCAGACGAAGAAGCGGATATAAATGGCAATGCATTCGAGACAACGGGTCAATATGAAATTGGGATAAGCGATGATGAAGATTTTATCACTGAAGAAGAATTCTCCGATTTAATTGACGTTGTCCAATCGGACGATTCGTTGGTTTCTAAAAAAACACCAGCACCAACCCCTACGATCACTTTAACGCCCACTGTGTATACAACTGCGATTTACGCCAAAAACGTCAAGGATTTTGAAAAGCAATTTAAAATATACAATTTCAACATCAAAAACCTTCGAGAAATTTTTAGAATTCAATTGTTGCGCGAGAAACTTACCGAGGCTCTTGAGTTTGATTTGGAAACATCCAAAAACGAAGTGTGGGCTCGTCACATTCTTGTTGAAGAAGAAGAGTTAGCATTAGAAATCCTATCTCGCATAGAGGAGGGTGAAAGCTTTTTCGATTTGGCAGCTGAATTTTCTATGGATGAAAGTAACAAAAACCAGGGTGGCGATTTAGGCTGGTTTGACGAAAATACGATGGTCCCTGAATTCACTGAAGCTGCCTTTAATTTAGAAAAAGAAGGTGAAATTAGTTCGCCCGTAAAGACGACTTTCGGTTACCATATCATACAGTTAATCGGTAAGCGAAAGACCCAATTGACAGATCAACAACTATCCCAACTCAAAGCGCAAGCATTCTCAGAATGGCTTGCTGAGCAGCGCCTTAAGCGTGATGACATCGAGATCTATGATCACTGGGATAAATATGTTCCAACAACACCCGAAGTCCCCCCGCAGTTTATATCAGAGCTATATAAACAACCACAGTAATAAAATTGTTAATTTAGATTTTTTTATAAATTAAATAAAATAGAGGCGGTGAACGCCTCTATTTTTTTATGCTTTTAAAACCCTATTCAAGATAGGCTTCCCCAACTTCTTCAAGTTTAAGGCTTATCATTTGGCTGGTTGAATCTCTACCCATCGTTACACCGTAAATTACATCTGCGGCTTGAACAGTATTCCGATTGTGAGTTATGATCACTACCTGAACATGTTTCGCTAATTCCCGCAACTCTTCAACAAATCTCCCCACATTAGATTCGTCCAACATGGCGTCAACCTCATCCAAAATACAGAAAGGTGGTGGTGACACTTTTAACAGTGCAAAAATCAAAGCAACGGCAGTTAAACTCCGCTCCCCACCAGAAAAAAGAGCTAAACCCTGTTGCCTTCGTCCAGGTAAACGGGCTTCGATATCGACGCCGCCTTCAACTGGGTTTTCATCATCTGCAAAAACCAATTTTGCTTCACCCCCATTAAAAAGGCGAGAAAAATAATTAGAAAATTCTTTATTTACAGTTTGAAAGGTTTTGATGAATTCAACTTCCATCATTCTATCAAGTTCTTCAATGACTTCCTGAAGATCTTTGCTGGCTTTATCCAAATCCTCAACCTGATTATTAAGAAATTCAAACCGCTCTTTTACCTCAATATATTCTTCTTGTGCTTCAGGGTTAACGGCTCCAATTCGACGCAACTGGTTCTTTAATCGTTTGATTTCATCTTCATGATTCTCGGAAATCTCTGAAATTTGGGGCAAATCCTCGATCAATTCATCATTAAATGGCAATGGAGCAGCTATGTCGAATTTTTGTCCACTTTCATAAATCACTAATCCAAAGTCGTTATTAATGCGTTCTCTTAGCAAATCCAACTGGTCCTGTCGACGACTTAATTCAAGTTGCAATTGTGTTTGCTGACGCTCAGCATTTATGACTTCTTGGTGAAAATCCGTTTCATTCTTTTCTAGCATCAAAACAGATTTTTCCAGTTCTTCGCCAACAGCAGAAAGGGGTTGAACATATTCGTTTTCAAGGTTAGCATTTTTCTGCTGAATTATGACGATATTGGTTTTTAATTGATTTTTTTGATTGTCAATCTCAATTAAATTGTTTCCCGCTTCTTCTAGCCGTTCTTTTAGCTTTTGCCAACGCAGTTTTGCAGCGCCAATTTGATTTGAATTGTCAAGAAATCGTTGTCGCATTGCTTCAAGCGCGTTTTGAACAATTAATTGACGGGTTTTTATTTGATTTAGGTTTTGTTGAACCTCAAAAAGCGGAAGTGTTTTCAAATCTTGATTGCATTTCTGCTCGTCGGTTAGTAAAACGCCAATTTGATCATCAAGTTCTTTCAATCGTTTACTTTCGGTCTCAATTGAGGATTGAATTTCAAAAATACTGGCGTCGATCTCTTTTGAACGCTTCAAATACCAATCTTTTTGGTTACCCAAACGCATAAGTGCTTCCTTTACATCTTGAAGCACACGACCTTTTTCCTGTTTTTCCTGGTCTAAAAGCGATATTTCTTCTGTTGCTTTTACATGTTCATCCTTTAAGGCCATGATCGAACTATCTAATTTAGCCTTCTCCAGAATTAATTCCTGCATTTCGTTTTCTATAAGAGATAAATCGTTTTTTAGCTCAATTTGTTGTCTTGTTCGTCCAATTCTTTTTCCAGCAGGGCTTGGACCAGAGATAATCACCCCATTTGGTTGAAAAACAATCCCCGACAAGGTAACAATTGTTATCGGTTCTTTCAGATGGTTAGATAATTTTACAGCAGTCCTAACATCTTTGACGAGTAAAACATGTGAAAGCAGAATATCAACCAAAATTTTATGCGTTTTATCAACAGAAATCAGTTCGTTTGCAAACCCGACTATGTTGTCACCATCAGGTATTTTTTTAAGATCAATATGTTGATAGCTCAGATCATTTGGCGCCAAAGCAACTCTGTCAGATTCTTTTGCTTCAAGGTACTCGATTAATTTGGTTTTAATATGCAAAGGCATAACCAATAAATCGGTTAATTCTCCAAGGGCTGCGCTTATAGCCCGTTCATATTTCTCTTCTATAACCAAAAATTGTGAAAGAGGCTCTAACCCTTGAGGCAGAAGGCCCTGACGAGAAATTTCGATAAGTTTTTTAGAACCTTCAGAATAACCGCTCAATGCTTTTTCTGCATCGTTCAAAAGTGTTAATTGTGTCGTTGTTTTTGTTATTTGATTTTCTTTAAAATCAAGTTGTTGCTTGATTTTTGTATTTTCCTCTTCGAGTTCATTCAGCCTTTTAACCAGCTTATTTGTTTCCAGCTGTTTTTCTTCGAGATCCCGAGAGGCTTTATTGAAAGACACTTCTGCTGATATAGAATTTTCCCTAGTTGTTTTTATATCATCATCGAACGCTTGAAGGGCATTTCTGACCTTCGCATGCTCATCTTTTAACGCGTTAATTCGGTTTTCAAGTTGTTCTATGCGAACCGTAACCTGAATTTTTTCTGTTTCTAATTGAATTCTTCGCGTTTTGATCCCTTCGAGATCTGTATCAATGCCTGCTTTTCTCTTTAAAATCGTTTCTAGTTCCTGGGCAGATGTTTTTTCTTCCTTTTTTCCAATATCAAATTCCGATTGTCGTTGATCAATTTCAACCTGTAAGGTGGACTCATGTGTTACCAATCCTTTTATCTCTTCTTCAACATTCGAAAGATCTAGCTCTAGATTGTCTTTCTGAACTTCATAGGAACGCTGCCGCTCTTCGATGATTGCCAGTTCACGAGTGTTTCTTTCCAACAGGCTATGATTCTCTGAAAGCTCACCGTGGAATTCTTCGAGTTCCTTTCTGTATAATTGCAGTTTTGTTCGGGCTTCTTCAACATTCTTCTCAGCCTCAAAACGTTTGTTTCTCAATCTATTTAAATTCGTTTCTTGTTCCAAAAAAGATTGACGAATTTTTAGCAGATCTTTTTGTTTTTCGTGCCATTGATAACCGTACCATTCGCGCAATAGCAATTGCAAATCATCTTTTACTTGCTGATATTCTTGAAAGCGCTCAGCTTGTCGTTCAAGGCTTCTCAACCGGGGGTTGATTTCGTTTAGGATATCCAGCACACGATCCAGATTTTTTCGCGTATTTTCTAACCTGCGTTGAGCTTCTTCCTTTCGAGAACGGTACAAACCGATGCCTGCAGCTTCTTCAAACAATTTCCTGCGTTCATCAGGCTTTAAAGCCAGCGCAGCATCAACTAAACCCTGACCGATAATTGTATAATTTCTTTCAGCCAGGCCTGTTTGTGAAAGAAGTTCAGAAATATCTTTTAAACGAACCTTTTGACCATTGAGGATATACTCATTCTGACCATCTCGATATGCCTGGCGAGTAATAGAAACATGGGAATAATCTATTGGCAGCCAACCTTCTTCATTGTTAAAAGTAATAGTTGCTGACGCCATACCAGCACGAGAGCGTTGCTGGGATCCTGAAAAAATCATATCCTCTGTCTTTTTTGCTCGCAAAAGGGAAAAAGATTGTTCGCCAAGGACCCATCGAATTGCATCTGCGATATTGGATTTCCCCGACCCGTTTGGCCCGACGATGGCAGTAATTTTTCCAGGAAATTCCAAACGTGTGGTAATTGCAAAGGTTTTTATCCCTTGCAATTCAATTGATTCTAAACGGTTTTCCATAAATTAACCTTGCTCCAGAATACCAAGGCTGATTAACGCTTCCCTGGCCGCAGATTTTTCAGCTGATTGCTTATTTAATCCAGTTCCTCTTCCATAAGGTTTGTCTCCAATTCTAACTTCCATTTCGAAGGTTTTCTTATGGTCTGGCCCATGTTCATTGATCAAAAAATATTTAGGCGAAGAAAAACCATTCCCCTGAGCCCATTCTTGCAGGCGGCTTTTTGTATCTTCATCAATGTGGTTTTGAAAAATAATATCGACGACTTTCCGCAATAACGGTTCCATAAACACCTTTACTGAATGAATTCCCTGATCCAAATATAATGCGCCTATCAAAGCTTCAAAAGCATCACATAACAATGTTGTTCGATTTTGTCCCCCAGCCTGAACCTCACCTTTACCCAACCGTAAGGCTGACCCTAAATTTATTTGTCGAGCAAAATTTGCCAATTGGTCAGTATGCACCAATGCAGCCCGCAATCGCGTCAGATCTCCTTCAGATTTTTCAGGATATTGGTTATATAACCAATCCGCTACCATAAAATCTAGGACCGCATCGCCAAGAAATTCAAGACGTTCATTGTCTTCAATGGCATCTTTGTTTTCATTCAAATAGGAACGATGGGTTAAAGCCCTGGTAAGCAAAAAATAATCTTTAAATGGCAGGTTTAATCGCTTTGAAAAATTTTCGGCACTTTCAAATGCCAATCCCTCTGTCATATGGTTCTGGATCCTTTTCCAGAACTATCGATGCGCAGGCCATCTAATGTAAATAGCTTGCGCATCAATAGTTCAATAACGAAGATTGTATAATGTAACGCTACAATTTTAACCGATAAAATTCTTTTAACCAAATGTTTTAAACAAAATTTTGATAATTATTCCTTTTTTTGACTGTTTAATTCCAATTTTTTATCCACAAATGTTTATCACAATCTTTGAAAATTACACCTCGAAAAAATGGGGATTCCAAATGATAAAAATTTCTCAAAATTTTGTTGATTCTTTTAAACGTTGAATGACAAACTGATGTCCAAAATGAACTTATTTAGACATTATTTTTTCTTTTAGCTACATGGGTATAATTCAACCGAGGAAAGACACAATGAGTTTTTTATTCGACCCAGAATCAACGTACACGATTCATACAGAAGTCTATGAAGGTCCATTAGACTTGTTGCTAGATTTAATAACAAAAGCAGAATTAGACATTACGCGACTTTCATTGGCAAAAGTTACAGATGAATATCTAAAGTATTTGTCCTCACTTCAAGAAAAAAATGCGGTTGATATTTCTGGATTTCTGGTGGTTGCAGCAAAACTAGTCCAAATTAAATCAGAAGCATTATTGCCTCGACCGCCTGAAAGATTGGAAGGTGAAGAAGACCCAGCTGAAAGTTTGGCACGCCAACTCAGGTTATACAAATCGATCAAGAAAACCGCAGAATGGCTTCAAGAACTTGATCAGAAAGGCCAACGCACCTATATACGGTTGGCACCGCCACCGAAAATGGATGAAACGCTCGATCTATCGGGTGTTGATCTTGAAGTCCTTATTGAGCTGTTAAAATCTTTGTACCATTTTAGGGAAGAAGCACTCCCAATCACAACAGTGATTACTATCCCAAGAATAACAATAAAAAATAAAATTAAAGACTTAATTATGCAACTCAGAATGCAAAAACAATTGTCATACCGGCAATTACTTCCTAAAGAAAATGATCGTATCGATGCAATTGTGTTATTTCTTGCTGTTTTAGAATTAATTAAACAGCAATATGTTGATGCAATACAGAAAGGTCTTTTTTCAGATATTCAAATCTCGGCAACAGATAAGGCTTACAAAGATCATGAAATTACTTTGGCACTTGATGGATAAATCCGTTATAATTAAACCGTAAAGCAGAAATAGAACTGAAATCTGAAAAATTTGATCGGGGCACAATTACTATGACTGTCGAAGAAGAAAACGTGGTAATAACAAATGCTCAGGAAGCTCGAGAGTTAACGGAAGGAACACAAAAGACAGGAAATAATACAAAGAAATTTTTGATTATTGGCATTCTTGTCGCAATTGTGTTGATTGCGTTAATCACACTGGCAACAATTTATCTGGTTAAAGAAGAGAACCAACAACGAACAGAGCAAATTCGCGATGTTTTTATCATTTTTTTAGCCTTGCAATCATTACTAATTGGTACCGCAATGGTTATTTTGATCGTTCAATTGTCAAGCCTTATTAACCTCCTTCAAAATGAAATCCGGCCGATCATTAATTCAACCAGTGAAACGGTCAATACACTGAAAGGTACGGCAAAATTTCTCAGTAATAATCTTGCCGACCCGGTTATTAAACTGAATCAATATGCTGTGATGATTAAACGAATTTTTAAACCAGCAAAAAAGTAAAGAGAGTTTACTCGTTATATTTAAAAATTAATCAGTACAAAGGAGAAAGTCATGTCAGACAATAAAGATTTTGGAGCATTCTTAATTGGTTTTATCGTCGGTGGTTTGACTGGTGCAGCGGTTTCACTATTATTTGCACCGCAATCTGGAGAAGAAACCCGTGAATTAATCCATGATAAGGCTATTCAGCTCCGTGATCGTGCCGCGGAAACTGTTGAAGAAGCCCGATTGCGCGCCGAAGAAGCCATAGAACAGGCCAAACAAAAAACAGAAGAATGGACAAAATTGGTTAAAGAACAGGCTGAAGATCTTGTTGAAAAAGGCGAGAAAGCCATTGAAGAGGGACGCGAAAAATTATCAAAAACCATTAAACCTAAAGAATCACCCGAAGAAAGCTAAATTTTTAAATTGTCATGTATTGAGGCTGGTGTTTTTACCAGCCTCTTTGGCTTTAACAATGGCGTCTGGTAAAAAATATAATACATCAAGAGCCGTAACGCTCATGTCTGTTTTATAATGCGCTTTGGCAATTTCTCCCGCATTTGAATGAAGCCACACACCCAAAATACTGGCATGTTCGGGGGACAAGCCTTGCGCCGTCAGACCACCGATAACACCAGATAAGACATCGCCGCTTCCTGCTGTGGCTAACGCAGGCTCGCTGACGGGATTAATATAAGTTTGATGATTTGGGATGGCAACCACGGTCATCGCCCCTTTTAAAACAAGGTTCACCTGCCATAGGTCTGCATATTCTCTTGCTATTTGCCAACGATTAGCTTGTATCTCACTTGTTGTAAGCCCAGTGAGAACAGACATTTCACCAGGGTGCGGCGTTAAGACGACATGATCTGGCAATAAAGTCCACCACTTATCAAAATTAATTAAAAGTTTCAATGCGTCTGCATCGATTAACAAGGGTGCAGAATAAGAATAAGACCGTAAAAATTTTTCTAAAAATATTGTGTTGATTTCACAAACTCCCCAACCAGGACCAATGACAACGGCATTGGCATTTTCAAGAGCAGAACCTAAATTCGAAAAATGCTCTGGATCAAATCGGCCATCGATATCCGGTAGAATTGTCCATACACTTTCAATTAATTTTCCCGCCAGCGCATTGTAAACGTCCCTTACAACACCCATGTGCACCAACCCGCATCCTGCCCTGTACGCAGCTTTCCCTGTCAAATATGCGGCGCCCACAAACGACGATGATCCAGCAATTACCAAACAGGTGCCAAAAGTTCCCTTGTGTCCATTATCAGGTCGTTCAGGGAAGATGCTCTCGATAAGCGAAGTACCTATCATTACCGGTAAATCCTCATGGATGTAAACCGTTGGATCGCCAGTCCCAATATCGATCAAATGTAGTTTCCCTGCAAATGACCGGGCTGGATGTGCCAACAATCCTTTTTTAATTGCTGCCAATGAGAGTGTGTGTTCAGCGGAAAGTGTTGATTCAGAAGTCTCTCCGGTATCACAATCAACACCTGAAGGGCAATCTACAGCGATTGTAAGCAAATCTAAGCGGTTTTTCAACAGCTTGTGGATGTTTCTCATAACATTATACAAACCGCCCTTTAAAGGCAATTTGAAGCCTGTTCCGAGGAAGCCGTCTAAAACAATTACATTTTTTGTCAGGGCAGCTTTAAAAATATCAAGGTTCTCATTTTTTGATATATCGACAACAGTTCCACCGTGTAAACGATATTCATCCAACAATATGTCGCCTTCTCGTTGTTTGGCAAGAAATGCAAATGTCCGTATCCCCCATTTCGCCAACCAGGTTAGCGCAATTATTGTGTCACCACCATTGTTGCCAGATCCAATTAATCCAATAACACCTTTTTGAACATCCAGATTCTGCAACACCCAATCAGCAATCCTCCGTCCGGCATTTTCCATCATAGTCCGATAACTCAAACCGCGTGCATCGGCTTCTTTCTCAATCGTCCGCATTTGTTCAACAGATACAATTTTCATAATCATCCTTCCATCGTTCGCATTAATCATAATTATAAAAGAATTGGAAAAATTGCTTGACTTATATTCTACGATGTGATAACATATGTAACGCTTGGGGGCGTGGTGTAGTGGTTCAACATGCGGCCCTGTCAAGGCCGAGATCGCGGGTTCAAATCCCGTCGCTCCCGCCAAAAAATCCACCTTTACAGGTGGATTTTTCTTTTTCGTTAAGAGTTTGAGTTATTTCTAATCCAAATTATTTACTAATCCCAAATTCAGTTGCCCTTCTGGCCATTTCATCCCGCAAGTGCTTTGCATCTTTTGGATATGTGAAATAAAAACCCGAAAACAGAATCCCACAGATCAACCATGGAAAAGGCACAGTCCATAACATCGCGGTTTGAATATCGAGTTTATCTGCCAGCGTGCCAAAAATCAACGCAGCAATGGCGGCAAACCCACTTTCGATAAACGTGATAAATGAAAACGCTGAAGAACGCATTTCAGGGGCAACGACGCCCTGAATCATGGGTTCTTTCGAACCTTTTCCAGGCCAACTAATTAGCAAAGCCGTAAAAAAGCATAGAATTGTCAGTTTGGTCAAGCTCCAATTCTCAGTTTGAGTAAAAAGATAATATGTAAATGGAATTCCCAGAAATACAGAAACCTGCCCTATAAACGTTCGGCCAAATTTTGGGCTGATTTTTTCGGCATAGTCGCCAATAATCCCACCAAGAACATTGCTGATGGCTGTCCCAATCACAACACCCCCAAAAATTAGCGGGGCTTGTGTTGTATCAACATGGCGCACCTCAACCAGCCATAAAATCAGGAATGCGCCCATCACCACCCAGGGCATAGAGCCTGCCAGGCCTTGGCCAATCGCCACCCAAATTGTAGGAATTTTCATCAACTTGGTAATATCAGAAAATTTTGCCTTATAGCGCTCTGCATCTTCTTCGGTCAATTGTCCACGCATCTCAGGTTCTGCTTCACCACGAACAGGTTCATCTACAAGAAACCAAATAACAAAGCCAGAAATCACCGAGGCTATACCTAAAATATAAAACCCATAACGCCAACCTTCTTCAGTTGCCAGTGTTCCAAGCCCAATTGTAAAAACTATAATCCCCAAAACACCAATGGCTTCTAATATACCCAACATTTTTCCCCGAACCTTTGGAGGAAATGTATCTGCCATGATCGAGAAAGTTGCTGGCATAAGGCAGCCTAAGCCCAGCCCAGAAATAACCCTGATGATAAGCAATTGCTGATAGGACTGTGTAAAGCCAACAATAATTGTCCAAATACCCCATAAACCAGTACCTATGAGCAAGACTTTTTTCCGCGAGTAGCGATCGGACAAATAACCCCAAAAAGGTGAGCTGAGCGATTGCAACAAACTGCGTGCAAAGGTGATCCACGCCAAGTGCATATTTGTTAGCGACCATAACGATTTTAAAACAGGTGAGAAAATTGACATCGCCTGTCCTTCCCCCTGGTCAACAAAATAACCAGCTGCAAGCGCTAACAAGGTTTGGGTACGTTTACGTTCTGTAAGAAATTTATTCTCTGTTTCATCAACATAAACAGAAGTCGGTTCATCCATAGCCAGGCTCTCCTTATATCAAATTAATTTCGCAATAAAGCAAATGCGCACCATATACTTTACAGCATACTTTTTCAAAGAAATCTCACAGTTCATTGGTCGACAGGAACTTAATGTATTATAAGCGAAAACCAAATACCTTTTTACAAAAATCAAAATCTTCCCTGTCTTCAATGCTGGAAAGAAAAAAAGCAATAATTAAAAAAAGAACCGTTTTTTGATCAAAACGGTTCTTTTCAGATAATCATTCAACAAATGTCGGTATAAAAGAGCGTTTATCCTTTCACCGATCCAGCCATCATACCGCGCACAAAATAACGTTGCAAGGCAAGGAAAACCGTTAGGGGCAAAATCATACTGACAAAGGCCGCAGAAGTCATCAAATGCCAATCTTGTCCTTTCTCGCCAACCATTTGTGCCACTGCTATCGTGACCGTTTTGTTACGTTCACCCAAAAAGATCAAAGCAACCAGGTAATCATTCCATAGCCAGAGGAATTGAAAAATTGCAAAAGAAGCTAAGGCTGGAACTGAAAGGGGGAATATTAATTGAATAAAAATCGTGAAATTTGATGCTCCGTCAATAAATGCAGACTCTAAAAGTTCACGCGGGATAGTGCTAATGTAGTTAAACAACAAATAAGTCGCCAGGGGTAAGCCAAAGCCCGAATGGGCCAGCCAAATACCCAAAAAAGTACCATTTAAGCCCATATTGACGTAATCTTTCAGGATAGGCACCAAAGCAATTTGCAAAGGAACTACCAGCAATCCAACGATAATCGTGAACAAGATATTGCGTCCAGGGAATTCCAACCATGCAAAGCCAAAAGCTGCAAACGCTGCAATTAATATGGGAATAATTGTTCCTGGAATAGCAACCGCCAGCGAGTTCAGAAAAGCGCCGCCCAAGTTATTACCAGTTCGTGTGATTGTTCGGCCTTCGGCGTCCTTATAAGTGATGTTCTTTCCGGTAATAACGTCTTTGTAATTTTTTAACGTCAAATTGGTGCTGAAACCCACCCATTGTCGGTCATAAACCCTCAATTCAAGAGATTTGCGGTTGCCTGACCACTTTAACGTCCGTCCATCTTCAAGCGTAACACCTTTGTGAAACTCCTCAAAGGTTCCGGTTACATTTTCTATTAAATCCCCAGTATATTCAACTTTTTGTCCTTTAGGGTCGCGTCCTTCAATCAGTGAAGTTTCTGGTCCAATGGTCATAAGGCCATGAGTATCAACATCAGGGTTTAGTTTTATCCTGGCAACTTCCATTTCAACCTTATGCGGGAACACTTTCCACCAACCCGTTTTGAAGATATCCTCGCTCGGGCGGAAAGAAGTGATTAAAATTCCAATGATAGGAACCATCCAAACAATACAGATGACAATAAGAACAAAGTTTACAAAAAAACTTTGGAGTCGCTTATGCGATTTTGCGCCCTTTGCCATTAGAACCCCTTTCTTTCTTTGTTGAATTGTCGCAGGTTATTGATGATTACAGGTGTAACCAATAAAAGGAGCACGATTGCAATTGCAGAAGCGCGCCCAGCATGGTTGTAAGTAAACATTTGCAAATAAAATTCATTGGCTATCACATTTGTGCTGTTATTGCCACCCGTCATCACCCGCACAACATCAAATAATTTAAGGCTGAATATTACAACAGTAGTAATTACCGTGATTAAAGTGCCTTTGATATAAGGGACAGTAATGCTAAAAAATGCCTTAAACTCATTGGCACCATCAATTCGGGCAGCTTCTAACAATTCGGCAGGAACTCCTTTGATTGCCGACGAAAGAATTACCATTGTATAACCCGTTTGTAGCCAGATCATAATGACGATAAGGAAAAAATTATTCCAGGGAGCCAAAGTTAACCAGGGTTGCGGAGTTCCTCCTAAAGCAATTACTATAGCATTCAAAAGGCCAATTTCTTGAATACCTACCCCTGTCCCTTTATAAGAGTAAATAAACTTCCAAATCACACCTGCGCCAACAAACGAAATAGCCATTGGGGAAAAGATGATCGATTTATAAAGTACTTCGAACCTGCTCCTGTCCGCCAATACAGCAACAAGAAGCCCAATCCCGACACTGAAACCTGTCCCAAATATCAACCAGAGTAAGTTGTTCCTGAAGGTTTCTAACATACGTGGGTCAGTAAAAGCAAAGATGTAATTTTCTAGACTGACCCATTTTGTGCCCAAATTGTTCTGAAAGCTTGCAATTAGTGAGCGTACTACCGGAAAAGCTAAGAACCATCCCATAATTACTACAGCAGGACCGACAAAAACAAATGGTTGCATGATCTTTGACCAGGGCTTTGGTAACTTTAACACCAGCCAGTTAGCCACCAGATATAGCAGGGCAACGCCGCCCACTCCCCAAACAATTGCAACGATTACAAGTACAATTTGTGATGCCTGTGCTCTACTTAAAAATACGTACCCTTGCCAGAGAACAAAAAAGGTGATTGCAGGAACAAATAATGAGATCAATATTTGTCCAATGGCCGAACTTAACCATTGAAGTAAATTGAATTTCTTGGATTTGGGGTTATCAGTACTGAGCATGCACACCTCCAAAAAGCTAATTTTAATAAAGGGCAGGCAAGAAATAACTTGCCCACCCTTTTATTAATAGTCAATGTCCAGAATCGTCCTCAGATTGAGCAATTTCATGCTAAAGGTGCAAGCATAAAATTTTTGCAAACGAAACCTTGAACTAATGCGGCCAGGAATCGTCAATCTGCTTCAAAGCCTCTTGCCGAGTAATGGTTCCGCTCACATAGTCCGTCATGTACTTCCAGAAGGTTCCTGCCCCAACAGCACCTGGCATCAGGTCAGATCCGTCAAATCGGAAGGTGGTTGCGTTTCGAATGGTTTCTGCTACACCGCGGGTTACCGGATCAGCATACCAATCAAGGCTGGCATCATTATGAACACCAATTGCACCGCCAACCTCAATCCATTTTCGCAGCGATTCACCAGTGGAGAAATACTGAATTACAGCACGGACTTCGGGTCGATCATTGAAAACTGCATAGATATCGCCAGCGCCGAGCACGGGTTTGCCATATTCTGGTTTGATGGGAGGCAGGTAAAAGAAATCGTAATCCACGCCCGCTTCTAATTCTTCGGGGAAGAAAGTGGTCACGAAATTACCCTGGCGGTTGAACCAACATCCTGGTGGATCATCAAACATAGGTTTCGGGGCATCACCAAAGCTAATGGTGGGGATTGCAGAACGGCCGCCATATACATAATCGTCATTGAACCAAATTGCTTCAATGTAATCGAGGGCTTCGTTAACCTGAGGTGAATCGAAGGGCAATTCTCCAGCTACCCAGGCATCGTAATCCTCTGGTGGAGCAACGCGCAGCAATGTGTCCTCAATCCAGTCAGTCATTGTCCAGCCAGTCGCAGCACCTGATTCGATGCCCACACACCAGGGGGTGTCTCCATCATCTGCAATTTGTTTTGTAAGAGCCATCATATCATCCCAGGTTTCAGGGATCTGATAGCCATACTCTTCAAAAACAGCCTTGGGATAAAACACGAAAGACTTACCGTTTGCACGAGCCCAAATACCAGCAACCATTCCGTTCATGGTAGCCAAATCTTGCCAGGCCTGAGAGTAGTTTTGTTTGATCCATTCAGGGTTGATCAGCGTTTCAATGTCAATCGCATAGCCCTTATCAACAGCCGTCTGGAGTAAACCGGGTTGTGGGAAGTCAACAATATCGGGACGGTCACCACCATCAAGGCGAATCATAATATTCGCTTCAAATTCTTTTGAACCTTCATATTGAATATCGATACCAGTGGCTTTTTCAAATTCAGCAATTGAATCGTTGAAAACAACCGCGTCCTGATCCGTGAAAGGCCCAGCCATGGTAACAACCGTTCCAGCATACATGCCAGCATAGGCATTTGCCAATTCCTGACCCTGTGGCAAAGGCGCAACATCTTCTGCAGCCGGTTCTTCAACAGCTGGTTCTTCAGGGGCAACGACAGGTTGACAAGCGCCCAGAACAAGCGCAAAAACAACCAATAGAGCAATTAGTATGAAATTCTTTTTCATTTTGTGTCTCTCTCCTTCATTTCTTGAAATATTTGTTGTTCGATATTTTTACCATCAAATTTTAATATTCTAAACCTCCTATTCCACCTCCTTTTAATGGATCCATTCCAAACTTGAGGTTATCCTCGCTATTCGCATGGATAATAAAACTGCTTTTATGGAAGCACTTTCATATCGACCACTGTTAAAACGAACGAGTGCATCCAATTTTTTCAATTATAATATCAATCACTAATTTATGTCAAATTAAAACAACCAATTTATCGTCACAAGATCAAATATTACAAAAGATAATTGTTCCAAAAGGGTTTCCTAACCATGTTCAAAAAACTTTATCAGATCCTTGCCCGGCTATTTCTTATTAAATATCAGTTTTTGTAAATTGAATTCATATTGCAAAGAGAAAAGAGGCGTTATTCACCTAACTCGATAGATAACATTTCCTTATTAATCCCACCCCATTGATAGCGAATTGATATTTTATTACGAATTGAATTGTTCTTATGAGATTATACTTACATCGATACTTGGAAAGTTATTATGATACAGAGGTGTTATGACAGAATTTGTTAAACCAAATTTCAATCCTTATGCTCAACCCGGAGCAATTGTTCAAAAAGAATCTGTAAGATTTACGGTCATTACTGAACAATTGATCCGTTTAGAATTCAACACCTCAAAAACATTTGAAAACCGTCCAACACAAGTATTTTGGAACCGAAACCTCACAGTACCCAGGTATTACGCCTCGATTGATGAAAACCTGATCACGATCGAAACTGAAAAACTATTATTAAAATACAAACCTACTGAATGGGGTTTTCATGAAGATTTTTTATCTATATATATAAAAGCAAACGGGAACACCTGGCATTATGGTCAGGAAGATAATTTGAATTTAAAGGGGACACTTCGTACGCTGGACCGCATGGATGGAGGCACCCTGAATAGCCCTGGCCTTATTTCTAGATCGGGCTGGGCGGTATACGATGATAGTAATTCACTGGTATTCAACACCGATGGCTGGTTAGAAGCGCGTAATTCTCCACCCGGAACAATCGATTTATATTTCTTTGGCTATGGTAATGATTACACCCAATGCATTGTCGATTTTCAAAAAATTTCAGGCAAGCCACCAATTCTCCCACGGTTTGCGCTTGGCAACTGGTGGAGCAAATACTGGCCTTATCACCAAGACGAACTATTGGCACTGATGAAAGAATTTCAGGAAAATGAGATTCCTTTGTCGGTTTGCATCGTAGATATGGATTGGCATATTGTTGAAACGGGAAATGAAAGTACCGGTTGGACTGGATACACATGGAATCCAAAACTTTTCCCTGATCCACAAAGTTTTATTTCTGAAATTCACAAATTGGGTTTAAAAACAGCTCTCAATCTTCATCCGGCTTCAGGGGTTTATCCGCATGAGGCGCAATACGAGCAAATGGCTAATCATCTAGGTATTGATCCTAAAAGTAACCAACCGGTGAAGTTCAACATTGCAGATCCCAATTTTGCCTCTGCCTATTTTTGTTTCCTCCATCACCCACTTGAAGAAATGGGGGTAGATTTCTGGTGGATCGATTGGCAACAAGGGTCTCAATCCAGCTTAAAAGGCTTGGATCCGCTCTTTTGGCTTAATCACTTTCATTTTTATGACCTTGCCAGAGATGGTGTTAAACGACCATTCATTTTTTCGCGATGGAGCGGATTAGGCAACCAGCGTTACCCCATCGGGTTCTCTGGCGATACGATTGTTTCCTGGCAATCTTTGCAATTTCAGCCGTATTTTACCGCTACTGCTGCAAACGTTGGATATGGATGGTGGAGCCATGATATTGGTGGTCATATGGGAGGGGTTGAGGAACCAGAGCTCTACTTGCGCTGGCTGCAATATGGTGTCTTCAGCCCTATTTTGAGAATGCATTCTACAAATAGTGCCTATCATGAACGACGCCCTTGGGCTTATGATGCAGAAATAGGACGTCTTGCAACCAAGGCATTAAGACTGCGGCATGCTTTAATTCCCTACCTGTACACGGCTGCTTGGCACAACCACAAAGATGGGATTCTGCCTATTCGACCAATGTACAATCTTTTTCCAGAGAACAAAGACGCCTATTTGTGCCCAAACCAATACACATTTGGCAGTGAATTGATTGCAGCACCATTTACTATACCTCTAAATGAAGATACGCGATTGAGCAGGCAGCTCGTCTGGTTGCCCAAAGGCGATTGGTTTGATTTTTTCACGGGTGAACATTACGAGGGTGACGGATGGTATGTGATTTACGGTAATTTAGAGCGAATTCCCGTATTTGCAAAAGCAGGCGGCATTATTCCAATAAATCCAGAAAACTTTTCGGCAGGAGTTGGTCTGCCTGAATCACTAACGATCAATATTTTCCCTGGTGAAAACAATGAATTTTCGCTTTATGAAGATGATGGTGAAACACAATCTTATCTGGAAGGAAATTTTGCAATTATAAATATGCAATTCAATTGGGAACCCGATAAGTATTGTTTTAAAATCAAACCTGCCCAGGGGAACCCGGGGTTACTCCCGGATAAGCGTTCCTACAACATTCTTTTTCATAATGTTTCAATGCCCGACAAGATCATTGTAAAAAAGAATGATAAGTTTATAGAAACAAATCATTCGTACCAAAATGATCAGCATAAATTGGTGATTGAGGGACCAGTTATTTCGGGTAAGGATGAATTAATTGTCGAGGTTTTTTGCAAAGAGAATAATTATTATTATTCTCCAGGAAAAAAATCCTCAATTCTTCATTTGCTCAAACACTTCAAATTGAATACTTTTGTGAAGCAAGCCATGAACGGTCAGGTTGATAATTTCTTAACAGATCCCAAAATCCTCCTCTCCTATGCAGATCGAATGACCGATAATCAGCTTTTAGCGCTTGTTGAAACATGGATTGGAAAACATCCTGAAAAGCCTGCCACAGATTCAGCCGCCGCATTCCAGGATATATTCAACTTGTTATATTATTCTTAATCTACGCGAAAATAGTCAATGTTTTCTGGCGTTTCAAGCTGCTTTTCACAATTCCGGAAGTTGCGCCAGAGTATACTAAACACAATAACATTTGAAAAAATTTAGGATAGTGTTTATCAACTCTGAATCTGACCTTTCCAGTCCTGCTTTGTTTTTTTTCTGGCATTTAAATTTTGCAATTTTATTTGTTAGCAAATACTTTTTTGATTTTTTAACAAAACAGCGGTTTGCGGTGGGAGTAATAATTTTAACTGTCCTTTAACAACATCGTAAATAGTATGGTTAATCAAATTGTAAAAGCGTTGGTCAAGCTCATCGTCGATGATAAATTGCTTTTCCAATGAAGAACGATTAATTAACAAAAAAAACTCATTGGAAAAAGGTTTTTTAAGAATAGCAGTTTCATCAATGTCATCAATACTATAAACAACCCAATCCGATTGCCAAATTTTGAGGTATTTTTCTCTGATTTCGGCTAATTTGGCAATATATTGGTGCAAGCATGGAATAGATTCATTTTCCCAATCCATAGGCAAACGAGCCTCATCAAAACCTTGCGAATTTTTACCATGAACAGAGCACTTTTGAGTAACTGGAATTTCTGTTCCATAGTAGATAATTGGAGGCCCCGGGAGCAAATAAATCATTAATAATGCCAATTTCAACAAATTTTTATTTTGGTTAGCAGCCACAATAAAGCGATTCATATCATGATTGTCGAGAAAAGATGGTAACGTAAAGTTTTTCGGAAAGTAGGCATAATGGGCTTGAAGAAATCCGACAAACTTCGATAGAGGCCATTGCTTTTGGGCAAAAGTTAATCGAAGCGCCTGGCATAACAAAAAATCCAACGCCCCCATCAAGCCCCCGGCGAAACCAACCTGAACATCAGCAGGTTGAACTACTTCTCCAAAAGTCCAAGCGTCAGGTTGAACAGTTTCACAAATTCTGCGAAAATCCACCCAGAAATCCTGTTCGGGTCCGTGTGCATAATCCAAACGAAATCCATCTACTCCTAATTCCAACCAGTATTGGGCGCATTCGAGCAAGTATTCCCTGGCAGGACTGCCATAAGCGAGATTCAACTTGGGCATCGATTTAACATCATAGAAAGATTCATACTGCGGCCAATCTTTCCATACAAAAAAATCGTGGTAGTCACTATGACGATTTTTGAGAGCATCAACAAAAAAGGGATGCTCATTGCTGCAGTGATTAGCCACAAAATCCAAGATTACTTTTATTCCTTGCGAATGGGCATCGTCGAGGAGTTTTATAAAGCCCTCTTTTGTTCCAAAATTTGGATGGATCTCGTAATAATTACTGATATCGTAACCTTGATGTGTTGGTGATTCAAAAATAGGTGTTAACCAGATCGTGTTGAACCCCATTTCTTTGATGTAGGGCAACTTTTCTCTCACACCATCCAAAGACCCACCGAAAAATTCTCGAAGATCATTGCTTTCGACCCAAGGTTTATCCTTACCCGAATGAAACCTATCAACAAAAATTTGGTAAGTTATGGCATTCTCAATCCAATTCGGGGGTTGGTGGTCGCTATACCAAATTGAATATTGTGTTGCAGTCTTGAAGCCGTCAGTTTGTTTGTCAGCGTAAATCAATTTTACAGAGCCTTGCAATTTTGCTGCAATTTTATATCGCAACATTGTTCCTGGTGGCTGCTCAGGTAGCATGATTTCCCAAAATCGCAAGTACGACCAGATCTCAGTTTTCCAAATTGGTGCTGCTTTTTCAAACACATACTCTTCTTGATGCTGCCAGTCGTCGGTTGTCATCCACAAATTTATTGTTTCAACCGGCAGATCAACTGAGCAAGTCACTTCAAGGCGGACTTTATCACCTGGCTTTGGATTGATAGGATTTTTTCTATTGTAATGACGCACGCCATGATACCGTTCTTTCAACCATTTTGCAGCATTTTTCGACTTGTCCAAACCACCAAAAATAAAATCTTTGGGTGGATCAAATGAAGAAATCTTCATAAAAATCCTCCTAAAACAAAAAAGGTGTCATAAGAACAACACCTTTTTAATTTTTTAGAAAAACGACAAAGTAAAGGTCATTTTACAAATACAATTTTTCTCTCTCAACCTTTTACGGCACCCTGGGTTAGACCTCCAACGATTTGATCTTGCAAAACGAGGTAGATCACCATGATAGGCAATGCACTGATAAGCGCACCAGCGGCAAAGATGCCCCATTTTTGAGAGAACATTCCAGAGGTGTAAATTTGTAATCCTACCATTATTGTGTACAATTCGGTGGTTTTAAGAAGCGTACGGGCGACGATAAAATCCCCGTATGTTCCGATGAAACTTAAAATACCTATCACCACCAGAATCGGACGCAAAAGTGGCAGGATTAGTTTCCAAAAAATTTGCCAATCCGTTGCACCGTCAACTTTCGCTGATTCATCAATCTCTCTTGGAATGGTATCCATATAACCTTTCATCAACCAAATATTCATTCCCATTGCCCCGCCCAGATAGACGATAATCAATCCCAGGTGCGTGTTTAATCCTATTGCAGGGATGATCGTGCCAAATTGAGTGAGAATTAAGAACAAAGCAACAATTGAAAGCAAATTTGGGAACACCTGAATAAGTAAAATTGCTTTTAGCATTGTTGTGCGCCCAGTGAATCTGAATCTCGAAAAGGCATACGCCGCCATTGTCGTTAATGAAAGCGTTAGTACCGTCGTGATTGTGGTTATCTTTGCAGAATTCCAAAACCATCTAAAAAATGGAAAGGTAGGGTTGCCAATCAAGTTCTTAAAATTCTGGAATCCTGGGTTTTTGGGGATTAAACGCGCTGTTGCCAAAGTGCCGGTAGGATTCACAGATGCAGAAATTATCCACAACAGGGGAAAGATCGAGAAAAAGATTAAAAAGACGGCAATTATCCAACGAATAACAATCCCTAATCTCCTTTGCTTCGACATCGAGCGAGGTTTTTTGTTGGCTTTGTTTTGCTCAGACATTTTCACTGACCTCCTCCCACATGTTTGTAAATTTAAATTGAGCCAATGACATTAGGGCAATCAATATGAAAATCACAATCGAAATTGCGGATGCAAAACCATAATTGACACCTCTTCCACCCTCAAAGGCCAAGTTGTATACATAACTGATCAAAATATCCGTGTATCCGGCACGAGTGGAAGCGCCTGGGATAGGCGGGCCGCCGCCTATAAACACGTAAATCAAATTGAAATTGTTGAAATTAAAGATAAAAGACGCAATCAACAACGGTCCAACCGCCACAAGCAGAAGCGGTAAAGTGATATGCCAGAATTTTGCCCACCCTCTCGCTCCGTCTACTTCTGCTGCCTCATAAATATCACTGGGAATCGATTGCAGAGCACCGCTTGTTACCAGCATGAAATAGGGATAGCCCAGCCACAGGTTGACAATGAGGATAGCCGCTCTTGCCCACCATCGGTTAGTCGTCCAGGCTGGAGCAAAGTTGAATAAATTCCTCAACACGGTGTTGACAATTCCAATATTTTCATTCAGGATTCCCCTCCAAATTAAAATCGTGATCAAACTTGGAATAGTATATGGAATAATCAATAGGGAGCGAAGAATTTTCTTGCCGGGGAAATTAGGATCTCCATAAAGAATAGAGATTGCCAACCCAAGTGAAAATGTCAGGAACACGCTTAAAAACGCAAATGCAAAGTTCCAACTGACAATAATCGCCAGAGGCCCTCTGAGAGCTGGACTTTTTAGAAATGACACAAAATTTTTAAACCCAACATTCGCCCGAAACCCAGGTGCAATCGTGCGGCCTTGTTCGGATTGAAATGTGCCCTGATTTTCAAAGTAAACAACCCCGGTAACCTGGTCCGTAAATGAATCTTCATCTGCACTGTAAATATAACGGGGCAACAATTCAGCGGCTTCATTAGTAGACCTGATTTGAATGGTTTTTTCAGGATCTCCAAATTTAATATTGGTGAGTTGGGTGTCAATTGCTGCTTCGATGCTTTTTAAACGTCGAAAACCATCTATAGATACTGGCGCACCCTTATCATCAAGCTCCCCAATGCCAAACTCTCCAGCAATAACTGGCAAAATATAATCTTCGTAATTTGCTTCGGACTGCCTAACCAGATTTGTGTTTCCTTCTGCGTCAATAATCCACAGAAGATATTCCCCCCCATCAGACCGATAAGCAATCCACTCAAATGATCGGCCTTCTTCTGGTAAATACAATTCCTTTTCTATTTGCTCAATCGCTTGAACCTTGGTCAACAAATGACCATCGCCATAGTTTGTAAAGGCGACGTAAGTTGTATATAAAATTGGAAAGATGGCAAATAAAATTAAAGCAGAAAGGCCAATAGCCATCCACCGTAAAGGATAAGCTTTTGGCGCCAAAAAAACAAATGTATTGAATACTAAAATGATAAGCAGAATAACTGCCAGAACATAAAAGCCATTGATCGTCAACTGTGCAATAAACCATAGTAAACCAAAATCCACAATGACGAGTAAGGCAACTCTCAGGATGGTGGTTATTTCAAACTGAAAATTTTTTACTGCTTTTGTGAGTCGTTCACGATTTGAATCCATAGTCGCACCTCTTAATGGATAGACAAAGGAGATCAGAATGATTCTGATCTCCTTTGAAAAACTTAGAACAAATTACGGTGCGTCGATTGTGAGAATGTTGGTCTTTGGGTCGAATGTGAAGGTTACTTCACCATCTTCCGTCACTTCAAAAGTGTAGTTGTCACCATCGGAAACACCATCTACACCAAAGTTAACCGCCCAGCTGCCATCGAGTGCTACTTTCACCTCGTATGAACCAGCGGGAATGAAAAAGGTACCCACATACAAACTATCAACCTCTTTCAAAGCGGTCGCCTCACAATCAGGTTGCCAATCGCCTGAGCATCCTGCTGCTGATTGCCAGCTGCCCGGTACATTGACCATGCCAGCAAGAGCTCCAGCAATCAATTCAACAATTTGGTTTTGAGCATTGGTCAGTGCTTCTTGCGGAGTTTGATCACCTTGAATAATGAGGGTGAACGCATCTCCCCAAGCCTGCCAGACACTACCCATTTCAGCCAGAGCAGGCATCGGCATTGCATTTTCGCCTGCGGCTCCAAAAGCCGTCATGTCTTCGTCCTTAACCATTTCAAGCGCAGGAATATACGCGGGTGGACGATTTCCAGTCTCATAAAGTTCGTACATAACTTCAGAGGTAGCGACAAATTCAGTCAGGAAAGCCTGAGCCAAAAATTGGTTTTCACTCAGTGCATTAACAATAAATCCCTGAACGCCGAGGAAAGGTGCGCCACCATCTGGGAAATTGGCGATTCCGTAAGGGACACCAGCTGCACGGATGCGATCCAATGCCCATGGACCAGCCATTATCCAGGGCACTTCTCCGGTTTCAAATAGTGAATGGGCTGTATCCCAATCGGTATTGGATGACATAAAGCCCAGTTCAATCCATTCTTGCATTAATTCGCCAGCTTTTATCATGCCTTCGCCGCCAACGCCAACATCGTTAGGCAACCAATTACCCGCAGCATCTCGACCGAAAATATATGCACCCTGGGAACTCATTAATGGGAAGGCATCATAGGTTGTACCAGAAAGTACAAAACCCCAATCCACTTTACCTTCATCTTGCAATTCCATTCCTTTTACAAGAACTTCATCCCAGGTTTCCGGTGCAGCGTCGACCAGGTCAGTATTGTAGAAAAATGCCAGGTTTTCTGTGGCATACGGCATTCCGTACAATTGATCATCAAAGGTGAATGAATCGATGGCGATATCCACAAAGTCCGCTTTTTTAGCGCCGAGATCGATTGGCGCCAACAAACTACTGGCGACAAGTTGACCAGCTTGATCGTGAGGAACAATTGTAATATCAGGTCCTTCACCAGCCGGAGCAGCAATGATAAATTGGTCACGAATATTCGCGACTTCTTCAATGATCACCTGCACGTTATATTCAGCCAAAAATGCCTCAGCAAGTGGTGCAAGAATCGCAGAGCGGGTGTCATCAGCCCAAATTCTTAATGTAGCATCTGGTTGAGCAGCTGGCTCCTCTTTCGCAGGTTCTTCCTCAGCAGGTTTGTCAACTGCTGGCTCTTGAACAGCAGGTTTTTCTACTGCAGGGGCTTCTGGACCTTTTTTGGGTCCACATGCGCCCAGTACTAGGCTTGCAATCATAATGATTGCGATGAACAAAATACTTTTCTTCATTAGAATTCTCTCCTTAAATATTGTTTAGAGTTTTAATTAACAGTTTATAGTTAGGTTTGGTGAAAACCAAATCAGCCCAAATTAACCAGTAGGCTCCAACACCTTTTCGATGTGTTCACATATGGTTGCATAGGACGTGAGTTGATCTTCAGAAAAATTTGCTAAGATACGGTCAATTTGTTTTTTATAGGCGATATAAACCTCCTTAAATATTTTTTCTCCTTTATCAGTTAAATACAAATGATAGCAACGGCGATCATTGGGGTTAACAATCCGGGTAAGTAACCCATCTTTCTGCATTGCCTGAACGACGCGCGTTGTGTTACCTTTGGTGCACAACATTAAATCGCTGAGCTCAATGTAATTGATCCCAGGATATTTATAAACATGCATGAGAATGTAAAAACGGGGGATATTCAAATTGAAACGCGCAAACAGAGATTTTTCTTGGTTATCAATATGTAAGAAAATTGATTTTAACGAAAAATACAATTCTCTACCGTTCGTTTGCATTTAAAAACACCGTTGTGCTATCAAAACAAAAAATAGTTGAACTGTAAACAATATATTCTTTTTGAAGAATAAAGTCAATAGAAAAAGGGGGTAATCATAAAATATTAATGTTCTTCAGGCTTGCAATTGGAATTTTTTATTTAATTGACTACAAAAGTAACGTTTTTAGACAAAAAGTATTAAATCAATTGAATTAAGGTTTGCAATATGAAAACCCCTTTATATTCAAAGATTGCATAGTATTATTAAAAATTATACCGGTATTCATATAGAACAATGCCTAAGCCTCGAAAAGCACTGCTATTTTTTAATCCGAAATCTGGTCGCAGCCAAGATGAAGATTATGTTGAATTCTTTCAGAGACATTTTTCTGAAAGCCACATAGATCTAGATATTGTGCATGTACTGGAAGAATTCAATACACTGGAAACAATTATCAATACAGCAATTGCGGAGGGAGTGAATTTGTTTGTCGCAGCTGGTGGCGATGGAACGGTTTCCATGGTTAGCACACATCTTGTAGGCAAGGGAAAAGCAGTAGGTATTATCCCATTGGGGACAGGCAATTTGTTAGCAAAAGCATTGGATGTCCCACAAAACATTGATGAGGCTTTAAATTTAATCACTTCAAGTAACCCAAACACTGTTAGTATTGATACATTAAAATTAAACGAACGCTTTTTCCTTATGAACGTCAGCGTCGGCATAACTTCAAGGTTAATGGGATCAGTTGACTCACAACAAAAGCAGAAAATGGGTGTTTTTGCATATATTATCAATTTTTTACAAGAAATATTTGGCTTGAAGCTTCACAAAGTTTATATCGACTGCGATCAAAATAAATTCTCCGTTATGGCGTCAGAGGTTCTTATAACGAATATTGGAACAGCTGGCGTTAACCCGCTCACCTGGTCCGATAATATTTTGTTAAATGATGGCATTATGGATCTTCTTATATTTAGGGCTACTAATCTTTGGGATATTCTCGGGATAGCCAGGTCCATTATTTTCAAAAAAGAAAAATTTAACCCTTACATCAAATTCTTGAAAATTCGAAAATATTGCCGTATTGAAACCTTAAAACCTTTGCATACACAGGCAGATGGAGATATTATTGGTAAAACTCCCTTCGAGATTGAAGTTATTCCACAATCACTTACTATTATCTCGGGGGATAATCCACACGAAATTAAAAAAGGAGCTGATCTTGAAAAATTATAAATACATAATAATTGGTGGCGGAATGACCGGATGGGCCGCAATTAAGGGTATTAAAGAAAATGATACCGAAGGTTCTATTGCAGTTTTCTCCATGGAAAACGAACCTCCTTATGCCCGCCCACCCCTATCAAAAGGCTTATGGGCTGGTATGGATGAAAAAAAGATTTTCAGACCAATGGAAGATCTTGATGCTGTTCTTTATTTGGGAACCACCATTGAAAAAATCAACCCGGATAAAAAAACAATTACCACATCAACAGGTGAAGTGTTTGTTTATCAAAAATTACTGCTCGCGGTTGGCGGCTTTGCCCGTCATATGCCGAATGCGCCCGAAGGAATAATTTATTTTCGGACCTTAGACGATTATCATAAATTAAAAGAAACAACAATCCATACAGATAATTTCTGTATTATTGGAGGGGGCTTCATCGGTTCGGAGCTGGCTGCAGCACTTACAAAAAACAACAAAAAAGTCACGATGATTTTCCCCGAAAAAGGTATTTCAGCAGCGATTTTTCCAGATGATTTATCACAATTTCTCGCTAAATATTATCAAGATAAAGGCGTTAATGTTTTAACAAATCACATGGTTGATTCAATCGAGAAAGAGGGCGATAAATTCACGGTCAAATACCACAACAATGAAAACGCTCAAGCAGAAGAAGGAACTTTTGATGCTGTCATCGCGGGAATCGGTATCATTCCAAACACGAGTTTAGCACAGGCCAGTGGAATTGCTGTGGAAAACGGCATTATCGTGGACGAATACTTACAAACAAATCTTCCTGATATTTATGCTGCTGGCGATGTAGCCAATTTCATTCATATCCCACTTAATAAACGTATGCGACTTGAACATGCCAACAATGCCAATGAAATGGGGTTGGTCGCTGGTCGAAATATGTCAGGTGAAAAACACATTTATGATCATTTCCCCTACTTTTTTTCTGACCTGTTTGATTTAGGTTATGAAGCTATTGGAGAAACCAATAAAAATTTGGAGATTTTTGAAGATTGGATTGAACCATTTAAAGAAGGAACCATCTTTTATTTACAAGATGACCAAATTCGCGGGTTAATATTCTGGAACTTGTGGGATAAGCGTGAGCAGGGCCAAGAACTAATCACCTCTGGCAAAAAAATCAATAAACTGGATTTGCCTGGCATGTTTAAGTAAATTTTCTCCGTTACCAAAGGCCAAGATTGAGGAGAAAAAGCGCAAATATTTGGGAACAAGGAAAGATGACTCCAAAATCATGGTGGCTTGTCCGACCGGGTTAAACCTTGCCAACGTTGTCGACGAATTACATTCCTATTTTCCGTTCAACATCAAGCAATGTTTTACAGCGAACGGAAAATAGGATTTTTTCTTTCATAATGAACATTTCCATTAATTTTCACAGTTCAATATGGAATGAAATATTCGCTTCAAGTTTTGTTCATTGATTCGTTTATCTGCATAAAATTTCATGCTGTAAAAAGATCTGGAGTAATATTTTCACTTTCTTTTTCTATTTTATTGCATTGTATTCCTCATACATCCCCTTAGACACATTCAGGTCATATTTAGGCATTTAATGTCCTTTTAGGCTCTTACATGAAAAACGCTTACCTGTCACGATCAATTCTGATTCGCATAATCATTTCGCAGAAATCGTTTTTGCAAATCATTTAATTATTTTTCAACAAGTCTTCACACAATCACTTGACTCTGGTTCATTAATGTCATAGAATATAAGGCGCAATGCGGGGTAGAGCAGTGGTAGCTCGTCGGGCTCATAACCCGGAGGTCAGTGGTTCGAATCCACTCCCCGCTACTAAAGTCAAACCAGAGTCCGTCGGGCTCTGGTTTTTCGTTAGCCCGGCACACAGCGGTAGACATTTTTCC
>Ga0255347_1001039_pt1 | contig 47306 bp, 32 predicted proteins | sample wastewater_treat_2_FD_192479 | JGI IMG/M metagenome (GOLD analysis project Ga0255347, IMG submission 192479) | Wastewater microbial communities from Lulu Island WWTP, Vancouver, Canada - plant24 | ecosystem: Engineered > WWTP > Wastewater > Unclassified | place: Canada: Vancouver, British...
CGCGAAAGCGCAAAAATCAAATCAGTCTGTGGGGTTCGGTCTTTTCGCGGTCTCCGGTCTTTCTCTCTCTTGTTGTTGCTCGGACGAGCAGATGCTCGTCCCCGAAAAAACAGTTAATAACGAATAGCTAATAACGAATAGTTGTTTTTTCAGAGTCGCCACTCCATAACTATTAGTTATTCATTATTCGTTATTCACTTTCTTTCCCTCTCTTTCGATACCGATAGCGATAGCGATACCGATAGCGATACCGATGGCGATACCGATGGCGATACCTCGGACCTCCGGGGGCAGGATACGCCAAATTCCTATCGTTGGGGACAGTGTACACCCGGCGGCAGGCAGAATGCAAGGCGAAAATAGGAAAAAAAAGGGTTATAATGGATGGTGTGCCGAGCACACAAAACACTTGTGTGGCGTAAGATGGTTTAGTATGGTTTATGTGTAAATCCGGTTTTGTTTGTATTCCTGTGCTTTTGGCTGCAAGGATAACCGGATACGCCTTCTGAGGTGATAGGTCGTCGCGGATTAAACAACGAGACCATTGGCTGGCGAAGCGCTGGAGGCGGCAGGATACCGCCGCCCCAACGCTGATGTTAGGGTTGGAACCGTTCTGACGGGAGCTTGCTTAAAAATGAAAGTTCTTCTGCACGCCTGCTGCGGCCCCTGCGCCAGCCATTGCATCAATGCCTTGCGCGATGAAGGCCATGACGTCACACTGTTTTTCTCGAATGCCAATATCGCGCCCGATGCCGAATTTCACAAACGCCTCGACGCGTTGCGCCATGTGGCCGACCACCTGAAGGTGCCCGTGCTCGTGGATAACCCCGATCACAATGATTGGCTGGGAACCGTCGCCAAGGGATTCGAGCATGAAAAGGAGGGCGGCGCACGCTGCGAATGCTGTTTCCGCTACAATCTGGAACGCACATTCCGCATGATGCTCCAGCAAGGTCTCGATATGTTCACCACCTCGCTATCAGTCAGCCCCCACAAACACACACCCGCCATCTTCAAAGCCGGGCAGGAACTGGACCGTAAAAGATTCTTGGCGATTAATTTCAAGAAGGAAGGGGGCTTCAGAAAAAGTATGCAGATTTCTGAAAGATTAGGCATCTACCGCCAGAATTACTGCGGCTGCGAGTTCAGCCAAAGACCGGCGGCAACGCCATCACCGCGCCCTACCCCATCAGCGAAATAAGACGCTCGGCGCATCGCGACACCACACCCTTGCGGCGCATGACAGCCTTCACGGCTCGTTCCCCCAGCGCCTCCAGTTTGGCGGGGTCTTCCAGCAACGCTTCGACCTCACGCCCCAGCGCCCCGGCATCCGGCACTTGGATGATAGCCTCCGCCTCCAGCAAATCCGACATGACCGGCCTGAAATTCTCAGTGTTCGGCCCGATCAGCGTGGCGGCCCCGCAAAGACACGGCTCGATCATATTCTGCGCCCCGTGCTCGCAAAGGCTCTTGCCGACAAAGACAATCTGCGCGTTGCCATAAAAACCCATCAACTCGCCGGTCGTGTCAGCCAACACCACCGGCGGCTCCCCGTCAGCGGGCACAGAATGCTCCGCCGCCCCGCATGACACGACACGGCTTTTGCGGACACAGCGGAACCCGGCCCGTTCGATCTCAGCTTGCACAGCGTCAGCCTTCTCGAAATGGCGCGGCACCAGCACAAGCCGCAGATCAGGATAATCAGCGCTCAAACGCTTGTAGATGCCGACCAGCACCGCGTCCTCGCCCGGCCAAGTCGATCCGCCTAACAGGATCAGGCGGTCTTTACCGCAGTCGTGCGCAGCCAGAAACGCGGCAACTTCAGCCTCTTTGCGCGGATCACGTTCGGCAACGTCGAACTTGAAACTGCCGGTAACCTCGACCGTCTCCGCCGCGGCCCCGGCCTCCAGCAAGCGCCGTTTGTCAGTTTCCGACTGCGCCAGGATCGCGGTGAACATGCGCAATATCGGGCCGAACCAGAAACGCAGACGGCGGTAACCCGGCGCGGAGCGGTCAGAAACACGCGCGTTGACCAGAAACAGCGGCACGTTCCGGTTGCGGCACAGGCGGATCAGGTTGGGCCATATCTCGGACTCGGTCAGAATCAACGCACGCGGCTTGATGGCGTCCAGCGCCCGCTTAACGCAAACCGTGAAGTCCACGGGATTGTAAATCAGCACATCCGCAGCGCCGACCTGTTTCTCCGCCTCTTTCCAGCCTGTGGAACTGGTGGTGCTCAGCACGAAACTAAGATCCGGGTCTAACGTGCGCATGGACCGCATCACTTGGCCGGCCACATAGACCTCGCCGACGCTCACCGCATGGATCCAGACCGCGCCTTTCATTGAAGCGAGACGTTCAGAAATCACAGCCGGATATTTGCCGAACCGGTCGCTGAAACGGTTGCGGTAACCTCCGCGCCGCCGCATACGCCACCAGAAATGCGGCAGCATCGCCACATACACCACCGCAAACAGAAAATTGTAGACCACCCATCGCATGTTGAACAACCTTAGCTACTAAAAGCGCACACCGCCATAACGTTCCTCGACCAGCCCGCGCGGCAGTTCTTTGATGAAGCGCGAGGGCTTGCAGAAAAACACGCCGCCGTCACGTGAAGAGCGCATCGAAGGAGCGCAGAGCACCAAGGCATCCTTAGCGCGGGTCACCGCCACATAGAACAAACGCCTTTCTTCGGCATCGTCCTCCGCCTCGCCGAGCGAGCGGCTGGACGGGAACATGCCCTCCACAGCCCAGATCACAAAGACCACCGGCCACTCCAACCCCTTGGCCTGATGCACCGTGCTGAGATAAACTTTGTCGGCCTGACTGCGCGATATCTTGTCGTATTCATGGTCAACGTTTGTCAGCAGCGCCACCTCCTGCAAGAACCCGGACACACCGCCCTCGCTCCTGTTGATCTGCAACGCAAGCTCGCGGATGTCCTCTTCGCGCTTGTCGCCGTTGTCATAAGCGCGGTTCAGGTAGTCACGGTAAAAAACATCGCAGAAACGTTCGACCGCCTCGCCGCCTTTGAGGGCAAGGTTCTCGTCATGGTACTGGCCTAAAACCTGGTCGATCTCCTGCCACTGGCTACGCGCCGAAGCCCTGATAGCGGCCATGAGGTTTTTGCGCTGTTCCTTGTCTCTGCTGTCGAAAGCATTGCCGAGTTTGGCCCAAAGCGCGGCAGCCGAACGCGGCCCCACCCCGTCCAGCAAACACAGCAGACGCTCGAAGGCCAAGCGGTCGGTGCTGTTCTCGCAGACTTTCAAAAAAGCGATGGTGTCTTTGACGTGCGCCTGCTCGAAAACGCTGATGCCGGAGGTGATGACATACGGAAAACCCGACCGCGCCAGCAGCATCTGCAACTCGATCGAATGGAAATGGGCGCGGTAAAGCACCGCCATGTCGCGCAAGCGGTAACCCAGTTCCTTATACCGCAGGATCATACTCAGCACCGTCTGTGCCTGTTCTTCGCCGTTGCGCAGTGAAAAGACCGTAGGTTTACCGGCGCTAGGCCGCGTGGGGCGCAAAGTCTTCTGGAACTGCTCGGGATTGCCCTTGATGCAGGCGTTGGCCACATTCAATATCTCAGGCGCGCTGCGGTAATTACGCTCCAAGCGCACGATCTGGCAGTCTGGCCAGCGTTTCGGAAACTCCATGATGTTCTTGAAATTCGCGCCGCGCCATGAATAGATGCACTGGAAATCATCACCGACCGCCATAACGTTATGGTGCTCACCAGCCAAGATATCGACAATTTCGGCCTGCAGCAGGTTCGTGTCCTGATATTCGTCGACCAGCACATGCCGGAATTTGTTGCAGTAGAAATCACGTGCATCATCGTGTTCTTTCAAGAGCCGCAACCCGTTCACCAGCAGATCGTCGAAATCCATCGCGCCCATCTCCGTTTTTCTTGCGGCATAGAGGTTGGCCACTTTGACGATCTCGAGCGGGTCTGCCTGCAACACATCGGAAGATTCTTCGGCAACAGCATCAATCGGGCAAGCCCGGTTGGCGGCGTTGCCGATCAGCGAGGCTATCACATCCTTTTTCGGGAACTCCTTTTTGTTCAAGACGCTGTCTTTGATGCAGTGGTCGATCAGCAAGCGGGAGTCATCGCGGTCCAGAATCATGAAATCGCGCCTATATCCCAAGCGGTCGGCGAACTTTCGCAGGAAACGGTTGCAGACATGGTGGAAGGTTCCGCTCCAGAGGTTGCCCACAACGTCGCCGGTCACATTCGTGGCGCGTTCCAGCATCTCGCGGGCTGCGCGGTTTGTGAAAGTCAGCAGCAAAAGGCCTTCGGGCGGCTCGCCGCGTTCGACCAGATATGCCACGCGGTACACCAAAGTGCGCGTCTTGCCGGTGCCTGCCGCCGCCAACACCAGCAAGGGCCCTTCCCCGGCCATGGCGGCCTCGCACTGCTCAGGATTCAACAGTTGAGAATAATCGGTCATATGGGGCGCCATTATACGCAACCTTGTAAAAAATTACCCGCACGTTTTTCTGTTGCACTTTCTCGCAGGGTTTGGCATGTTTCAGATGTTGTTGTCTCTATAGGTGCGGGGCTTTCACGGAATGCCCGCAAATATTTGTCATGCCGGCGGAGGGCTCACCAGAAATGGCGAATAATCTTTTGGATGCATTGGACGGATGGAACAGTGTTAAAAGTGCTGAGTTGTACGGGATCGACTCGTGGAGCCAAGGTTATTTCACGGTCACTGACGACGGTTATGTAGCCGTAAAACTTAAGAATGCCAAGGGCGATGTCAGTGTAAAACTGTGCGATATAGTCGAAGGTTTGGATGACCGCGGCATGAGTCTGCCGATCCTGCTGCGCTTCAGTGACCTGCTGAGAGACCGCATCCTCTTGATCAACGAGGCGTTCAAAAAAGCCATCTGTGATTATGGATACCAAGGCGAATACCGCGGGGTCTTCCCCATCAAGGTCAACCAGCAGCAACAAGCCGTGCATGATGTGGTGACTTTCGGCAAGCCGTACCACCACGGGCTGGAAGCCGGCTCCAAGGCCGAACTGATCGCCGCCTTGGCTTACATGCGCGACCCGAAGGCCTTCCTGATCTGCAACGGCTACAAGGATGCGGAGTTCATTGACTTGGCGCTCTCATCGCTCAAGATGGGGCTGCAGACCATCTTGGTGCTGGAGACTAACGCTGAGTTGAACCTCATCATGGAACGTTCCAAGGCCTTGGGTATCCGGCCCCGCATCGGCATACGCATCAAGCTCTCCAGCCGCGTCGGCGGCAAGTGGGCTGATTCCGGAGGCGAACGCAGCGTCTTCGGCCTAACCCCGACACAGGTGATCGACGCTGTCGATGCATTGCGTGAAGCCAAGATGCTCGACTGTCTGGAGCTATTGCATTACCATCTGGGCTCGCAGGTTCCCAATATCCGTGAGATCCGCGATTCGGTGAAAGAGGCTTCGCGTTTTTATGTCGGCCTGGTCAAAGAAGGTGCGCCCATGGGCATTTTCGACATTGGCGGCGGCCTCGCGATCGATTACGACGGGTCGCACACCAATTTCGCCAGCAGCGCCAACTATGACATTTCCGAGTACTGCGCCGACGTGATAGAGGGGATCATGACTGCCTGCAACGAGGCCGAAATCCCCCATCCTACCGTCATCAGTGAATCGGGCCGCGCCCTGATCGGCTATTATTCAGTGCTGCTAATCAATGTGCTCGACACCGCCATTTACGAGGAAAAGGAACCGCCGGAGTCTATTCCCGAGCCATATCCTGAGGCACTGGAAAACATGATGTATGTCTCACGCATGCTCAGCCAGAAGAACCTTCAGGAATCTTTCAACGACGCCCTGTATTACCGTGAGGAGATCCAGAAGGCCTTTAAGCATGGCGCTATCTCTCTCCGCCAACATGCGGCTGCGGACTGCCTCTTCTGGCACATCCTGACGCGCATACGCGAAATGCTGCCGAGCATCAAGGTCATCCCCAAAGACCTGCGCGGCCTTGACGCCCTGCTGGCTGATGTGTATTATTGCAATTTCAGTGTCTTTCAGTCGCTGCCCGATGCTTGGGCTATCGACCAGCTTTTCCCGATCATGCCGATACACCGCCTTAACGAGAAGCCGGAACGCATGGCCTGTATTTCGGATATAACATGCGACTGCGACGGTTTCATAAGCAAATTCATAGACCAGCACGATGTCAGATCCGTGCTTCCGGTTCATGTGGTGCGTCCGGGCGAGCCTTATATGTTGGCAGCCTTCTTAGTCGGCGCCTATCAGGAGACACTTGGCGACCTGCACAACCTTTTCGGCGACACCAATGTCGTCAGTGTGCGCGTGGATGAGGACGGCGACATTGATTACGTCAAGGAGTTGCAAGGTGACTCTGTCGGCGATGTCTTGAGTTACGTCGAGTACCGCCCTGAGACACTGGTAGAGCAGTTCCGCGAACTGGCCGAGGAGGCGGTGAAGCTACGCCGCATCACGCCCGCCGAACGCCGCGAGATTTTGGCGGCCTACGAGAACGGCTTGCGTGGATACACCTACTTTGAATGAAATGGTTAACCCCCTGCCAGCAGGGATGTGTTTGAATGCTTGAAGCAGATGCTTACATCATAAGGAGATTTTTATGTCCAACGTCATGATCATCGGCGCCGGCGGCGTAGGTTCTGTCGTGGCCCACAAATGCGCGCAGGTGCCGGAGGTTTTCAGCGAGATTGTCCTAGCATCGCGCACCGTCAGCAAATGTGACGCGATCGCCGCGCAATTGCCGCGCCCCGTCATCACTGAAGCAGTCGATGCCGACAATGTGCCGCAGACAGTCGCCTTATTGCGCAAGCACCGCCCGGATCTGGTGATAAACGTGGCGTTGCCTTATCAGGATCTGCACATCATGGACGCCTGTCTGGAAGCAGGCGTGAACTATCTCGACACTGCCAACTATGAGCCGCCGGACAAGGCCAAGTTCGAGTACAAGTGGCAGTGGGCCTACCATGACCGCTTTAAGCAGGCTGGCTTGATGGCTCTTCTGGGCTCAGGTTTCGATCCGGGTGTCACCAGCGTTTTCTGCACCTATGCCCAGAAGCACTTTGTGCCTAATATCGAGGAGATCGATATCATAGACTGTAACGCCGGTGACCACGGGCAGCCGTTCGCCACTAATTTTAACCCCGAGATCAACATCCGTGAGGTCACGGCCCGCGGCCGTTTCTGGAAAGACGGCGAATGGGTGGAAACCGACCCGCTTTCTGTCAAGTCGCCGTTCACCCTGCCGGACGATCTCGGCAAGCTGAACATCTACCTGATGTATCACGAAGAGCTGGAGTCGCTGGCCAAACACATCCCCGGCCTTAAACGCGCCAGCTTCTGGATGAGCTTTTCCGACAATTACCTGAAGCACCTTGAAGTGCTCGGCAATGTCGGCATGACCCGTATCGACCCGGTGCGCTACAACGGTGTGGACATCATACCGCTGAAGTTCCTTAAGGCGTTGTTACCGGATCCGGCGTCGCTGGGGCCGCTGACCAAGGGCAAGACCTGTATCGGATGTCAGGTCAAAGGTCTGGGATCTGACGGTAAGCCCGCCACGGTCTTTATCTACAACGTCTGCGATCATGAGGCGTGTTATGCGGAGGTGCGTTCACAGGCGATCTCATACACAACCGGAGTACCGGCTATGATCGGCGCCAAAATGATGTTGACCGGCAAATGGTCTGGCGCGGGTGTCTTCAACATGGAACAGTTTGACCCTGATCCCTTCATGGATGACCTCAACCGTTACGGCCTGCCTTGGCAGGTTCTGAAGCAGCCGGTCTTCCAGCCCCCTGCAATGCCGTAGGATCAATCAGCATCAACCATTCCGGCATTTCGCGCTATCATTCTATCTGGAGGTTATAGAAATGTGTTTCCTGAAAAACAAACACGCCTGGCTCGCGGCTCCGTTGTTGTGGCTGGTCGGCCTAACCGCCTTGCTGGCGGTCTGGGCCTGTGCCACGCCACAATGGATCGAACTCAACTTTGATCAGGACGGCAAATCTCCGGTGGAAATCGTTACCGTGGCACTGCTCTTCTTCCAGATCGGCTTCTTGTGGTTAGTGCCGCCGATCAAGCCGCTGCGGAAGCGATTCTTCTGGGCCGTTGTTTTTTCCATAATCTCCTTTATCGCGATCTGCCGCCAAATGGACTGGCACAAGTTGCTGATAACTCCATCAGGACTGCCCGGCGCCACACGCGGCACCCCATTCAAAATGCGTTTCCTCACTAACACCGCCAACCCCCTATCCGACCGCCTGGTTGTGCTGGCGTGTTTCGTCATCGTTATCGTTGTCTGTGTAGGCGCCCTGCTCTATTGGCTGCCGCGCCTGCTGAAAGGCCTTTTCCGTCTCCACCCTGTCTGCTGGTCGATCGGTTTTATTGGTGGCACAACAATACTCGTGCAGTTTTTCGATCGGGCGCCTTCGATCTTGCGCAAGGATTTCGGCATACACCTTACGGAATCAACGGGCGCTTTGTTTACCGCACTCGAAGAAGGGCAGGAGCTACTTTTGCCGCTGTTTGCAATTCTGGCTATCCTGCAGGCCCATTTCATTTATAACAACGACACACCGAATCCTGACCTTGAGTTGCACCGTTCGATATAGCGCATTACCATTCGGGCAAAGCAACAAAACAAATCGCTTGCATAGGTTCAGGTATTAAACGGAAACAACCGGAAAGCATGATTGTTGCGGAGCAACCGTTACCGACTTCAAGCTTTCCGGATGGATAGCGGGCGCGGCTCGCATCAGGTATATGACTTTGCGGAGGATTTATGAGAATACTGCTGATAGAAGACGACAGTAAAATTCAGGCGTTTGTGAGTAAAGGCTTCCTCCAAGAGCGCTACACCGTTGATATCGCTTCATCAGGTGACGAGGGGCTTAAGCTTTGGCAGAGCCGCCGCTACCATGCCGTGGTGCTCGACATCATGCTGCCCGGTATCAGCGGCATCAATATCCTTAAACAAATGCGGAAAGCTGGCGATGATACGCCGGTGTTGATTCTCAGCGCCAAAGCCACCGTAGATGATCGGGTCAAAGGGCTGGAGTCGGGTGCCGACGATTACCTGATCAAGCCATTCTCGTTCTCTGAACTCTCGGCGCGTATTCAGGCCATCACGCGGCGGCACAACCCCGCTCAGGCGAAAGGCAAAAACGCCACTGTGCTTGCCGTCGGCGACGTGCGGATAGACCTCCTGCGCAGAACCGTTTTCAGGGGCGACAAAAAAATCGAGCTGCAGCCGCGCGAGTTTGCCTTGCTGGAGTTCATGATGCGTAATCCCGACCGCCCGTTGACCAAAACGCTTATCCTCGAACGTATCTGGGATTACAATTTCGATCCGCAAACCAATATCGTCGATGTGCTGGTATGCCGGTTGCGCAACAAGATCGATGCCGATTACGACAACAAACTAATTCACACTATGCGCGGGGTCGGCTATGTCTTCCGGTCGCATTAATAAACGCTTCCGCTCTTTCGCGTTCTACCTCGGCATGGGGTATCTGACGGTTTACGCGGTCTGTACCGGACTGCTGTATTTGGTCAGCAGCCGGGTCATAAGCTCAACCACCAGAAAATACGACCGTCAGGACGTGCGCGCAGAGAGTGAAGAACTGGTGGAACTGCTGAGCCAGAACCCGGAAGGGAACTGGCTGGCGGAGCAGGTTACCACCGGCAGATATCCGCCCTCGACCATTTTTATTGTGCGTGTGATCAGCCGCAAGGGGCAGGTGGAGTACACCATCACTTGGCCTAAGAAGATCGAGTTGCCGGAATGGGAACTTTACAAATCGGAAGATGAGTCCGAGCCGGATGCCAACGGCTTGAGCGAATACTATATCAAGCCTTTGCAGCGGCATATCCAGATCAAGACCACACGGCTTAAAGACGGCCGTCTGCTACAGGTCGGCAAAGGCTCGTTTCTAGAAGTGAACCAGAAGAAGATGATGGGACGGATGCTGTTGGTCTTTGTGGCGCTCTCCACGCTCTTCTCGGCCATCTCAAGCATTTTCATGATGGCGGTAACGCTGCGTCCGATCCGGAGCATCACGGAATCGATGTCGCGGATCATACAGACCGGTGCCTTCGAAGAGGGCGCTCCGCCAGTATCCAGCATGATCACGGAGATCAACACCCTCGGCAATCTGTTTGCGGCCATGACCGAAAAATACGCCAACCTGATCCAAGCTATGCGCCAGACCATGGACAACGTGGCGCACGACTTCCGCACCCCGCTAACCCGCATCCGCGGGGCAGCAGAGTTGGCTCTGAACGGCCATAAATTACCCGATAGCGTTTATGAAGCGTTAGCCGACATCATAGAAGATTGCGACCGCGCCCAATTGCAGATCCAGAACATCATGGATGCGCGCGAGATGGAATCCGGCATTGTCAAAATCAATGCGCAGAGCTTCAATCTGGCATGTTTGATTACGGAAATCGTTGACATGTATTCGCTGGTGGCCGACGAGAAGCAGATAACACTCGGCATCGATAATGGTGAAGGTGAGATATTGATCACGGGCGACCGTCAAAGGCTGGCCCGCGTCTTCGGTAACCTGATTGATAACGCCTTAAAATACACCCCTAAAAACGGCTCGGTCCGCGTGTCTTTCGATGTGCAGCCTGACAACGTGACCACCCGCATAACAGACAACGGCATTGGCATTCCTGATGCCGACAAGGAGTTGATCTGGCAAAGGCTGTTTCGCGGCAGCCAAGCGCGCGAATCGGAAAAAGGCTTGGGCTTGGGCCTGAACATAGTGCAGGTTATCGTTGCGGCGCACCATGGCGCCGTCACCGTCACAGACGCCGAAGGCCAAGGCTCCGTCTTTTGCGTCACCCTGCCCCGCTGACGCAAATCTAACGCGGGCAAAGCCCGCGACCCAATTTAATTAGTTAATTAGTGCATTAGTGCATTAGTTTTTCCATGACACCCCATTCCCCTTTGTGTCTTAGTGCCCGCCGTGTGAGAAACAACTTTTTTTATCGCGCTTGTCGAGTCGGAAGGCACTAATCTTCTTTGAGCAGCCGCTCTAGGCCTTCCGCTTGCTTTACCGGCTGCTCCATATCCCGCTCTTCAAAAACACTCCAGCCGCCGCCCAAGGCCTTGTAAGCCCGGATCAGGCTGCCGGTGATCAAGCCGTCGCTGATAGCCACCGTCTCCTCAAAACCCAGCAGGGAGCGTTGCGCGTCTATCACGGTGTTGAAATCAACCAACCCGTTCTTGTACTGCTCTTCCGCCAGTTCGACCGCGTTACGCGCCGCGTCCGCCGCATGGATCAGAGACTGCCGGCGTTCATACTCGCGCCCGTAGGCCGACAAGGCGTCGCGTAGCTCGCCGACAGACTCCAGAATCGTTTGCTCGTATGCCGCCAGAGCCTGCTCCTGCAGGGCATTCTGCACCTCGATGTTGGCGCGAATCGATCCTGCACGGAAAACCGGCCAGATCACTTGCGGAGTGATGCCGAAAAAGCGGCTGCCGTACTCAAAAAAGTCACCTTCTTCCAATGACTCCAAACCGACCGACCCCACCAGACGGAAAGTCGGATAAAGGTCTGCGCGGGCTTCGCCGATACGGGCGGTCTGGGCGGCCAGACGCCGTTCTGCGGCGCGCACGTCAGGCCGCCTGCGAAAAAACTCCGCCGGGATGCCGACCAACATGCGCGGCGCGACCGAAGGTATCGGCGCGGCGCTGACCACATCTTCCGGCAGCTCGCCCGGCACCGTGCCGGTCAACACGGCCAGCGCGTTCAGTGCCGCCTCTTCATCGTGCTTCAGCACCGGTATCGTAGAGCGTGTGCGCTCCAGATTATAACGCGCCTGTTCCACAGCCAGTTCGTTACCCAAGCCGCTGTTAAAATGCGATTTGACCAAATCCAGCGTCTGCGACTGCAGTTTCAGATTTCCCTGTGCCACTTGCAGACGGCGTCGGGCTGTCTGCAGCTCGACATACACGCGCACGGTTTCCGCCGCGAGGCTTACCCAAGCGTGTTCGAGTGTCGCGCACTCGGCCTCGAAGGATGCCTGCGCGGCCTCGACCGCCCTCCGGCGGCGACCAAAGAAATCGATTTCCCAAGATGCGTCAAAACCGGCACGGTAGTGATCACCCTGCCCCGGAGTGCCCGCATTGTCGCTATTACGATAGCGGGTATAGGCGCCTGCGGCATCAACCTCCGGCAACAGGCCGGCCCGGCTGATGCCCAGACGGGCGCGCGCTTCGCGCACACGGGCCAGCGCCATGCGCATGGTACGGTTCTCCGACAAGGCGCGCTCCACCAAGGCGGTCAGACGCGGGTCATTGAAAGCACCCCACCAGGCTGCCACTTCTCCCGGAACCAGCGCGACCCCGTCGGTTACAGTCTGCGGCAGCGCAGCGGTCGGCTCCGTAGTTTCCGGTGTCTGGTAATCCGGGCCGACGGCCTTACAGCCCGCAAGAACAAACAGCATCAATATCATCGAAACCCCGGCAGCAGCACCCGCACCTAAGAACCGCCTACGTAAAACCGCCATCTTCTCGCGGATCGTCTGGAACAGCGCGTAAAGCCCCGGCACCAGAATAATGCCGAAAACTGTAGCGGCGACCATACCCCATAGGGTTGTGGCACCGATAGCGCGGCGGCTGGCAGCACCGGCGCCTGTGGCGATAACCATTGGCACCACACCCAGCACAAAGGTCAGAGCCGTCATCAGCACCGCCCGATAACGCTGTCCGGCACCGTCGGCGGCAGCCTCCACTATGGTCTCACCCTCCTCCCGTCTGGTTTTAGAGAACTCGACGATCAGAATCGCGTTTTTGCTGGCCAAGGCAATCAGCAGAAGCAGACCGAGCTGCGCGTAGATGCTCAGCGACATACCCGAGAAATGCAGTCCGATCAGCGCTCCGGCCATGGCCACAAAGATCGAAAACATCACCGGCAGCGGAATGGTCCAGCTTTCATACTGGGCCACCAAGAAAAGATAGCCGAAAACCAGAGCGGCAATCACTAAAAGCACTGTCTGCCCCGAGGCACGAGCCTCCTGAAAACTCAACCCTGACCACTCAAAGGCATAGGTTGGGGGCAGTGTGCGTTTTGCCACCTCTGCAACGCGCGCCATGACCGCACCGCTGCTTGCACCGGGCACAAGCTGCGCCGTGATGCCCGCGCTCGGGAATTGGTTATAGCGCGGATAGAGACGCGGCCCCACCTGCTTGCTGAGCGAGACCAAGCTGCCCAGCGGCACCATAGCGCCGCGCAGACTGCGGACATAGAGTTTGAGCGCATCCTCCGGCGTGCGGCGGCCCGACCAATCCGACTGGACGATTACTTGGTTAACCTGCGTGTCGAGGTTAACGTCATTCACATAGTACGAGCCGAAATAATTCTGCAACGTGGAGAAAACCGACGCCACCGGCACGTCCAGCATTTCGCACTTCAGCCGATCTACATCCATGCGGATCGAAGGGGTCTTGGCCGTGAACCCGCTGAACGCGAAAAGCACGCCCGGCACACGGTTGATCTCAGCCAGAAACTGCTGCAAAACCTGATCTAACTTGGCTGGGTCGCCATCGGTCAGCGCCTGCAGACGGATGTCCAACCCGGAGTTAGCACCCAAGCCCGGAATTGAGGGCGGCATGAAGAAGTTGAGCACCGCACCAGTGATCGAGGCGCATCTGCCGCGGATGTTGTTCATGATCGCGGCGGCATGCAGTTCCGGAGCCTTCCGTTCGGCCCAGTGGTTCAAACCGACAAGCACGAACCCCACACTCTCCGCGCGACCGCCCATCATGCTGAAACCAGTAATAGTCTGAACAAACTGAACGCCCGGCACATCCATAGCGGCTTGGCTGACTGCCGACATGACCTCCTCTGAACGCGCCTTGACCGCTCCTTCGGGCAGGCGCACATCGGCAAAGATTACGCCCTGATCCTCATCGGGCAGGAAAGAGGTGGGAGTCTTGTTGAACCAGACCCAAGTCAACAAAATCGTACTGAGCAACAAGAGAGCGGTCAATGCGAGCCGACGCGCCAAAAACACGGAGAGCGAGACATAGCCGCGGCGACTGCGATTCAGCACTGCGTTAAACCAGCCAAACGGGCCGCGTGTATGAAGCTTAGGCTTTTCAAGCATGGTGGCGCAGATAGCGGGACTGAGGGTCAGGGCGTTCAGTGTGGAGAAGCAGATCGACAACGACATTGTCACCGCGAACTGCTGATAGACCTTGCCCGTGATACCGGGAATGAAACCCACCGGCACAAAGATCGCAAGCAGCACCAGTGTGGTGGCTATGACCGCACCGGTCACCTCGCGCATGGTCTGGTGCGTGGCGGCCTTGCGCTCCATGTCATGCGTCTCCATCAGATACTGCACACGCTCGACCACAACGATCGCGTCGTCCACGATCGAGCCAATCGCCAATACCAAGCCGAAAAGCGTGAGCGTGTTGATGCTGTAGCCGATCGCTTTGAGCACGGCGAATGTGGCGAAAATCGACACAGGAATGGTGAACATCGGCACCAGCGTAGCACGCCAATCCTGCAGAAAGAGATAACAGACAAAGACTACCAGCACGAAGGTGACAACCAGCGTCGAGACAATCTCTTGGATGCTGGAACGAACGAACCTAGTGGCATCATAAGCCGTGATAATCTCCATGTCATCCGGCATGCGCGCGCGCAATCGATCCAACTCGCGGAGTACGGCATCCATCGCCTTGATCGCATTGCTGCCGGGTTTCTGCGCAATCATTATCGAAACCGAATCCGCATTGTTGTAGGTGCTACTAAACCCGTAGTTGCTCTCGCCCAATTCGACTTTGGCTACATCCTTGAGACGCACTACGCCTCCCTGCGCCTCGGTACGCACGATGATCTCCCGGAACGCTTCGGGCGTGTTGAGCCTGCCTTGCGTTTGAAGCGTGAAGGTCTGCAACACGCCTCCCTCATTAGGCGATGCGCCGGCAGTTCCCAGCGCAGCCTGTAAGTTCTGCAACTGGATCGCGTTGATGACTTCCCGCGCACTCATGCCCATGGCGGCCAGACGGTCCGCATCCAGCCAGACGCGCATGCTCTTCTTCGGCCCGTAAATGGTGGCGTCTCCTACGCCGGGAACACGGGCCAGCACATTCTGAATGTGGTTGTAAGCATAGTCTGAAAGTTCAAGCCGGTCATAGGTGCCGTTAGGCGAGCGTAATGTTAGGAAGCCCAATATGTCCGAGGAGCGCGTATAGACTGCGAGACCTTGTTTAGTCACCTCAGCCGGTAACTTTGGCGTAGCCTGTTGCAGCCGGTTTTGAACCTTGACCATGTCCAAGTCCAAGTTAGTGCCGATCTCGAAAGTTACGGTCAGGTTGTAACTGCCCGTGTCATCGCAATCCGACTCCATATATAGCATGTCGTCAACACCGTTGACCTCATTCTCAATAGGAATCGCCACGGTGTTGGCCAAGTCGCGCGCATTGGCACCGGGATAGGTCGCGCGCACCGAAACCTGCGGCGGCGTGACCTGCGGGTATTGCGTGATAGGCAGTGTTTTGACGGCCAAGGCGCCGGCAAGGGTCAGAACAACTGAAATCACCACCGCGAAACGCGGACGTTCAATAAAAATATCCGAGAAAATCATTTCTGGGGCGCCTCCGCATCGCCGGAAGCCACTTGGACAGGTTTCCCGGGAACCACTTTCTGAACACCGTTGACCACCACGCGTTCACCCTTCTCCACACCGGAAACAACCGCCACCCAACCATCAGTCAGCGCGCCGGTCTTGACCCTGCGCGCCTGCGCCGTACCGTCCGCATCAATCACATACACTAGATCACCAGCCTGATCCGTGACCAACGCCTGCTGCGGCACTGAAAGCCCGCGCGGCGGATTGGCCAAGTCGACCAGCACCGTCACATAGCCATCTGGAACGAGTAAATCCTGCTGATTATCGAAACGCACCCTAATCGAGAGCGTTGCTGTATCCGGCGACATAGCATTGTCCTTAAAATCTTGTGCGCCGGTCAGGTCCAACACCGTACCGGTCGGCAACTGCAGACGAAAACGCAGCGCCTCCTGCGAGGCATCGTTCGCTAATTTCTCACGCATGGCAAGGTACTCTTTGTCTGTCACTGAGAAAGCCACGCGGATCGGATCGACCTGCACGATGCGCACCAAGTCCCCCAGCGCAGGTGCCACATAATCACCCACATGCGCCACGGTGCGGCCGATTTTGCCGGTTATCGGCGCGATGATCCGTGTGTGCTTGAGGTCGATTTCCGCCAACCGCAAATTAGCTTGAGCCTGCTTCACGGCTGCTTCGCCCTGCGCCACATCGCTACGCGCCGTATCAAGATCCTTCTGCGTGATGGCGCGTTCGTCAGAAGTCTCAAGCCGTTTCAAATAACGCACCGCACGATCCAGCGCCGCCTCGGCCTGGCCGATCTCGGCCTTGCGAACAGCGACACGCGCCTCATAACGCTCCGGGTCGATCGTAAAGAGCAGCTCGCCAGCTTTGATCAAAGAGCCCTCTGTGAAGTGCACGGACTGGACATAGCCGTCAATCTGGGCGCGCACCGATACGTCTTGAATCGGCTCCACTCGGCCGATATAGGTGAATGTAGGATTTATTGCCTCCTCCCGGATCTCCGTGACTGACACCTGCGGCGGCGCACCCGCGCCGCCCATCATCGCTGCCATAGCCGATGGCGCGCCCGGGGCATCCTTGGGCGCCTGCGGCACCAGCGCACGCGCCATCCAGCCTAGCCATAAAAGACACGCGGCAGTAACCAGCCACCCCAGCACCTTGACCACCGGACGCTCTTTACGCATCCCCGCTTTCTCAACCTGCTCGTCCATATACGACTCTCCTTTTTAACAAAACCACGTCAATTATGCCCTGATGCGGGCAAATACCGACTCGAAATCGAACTCCACAGCATCACTCAAATCAGCCTCAAGGCCCGTACACACATCCAGGTTGATCAGGCCCATCCACATTGCGCCCAGCACATCCCTGACCTCCAGCACATCCACGTCAGGACGCAATACCCCGCGTGACCTGGCCTCGCGCAAAACCTTCTCGATAATAAAAAACGGCCCCGTCTCCAGTTGGCGCAAACGTTGCTTGAGCGGGGCGAACTTGGGTGCCGGCCAATCCAGCAATAGCATCATTTTGAAAAATTTGCGGTTATCAGGCGTACCAACAATAAACTTGGCACGAGCCACCATGTGCGCTTTCAAGCCTTCCAGCGAATCCGCCAGCGGCAATGTTTTTTTCAGGTGTACGGCATACCGCGCCGTCATCTGTTCGACCACCGCAGTCAACAGATCCGGCTTGCTTTTGAAATGCCAGTAGACCGCGCCTTTGGAAAGCCGTATGCACTGCGCTACCTTCTCGAACGTGGTTCTGTCATACCCTTTTTCAGCAAAAAGACTAAGCGCTGCTTTTAAAATACGCGCCCGCGTCCGTTCAGCCTCTGCCTTGGTCTTTCTGGCCACTTGCTTTTCCTTTTCAAAAAAAAACAACCGCAAACTATACATACCTCTTGGTATGTATGCAAATGAAAAACCAACCAAATATTTTTATTTTAATAGCGGTAGCGGCAGAACGCCGAACCGACTGCGGTTCGTTCGGCAAACGAACCCTACCGAAGAGTGAAAAAAACCAACGTCCAACGCTCAACTTTCAATTTATCTGGCATGGACGGTTTCCCGAACCGCCCTACCGCCACGTTATGCACTTGGAGTTGAATCTTCCTTCTTCATCTTATCCCGCCACTGTCTGAACCACACGCAAGTTAACAGGATGCGCGCGTGGTCGCGGCAACTCAGCAGTCGGCTACAGCTCTTTTATGCGCAAATTGCGGTACTGGATCTTCATCGGCGGCCCCGAATGCATTTGCAGGGTGATGACCCCCTTCGCGGGCATCATATCAGGCCGGTGATCGGTCAGTACGCATGTCCGCATGCCGTTGACATACAGGGTTATGGTCGGACCTTTGGCGATGATGGTGTATGCGTTCCAGTCATCTTTTTTGAAAACTTTATCGCCCAACTCCTTGGCGTCCGCAAAGCGTTCGACGCTCTTCTGGCCGTCTGCCGCGATCGTGACCCTGGCGCCGCGCTCGCCCACCAGATGTTGTTTCGGATGGTACAAGAAACCGACATAGTTACCACCGCCGTTCATGTCGGCCTGATACCCGGTATCACCGAATTCTTCGTCCAAAGAGCGCACCTGTATGCCGGAATTGGCCGACGGGCTTAACTTGAACTCAGCGCGCATCTCAAAGTCGGCGGGCTGGCTGCCGGTATAGATCAGGTGGCAGGTCTGTTTACACAGCTTCTCTTGAGAACTCTGAGCCTGCAGGATGCCGTCCTTGACCTCCCACCAGCCTCCCCCACCCTTCCAATTCTCCAGGCTGACACCGTCAAACATCGGTTTGAACCCTTTTTCCGCCATCAGCCCTTGCGTCGCTTTGATGGATGCCGTGACCAGCGCTTTATCTTCATCGCGCAGCGCCCAAGCCTGCGCCTGTTCGAGGCGCTCAAGCTGTGTCTTTAGCGGAATCGTGAAGCTTTGCTCAAGCTGACGTACGAAGCCGCGCAACGACAGGATTTTCAGGCGGTCGCTCGGCGCGTTCTGCGCAAAATTTGCGGCATCCTCGAGCGCTTCGGGCGTCCTCCAATCGGCCAGCGCACGGATGGCGGCTTCACGCAATGCGGCATCGGCGGTTTGTGTGGAGGCGGCGCGCGCCACAGCAAGTGCCTGATCATTGCCGAGAGCGATCAAAACCTTAAAAATCGCCAGCTTCTCTGCGCCTGCGGCGCGATCATACGCATCTTGGATAGGTTTCATCGCGACTGGCAGCAGGGTGACACCGCTCAAGTGGACAGAGTCGTTCTCGCGCACTTGCACACTCTTTTCCACGCCGTCGAAAGTATAGACCATGCGTAGCGCCTTGACCTTGCCCGGCGCAGGATCTTCGCTGAAACCGTCCCGTTTGCAGAGGCGGCCCGTGGCCTGAATGGTGATGGAGCCCACGTCCACCAACTTCTGGACATTGTCGGTGACATCCTTAACCAGTTCGTTCTCGAAACTGCCGTACACCGCGCTGTGAATCACAGTCTTACCAGCGCGGGGGCGCGCGTAACGGGTGCAGAGTGATGACAACGCACGTATAGCGGTCTCGCTCTGCGGACTCTTTTTTATTACATCCAGCAACACGGGAATCTCTTTGTCACTGCCCAGATCTCCCAACCCCTTGACGGCGGCATCGAGGACCTTCGCGTCGCCGTCGGTGCTAAGCTTGACTAGGGAGGGTACAGCCACCGTCATGCGGCGTCGCATCGCCATGTCGATACCGTCGAGCCGCGTCGTCGAGTTGTTGTCGGTCATCATGCCCAGCACGGCGTCATCAGCCGCCTTGCCAGCAAACCCCATGATCTCATTCTTGGCGGCGTTTGCGATCGCATCGTCAGCATGCTTGGCCAAGGCCAACAACGGCGGCAAGGCAGCCGGATCGTTGAGTGTGGCCAAGGCGGATGCCGCAGCCAGACTGCTTTCAGGCGAGGCGGCATTGTTACCTTTGGCTAGAGCGGAGAGCGCTGGCACAGCAGCAATGTCGCCGCGCAAGCCGAGCACTTTGGCCAGCCGCGTCTGGACGGTCGGATGTTTGGCCAGCGCGGCGGAAAAAGTCTGTGTGGCCTTAGCGCCTTGGGGCGTGTCTAGCACCGCGCGCAACGCGGCATCAACGGCATCCCTGTCATTCGCGGCGATCGCCTTCTGCCAAAGTGCCAGACCGGCATCACCGCCGGTCACGATCGCGCCGCGCAGAGCCGCCGCGCGCACGGCGGGCGAAGCCGCTGCAGCGCTTTGCAGGTCGGCGTAGCAGGCTGCGGCACGGGACGTATCAGCGCAGGCCAGTTTTCCCGCCCCGTTGAGATACGCTACCGCCGCCTCGGGCGAGGTGTTTAGCTTGGCCTTGAGCGCCGCCATCGCCTCGGGAGCAGCCAGCTTGCCCAGCGCCTGCACAGCAGCCGTAGCAACCGCCTTGTCTGCGTCGGCCATGCGGCTGATGAGCGCGGCCACCGACTGTGCGTTGCCGCGATTGCCCATCGATTGCAGTACGCCCACGAGTGCGGAACCGGAGAGCCGGCCCGCAGCCTCGCACAGCGCGGCCTCGACAGCGGGATCAGGGATCATCTCCAGCCCGTAGCGCGCTGCATGGCGCAGGTGCGCTTTGTCACTCGACAGCAGCGCAACCAACGGCGCGACAGCCGCACGTGTGCCGCACCAGCCGAGATTCTGGCAGGCAGTCACTTTGTCGTTGTCAGAACTCGCGGTATTTTGCACAACCTCGATCAGCTTGGCTTCGTTCAGCATAATTTCTTTGTCAAGCTCGGCCCGCACGACGACCACAGCCACCAGCGCGAAAAACAACAGTATACTTTTTTTCATTTTATAACCTTGTGGAAATGCTGTTAAAAGACAGAACGGCTCGGAGACCTTCCCTTGCCCACTTGATACGCACCCCAAGCGCGTCAACATATTTGCCAGCCTTCGCGGGCGGCGCGTGAGCGCAGGCGGTTGGCCTGCTCGTCGTTGACGAACTCCTCCTTCACCGGATCCCAAGTAAGGTCGCGTTTCAGCCATTGCGCGATGTTCGCGCAATGCACGGTGCTCATCGAGCGGTGTGTGAGCGTCGGATTAGCCACCGCGACAGTGCGGTTTTTAACGCTGGCGAAGAAGTCCTTCATGTGACCGACCACATGCCCGGTGCGAGTCAGGTAGTCTTGCAAGATTTTATTGTAATCTGCCAACATGGCCGGGTTCGATACCTCCGGACGCGCATAGCCATCAGCGCACGCGCACCAGCCCTCGCTGCCCACGTAACGTATGCCGCAGGTGCCACGCCAGCCTTCCTGCTTCTGGATCATGGTGACACCGTTGGCAAACGGCATCTCCATGCCGTCTGCCGTGGGGGTCGGAACATACGGATAGCGGATCGGAGATGAATCTTGCATGCCGATCGCGTCATGGCATTGCGCGAAGGTGTGCGACCCCCACTCACCGATGACGCTGGTGTAGAAATCGTGCTGGTGGTGCCAGCCGCCGCGTGTGTAGGCAACGTTGTACGGACGCCAAGGGCAAGGGCCCAGCCAGCGGTCCCAGTCCAATTCCTGCGGATCAGGCAGCGGCTGTTCCGGGAGCCACTCGCGGCTCATGTTGACATTACCCCACGGCGCGAGATGCGCGTAGACGGTCTTGACCTCGCCCAAGCGCCCTAAGCGCAACAATTCGTTGCAGACAATGAAATTGGCCTCACTGAGGCGTTGCATACCGGCCTGATATACACGGCCGTATTCCCGCGCAGTGCGCACAACAACCTGCCCCTCGGCAATCGTCATCGTGGCCGGTTTTTCTGTGAAGACGTCCTTGCCCGCGCGCATCGCACGGATCGAGACTGTGGCATGGAGCCGGTCGCTGGTGGCCGTGATGATCGCATCGATGTCCGGACGCGCCAGCACGTCCATCATCTCGATATAGGTCTTGCAGTCTTGGTTGCCGTAATGCTTATCGGTCATGGCCTTGATTGCATCGCGCTTCTCGCAGCGCACGTCGCAGATGGCCACAAACTGTGCCTGTGGATCAGGCAGTATCCAACTCCGCAGATCGCCTGTACCGCGGCTGCCCAAACCGATGCCGGCCATCACTATGCGCTCGCTGGGCGCCACTGCGCCGTCGCGGCCCAGCGCCGAAGCCGGAATGATCGTCGGCATTGCGACCGCGCCGAGCGTTGTTGCAGACATTTTAAGGAAACGCCGTCTGCTGAACCCCTTTGCTACGTCGGCAGCTTTCTGTCCGGATGAATAAGCCCTCATTTCAAATCCCTTTCGTTTTAACTTCTTATTTACAAGATGCTTTATAATAGTATTTCCCATGCAAGCGCGTCTTGTAAATCCGCCAAATTTATGTGTAACTTTTCCGCATCAAACTTGGTGGACAAAAGAATATCCGGTTTTCGCTTCATAGTCCAGCCCTTGTGAGCACGGATGTGCGCGGCAATCTGGATTCGCCATGTTTTGTTTGCCAAAACCATGTGCCTTAGCTTATACTCCATCTCCATTTAATTACCAGAAATTGTGTCAGTTTCAGACTGCTAAACGAACAGTGAGAATAATAATGGCTTACGACAAGATCAAACTTCCTTCCTTCGGCGAAAAAATCACCATGGGCACTGACGGAGTCCTCAAAGTCCCGTCACAGCCGATCATACCGTTCATCGAGGGCGACGGCACCGGCGCGGACATAACCCGCGCGGCCATGACCGTCTGGAATGCCGCAGTCGAAGCCGCCTATGGCGACAGCCGCAAGATCGCTTGGATGGAGGTTTATGCTGGCGAGAAGGCTAACGCGGTCTATGGCGAAGGCACCTGGCTGCCGCGCGAGACATTGGACGCCTGCCGCGAACACTTGGTTTCAATCAAGGGGCCACTGACCACGCCCGTCGGCGGCGGCATCCGCTCGCTCAACGTGGCCCTGCGCCAAGAACTCGACCTCTACGTGTGCCTGCGCCCCGTGCGCTGGTTCAAGGGCGTCCCCTCCCCCGTAAAGCACCCTGAGCGCACCAATATGGTCATCTTCCGTGAGAACACCGAGGATATCTATGCCGGCATCGAGTGGATGGCGCAGACCCCGGAAGCGCAGAAAGTGATCTCCTTCCTGCAAAATGAAATGGGCGTTACCAAGATCCGTTTTCCAGAAACATCATCTATCGGCATTAAGCCGGTCTCCAGCGAAGGCACCCGCCGCCTGGTGCAAGCCGCCCTTGACTACACTGTCGCCAATGACCGTTCCAGCCTCACGCTGGTGCACAAAGGCAACATCATGAAGTTTACCGAGGGCGCCTTCCGCGACTGGGGCTATGCGCTGGCACAGGAAAAATACGGCGCGAAACTGATAGGTGACGGCCCGTGGCGCTCTTTCAAAAACCCCAATACCGGACGCGAAATCACGGTCAAGGACTGCATCGCCGACGCTTTCCTGCAGCAACTGCTGACCCGCCCGAACGAGTATGACGTGATCGCCACCCTCAACCTTAACGGCGACTATATCTCGGACGCGCTGGCGGCCTGCGTGGGCGGCATCGGCATCGCTCCCGGCGGCAACATCAACTACACCACCGGAGTGGCCTGCTTCGAGGCCACCCACGGCACAGCCCCGAAATACGCCAATTTGGACAAAGTCAACCCCGGCTCGCTGATCCTTTCCGGCGAAATGATGCTACGCTACATGGGCTGGACCGAGGCCGCCGACAAGATTATCACCGCTATGGACGCCGTAATCTCGTCCAAAACCGTTACCTACGACTTCGCCCGTCTGATGGAGGGCGCAAACGAGGTTGCTTGCAGCGCTTTCGGTAATGCCTTGGCTACACAGATGCGTTGAAAACAGCGCAATCCCCAACGCTTTTCCTTACCTGCCGCCACGCTTCTTGGGTAATGTATTGTCTGGCGGATACGGCATTGGCAAAGGTTGTTTATGTGGAAACTTCTTAAATGTTTAGGGGCTGTGCTTAAGGCGGCGTTCTGGCTGCTGATGTTTATGGCCGGAGCGCTCTTTTTAACGCTATATGTCCTGAATCGCGGCATACCCTCGCCGTTCCTCGACCGCTTGGCTTCCGCTCTATCTAACGATGATATCCATGTGCGTATCGATCATGCATCGTTCAACCTAAAATCTGGTCTGCGGTTGCACCGTGTCAAGATTCTGCCCAAGCGCATCGCCGCAGGGGCGCTGGCTTCTGTGGACGAAGCCTGCGTCAACTTTTCTTTCAAACCGGATATGCCCTTGAACGGACGTGTGCAGGGCGTCAGTGTAAAAAACCTCTCTTTGCCATCTTTACCGCCTCCCGACATGTTCAGTAATGACACCGATCCTTTGGAGGAACTCCCTGACTTGGCACCTTTCCCGCTGCACCTTGAAACTGTAAACATACTCGGCATCAAGGCTGCTCACGTGTCCGCCGTGATAAGTGCCGACAACAACCGGCTTTTGGTCTCAGACCTGAATGTCAAATGGCCGGACAAAGCTTTCGACATGTCCGCGAATGGGCACGCCACTCTCGACCTTTCGGAACGTACTGTCACCGGCAAGGTGGCCGGACAGGCCCTGCCGCACAACATCGTGCCGCTTTTGAAAGAGTTGGAAGCCGATGGCGCAATCGAACAAATCGAATGCTTCTCTGATATTAAACGCCCTGTCGACGCTAATTTCGATATCTCCGTGAATATCGATAACAGCGACTTCGCTTTTGATCTGGATTTAGATGTAGGCCATTGCGCTTACCGGGGCGTGCCTGTAAAATCCGCCAAAGGCAAAATCGTAGCCTCAGAAACAAACGCTAACACCGTGGTCGTGATCTACCCGTTGTCGGCCAGCAGTTCTACCGGCCCGATCAACGGACGCCTCGTCTACCGCGAAGAAACCGAAGGTTTGGAACTTGAGGCTGATGCCGAAATGGCCGCTGAGCAACTTTTGGATATCATCAACATACTGAACTGCGGCGAGCTGGACCGGATACGGTTTTTGTCTTCGCCGACCGTCTCTGCAAAAGGCGTAATCGCGCTTTCCGCCGAGGAAAGCTCGGTCACAAACGATATCACAGGCAAGCTCGGGGCGGACAAGGCCATTGTGTTGAACCTGCCGCTCAACGCTCTGTCCGGTGACCTTGCCGTCACTGGCTATACCGCCAACATCAATAATGCGGTCGGCACAACTGACAGCGGCGGCAAAGTGACGGGCGATATCTCATTCCACTTTCCGGAATATGCCGCCAGCGCAACAGTTTTTAACACCAACGTCAAACTCGCCAAGGTGGCGCTCGACGAGCTTTCCCAAGCTTTCAATGTCACCAACGCACGCTCGGGTTGGGTCTCGGGAAACATACAGTTGTCCGGACCTACCAGCGGCAAGACCGTGCCGCAACTCTCCGGCGCCGGCCATGTCCGTATCTCTGACGGGCTGATCCACCGTATGAAGATATTCGCCGGATTAACGGATTATTTCACCCGCACCATCCCGGGCTTGTCTGCCGTAGTCAACCAGTCCTCCGGCTCCATGGATTTCACCATTACTAACGGGGTGCTGTACACGGAGAACCTTCTGATCGAGGGCAACGTATTCAGCATCAAAGGCCGAGGTACTTACAACATCGACACTGACCAACTCGATTTTGTGATCCGTGCCAACATCTTCCGGCAGCGCACTATCGCCGGACGCATAACACATTTCCTTTCGCTACCCTTCACGCGGATGCTGCTGGAGTTCAAGGTCTTCGGAAAGCTTGAAGATCCCGACTGGTCCTATGTGAACATCATCGAGCGCATCACCGACCAGCTCTCCCCAACCGACCACGCCCCTCCCCAGTCAGAAAACTGATCCCCTGCTCCACCAACCGCAACCGCTAATCACCATTCTTCATTCTTAACCATTCACTATTCTCTTTTTCACTATTCACTTCTTTCCTCCTCATGTTTTTCTCCATCCACACCTACGGCTGCCAGATGAATGTCCGCGATACCGAATCAGTTTCCGCCATTCTGCAAGCTGCCGGACATTCGCAAGCCGCGTCCGAGGCGGAGGCTGACCTTGTCATAGTCAACTCTTGCAGTGTGCGCGCCAAAGCCGAAGACAAGGCGATCGGAAAACTCGGCCTGCTCTGCGCCGCCAAACGCGACCGCCCCAGCCTGATTGTCGGCGTCATGGGTTGCATGGCGCAACGGCTCGGCCCTGCAATCTTCGACCGTGTCCCGGCGCTGGATTTCGCTGTGGGCACGCGCCGCTGCGGAGCCATCCCTGAGATGGTGCGACGCGTGCTGAAAGGCGAAACCGGCATCTGGGAAATTTCCGACCTGCAGGAAACCCCCGATGTGCCTGACGCGCACGACGACACGGCCTGTGCGGCTTTCGTCACCATCCTGCTCGGCTGCGAGCGCCGCTGCTCTTATTGTATCGTGCCGGATGTGCGCGGCACGGAATACAGCCGCCCGGCTGCGGAGATAGTCGCAGAGATCACCGCGCTGGCGCGTAAGGGCGTTCGCGAGGTGACACTGCTAGGACAGAGCGTTATGCGCTACGGTCTGAAAAACCCTGTTTTCAAAGACACCGACAATCCCAGCCGACTCAGCCTGACCGAGCCGTTCGCACGTTTGCTGGAGGCTGTGGCCTGCATACCGGGTATCGCGCGCGTGCGTTTCACTTCCAGCCACCCATCCGGCTGTACGGACCAACTGATTCATGCCATGCGCTCGCTGCCGCAAGTCTGCCGCGGCCTGCACCTTCCATGCCAGTCCGGCTCCGACCGTATCCTCAAAGCCATGCGCCGCGGTTACACTCGCGCCGAGTATCTCGACACCATACGCCGCCTGCGCGACGCCATGCCTGACATCGCCATCACCACCGATGTCATCGTGGGTTTCCCGGGTGAAACCGCAAGCGATTTCGAAGATACGCGCTCACTGATGGAAGAGGCCGGATTCGACAATGCTTTCATCTTCAAATATTCGCCGCGCCCAGGCACACCAGCCGCCGCTTTGCCTGATGACGTGCCGGATGATGAAAAAATGCGGCGCAACCAAGTGTTGCTGACTGACCAAGACCTGCGCGGCATAGCGATCAACCAACGCCTCATCGGCACCGTGCAGGAGGTGTTGGTCGAAGGCCCGAGCCTGCGCAACGCCACCCGCTGGTCCGGACGCTCTTCCGGCAACAAGATCGTGGTCTTCGATCCTTCGCTTGGACTGGAACCTGGAACGCTAGCCAAAGTGCGCATCACACGCGCGGCCCCCCAGACCCTTTACGGCGAGCTAGACGTTTGATACCACTGGGGCAGCGCTTGAAAGCAGCGGAGTCCGCCGCATCTTTTATGTATGTCTCATGCAACCCCGCCACCCTGACCCGTGACCTGCAAACCTTGCTGCGCGGGCCTTACCGAATCCGCCGCGCCCGTCTCTTCGACATGTTCCCCCGCACCGCCCACTTTGAAACCCTTGTCAAACTGCACCGAGAATGCACAAGCCTTTAACTTCACTCTTCACGATTATCTACTTGCGGTTGCGCAGGCTCCCGGGCAACCAAGAGGAGCCCGCTTTTTCGTGCGTCAAGCCAAAATAGCCGTCCTTGGCAGCTTTGACATCCTCGACCGTGACAAAGGCGTTGGGATGGTTTGCTTTGATAATGTTAAGCAAGGCTTGCAGGTCTTTCCGCTTTGTCACGGTGAATATCATCTTAAGTTTGCCTGACATGCCTTCGATATCCACCAGAGAGACCCCGAACCCCTCACGGCGCATCTGTCCGATCAGTTCCGTGGTGTCGGACTTTGGAACGACCCGCACTATCACCATGCCAAGCGAAAGTTTTTCATCCAGACGTATACCGATGTAGTTGCCCACGCCGAACCCCAGTCCGTAAGCGATGTAGCATATGGGATTATTGATGTGATTAAGTATCTGGCGAATCGCCAGCAACCATATTACCACCTCGAAAAAGCCCAAGACCGGTGCGATTGTACGGTATCCTTTGGCCACGAAAATCACGCGCAGGGTACCGATACTGACATCCATGATACGCGCCACGAAAATCAACAGCGGCACTATGCACCAAGCGAAAAACCAAGAATCCATAAAAGCTTCATTTACCATGCTGATAAGTTCCAAAAACCAAACGCCTACCCCAAAAATGGTTCACACTTTTTTAGTTTAACAGACCGATTGAAACAGTCAAGCACCGGGCATGGACAAGCCTCAAACTGGATGAACTCGGGCAAAGGACTTGACACGTTTCCGTGGGTATGGTTTGATTCCGCCGACTTGGGAAATGTGTGCAGTGCGCTTGCTAGTATCTGATAAATAGGGCTGTAATTTCGTAGATGCATCTTCTCCCATAAGCGCCGAGCGATGCGAGATTACCCATGAGGATGACATGAAGAAAACACTGATAAAAAACAAGACGGCCTGTGTGGCTCTGACAGTATCCCTTGCCGCGTTCGGCGCAAGGGCGGCGGTCATCTATCCCAATGGATCGAGCGGTTCGTGGGACGACGGCGCGAACTACGATGGCGGCGGGGTGCCGGGATATGCGGATATGTTCTGGTACAACACCTCCCGGTTCTCTCCTGCGGGTGATCGCGCGGTCACGCTGGCGCTTGACGGCAAGGAACACTACCTGACGCGATTCTATGCTGATGGCGGCACGGCCGGCGTCACTGATCCCAGCCCGCTCACGGTACAGGGGCCCGGCACACTTTATGTCCTGGGCAACAATGAAACCTATAACCAGATTCGTGACGGTCGTGAAGTTACGTTCGACCACATCAACCTTGTTCTGACGAACCATCTCAACGTCGCGACCACGGGCGGCGGACTCTACGCCTACGGCAAGATCACCGTCAAGGGCGGGTATGTCGAGGCACTCCGTGATAAAGCCAACATTACGGTGTCCGACACCGGCTCGTTGATCATCGACGAGGGGGCGGAGGTGCGTACGCGCTACTTCGCTGTTGACCCCTTAAGCACGCTGGACATCCGCAACGGCACCTTTCTCTTCATCGGCTGCAGTGTCAACGATGTTGTCACGCCTAATCTGCATATCGGGGCGAACAGCAAGCTTCTCAGCGTCGGCACGACAGCGCGGTATTGGACCCGCGGCATCATCCCGGCGGAGACGAATTCACTCGCGATTGTGAATTTCAAAGGGTACAATGCCGTCAGGCCGCCGCTTGAGGAGGGAGCAAAGATCCCTTGGCGCGGCACGTTGATCGTGACGAACGCGGCGGAATCCACCGATACGCCGCCGCGGTCCGTGTTTACGAACGCCGTCTCTTTCTACGGACGCGGACGCTTGATGGGCGCACACAACACCTTCGGCGCGGGCAAGACGATCGACCTTGACCTCGCCGAGTTCGATGTCGGTTCCCGGATCGACTCGACAGATTATAGCGTTTTTGCAAATTTAAATTTCTACAACACGAAGTTCGGTGCGTTTAACGGCAATCTTGGAGCTACGGAAGCCAACTGGAGAACGGCAAGTGCCTATCTTAACTTGCATGGGAACACGGTCATCGATCTCACCAACCTGAGCGATCCGGGCCAGACGGCGCAACATGCTGACGGGAAGGGTATGATGCGCTTTAAACCCCGTTCCTCGCTGACGGTACGCGGTGAGAGCGGAACCTATGTCTCGGCCATCGACGAAATGCCGACGCGCTTCCAGTCGTATGAAATCGGCGCGGGCGTGACGGAAATAAGGAAAACGTCGGATGACGGCATGTCCGGTACGATTGCGACGGCGCTCCGCACGCGCGATTTCAAGATGGGTGCCAATGCCATGCATACCAACCTGCAATGGAATATGACCATTGAGGCGCTCGGCGAGGTTGTGATCGATCCGACAGCAAGCATCGTCCAGACATCGTATGGCAGTGCATCCAACAACGGCTGCTGGCCGGCATTCACCTCGCTTGCGGAAACGCCCCCGACCGCCAATCTCTCGCTGACAACGATGCCAAGCGGCTATTCGCTCCGCTGGGTCGCGGGTTCGGCATTCTATGCCAACGATGTCGATATCACCTCCGGTTTCACCACTTCTTACGGCTACTGGCTGGATGCAGGGCCCGACTGCTATTTCTCGACTACCTCGAATTGGGGGCGCGGTATACTTTATAAGACTGGGGGTTATGACATGTCGCTCAGTGCCAAGAACCATGCGGTCATGACGAATGATGTGGACGACGTGGCCGTCAAGTCGCTCATGATGAGCATTGAACATGAGGGTTATGCGGCGAGTGCGCCGATGGTCGTCTGCGGCAAGCCGATCCGGGTGACCAGCACAAACATTCCTACGGGCTTCAGCAAACAGGCCATTGAGCCCAAGCCGGCTGTTTCTACGAAGTCGGGTTTTCCGCAGACCTTCGCGGCGCGTATCGACAGTGATGAGAGCGTGATGTGCGTGGCGACGTACAACGGTGATCGCCGTGGTGCGCTCTACTTCAAGGGCGGTATCCATGCGCCGAACGCGCGGTTCATTCCGAGCGGATCGATTGTTCTCGGCAGCACGGTGAATGTGGCGGACTTCAATCCGATCAACTGTTTCGCCGGTTATCGCACGCGCCGGGAGAGCCCGTACGGGCTTCGCTACTGGACTGAGGTCATGCTCAAGCCGGGATGCGAGATGACGGTATCGGGACAGACGAGCGCGAACACTGCGGACGTGGAACTCGCGATCATGACGAATGCGTCGATGACGGTGAACGGCCCGTGGATTTGGAATGAGACCAACACCGAACACCTTGTCAATGGGCTTCTCCATTTGAACGGCACCGTAGGCGGCGATACCGTGCAGGGTTATTTCGGCACTGGTACCCTCAAAGTCAAGACCACGGACGGCACCAACGGCGGCAAGTTGCGCATCGGCGAGTGGCTTACGCTCGAACCGACCGAGGCGGAATGGGGTTCGATGCCTGTCGAGATCACGGACGACGCGACGATCCTCAACAACCTCGGAAACTGGACATACGATGTTGCGGCGGGCATCCCGATTTCGCGCCCCGGACACTCCGTCACCTTTGATGGCACGGGCACGACGACGGTTGCGGGGCCGATTTCCGGCTATGACATTACTGTCTTCAAAAAAGGCGCGGGCACACTCGTGCTGGCGGACGGCAACGAACTTACGAACAGCACGGTTGAAGTGGTGTCTGGCACGCTGAAGGTCACGGCGGACCAGTCTCTCGGAGCTTTACGCGTTGCTCCGGGTGCCACGCTGTCGTTCGGTTCGGACGGGGCCTCACTAGCTTCAATCGCCGTTGCGGACGATGTCGACCTCTCGGGCGTCGAAATCAAGGTCGCGACTGATGCGGCCCAAGGGTGGACAAGCGTGCTTTCGGTTCCCGATGGTGCGTCGATCACGGGCGAGCCGGTCGTCGATGAGCTACTTAACATACGCTTAGTGGCCGGTGCGCAGGGCGGTACGGATTTACAGATCTTGAAGGTGACAGGTACGCGTCTCCTTTTGCGATAAACTAACGCGGGCGGAATCCGCGATCCAATGTAATCTCACACAAAGGCACAAAGGGCACAAAGGTTTTTCCATAACATCCTATTCCCCTTAGTGCCCTTAGTGTCTTCGTGTGAGAAACAACTCGCTTTTTATTGGCCGTAGCGGCCGATAAGGCATTAAGGGGGGGGCAGAAGTTACCATGAACAGTAAGCTCAATCTGGCTGTAGCGGCGTTTGGTGCCGTCTGGTCATCTACGGCGGGGACGTATGTGGACATCGTCAATCCGGGGTTTGACACGATCGAGTCCGGCGTGGCTACCGGTTGGGCCAAGGGCAGTTCCGCCTGGCGCGCGGAGAGGGGCGCGGGGGTCAACGGCTCCGGGGGTTTCGTCTACGACACTCAGGTCGCGCAGCACGGTCCGCGTCCCTCCCAAGCGATCAAACTCAAGCCCGGACGTAAATACCGGATATCCGCCAAGGTGATCGCAGACGGGCTTAAAGTGGACCGTCCGACGTCGCCAGCGCAGGGTATGACGCTGTTGCTCTCGTGGTTCGATGCTTCCGGTAAGTGGCTGGGCGAACTCGTCGCCGCGCCGGGCGCCAAGGGCAAGACGGACGAGTGGCAGTCGGCCTCCGGCATCACGCCGGACATTCCCACGAATGCGGTGCGCTTCACGCTCGAGCCTTACGTTTGCGGCATGGGTGTCGGCAAGGGGCGTATCGACGATGTGGTGGTAGAGGCCGTGGAGATGAAGGTCGTCGAAACCGTGACCTCATCGGCCTACCGCGGTGAGGCAACGGAAGGTACGGTGCGCTTTGCGGCAGCCATAAACTGGTCCGATGATTTTCCGAAAGAGGAACAAACGCCGTATTTCATCTATGTCGGGAAGGACGGTTCGCATACAGAAGTTAAGGGCGAAAAGGTGCCTTGCGGAGCGATTGCGGAACTCGACATCAGCGCCTTTGCCGAGGGCACGAACGACGTTACGTGCATCGTGCGGGCAGGCGGCAAAACGATCGGTTCGGCGAAGATGGCGTTCGCGCACCTGCGGGAGCTGCCGAAGCGACGCGCTTGGATCGATGCGAAGAAGCGCCTCATTGTGGACGGCAAACCGTTCTTTCCGCTGGGGCTCTACACGGGCAGTATGAACGAGGAGAAAATCGCCGCATACGCACGAAGCCCCTTCAATTGCGTCGGCCCCTATACGACACCGAACAAAGAAATGCTCGATGTCTACGACCGTTACGGGCTCAAGATCATCTACTCGCTCTGCTACGCGCCTGAGCGCGAGGCTTCATATTTCCCGAATCTGCGCACGAAGGTCAAAACCTTCGCCAAGGATCATCCGGCTGTCATTGGTTGGTACATCTGCGACGAGCCGACACTTGGACGCCTCCCGGGACTCCTCGCTTGGCGTAAGGAGATCGAGGAGTTAGACGGCGGCAACTATCCGATCTGGGGGTGCCTCTGCGTCTGCAGCGATACACGGCATTTTCTCGACGTTTTCGATGTCCTAGGCGTTGACCCATATCCGATTCCGACCCGGTCAGTCGCTCGCGTGACGGAGTTCAGCCGCGAGGCCCGCGATGGTATGTTCGACACAAAGGCGATGTGGAATATCCCGCAAGCCTTCGCCTGGGGCTGGCTCGGCCGGCGCGAGAACAAGGGACAGCGCGCACCGACGAAACTCGAGATGGCGAATATGTTCTGGCAGATGATCGCGGGAGGCGCGAACGGGCTCGTCGCTTACAGCTATTCGCAGATTTCCGACAAGAACGAGGACATCGACGACAAGTACGCTCCGTTCTGGAACAAGGTCTGTGCCGCGGCTGCGGAAGTGCGCGCGTATGAGCGCGTGCTCCTCGCAGACGGTGAACCGCCAACGCTGCAAGCGTCAGATTCGAGGCTTGTCTGCCGCGCGTGGCGCGACGAGGGCGACCGCGTTTACGTGCTGGCGGTAAACTCGACCGAGCTTCCGCTCAAGGCGTCCGTCACGCTTTCGGAAGGCTTTGCAAAAATGCTGCATCCCGAGTTTGGCCCCGCACCGGTTTTCAAGGAGAAATGCCTTGAATACGATCTGCCGTCCATGGGCTATGTGATGATCCGTCTCGAAGGCCGCCTGTAAGTTCCCGATGCCGGACGACCGGATTCACCTGCCAGCGCCCTTGCGCCATGAAATGAAATCAAGTCGCTTCACGCTACTTCCCTGATTGCTCAGGGGTAAGCTCTCGCTCAAACACGCCCGTCGGCAAGTTGAACTCGTTGTAAAGCACACCTTTCCAAGGCCTCTGATAGAGGTGACGCACTTTCTTCGGTGCTTCGACTCCCTCAGCGGCCAATTCCACCCGATTGCCAGCCAGGAGACCGTTGCGGATCTTTTTACCTTTATTATCCTCTTTTTCAACGAAGTTGACGATCTCCGCCTTATGCCACTTTCCGTCATCGCCAGCCAGTTCGAAGTTGGCGTCTAGAGATTGGACATTTTGTCATACTTTCGGGCGGACGTCGCGGACACCCGAAAGTGCAACAAAATGCCAAATTATAGATGAAGCACGGCAATACCGGCAGGCCGGGAAGGGAAAAGGAAACTCCCAACTCCTGCTTTTATCAACGCATCAGGATTAGCGTCCCGATGATCTTCTTGGTGTTGAGCTTCCGCGCCGCCGACCACTCCTCAGTGTACGTGCGCGTGTCCAGATCCTGATCCGTGACATTCGCCACAGCCGAATGTGAGCGCGTGTCCAACGCCACATTCTCTGAAACATCGCTCACCTGCGCCCCAGCCCATCCGGCCAGCAACAGCCCCGCCGCTGCAAGGGCGACCGTCATCATGTTCATTCTCATCATTCTGCTCCTTTACAATTAACCGAGGGGAATCGATCGAATCGATTGATTCGATGCCTTCGACCATCCACAAAACAAGCCTGTTGCTACCGTTTTCCTCCCTCTCCCGTTGGGAGAGGGTCGGGGTAAGGGTAGCCGTACTCGGCTATGGCAAGGTTCTGAAAAGGCGGAAGCCGTGGGAGCTGTTCACACTCGACGGGGCAGTACCAACAGTGCCGCGAAACGCCGAATAACTGTACTTCGCGCCACCGCTAAAACTCCCACCACGTTTCACGCGGGTCGAACCCGAAACCGGCCCCTTCGGGTCATAGCCGCCCTCAAGCGGGATCGCGTGCCAATCGAGACACCACTCCCACACGTTGCCGTGCATGTCGTAAAGCCCCCAGGTATTCGGTATGTAGGAGCCGACGATCGCCGTGCCGTTCTCCGGACTGCAAAGCGACCCAGGTGAGGTCACACCGTCAAGATAGCCGCCGTTGAATTGGTACCGTCCCAGTACGTCCAGCCATATGTTGGAGTTACCATTGTCGCCGCTCGTATTGGCGTTAGCGTCACCGTCGTTAAAACAGGTCGTGGTATTTGCGCGGCAGGCGTACTCCCACTGCGCCTCGGTCGGCAGATCGAGGCCCGCCAGCCCCGTTTTATTCCGCAGCGTGCCCATGAATGAGTCCGCATCAACCGCGTCATTTGTCGGCCAGCCCGCGCCCGCAGTTGATCCGCGGATATCGTTATACGACACCTGTTCCACGGGACGGAACGCCCGGCTTGAGGCATCTTTGAAGTAGGCGGGTTGTGAACCCATCACGTTGTACCACTGCCCCTGTGTCACCTGAAACACCCCGGCATAGAAGTCGTTCGTCAGGGTGACTTCAACGGGAGTACCTTCGCCCATTGCGAAAGTGTCCGCAAGAATCTTGCGCATCACCAAGCGGGTGTTCTTGTAGATCACGTTCGTTAACCCGCCGCCGGGCAGCGCGTCCACACTGGTGTAGTAGTAACACGGATACGGGTTGTCCGGCCATGAGGCCGCTATGCCCTTGCTCAGGTCGATCACCATCACCTGCGGCGGCGCGTCCACTGACCAGGCGGTCACGCGCGCCCGAGCGTTATCCACTTCGTTCTCGGGCCAGTCCGCGCCCGCGTTCCAGATGATGGTTTTGCCGGTGCCGGTACCGACCACCTTGCAGACGTCGCCGGAGAGGCTCGTCACCGCGCTGTCCGGGATCGCCACGCCGTTGGTCTCGATCGAGAGTGTGACAATCGCGTTCTCGTCTGACAGATCGTACGTGATCCGTACCTGCCGCGTGTAGGGTATCTGCTGCATATTGACGTTGGAGACCGCAGGCACCGCCCAAGCCGCGCCCGCGCTCATGGTTACGGCAGCCGCCATTGCCGCCGCACTATTTACTGTTGCCTTCATCGTTTCCTCCTCTTTCTGCGGCAGTGCCGCTGTGGTTGTTGGGGCGGAAGATTTTTCGCCCTTGTTTGCGGCGAGAACCGTCCCGCCGCTATCGATTGGTGTTTGTTGGAACTCTGGCTCCATGCTTCTGGAGCCAGACTGGCGACTGGCCGCTGCCGGCTGCCTGCCGCCTCTCAGCCCCGGCACCGGCTTGGGCCTCTCCACAACCTTGGGCATCCAGCGCTCGGCCCACCCGTCGGAGACATGTGAGGCTGCCGACAGCGCCTCCTCTGGCTCATTTGACACGCCTTTCGCCATAACCTGCGCCAACATGTGCTCGCCCTCCGGCCAGTCCGCCTTGACCTTGACCGTGCCGCTGCCGTCGCGCCGTGCCCGCACGCCCTCACCCGCGCGGCAGATGTCGACCGGCTCGCCGCAGGCTTCGACGACCTGCGCCTCGCCCTTGAAAACGAAAATATCAGAACCCCTGTCCGTCACCGAGGCGCAATAGATCGCGCCGTTGTCCCACATTTCCAGATCGGGCGTGCGCAGCGTGAAACCGCCATGCTTCCACGAGATCGTCGCTAACATGCTCCCGGACACCAGCCGTGCCTGCATCGCGTCGCACACCTCCATCTCAAGCGGAGCGATCAGAGACAGATCGACACCTGACGCCAGCCGCACCGTCGCCATACCGCTCTCCAGCCGTACAGTACCGGGCAGGACATCCGGCAGGTCAAGCTGCGCATCGTGCGAAGTCCGGACGAGATGTAGCGCCGGTTGCTGCGCCGCTTGCGAACCGCCGTGCGCATGCCGAGTCGCATGCAACATTGGTTTGGCGAACCAGAAACCGGTCGCCAGCACCAAAAGGGCGGCGGCAGTCGCCAGTGCGCGTCGCCAGAATGCGGCGTTTTCACACGCCGGTTTGGACACGGCATCAGCCGTCTGCGCTACCGAACACTCAGTATCCGTCGTTTCCCAAAGCGAGAGCGCGGGCAGCAACGCGGCCAGCATGATCTGGCGTCGATAAATCTCAATGAACTCGGGATGCTCGCGCAACAGTTCGCGGAAACGCTCCAGTTCCTCCGGGCTGGCGCGACGCTCTAGAACCAATGCCGTCAGAGCGGCGAAAACTTCGCGGTCGTCAGGCATGGCTCTCCTCCTTGGCAAGTGTGCGCTCAACGCACTGCGCCAGCTTGTCACGGATACGGTAGAGCAGCATCGAGACCGCGTCGGCAGAACGCCGCAAGGTTACGGCCAGCTCCTGCACCCCCCGCCCCTGCACATAACGTTGGCGCAGGAGTAGCTTCTGTCCTGGCGTCAACCGCTCAACGCAGTGTTCGAGTGCCGCAAGCTTACGCTGCATTTCATCGTCCAAGTCCTCCGCCTCCACCGCCACGCGCGCCAGCAGCGCCTCGTCGAAAACCAAACGGTCGCGCGCCTGAAGCGTGCGGAAGGTCTTGACCTGATACCGAGCGACCGCCTTAGCCCAAGGCAGGAACGGCTTTGAGAAATCGTAGGTGTCCGCCTCTTTCCACAGCGTTACATTGACGTCCTGCAGGATGTCTTTGGCATCCTCGATATTGCCCACCAGAAAGGCGATATAACCGCGCAACACGAATTGCGCAGCCGTCAAACGGCTGACGAATTCAGCATGGCGATTCAAATTATGCTCCTCACTGGTCATACACTTCAAGTCACTCCAATAAAGTGTGGACAATTCGAGATGGAATCTCCATAGCGTGTGCCTCCAACCTCAAGAGACAATGCCCAACGGCGGGATCTTTTCCCAGACGCCGCGAGTAAAGTCCGGCACGTCCACGGAACAACTGCGGCGCGCCAAGGAATCTGCGCTCAGCGGACCGATCACACTCCACGCGGCAGCATCGTACACGGTCTGATCCAGCGGTTCGCCATTACGCAGGCAATAAATCACGCGCCAGCTCATAAGAAAATCCATGCCGCCGTGTCCGCCGGCCCGTCTCGCCTCGGCACCCATCCGTCCCCAGAGCGGATGATTGTAGGCTTCGAAAAACGGTTTCGTGTTACGATCCCATTCGTGATAGTTCGTGACCGCCTTATCGCCCAGCGCCTTCTGAACTGCAGGCGGCAGGTCTTCTTTCTTGTAGTCCAGCGCGATGCGGTTCGGGAAACCCGCGAACGTGCCGCGCGTACCCTGGATTAAATTATGGCGGCTGTAAGGGCGCGGGGATGTCTCATCCCATTGCACCATGATCGAGCGTCCCTTGACGGTTTTTATGATCGTGGTGTTGATGTCGCCGCAACGCCATTCCTTGATCTGGTTCCACTTGTGATCGGCTGGGAAATGCTCTTTGGCGTAAAGCGGGCGGCCGAGCACCGGAGACGATACCGAGCTTAGGTAGTCGAAGCGATCCCCCCGGTTGATGCCCATGTACTGCGCTATCGGGCCCAGGCCGTGGGTCGGGTACAGGCAGCCGTTGCGCCGCGCGTAGTGCAGGGTGCGCCACGAGCCCGTGCTGCGCTCCACCTGAACCATCTGTCCTCGCAGTTCGTGGATATAGGCGGCTTCACCGTGCAGCAGTTCGCCGAAAACCCCCTGCCTGACCATGTTCAGCACCATCATCTCCGTATGCCCATAGCAGACGTTCTCGAGCATCATGCAGTGGCGCCGCGTCTTCTCCGCCGTGTCAACCAACGCCCAACACTCTTCTGTCGTGATTGCGGCGGGAATCTCGATGAAAGCGTGCTTGCCGGCCCGCATCGTATCAAGCGCCTGCGGCGTGTGCAGTTCCCAAGGGGTTGAGATATAGACGATGTCGACGTCATCACGCTCAAGCATCCGCTTGTACGCTTCCGGTCCGTTGCCGAACAACGCCGGTTTTTTCCGCCCCGCGTCGGCAATGCGTTTGAGCGCACGATCTAGCGTGGGCTGGAGAATATCGCACAGAGCAGTGACCTCCGCCCCCTCGATCTTCAGCATGATGTCCAGATGGCCGCTGCCGCGTGCGCCCAAGCCGATAAAGCCCACGCGCACACGCTCCATTTTCGGCGTTCTAAGCCCCATGACAGTAGCACCTGCACCACCTTGGGCGCGCGCCAAGGTCGGCTTCAGTGTCTGTGCGGCAGCCGCGCCATATCCGGCCACGGCTGACAATTTCAGAAAATCGCGACGCGATGCTTTGTACGGCGACATTTTTCCTCCTCCTTTTGGTCTGTTACACAGTTTCGGCTTCTACTCTTCAGCCTGCAAAGCGAGAATTTGCTCGGCCAGCGCCCAGCGCCAGGCATCAAAGGCGCAGGCCGACCACAGGCCGTCCTCCTTATACTTGGGCTGGACATGCATCGCCTCCAGAATGCGCGTCAAGACCTCGCGCGCGCGGCCGGCTGACTTGCGCCTTCCGGCGGCCTCGGCACGGTCAATGGCGGTTTCCAGCGTGAAGAGATAGCGGTGATCGTCAATGCCCTCGCGGTAGGCCTCCCACAACGCCACGGGGATCGGCGTACCGTCATCCGCAGTGCGGTTGAAGAAGTCCGAGACCGAAGCGTCCAGATAGTTCCAAGGGTCGCCCCTCATAGACTGGTAGATCCAGGGGATCAGGCAGCGGTAGCCGGACTGCCAGAACCCGAAGCCATAGGTCATGCGCGCGCCGATCGTGGGGGTATGGTCGTTTTCGCCCGACACGTGGTTGGGGTAGCACCAGTACTCGACACCGCGCGCCTGCATATCGGCCAGCACCGCCTCGCGTCCCAGCGAGAAGGGCTGGCAGCACCAGACGTCTACATACGGGCGCATCGGCGTGAAGGACTCGCGCTCGGGGTCGGCCGTGACATAGGTCCGCGCCTCCGGGACTTTTTTGATGGCGGCCATGACGCGCGTCATGAAGGCGGCCGAATCCGGACTGGCCGGGGGCTCGTCCACCGGATAGTAGAACCGTTCGGGCCACTGGCGGCGGCGGGCCTCGGCCTCGATGATCCGCACCATCTCGGTCAGCTCGTCGAAAAAGGCGTCGGGCGGCATCTTGATGTGCGGGCGGTACGAGCTCATGTCGGCGTTCATGTGCTTGCGGTAGAGGGCGGAACAGGGGAACCCGCAGACAAACGGTTTGTCGAAGCCGACGCTGCGCGCGAGGTCGAGGTTGCGTTGCAGCGTGTCGAACGCGAAGCGCCAGCGTCCGTCCTTGTACCGGCCGCCCAAGCCCAGCACTAAGGTGTTCATGCCGTGCTCGCGCATGTCGCGGTGTTCGGCTTCGGCTTTATGCCGCCACCATGCCCGCGAGAACGTGTCCGGCGCGCGTTCGCTGTTCGGCAGCGGATGGTGGTAGTATTGGCCGTAAACCAGCGACTGGTCTTTGAGCAGCGTGATCGGCAGGACGCGCAGCGCGAGCGGCACCTCCAGCTCCGTGTGGTCGGCGGTGACGGTCGCGCGTCCGTGATAGAGGCCCGCGGGCTGGCCGACCCCCACATGCACGGTTAGCCAGAGGCGCAGGTTCTCGCCGCGCGGGATCGGCTGCGGCCGCCAGGGCATCAGGACGTCCGGCGCGCGGTAGGCGGTGTTGAAGACGCTGTAGTTGGGACGCACGTACATGTAACGGACCGCGCGCAGTTCGATGTCCTCGACCGGAATCTCGGCGCTCGTGAGGCCGTTGGAGCAGACCAGTGCGCTGAGTCGGACATCGACGTTGGTGACGGCGCGCAGCGCGTGCAGCGTGAAGGTCATCGGCTCATATTCGCCCTGAGAAGCGAAAGCGCGCACCGGTGCGTCCAGTTCGTGTTGACGCGGTTTGTGGTCTGGCCATACCGGCTCGCACCAAGGCCGCGCATAGACGGCCACGCCGTCCTGCCGCTGCCGCCCGCTCCAGACCGGTTCGGGCGAGGGATCGGGGCGCGAAATGATCTTCCATGATTCCAGTACGTCGCGCGGCAGCAGCAGCGCGTCGCGGAGCAGCGGTTCAACCGTGTCGCGCTGCGCGGCCTCCCACTCGGCGGCCGGCACCGCGATCACGGCGTTCAGCGCCCAGCGGCTGCGTGTGGTCAGGGCGAGGCGGATGCCTTGCGTACCGGCGACCGTGTCCAGTGTCAGCGCCCTCAGTTCGTGGGCCCCGGCGAACGTGGCCTGCGCGCTGGCGCCGTCCTCGGCGGTCACGCGGATGTCCCACACCTGTTCGGCGCGTCCTCCGGCACGACCGCAGAACAGGATCAAGCGGTAGGCACCGGACGGGAGCGCGAGGGTCAGCGTGGCGGGAGCGTCGGCGGTAACGTGATCGCAGGTGAGTTCGGTGTGATAAGAGTCGGGCGGGTTTTTCCGTTGTTTTTGGGTGTTCTCAACCCGGTCGCGTTCGATGGGGTTGGCCCGCGCGGCAAGCGGCGCGGACGATTCCCATGCGGCGTGTTCGCCGCCCTTTTCGGTAACGCGTAACGCGCCGGTGTGCAGGGGGGAGTCCGCGGTTCCCAAGTCAAAGATGACAGGCGCGGCATAGAGGGAAGAAGATGCAACTGCAATGGCATGAGCAAGAATGATGCGTGTATTCATGGTGCTCCTCGTTGAAAGTGAAAGGGGGATGTCGTTATTGCCAAGGTGAGGTTGTCACGGTGAGCGCCGCTTCCTGACCGCGTTCTTCGGCATTCGGGGTGGCGACGACGGTATAGGCACCGGGCGGGAGCGGCGCCGCGTCCAGGGGCACGTAGAGCGTCTGGCGACCGCGCGCCACCGGCAGGTTGCGCGTGAGCACCGTGCGCGCGCCAGCACGGAGCTGCACCAAAATGCCGGAAGCGAGCTGTGCCGCCGGCCCTTCGACGACGAGTTCAATCGGCAAGACGCGGCTGTCGCAAAAGAGAGCCGGCGTCACCGCGCACATCTCGGCGACATGCGGCGCCGTCCTGCGCGCCAGGCGGAAGCCGCCGACGTGAAAGGCGACCCAATCCTTGTCCTTGTAGTCGTTTTCGTTGATATGGAAGCCCAGACGCGCGATCGGCCCGTCCAGACCGAGACCGAAGAGATTGACGCTGACGGTGCGCCACTCGTTGAGCGCGGCCTGTTGCAGCACGATAAGCTTCCTCTGCCCCTGCATATCGTGCAGATGAAAAGTGACGGGGCGTGAGGAGGGCAGTCTTTCGCGCGAGCTTTCGGTGTAGAGCTGGAATTCGAAGCAATCGTATTCCTCCCACCCTTCCTCTTCCGCGGTCAACTTCAGATACATGCTCGGCCAGCCGATGGGGTAGGCCTTTTCTTCACCGTTATAAAAGTCGACCGGGATGTGCATACGGACGACCGGATGCTCCCCGGCGCGGTGCGGCGAGACGGTCACCTCGCACTCGGCGGGTTCCCAACGTTTGGGCGTAGCGAGTCCGTCCAGATAGCGGTATTCAATCGCAGGTTCCGAACGGGCGAACGGCGCGGCGCAGAAGGCCACGGCCATCAGAACACAGGCGTGTTTCATGACGGCTCCCCCTTTTTTTGCCTTTGGCAACGTTCCGCAATCGGATTTTGCCAAAGCGGCGGTACTGCCGCACACAAAAGCCGCCTGCTTCAAGAATTCACGTCTTTTCATTGTACGATCCTTTTTGTCGATCAACTCAAATTGTGCTCTTTGTTGGCCGCACACTTCATATCGCTCTGATTAAGTATGGACAATTCGGACGCAAATCTAACGATTTATTTTAAGCTTTTTTTGACTTTCCTCTGTCACAACCAATATAATTTTTGTTTTGATACGAATTGCGGCGAGATTCCGCCCGGTTTCCAATCCCCGTGACCGCAGCCTTTTGAAGACAGCGGCCAAGTAGCACCACGTAATGACATGACTGTATCTGACATACCAGCCGTGAACCGGCTGCTTAAAAAAGCCTTCGAAAGCTCCAGAGCGCCGATCATCGATCTGGTGGCGGTGCAGACGCGTGACCCGTTCCGCGTGCTGCTGGGCACCATCCTCAGCGCGCGCACCAAGGACGCCTGCACCGCAGCGGCCTGCGCCAGGCTCTTCAGCCGCGTCACCACACCGGAAGCGTTGCGCGCGATCCCTGCGAAAGAGTTGGAGCGGCTGATCTACCCTGTGGGCTTCTACCGTGACAAGACACGCCACCTGAAAGCCCTGCCGGACGTGCTGGACGCCAAATTCGGCGGCGTCCTGCCCTCAACCGTCGAAGAACTGTGCGAGTTGCCGGGAGTCGGGCGCAAAACCGCCAATCTGGTGGTGGCGCTCGGTTTCAACAAGCCCGCCATCTGCGTGGATGTGCATGTCCACCGCATCACCAACCGACTGGGGCTGATCAGCACCAAAACCCCTTACGAAACCGAGATGGCCCTGCGTGAAATCCTGCCGAAGCGCTACTGGATCACTTGGAACTCGTATCTGGTCTCATTCGGCCAGACCCGCTGCTTCCCCCGCAACCCCGACTGCGCGGATTGTCCGATCGCAACCTACTGCGACTCGCGCCAGACCGGCACGAACAGCACCCGAGCCTGACTTTCGCTGCCGTCTGCCAGCAGACCCCACAGCAGACTCCAGCGATAGCGCAAGTCATCACCCGCGCCGCGGCGGTGCCACGCCGCCAGCACAGGCAGTTTCCAGTAGGTGAAGTCGGAGCGCTCGTCCTTGACATGCTTCGCCAACCCCCACAACAACCCGTAGTAATGCCGGTCGGCGTTGCTCTCGATACGCCACGCGCCCCCGCCCAGCAGGCTCCAGCGGAAAAAGGCGTCGCCGTTGTGAAGGTCCAAGGCGTAGCCGCCCAAAAGCTCGATCCCGCCGGAGTGCCCCAGATAATGCGGCAAACGCAGCGGCCACGGCAGATCGTTCAGCCATGACCACAAACGTCCCGGCGTGGCGGCCCGCACCTCAGTTAGCAACGCGCATTCGGCCATCTCCGCGCAAGTACGCGCGTCCGCATCGGACTTCGCCCCGGACAGATCCCAGACCGCCGCCACCAACCGGCCCTCGCGGAGCACGCTCCATTCCGCATCACCCGCATCCTTTTTCAGGCGTTTCTCGACACGGCGGCGGAAGGCGCGCGCCATGCCCGGACGTTCCCAGTAAGACAGCCACACCACCCGCGCAACATCGCCCGCATTGTCTTTCAGCAGATAAACCCGGTCGCCGAACCAGCCTTTGAGAAAACCATATTCGGCAGGGGCGCACACCCGCTCCCCGCCCAGCCAAAGAGCGATGCCCATGACCCCCAGACTATTGGTGACCACATCCCCGCAAGACACGGCGAAAAGCGCATCGTCCGGCTCGAACTCGGCAGCGGTGAATTTTTTCAGATACCTGCGCTCGGGGTACGCTATCTCGGCCGTGGTCAGCGGCACCCTCTCGGCAAAAGCCGCGTCGACCGCCAGCCACCCCGCGTCGCGCCGCAAGCGGTTGCTGAAGATCGTGCCGTCCAGATACGGACGCAGCAACGCCCCGGTCAGAAAAGGCGGCACCTGCTCCAAGCCCTCCGCCGCCTCGCCAGCATCCACATGCCCCAACATGCTGATAAACCAAGCCGGCAAAGGCGTAGCCGTGTTGGCGGGCGCACCCATGGCATCTATGATGCCGTCAACGCCCACCAGCACCGCGTTACCTTCGGCGAAAGAGGTCGCCGCCAGACTGCGATCCAACGTGGACATGGATTTTTTCAACAGGCTTTCAAGGTCGAAATGGCTGTCATCAACCGCATGGCAGAACTCATGCACATACACGAACCGCTCAAGCACGGCCCGCTCTTCCTTGCCGAACTTGTTGCCGAGCATATCCACGTTCTCATCCACATACACGAGGCGCTTGCTCTCGGAGTCGTAATAAGCCGCGATCTGATCCTGCATCAACGCTTTGTATATATCGCGCAGACGCTTATCCGGTTCCAGCATCCGGAAGGCCCGCAACAAAAGTTCGGAGTCATTCAGGAAAGCCCGGTTCTCGGGTTTATCCAACTCCTTATCAATCATTGACAGCAGGTCGCCGCGCGACTCCTTAGCAATGTCCACTTCGCCCACCAGCGGCAGACCGCGTAAGTTTTCGGCATCCTTTCGGTATTGCGTGATCCGCTCCTGAAGATCCGCCGCCTGTCCGCCGCGCGGCATCATGCGGCATCCGGCACTCAGGCCTACGGCCAAAATCATCAACACGGCACAGGCGTTTTTTGGTATAATGACAGTGAAAAGCCCCCATGGGACGACGTTTTTTTGAGTCATTTCGATACTTCCTTCTGTTTTTAAATAGAAATGATAAAGAAATCGGTCAATAAACCGCAACTTTAATCGTTTAACATTATGATGCAAGTTATGGCGGAAGCCGAAATAACCGACGCGGAACTGCTAGCAGCCTTTAATCAGGGTGATGCCAAAGCATTGGAGGTTCTGGTAGGACGTTACAGGCAGCCTTTGTTTTCTTGGCTGTTAGGCATGACCGGCAACCGCGCTGACGCGGATGATCTGTTTCAGGAGGTCTGGCTGAGGGTGATCAAGAACGCCAAGCGTTTCAAAAACGTCTCTTTCAAAGCTTGGATGTGGAAGATCGCAAAAAACCTCCTGATCGATTTCCGGCGCAAGCGCAGACCGGAGACAAGCCTTGACGCGGTTGCCGACGCGGATGAGGTTCCGCTGGTAGACCGGCTGACGGCGCCGGACATGGATCCGGCCCGGCAGGCCGAGATAGACGACATGACAAAGCGCGTTATGCGGGCGGTCGAGACTTTGCCTGATATGCAGCGCGAGGTGTTCCTGATGAGGACGCAGGGCGAACTGACTTTCAGCGAGATCGCCGCAGCGCTGGGGATACCACTCAACACCGCCTTGGGGCGGATGCATGACGCAATGAACAAGCTTAAGAAAATTATGGCAGAGGAGGATGATTATGGAACAGACCAAAAACCAGCTTGATTGCGGCGTCTTCGATAAAGACGAGGCCGAACTCGCCGTCATAGTCCGGCGCGGTTTCGAGTCTCTCGGCGGCCCCTCCGCTGACACTGAGGCGGCGATTTTCGCAGCGGCACACAGAGCGGCGGCGCGCGGCGCAGCGCAACGCTATTGGTTCAGGCCGCGCATTCTGGCCGCAGCAGCCGCGGCTGTCGTCATTGCGGCGGGAGCGCTCTACCTAAACCACAACCGGGCTGATCCTGACGGCAGCGCCACGTCCAGCCAAGAAACCGGGTTCGGTGCGGAAAGCACGCAAGACCTGGCCGCGTTGCTATTGGACATACAGGGGCTCAACGAGGAAAGTTTCTTCATGACTGAGGAAGCGGAACCTCTTTGGCTGTAGCCCATATCTTCTCGATGGCGTAATACGCCCGCGCCTCGACAGAAAATACGTGGATGACTGCATCGATGTAGTCAGCCACCACCCATCCGCTGTCCGGTTCGCCCGACATGCGGTAACAGTTGACCTTAAGCTCTTTCATGCGGCGCTTGGTCTCCTCCACCAGCGCCTTGAGATGGGGCGCCGAGGTGCCGGTGGCCACCACCGTGAAATCCGTCACGGAGGAAATCCCGCGCACGTCAAACACACGTATATCGTCCGCTTGCTTGGCCTCCAAAGCCAGCGCCGCCTCAATCGCAATCTGCTCAGAATTAATGGCTCGGCCTCCTATTCTATAACTTGAACATTGAGCGTTGAACGTTTTCCCACTCTTCCTCTTCACTATTCTCTCTCTATCGATCCCGATAGCGATGCCTCAGGTGGGACGAGCGTCTGCTCGTCCGGGCAAGCAGACGCTTGCCCCTCCCAAAAAACTCCTGATTCCTGATTCCTAACTCCTGACTCCGTGCGTAGCGCGGCACGCTTGCCCCTCCCTTACAGCCTCACAGCCTTAACACCCACCAGCGGGCATCCGCCCGCGCACCTCACTCTTCACTCTTCCCTCTTCACTCTCTATCGATCCCGATTTCGATCCCGATCCCGATAGCGATGCCGCTGATCGGGAGAGCAGTAAAGCCCGCGCTCGGCGATGTACGACTCTACCTCAGGTGTAACAAGATACCGTATCGTGCGCCCTTCCGCAATTCTTCTCCTGATCTCCGACGAAGAAACATCAAAGAGCCGGCCTTTTATAACCCCGCTCATCAGGCGCTCCCGCACCCCGGGCGGGAACGCCAGGTCAGCCGCGCTGACGGGCGCGTCGATTCCCGGGCGCATCACCGTTATAACCTCGCACAGTTCCAGCATATCCAGCACCCGGTGCCAGCGGTTCAATTGGAGCAGCGAGTCCATGCCCATTATGAAAAAAATCTGACTGCCCGTAAACATGGAACGTACCGCGCGTACCGTGTCCAGAGCGTATGATACCCCTCCGCGCTCCAATTCAAGCGACGAAGGCTCTAAAACTTCGTCACCCTCCGTGCTCAAGCGGATCATCTCAAGGCGGTCGGCACCTGAAGCCAGATCTGCATCCCCCTGCTTGAAAGGGGACACCGCGCAGGGTATCAGCAGAACCTTGTCCAGGCCAAAAGCCTCGGCCGCTGTGCGCCCGATCAGCAAATGGCCCAAATGCACCGGATTGAAAGACCCGCCAAAAATGCCGATTTTAGCCATAACCCACCACAGACTTAATTATGCCCTCACAACCACTTTACTTTACTCCAGTTTGAACTCGACTGTCAAAGTCTCAAACTGCTTGAGGAACCCCGACGAAAGGCCGCGTATGGGCGCAACGTTGGCCGCGGCCTTCAAAACCGTCTGGTCGAAATAGGCACTGCCGGACGATTGCCGGATACGGTAACTCACCAGCCGCCCAGAACTATCCAGCCGTATGTCAAGCAGCGCGGGGCGCGGTCCGGCATCCGCCAGTCCGGGCTGTTCCCAAGCATCGTACATCGCCCGCCTGACCAGCACCACACAACGAGAAATCTCGTCATCGGGCAAAATGTTGCGCGTACCGGGCTTGGCCCCGTCGCGCAAGGCCTTGTCGATCTCAGCGCGCGTGAGACGCTTATCGGTCACAGGCTTAGAGGTGACGGGACGCAACTTGGTAAAATCCTCTTTAGGCTGCGCAGGTTTTTTCGGCGCCTCAATACGTTTGCCTTTGACAAAAGGTTTTTTCTCGGGCGGCTTGGGCGTT
>Ga0255347_1001044_pt1 | contig 47251 bp, 48 predicted proteins | sample wastewater_treat_2_FD_192479 | JGI IMG/M metagenome (GOLD analysis project Ga0255347, IMG submission 192479) | Wastewater microbial communities from Lulu Island WWTP, Vancouver, Canada - plant24 | ecosystem: Engineered > WWTP > Wastewater > Unclassified | place: Canada: Vancouver, British...
TTTACCGGCTGGTTGGCGCCGCGATGGCCGAACTTGAGCTTGAAAGTCCTGCCGCCCAGAGCCAGCCCCATCACCTGATGTCCCAGACAGATGCCGAACATGGGCCGTTTGCCCAGCAGTTGGCGGACTGTACCGATCACCTGGTCCAGGGCGGCCGGATCGCCCGGCCCGTTGGAAAGGAAAACACCGTCGGGATTGACGCCCAGAATCTCATCGGCCGACGTGTGGGCCGGAAACACCATCACCTGGCAGCCGGACTGTTCGAGCAACCGCAGGATGTTGTATTTGATCCCGCAGTCGAGGGCCGCTACCCGGAATCCGGGCTCGTTCGACGTCCAGCTGCAGGGTTGCATGGGCGGTTGGGGGCCATGGCGCCACCGGTAAGGTTTCGCACAGGTGACGTGCTGCACCAGGTCGATGCCGTTCAGCCCGGGAAAGGCCTGCAGCTCATCCATGAGCTTCCTCGGATCATCTGTGTCAGTCGCTATCATCCCGCGCATGGCGCCTGCCACCCGCAGATGCCGGGTCAGCGCCCGGGTGTCGATGCCTTCGATGCCGATTTTCTGGTATTCATTGAGAAAGTCAGCAAGGGCCCGGGTGCTTCGCCAGTTGCTGACAAAATCCTGGTATTCCTTGACGACGAACCCTTCCACTTGAATGGCGGCAGATTCCAGGTCTTCGTCATTGATCCCGTAGGTGCCGGTCAAAGGATAGGTCATGGCCACAATCTGGCCCTTGTAGGAGGGGTCGGTCAAGACCTCCTGGTAACCGGTCATGCTCGTGTTGAAAACGACTTCCCCCAATGCCCGCCCCTGGCCGGCAAAGGTGTAGCCGTGAAAGACCGTGCCGTCTTCGAGCAGCAAAATTGCTTTCTGGCGTTTCCAGGGAGGCAGCATAGCGTTTCCTCAATCTCAAACCGCTCATTTTATAAGCCCTGCAATTGTACCGATAATCAGCCAGATGGCAACTTCTTTCCTGCTTTTTTAACAGGAATCACTCGCGTCCGGGACGGCCGGGTGAGCCCTCTGCTTTCATCTGCGCCGATGATTGATCGGGGAGTGATGATAGGAGAATGGTATCGTTCGGCGAAGTCAGATACGGCAAGCAGCTGGCTGACTTCGCCGGGATTGAGGGGGGCAGAGGCCAGTACTTCGAAAGTTCTCTCGGCACAGCCTGCTTTAGAAGGGTGGTTTCGAGTTTCCGAAGGCTTTGAGATCCTTTAGGCGTCCCTCAATTTCAACCGGAAATACGGGATCTATGGTCTTCTCTGTATTGATGTCATAGGTTCTGACGTCTCCTCGCCCCAAGCATTTGAAATCGATATCTAAATTGGCGTCGCTTCCCAGCACCTCTTGGCTCAGCACTTTGATACAGCCCGTGAAGGTCTGAACGGAGGTAGTGATCTTAAGGTCGCTTTCCATGATCATTATACTGAAGAATGCCGGAACGCTTTGCATGGTATTCTGATTGACGATACTGCCCTTGTACACAAAGGGCTTGTTGAGCGCCAGATTTCTGGGGATGGCCATGGCTGGCGTGAACAACCAGGTTTCGTTATCATCGGTAAAGCCGACCCACTTGAGTTTGGTTGAGGTCACCTTGAGGATCGTGTGGTCTTCGTAGACCCAATCATTGTCTTTATACTTGTAAAGCTTCAAGAGAAAGAATCCATCGACTGTCTTGGCAACTTCCAGCCCCTCGTCATTCAGGGGATTGCCGTACTGGTCAAACCTCTGATACTGATTCCATTTTCCAGCCTTCAGACCGAAGTAAGGCAATAGATCGAGGGCCTGGGCCGTACTTGCCAGAAACAGCGTCGACATCAAGAGCACCAACAGGGTACGGACTTTCTTCATGATCACTCCTTCTCCTCACATTGATGAAACCCAGCATGCTCTGCCATGAGCTTAACAACAACCTTCGACCGACCCCTTTTAGCACAGCAACCGCTCACATCAAGCAGAAATTGCCCTCAACCATTCGAACAGTGTTGAAAATCACTCCCCGGCGAGGACTTGGCTGTGATATTTAGGCTGCGATCAGTCAGCCTCCAGCGAGGAAAAATGGTGAACGAAAGCCAACGGATTCAAGAATCATCCCAATATCTGGCGACCCTCCTGCGCGGCCGCCCTCACTACCGGGACTGGCTCCTGGCCGAGAAGAACCTGCACCGCCGCTATCCGCTGACCGAACTGTACGAAGATCTGCAAGGATCGGTCTGCCAAGTCAAGACCTTTGGCGGTCTGCTCGCTGCCTTTCGCGAATTCAAACAGCGGCACTTCCTGCGCATTGGCGGCCGCGACCTGCTGGCGTGGGCGGACCTGCCGGAAACCACGGGGCAAATCAGTGACCTGGCGGCGGTTGCCCTACAGATTGGCCTCGAGGTGCTTTCCCGTCATCCCGACTGGTGGCTGGCTGAGGAAGAATGGGACGGCTGGGTTCGGGTTCAGGAGGATACTCAGCTGGTAATCATGGGGTTGGGCAAGTTGGGGGGACATGAACTCAACTATGTTTCCGACGTGGATCTCCTCTTCCTTCATGAACCCAAGGGGGGAAGCGCTGTTGCCGTCCCTTCCGCGGGGATGCTCTATGATCGCCTGGGCCAGTGGCTCTCCCGTCTCCTGGCGGAGAGCGTCGATGGTGACCGGGTTTTCCAGGTCGACCATCGGTTGCGACCCCATGGCAAGGACGGTCCGCTGGTGCCTTCCTGTTCCGGGGCGGCGGACTACTATCTGGAAACCGGCCGTCCATGGGAACGGCAGATGCTCATCAAAGCCCGCCCCGTGGCCGGCGACCGGTCTCTCGGAGCGGCGTTCCTGCGAGAGGTTCGGCCCTTTGTCTTTCGTCGGTTTCTCGATTTCCAAGCCCTGGATGAACTGCGCGCGATGCGTGACCGCATCCTTAACGAAACCACCCGTCACCAATCGGGGTGGGATCAATTCGACGTCAAGCTGGGGGTGGGCGGCATTCGCGAGGTCGAGTTCCTGGTACAGTCCCTGCAACTCATCTACGGCGGCCGCCACCCGGAACTCGACGAACCCAACACCCTGCGCTGCCTGGATCGCCTGAGCCAGCTCGATCTGCTCGAACGGCCGGTGGTGGAGGAGCTCAAAGCGTCCTATACCTTCCTGCGGCGCGTAGAACACTGGGTGCAGCTCGATCAAAACCGGCAGACGCAGAAGCTCCCCCGCACCCCCGAAGCCCGCACCCGACTGGCCCTGGCCTTGGGTTTTGATGGTGATGAAAGGGTCTTCCTGGAGCAGTTGGCAGCCTGCTGCCGCCTGGTCCATCTTCATTTCCTGGCGCTGTTCGGGGCTGACTCAGGCGAAAGGCGGGAGTATGAACGGGATGACGAGGACTCCGCCAGCCAGGCCCGGTCCGCCCGGTCCGGCTTTTCCCTGGAAGCCTTTCCGAGGGAACCTCTGACCCGCTTCAGGAATACCTTGAGGGCCTTCCCGCCAACACTCGAAAGGACCATTGAGGAAGCTTTGAGCACCTGCCCGCTGGCTGGTGAAAGAGACCTGCAGGAGACCCTTCTGATTCGGCTCGACCGCTATTTCAGCCAGGTTGCCCGCCGACCGGGACTCACCCAGGTCTTTCGCACCACCAAACCTTGGCTGGCGGACTTCTGCCGCGGGCTTGCCACCACCGAACTGTTGGCCACCCTGCTGTCGCACCATCCCGGGTTGGTCGAAGGGGTGGCCACCGCCTCGGACATCTGCCGGGAATTTGCCGCGTGGGAGAAAGCTGGCCTCCGTCTCCTGCGGCGTACCGAGGATTATGGCGAAAGCCTCGAATGGATTCGCCGTCTTCGCAACGAACGTCTTCTGCAGCTGGTGCTGGCCGATTTGCGGGGTGATTTCACTTGCGAAGGACTGGAAGTGGAGTTGAGCCGGCTGGCGGATTTCGTAATCCAACAAACCTACGAGCGGGTGCGTGCCAATCTCGCTCTGCCTTTGGAACTGCCGCTTGCGGTGCTGGCGCTCGGCCGCCTCGGCAGCCGGGAGATGAGCTACCTCTCGGATCTCGATCTGGTTTTTGTCTACCGATCCGGCCCCGGCGAGGCCGACGACCTGATCCCCGGCGAAGTCGTTCGGCTGGTGCAGCGCTTCATGCGCATGCTGAGCACTCCCCTGCACGAGGGGCCGGGCTATGAGGTCGACGCCCGGCTGCGGCCGACCGGCAACTATGGTCCTTTGATCGTTACCCGCAGCGCCTGGCTGGACTACTACCGGCATCAGGCCGACCTGTGGGAAATCCAGGCGCTGCTGAGAGCCCGCTATGTAGCCGGAAACACCGAATTGGGCACCTGGCTTGAAGAGCAGGTGCGGGAGATTTGTTATCAGCAGAGGGCCGCAACAGAAGTCTGGGCGAGACTCTGTCACCTGCGCCGGCGCATGGAACGGGAGCGTGCGGAAGAGAGAGGCGACCAGCTTGATATCAAACTGGGGAAAGGTGGTCTGACCGACCTGGAATTCCTGGCCCAGGGATGGGCGCTGACGGATGGTTATCGCCTGCCCGCGTTGCAGGCGCGGTCGGTGAGGGCGGGGCTGGGAGCGGTGCTCGAACATGCCTCGGTCCTTCCCGAAGCAGCCGGGCGCGTCCGCCAGGAACAGGCATCGACGCTCCCGCACGCTACCCTGCCGGATGCCGCTCCGGGAGGTGCCCACGAACCGTTTGCCACATGTCAGAGCGAGCCGCGCGAAGTGATGGCTGTGTTCGAGGCCCTCCGCGCCCTCGCTCACCGCCTCCGCCTCCACACCAACCTGGCATCCTCTCGCCTCACCCGCGAGACTTTTGAAGTCATGCACAAACTTCAGCTGTGGCCCCCAGCCCATTGCGGCCACACCATCGAAACCTGGCAGGACCTTATCCGTCTGCGGCGGCGGGTCAGAAATGCCCTGCAGGGTTTCTGTCCGGACCTGTGAGGCCGAAATCGATGAGCCTGCTTCGAATAGTTGCGAGTTGCGAGTTGCCAGTGGCAGCTGCCTGTCAACCGCGGTCCTTTTCATGGGTCTTCGGGTGTCCCCAAGGGTCATGAGTTACTGTCTCGAAAAGCTGCAAGCTGCGAGTTGTCCGTTAGGCTCCGTCCTTTTCATGGTTTCAGGGTGTCCCGAAGGGACATGAATTACTCTTGCAGGAGGTGGTGATGGTGCAGCCTGTTCGCCGAAGGAGCCATCCAGCTCAGCCGCAACGGCCTTACTGTGTCCTTGAGTTTCTGACATCTCCGTTTTATGATGACGCTCGTTGCGTGCGCCAGGAGAACGTGGGTGGAACGGACGCTGCTGTCGAATTCAGGTTGAACCGGTCAGATCATGAGAGGTTGCCGTGGGAGATGCTCTAAAACAATTACTGGGGCCGATGAAGCCCCCCTTCCTGCTGTTGACCCCGGCGTGTGTCGTACTCGGTTGGGGTACCGCCCACTGGACATCCGGCCCGGTGCACCTGGTGCACCTGGCGTTGGCCTTGGCCGGAGCCCTGGCTGCCCACATCAGTGTCAATGCCCTCAATGAGTACCTTGATTTCCGCAGCGGACTAGACACTTGCACCCAGCGAACTCCCTTCAGTGGCGGTTCCGGCACCCTGCCACGCTGGCCTGAAGCAGCGCCCCAGGCCCTGGTAGTGGGGGTGGTCACCCTCGCCCTGGTGGGTCTGGTCGGGGTCTATTTTCTCTGGGTCCGCGGGCTCCAGCTGCTACCCCTGGGGCTGATGGGCATGCTGGTGGTCGCAGCCTACACCCCCTGGGTGACCTACCGGCCCGGATGGTGCCTCATTTCCCCGGGGTTGGGGTTTGGCCCCCTGATGGTCATGGGCACCAGCTTTGTCCTGTCAGGAAGCTATTCCTGGTCAGCCTTTGTGGCTTCCCTGGTGCCGTTTTTCCTGGTGAACAACCTGCTCCTTCTCAACCAGTTTCCGGATGTTGAGGCGGACCGCAGTATCGGCCGCAGACATTACCCGGTTCTCGTCGGCCGGCGTGCCTGCAGCCTTCTCTATGGCGCCTTTCTGCTGTTGGCCTACGTCAGTATGGTCCTGGGTGTTACTCTGGGGTGTTTGCCGAGGGCCGCTCTGCTGGGACTGCTCACCTACGGGTTTGCAGCCTATGCCTTTCTGGGAGCTTTCCAATACGCCGATGAGGTGCCACGCCTGATCCCCTTCATGACCCTGAATGTGGTGATCACGCTGGCAACGCCCGTCTTGATGGCCATCGGGTTGTTTTTGGGATGAGGCCTCGACAAGCTTCCGCCACTGCCGCTGCTGAGGCTGTCACTGCCTCGGGTCCGGTGCCGCGATATCAACCGGAAGGACACTATGAATCGGCATGATTTCATTGCTGCTCGTGATGATTGCCTGCTGCTGGTCATTGATATCCAACAGGCGATGGTGAAGGTGATTGAAACCTGGCAGCAGATCGTCCGAAGGGTCAATCAGCTCACGCAGGCTGCTGAAGCTCTGGGAGTCCCGATTCTGCTGACGGAACAGTACCCCAAAGGTCTCGGGACCACGATTCCCGAGGTGATCAATCCGATCCACTCTCCCAAAGTGTTTCCTAAAGAGCATTTCAGTGCCGTTCTGGAAGCGGATTTTCCGGCATTGATCGATTCTTACCAACGCCGGAAAATCGTGGTCGTTGGGATGGAGACTCACGTTTGTGTGTTACAGACCAGCCTGGATCTCATCAAGGAGGGTTATCAGATTCATCTTGTGGCTGATGGCGTGGGTTCCCGCGCGAATCGGAACCGTGAGCTTGCCATCGAGCTTCTCCGGCAAGCCGGCGCTGTGGTCACTTCAACCGAGATCGTTATCTTCCAATGGGCCTGGCGTGCCAATACGGAGGATTTCCGAAGGATCCTGCCCATCGTGAGATAGGAGCCTGCCCGGCAGGGTTGGGCCCCTTGAGTCCTGACCCCCAAGTGAGGAAAAGAGCCATGAACGGAAAAGGTATGTTGCGGTATGCCATGATCGCGGTCTGTTGCACGGTGATGGGCTTGCCATTCCTGACCCGGGTTCCGATTGCCATCGGTGGGACCGCCTTCACTCAGCAGGAACTGGATCAAATGCTGGCTCCCATCGCCCTTTATCCGGATGCGCTGCTGGCCCAGGTGCTGGTGGCGGCGACCTATCCCATCGAGGTGGTCCAGGCGGATCGCTGGGTTAAGAACAACAAGAACCTGCGGGGCGATCAGCTCAACGCGGCCATGGATAAGCAGTCGTGGGACCTCAGCGTGAAGGCGCTGGTGCCCTTTCCCCAGGTGCTCGCCATGATGAGCGACAAGCTCGACTGGACCCAACGCCTGGGAGATGCCTTCCTGGCACAGCAGGCCGATGTCATGGACACCGTTCAGGCGCTGCGCCGGAAGGCCAAAGCCCAGGGAAACCTGGCTGCCACCAGTCAGCAGAAGGTCATTGTTCAGGACCAGGTGGTCGTGATCGAACCGGCCGATCCGCAAGTGGTCTATGTTCCGTATTACAATCCGGCCGTGGTGTATGGTACCTGGTGGTATCCCGCCTATCCTCCCTTTTACTATTACCCGCCGGGAGCGGTGATTGCGGCAGGAGCCATCGGCTTCGCCGCCGGGGTTGCGGTTGCTTCAGCATGGAACTGGGGTTGGGGGCACTGGGATTGGGGTCACCACGACATCAACGTCAACGTCAACCGCAACGTCAATATCAACCGCCAGGACCTCCGTCGCACTGATATCCAAACCCAGTCCTGGCAGCATGACCCGTCGCACCGCCAGGCCGTCCCTTACCGGGATGACGACGCCCGCCGCAAATACGGTGCGGGCGGCGCGGGGACTCCGGATAGCCGGGGGGATTTTCGAGGCTATTCCCGCGACGGCCAGGACGGTCGCCCTCAGGGGTTGGATCGTCCGGGCGCGGGAGATCGCCCCAGCGGACGCGCTCAGGATCTGCCGGGAATGGGGGGCGGTGGTCGGCCTACGGCCGACGATGCCATGAGGGGGCTGCAACAGCGTGACGGTGGGCATGCTTTTTCTGATTTTGGCCGGGGAAGTGATGTCAGAACGCAGTCGGATCGAGGCTTTGCGAGCCGCAGCGGGGGCTTGCGCGAGATGGGCGGCGGCGGTTTTGGCGGCGGTGGGTTCCGTGGGGGGGGCGGGGCTCGCGGGGGAGGACGCCGTTAAACCGGACGATTGGGTCGGCACCGCTGCCGCTCGTGAGATGTCTCGCATCCAAGCTACTCCAAGGAGAAAACGGTAATGGTTTCAGCAAAAACAGGCAACGTGAAGCAGACCCTGGGCCGGATCATGGCAATCGTTTTCCTGATGAGCACCCTGGTCGTGGTGGGAACAGCAGCGGGAGTCTCCGCCAAATCCCCGGCCAAAGGTTCGGGGCCGGCGGTGTTTCCGTCTCCCGAGGCGGCCGTAGAGGCGCTCGCAACAGCACTCAAAAGCGGTGATGAAACGGCCCTGCTGGCTATCTTCGGCAAGGCTGGCAAAGACCTCATCGCTTCGGGCGACGCCGTTGCCGACCGGAACGCCCGCGAGCAGTTTCTCCGGATGTATGAAACCAGGCACCAACTCTCATCGGAGAGCGACCGGATGATGGCTCTGGAAGTAGGGCAGGAGCATTGGCCGTTTCCCATCCCGCTGGTCAGGAAAGGGCAGGGCTGGTGTTTCGATACCCGTCTGGGCAAAGAGGAAATCATCAATCGCCGCATCGGCAGGAATGAGCTTAATGCGGTGCAGGTCTGTCACGCCTACGTGGATGCCCAGCACCAATACGCCGCCAAAGATCGGGATGGAGACGGGGTGCTGGAGTATGCGCAACGGGTGGTGAGCAACACAGGGCAGCAGGACGGCCTCTTCTGGCCGGAAGCGGAAGGCCGGGAAGCAAGCCCCCTGGGTCCGCTGTTTGCCCGGGCGCAGCAGGAGGGCTACCGGTCCGGACCGAGCAACCCCACCCCAACGCCCTATCATGGCTATTATTACCGGATCTTGAAGGCCCAGGGGAAACATGCGCCGGGTGGAGTTCGGGACTATGCCGTCAAGGGTAACATGATTGGTGGATTCGCTCTGGTGGCATACCCGGCCCGGTATGGCGGGTCCGGGATCATGACCTTCGTGGTGAGCCACAACGGGGTGGTCTACCAAAAGAATCTCGGCCCCAAGACCCATGCCGCCGTTCGCGCCATGACGCGGTTCGATCCCGACCCGACCTGGCAAAAAGTGCTGTAGCAGGATCGCGCCTTTCAAACCCTGGCCATGAACTTCAGGACTGAGAGATGAGTTGCGCGGGTTGGCTGGGTTTAAGAGTTCTCATCACCTCGGGGTCGTTGCAGATGAGGCCGTCGACCCCCATGGCAAGGAGTTTTTCGGCTTCTTTGCGGGTTGTGATGGTCCAGGGAAAAACCTTGATGTTGGCCGCGTGCACCAGGGCTACCTGAGCGGGGGTGAGGGCGCTGAACCGCGGATGCCAGGAGAAGGCCTCCAGGGCAAGAAGCCGGTCGAGCATCCTCCGGTCGGCTCCATGGTTGGAGATGCCGGCGAGAGCCGGGGGGTGTTCCATCGCCGCAATGCGCTGGAGCAGGCGCCAATCGAAGCTGGAGACGATCACCCACTCCATGGTCCCGCTGCCTTTCACCAGCTCCACGACCTGATGCTCGACGGCATCGGGCGGGCCGCTTGCTTCAAAGGCACTCGCCTTGATTTCGATATTCACCAGGCACCGGTTCCTGGTGAGCTCGAGCACCTCGCCCAGTTCCGGTACGCGCTCCATTGCAAAGCGCGGGTCAAACCAGCTGCCGGCATCCAATCGCCTGATTTCCTCCAGACGGTGAAACCTGACCGGTCCTTTGCCGTTGGTCGTGCGATCGAGGGTATCGTCATGGATGACGATCACCTTACGGTCTCTGGTCAACGTGACGTCCAGTTCGATCATGTCACAGCCAGCGATGATGGCCCCCTCGAAGGACGCAAGGGTGTTCTCGGGAAATCGGGCCGGGTAGCCCCGGTGGCCGATGACAAGCGGGCGCGACCTGGAGATCTGGAGCGGATCTGTTGCCATAATAAAGCCTGCCCTCGTTGAGCCTCCCACCGCTGGCGCAACCCCCAAACCATGCCGGGGGCTGGCGGCGATTTCCCGCCCAGTGCAGGCTTTTGCCCCTTGAGGTGTAGGGTTTTGCCTACACTTCAGGCCTTGGAGGAGAGCCCACCACCGTCACGATTCCCCCGCTATCCCGCGTCAAGCCGCACGAGCTCAGGCCTGGAACGCTTGTTGCTTAGCAACTCGGGTGCCACGAGTTGCCAATTGCAGGGCGATTCATGGCGGCCCGCGCATCTTCCAGCAGGAAGCTAACAGTCTGATCGGCTGGGGCGGCACCCGCCCCCGATGCTGTCCCTGCTGCGAACCCGAAGGAGGAATGGATGGCCCGAATCCTGGTTGTAGACGATGATGACGTGACGCGAGGCATTGTCGCCGAGTTTCTCTCGGATCAGGGCCATGAGTGCACCCTTGCCAAAAGCGTCGCGCATGCTTGTGTGCACCTGCGCCGGCAGAGGTTCGATCTGACCATATCGGATTTCAATATGCCATCCCGCAACGGTCTGGAGCTGTTGCGGCAGATAGTGCGGAACTGGCCCGCCAATTCCTTTATCCTCATCAGCGGCCAAACCGGCTCCCGCCTCAGAAGGAAGGCCCTAGCCCTCGGCGCGGTCGCCTGTGTGGCCAAGCCCTTTAAACTGCAGGACCTTCTGGACTGTGTGGAATGTGCCCTGCAAGCGCGTTACCCTCTTCGCTCAGGGCAAAGGACTAACATTTTGAGGAGACCTGAGGACACCAGAAGCGCGGTGACACCGGCTTTCTCCTGACGAGAAGACCGGCAGACACGACGCGAGAGAGGAACTGGTGACCTGGCGCTGGACTCCTCTTATCAAGCCAATCGCAATAGAGGTTGCCCCCTCGTCATTCCGGCATGCTTCTGGCCGGAATCCACAAATTGTCTGGATACCGGCTGCCGCCGGTATCATGAAAGGAGGGTGGATACCTATTTCTGTGGCGCGGTGCTATGGGGTTCCCAGCACCTCGCGCAGTTTCGTGAGCAGATCCTTCAGTTTGTATGGCTTGGCCAGAAAGGCGCTGGCTCCCTCCTCGATCAGCTTCCTTCGTTCTCCGCGAACAGGATAGCCGCTGGTGATGAGGATCTTGACGGCGGGGTGAGCTTTGCGCAGTTCCTCGAGGGTTCTTTCTCCACCCATGCCGGGCATATTGAGATCCAGGAGGATCAAATCGACCTTCAGGTCCTTGTTGTTGTGAAGCAAGGCCATTGCCTGTTCTCCCTGGGTTGCTGTGAATACCTTGTACCCATAGGGTTCCAGGAGCTCTCGAACACTGTCGAGGATCAATTCCTCGTCATCCACCAACAGAAGGGTCTTGCTGCCCCCCAGGAGCTGCTGCGATACCGGCGGATCAATACCCTCTCCCTCGGACACTGCTTTCACGGCCGGGAAGTGGACCAGGAAAGTGGTTCCCTGGCCCGGTCTACTGTCACAAACGATATATCCCCCATGGTTCTTGACGATGCCGTAGACGATTGCGAGGCCCAGTCCGGTGCCGTGGCCGACTTCCTTGGTAGTGAAGAACGGCTCAAAGATGTGGGCCTGGGTCTCGGCATCCATGCCGGTCCCGCCATCGGAAATGCTCAAGCATGAATACTCGCCGGGAGCTGCCCCCAGGTGGTTCTTGCAGAAGGCCTCGTCAAAGACCACGCGTTTGGTTGCCAGCACCAGTTCTCCCCCTTTCGGCATGGCATCCCTGGCATTGATGCACAGATTGGTGATGACCTGCTCGACCTGTGCCGGGTCTGCCTTGATGGCATACAGGTCGGGACACAGCTCGAGACGGATGTCGATCATCCGGGGCATGGTGCTCCTGAGGAGCTCAACGAGTTTCTCCAGCAGGTCATTGAGGTTTACCTGCTTGAGTGAGCTTTCTATTCTCCGGCTGAACGTCAGCAGCTGATAGATCATTTGATTGGCGCGCTCAACGGAACGAAGGATCCGGGACAATCTCAGGTAATCGGGATGATGTTCGGTCTTACCGCTCAACAGCAGTTCGGTAAGCCCCATGATGAGCTGCAAGACGTTCTTGAATTCGTGGGCCATGCCTCCCGCCAGGGTTCCGACTGCTTCCATCTTTTGAGCATGCTGGAGTTGTCTTTCCAGCTGTTTACGAATGGTGAGATCGCGTGCGGAAATGAGGACGGCGTTCCTGCCGTTGTGGGTGATCGGGGAGGAGTTGATCTCGAGCTCGATCTTGCTCCTGTTCTTTCCCAAAACAGTGATGCCCAGATGATTCTGGGGGACTTTCCCCTCGAGGATGGCAGCAACGGTTTCACGATTGTTATCGGCGCCAGCGCCGTCCACCAGCATGGCGAACGGCATGGCCTGGAGTTCTTCCTGGGTGTACCCGGTAATGTTCTGATAGGCGGGATTCGTATAGACATGGATGCCATTGCCGAGCACCGCGATACCATCATAGGTACTCTCGGTCACGGTCCGGTATTGATGCTCCGAGTACTTGAGTTTTTCGTGGCCAATAGCGGTACGGATCGACAAAGCCATGTAATGGACCAGGATGCTCAACAAATTGACCTGGTCCGGAGAAAAAACACCTCTTCGCGCGTGACTGAGGTTCACCACCCCGATTGAGGCATCTGCCACCACCAGGGGCAGGGAGAGAAGGCTGCCGAGGGTGTCTGGGGAGCTGCCGCCAAAGGTGGAGCCCGGACACTCCTCGATATCTTCCACAAGAATCGGTTCCTGGGTCAGAGCCGCTTTCCCGGCAGCACCTTCGCCGATCTTGCAGCAGTATAGGATCCCTTCCTTAGAAATGACCTGACGAGTATCGACCACGTAGGCTTCCCGTTCCGGGCCGTCGGCGGCTACCAGGAAGAGCTGGTTCGTATCCGGATCGATGAGCATGATCGAACAGTTCTGAACAATCGTGTTCCTAATAATGACTTCGAGGATATTTATACAGGTTTGCCTGAAATCGCTGGTGCTCAGCAGCGACAGGGCGACCTCCTTAACCGCCGAGAGCTCAAAGATTTTCTCCTCATAGCGATCCCCGATCTTTTTCAGCTGTGTCTGGAGGAGCTGATTTTCAAATTCCACGGCGCGAACCTTATCTTCCGGCATTTCAGTGGCTCACTCTCATCTGATGGCGGCGAGAAACTCTTCAATGGCGGTGCGCTGTGCCTTCAGGGATTCAATCTCCGTTTTGATGTCACCGGTGGTCAAGGCCAGCCCATCCCGCACAGCGATTGAAAAGGCTGCCTTTGGGTTGCCGCTGTGACCGATTTGGGCAATGTGACAGATGAAACTTGCCAGTTGCACCACCATGGCGCCCGTCTGGTGCGGTTCATGGCAGGCGGTGGGGCTATGATGGTAGGTGCATGGCAGCGAAATGCTCTCGGGGAAATTCCAGCGATCCATGATCATCCCGGCGAGTCGAGCGTGATCCAGGCCCAGTAATTCTCTTTCTTTCTGGTACAGCGGGACTTGGGCTCTGGCAGTTTCCCGCAACACCTTCTGATATTCTTCCGGAAAATAGACAGCAAAGATCACCTTGCCCACGTCGTGCAATAAAGCACTCAGAAACAGCTGTTCTTCCCGAAATGCATTTTTCTCAAAGGCTCTTCGCGTGCCCGCATGGCGCGCAAGCAACCTCCTCAACAGCCTCCTGGCGGCAAAACTGCAGCCGATGGCGTGGAGCCACAGACCGTTCATGTCCAACAGTCCGTGGAGATTGGATCTGGACAGCGAGGAAAAGACCCCCATCCCAATGGTCAGGCTGACTATTTCGTTGAATCCGATCACCACTATGGCGCGCATGATCGAATCAACCTGCCTGGACGACCTGAAATAGGCTGAATTGGCCAGCCTGAGGACCTTGTTGGCCATGGCCTGGTCTCTGCCGATAAAATCGGCCAGGACCGACGCCGATGCCGTTTCGCTGCTCGTGATCTTCATGATATTATTCAATACCACGGGCAGGGTCGGTAATTGCGTCTTCGGGTCCCGGACCAGATCCGCGATTTGTTCCTTGATGTTCATTCGGCCCCATGCGCTGTGGTCAAAATGAACCTCCCGGAGATCCTTCTCAAGCGTCAAGGTGCGAACCGGCGATGACCGCGCGGTGTTCAGCCGTTACCCACAGTACCAGCTTTGCTGTCATTGCAGCAGGCTGTCGATCCAAACCTGCACGATCGAAAAGCTTATTTTGGTCCATACGCACCGGAGGCCGCTCAGCCATGATACGACCGGAGCGGCTCACCAAGGTGAAAGATCGTCGTGATCCAAACCCCGCCATGGGGGATGGCAGTGCCGCCTGTTTATGGCATCGGGAGCCAGGTTATGGAAAGAGAACCGCGTCCCTTTACCATACTCCCAGCATATGTGGGAGAAGCATGAAAAGCAAGCAAAAATCCAGGCTTACCTCCAGGGCTCGTCTCGGTCGCGCTGACCGAACGCCGACAATGATTCTGCCTCGCGTTGGGATACCCGTGCGCGGAGACTTGCACTACGCGGCGGCAGCGGTGCCGGTGGATGGTATTGAAAGCCTTTCAAAAAGCTTGGCCGAGTGTTATAAAGCTAATCAATTCGCACGCGAGACACCAACCAGGGTCTGCAAAGCAAAGGAGGGCGTGATGAGCTCAAGATCCAAGAATGATGCAAAGAAATGGGTGGAACAGGCCATAGCCTTCTACAAAGTCTCGGGCAAGAGGATCGCTCTTGCAGCTTTTACCGATGTCTCCGGAATGTTTGTTAAAGACGAAATGTATATTTATGTCTTGAATCCCCACGGCACCATGCTGGCGCACGGTGTCAACGAGAAGTTTGTGGGCGAGGATTTCATCGACCTCAAGGATTCCGACGGCAAGCCGTTTATCAAGGAGATTGTTGAGACCGCCAATACCACAGGTAACGGGTGGGTGGAGTACAAATGGTACAATCCGGCCACCAGGGAGTGGCGGCCCAAGATCGCTTATTTCGAAAGGATTGATAACCTGATCATCTGTGCTGGTGTTTACAGGGATTAGGTACAAATGCAGACGTATGGTTTCCGCGCCGCGGACCATACCTGCCAATCGGCCTGAGGGGATCAATTCGAGCAGAAGGAGGTATGGCATGAACATCTATAAGACCGATATCAGACCTTCTACCTTTGACCCGAAAGTCTTCATTGCCAGATGCCCGAAATGCCAGAATGTGTTGGTCATGGACCAGGAACATGTAATCTGTGATAAATGCGGAGAAGAAATATTTGTCGTCGATGAAGACTGATCGTCCAGACGGTCGAGGCGAGCTCTGTCTTGACGAGCCTGACCCGCAGAGAGAGGTGACTTGCAACTATCTCCCGGCATGAAATTCTCCCGCACAATCTACCCGCTGCAGTTGCCATGAGGGGAGCTCTCCATTTGTGGCAGAGGGTTCTCCTGTGCCCGAATGGAGGGTTTTGGCGCTCTCCCCGACCGGATTCGTTGAGCCTATTCCCGGAGTGATGCCCGCAATACTGTTCAGGAGGAAGCCATGCCGGAGTTGCCGGAGGTTGAAGTCATCAGGCAACGCATCCTGCCACGGGTGATCGGTCGGAGCGTGGTCGAGGTGATCGTGCGCAATCCCAATCTGCGGCGACCGGTGTCCCCGAAGCTCGCCGCCGGGCTGCCCGGCCAGGCTCTCAGAGACATTGCCAGACGGGGCAAATACATGCTGTTGCGGTTTACCAGCGGTACCGTGATTCTCCATCTCGGAATGACCGGCTTTCTGCAGGCCGTCGACGCTGCCCGGGTTCCCGACCGGCATGACCATGTCGAGCTGGTATTCAGCCATGGTCTTTGCCTCCGGCTGAACGATTACCGTCGCTTCGGGCTCGTAATCTGGACGACGGATCACCCGCTCCGCCATCCTCTCCTGGCGGGCCTTGGCCCGGAACCCTTGGAGCAAGGCTTCGGTGGCGGTTATCTCTATCATCGGAGCCGCGGCCGCACGGCTCCGATCAGGCAGTTCATCATGGATCAGCGGATCGTCGCCGGCGTCGGCAACATCTACGCCAACGAAGCCCTCTTTCTGGCACGCCTTCACCCTGCAACCCCCGCGGGAGTTGTTTCGCGGAATCGGTGCGGGAAGCTTGCGAAAGCCGTCAGAAGCGCGCTCCAGAATGCCATTGATCACGGGGCGACTATTCGTGAGGCGATCGAAGGATCCGACTACCATCACTACTTCCCATTGCAGCTGATGGTTTATGGGCGGGGAGGGGAACCATGTCGGAACTGCGGGAGTTTGCTTGAGGCAGCCAGGATTTCACAGCGTGCGACCTATTTCTGCCACAAATGTCAGCGCCGGCCTTCGGGAAAGTCACAGGAAGGGGCGTGACATCAACAGGAGACAGACGAAAGGACTCTTGTGAAGATCGCGATCATGGGAACCGGTGGGGTTGGCGGCTATTACGGGGGACTGCTTGCGCAGGCCGGTCATGAGGTGACCTTTATCGCTCGCGGAGCGCATCTTTCCGCCCTTCGCGAGAAAGGTCTGCAGGTTAGAAGCGTTTTCGGCGATTTCCGGGTGTCCCCGGTGTCGGCCACCGATCAGCCCGCTCAAGCAGGACCGGTGGAACTGGTGATCTTTGCGACCAAGACCTACCACACGGACGGCGCGGTCCACCTCATCAAACCCATGGTCGGACCTGATACCATGGTTGTTTCTTTCCAAAACGGGGTCGATGCCGCTGACCGAATCGGGCAAATCGTGGGGATGAAGCATCTGCTGGGGGGTGCCACGTGGCTCTCGGCAGCCATCGAAGAGCCCGGCGTGATCGGCCAGTACAGCCAGTTCCGCCGGATTGCCGTGGGTGAGCTGGACGGGAAGATTACCCCCCGGGCCGAGATCCTCCGTGAGGTCTTTCACAGCACCGGCGCAACGGTCGAGTTGGTGCCGAACATCGAGCAGATCCTCTGGACCAAGTTCGTGTTCATTTCCGCCATCAGTGCCCTGGGCGGCCTGACACGGGTGACCATGGGCGAATATCGCGATATACCGGAAGCCCGCGCGGTGCTGACGGAAGCCATCCGGGAAGTCGTGGCGGTGGCGCAGGCCAAGGAGGTGGTACTCGCTCCGGATATAGTGAGCAGCACCCTGCAATTCATCGATGGCAGCGCGGCCAATATCAAGCCTTCAATGCAGCGGGACCTCGAAGCCGGGCGGATGAGCGAGCTCGAGTCCCTGGTCGGCGTCGTCGTGCGGCTTGGCGCAAAGTCCGGCGCAGCCACTCCCGTCATGAACCTGGCCTACGCGGTGCTCAAACCCGGTGAGGTCAAAGCTCGATCATGAGCGACCCTGGTGACCGCTAAACCCGCCACTTGACAACGTGATCGTCGTTCCCGGCCAATCTGCTGGCATGCCGTAACCTCACCTCACCGTTCGGGGCTCGCAAAGGACCTGGTGGTGCCGTTGCGCGGAGCCGGCGGTGAGGCCCTACTCCGAGAGGGCAAGGGGATTGAAGCGGGTGTCGTAATCGTAACAATCGATGCCTTCAGACCGTTTGATGAAGTTCACCACCAGATAGGTGAGCGGCGTCGCAGCAGCTTCGTAGAGGCACTTGGCGAGCCACTGGGTCGCAACGATGGCCGCCAGGGCGGGGAGAGGTACGGTTCCGACAAAGGCCAGCGTGATGAAGACTGCCGAGTCCAAACCCTGCCCCACGATGGTTGACCCGATGGTTCGCATCCAGAGCCATCGCCCCCTGGTGGCGACTTTCAGCCTGGCCAGCACCATGGCGTTGGCAAACTCGCCGACGAGGTAGGCCGCAAAGGAAGCGGCAAGGAGGCGCGGTGTGTGCCCGAGCAGCAGTTCGTAGGCTTCCTGACCCTTCCAGAAGCTCGCTGCCGGCAGCATCTGCCCGGCCCAGATGGCAACGACTGCCAGGAGGTTGCACCCAAACCCGAGCCAGATTACCCGGCGCGCTCTGGCGTAACCGTAGACCTCGGTCAGGACATCACCTGCAATGTAGCTGACGGGGAAGATGATAATGGCTGCCGGAAACACCAGACCGAAAACCTCGATCAGCTTGACGGCCATGATGTTTGCCGTGACCAGCGAGGTCACGAAAACCGCGCAGATGATGATCAACCAGCCTGAATAGCCTTGTTCCAGGGTCTTTTCGGGTTCCTGCATGATGTCCCCAACCTCCAGGTCCGCATGGATCGGCGGACGAATGGCCAATGGAATGAGGCCCGGTTTATATCATCTTCCAGCTCCCGGGTGACAGGAAAAAGAGCGATGGGCCGACTTCATCCGGGACGACCAGCCGCCTCCCGCGGTCGGAATATCCCCTTGCATTCGCTCGGATGGTGCAGGTAGAATCAGCCGCCATCCTGGTCGTGATTTCAAGAAGGAGAGAACCATGCAGCTCACCACCGTCAGTATCGAGAAGCCGGAGACGATCAACTTCATTCTTGGCCAGACGCATTTTATCAAATCGGTCGAGGACCTTCATGAAGTTCTGGTTGCCGCCGTTCCCGGCATCAAGTTCGGCATCGCCTTTTGTGAAGCCTCCGGCAAGTGCCTGGTGCGATGGTCCGGCACCGCTCCCGACATGATCGAACTCGCCCGCAGGAATGCCTCCGCCATTGCTGCCGGCCACTCCTTCATCATCTTCCTGGGAGAGGGTTTCTACCCTGTGAATGTGCTGAACGCCATCAAGATGGTGCCGGAGGTATGCCACATCTATTGCGCTACGGCCAATCCGACGGAAGTGATTGTGGCGGAGACCGACCAGGGGCGAGGGGTGCTCGGGGTGGTCGACGGCTCCCGGCCCGCCGGCGTTGAAGGCGAAGCGGACATCCACTGGCGCAAGAATCTGCTGCGCCAGATCGGCTATAAACTCTGACCGGCAAGCCCCTCGAGTCCGGCGCTGGCGAATGGCGGCAATGGTTTCAGTCACAAACGAGCACAAACCGTATGGGGACTGGCACAGGACGCTCATGCGAGTGCCTCTGTACGAGGTGGATCTCGGGCAGGCGGTCTATCATGGGAATTATTTCCATCTCCTGGAACTCGGCCGGGAGGCGTTCCTGCGCGACCTTGGCTACCCCTATCGACACTTCATGGCGCAGCAGCTGCATCTGACCATTGTGGAAGCCTCGTGCTCCTACCGGCGCCCGCTCCTTTACGACGATTTGATCGAGGTTCATACCCGCATTGACGGGTGGCGCAGTCGAAGCCTGACTTTCTCGCAGGCCATCACCCGCAACGAAGGACCAAACGGGAGGGTGCTGTGCACCGAGGCGACGCTGAAAATGGTCTGTGTTCGCTTCAGCGGGCAGCCCACTCTGCTTCCTCCGGAGTTTGTGGACATCCTCAAGGATTCGTCAGGAGTCCCGCAAAGATAGTGGTTGCGTTGCCGGAATCAGCCGTCCGCCGTAAGCGCGAACCATGAGAATTCAAAAGGACGAAAGAAGAAGTCAATGGCGACCCAGGACCGGTGCTGCGGCATTGTGCCGTACTTCAAGGTCCACCGCGGCAAACTGGAAGCCTTCAAGCAGCTCTGTGACAAGTTCATGACGAAAAGCGCTGAGGAACCCGGCTGTCTTTACTATGGCTTCAGTTTTGCCGGCGATATGGCGCATTGCCGGGAGGGTTATGCGGACGCTGGGGCCGCTCTGGCCCACCTCGATAATGTGGGGGCGCTCCTGGAGGAAGCCCTGACCATGGCTGACCTGGTCCGGCTGGAAATCCACGGGCCCGAGCTCGAACTGGCTAAAATGCGCGCCCCCCTGGCCGCCTTGAAGCCCGACTTCTATGTTCTGGAGTGCGCTTTCCGGCGCTGACAGGCAAGCCCGGCTCGCATGCGGTCCCCGCTGCGGCAGACTCTGCCGGTTCTTTCTCAAATAGGTTTTCGCTGGGGAGGTTATCGGTTATAGTCGCAAACTGTCGCTGGCTCCTGCCGGAAGATGAGTATGGAAATATCCGGAAAAAACCTTTCTTGGCGCAGGATGATACTCATGGATGGTGAGAAGAAGAGTGGCGGACTTGGTGTTGCCTGTGGTGGGGGATGGCAGGTGCGGTGCCACCAGTGCGGTGACGTTCTCCCCTTGTTGCACCCTCATATCGTGACTGAAAGGTACGACGAAGAAGAAAACATGATTTGCGAATACTGCTACGAACGTCGTCTGTCCGAAAGCTGAAGGATTGCTCAGTGGAAAAATAGGGCTGGATCACCTTCGAGCTGACCCGGCCCATCGCCGGGAGCTGCCAACACGCTGACTTCTCGACCGGTTGCCGTTCCTGCTGTGTTTTCCCTCATAGCAAGACGGTTAGCCCCATTATTTGCTGATTCGCCGCCGCCATTCCGTTCCAGTCCGGAGAAAGCTATATGACTCAAGCGATTCGCTATTTGGATACCAAAGCCAAAGCTGCATCTACCTTTGCACAGAAGAGGTGGCAAATCATCCTCTACCTCACCGACTACTTTGCCACGTCCCGCGCCCGCACCTCAACCGCGCTCAACACCGAAGAGGTGGACGGCTATTTTCTGTTGAATGCCAAGCTCACTAATGGTTTCACTATCCCGTACCGGCAGATGAGAGAGCAGCTGTTTATCGCCGGTGAAAACCCAACCAACGCCAGTTATCAACAGAGGTCCGGCTATCCGATGCCGCGGATCAATCGGATGACCGGCTTCAAGCTGACTTTCTGAAATCCTGGACGAGGTTCGATCGATGTGCCGCCTTCCAGAAAATGGAGCCCTATGCTCCGGTATTTCAGTTGGTCGCCTGGGATCGAGCGGCAGCCCGGGCCTACACCTACCTGGCAATGCTCGCCGGCCCGGCTGCGGAGATACTCGGTGGCCGTACGGCAGTGGTCATGAAGCATTATCCTGATCAGCCGCATCTCTTCCAGGAAGATCTGTGCCCATTGGTGCCGACCATCATCCTCAGCCACGGGCTCGAGGAATGGCAGACCACGGTCCTCACCAATGAGTTGCACCGGCATCTTGGCTTCTATTCGATCCTCGGTGTCAAGATGGGGATCCGAGCGCGGGAACTGCTTTCCGCATCGCTGGATGAACTGGCGGTGGAGAGTGCTGCCGGCCTGACGCCGCCTATGAGCTGCCTCAATGACGGGTTGCAGGTGGCTACGGGAGCCAGCCTGGGAAGGGGTACCATCAGAGTGCCGCCGACGAACTCGCCCGTGGCCGCGGCCGTTTTCACCAAAGGCACCCGCAAGCTGTGGCTGCGGGTGAAAGATGAGATCAAGGAGCGCATTCGCACCGATACCCAGAGGGCTATTCAGCAGCATGGCAATCTCACCCCGGAATACTTCAAGGAGGTCCGAAGACTTTCCTTGCACTACTGGGGGGAGATGAACCGCGGCGAGATCTTTGAGGCGCGCTTCGAATGAGGGAGTCCCGAAGGCCCCGCCGACCAATCGTGATGCTTGTCCCGGGCATTCAGCCTCCGTAACGTTCCGTATGCTCAGGATTCGTTGAGAGAGCCTCGGGGTCTGGCATAGACCCCGAGAGAGCACACTTCGTTGGTGCCGCTCCCTGCCGCTCTCTCCGACGCTCTCTGGCTCATTGCATTCTTTGCAGATTGGAGTACAATACGTAGTGAATACGTATTTGGAGGATGACCATGCAAAAGAAGCTCACAATCACAATGAACGAACAAGTCTATGAGGGACTACACCGAGTGATCGGCCGCAGGAACATCAGCCAATTCATAGAATCTCTTGTGCGACCACACGTCTTGGGAAAGGGTTTGGAGGCAGCGTACCGGCAAATGGCGCAAGATGAATCTCGTGAGTCTGAAGCCTTGGAGTGGGCCGAAGCAACCGTTGGAGATGTCAGTGATGAACCGAGGTGAGGTATGGTGGGTGAACTTTGATCCGTCGGTAGGTGGAGAGATCCAAAAGAAAAGACCGGCTGTTATCCTGAGCAACAACGCTTCCAACAAGTTCTTGAACAGAGTACAAGTCGTGCCTCTCACCAGCAATATCGACCGCCTTTATCCGAGTGAGGCGTACGTGGTGCTCAGTGGCAAGCAAGCGAAAGCAATGACAGACCAGCTCACCACAGTGAGCAAAACCCGTTTAATGGACATGGTTGGAACACTATCCAATGCTGACATGCGGAAAGTTGAACAAGCAGTTAAGGTTCAGCTTGCCCTCAATCCATAGTCCCTTTGCCCCAACGAGGCTTTTGCAGCGGAGCGAAAAAGAACCGCGCCCGCTGAAAAGCAGCCTCATATTTTTCCGGAGCTGCTCGGGTAGACGGAAGAGGGAAGATGTGAAAAAGTTTTTGATACTCGTCGTCCTGGGATTCGCACTTTATGGGCTCTATGAAAGGAATCCAGACTTCTTTCCATCGTTCGCGGAGCAGAGCACCACGAGCGATCAGCTTCTTAAGAGTGTATATGAAAAAAGTCAAAGCAATTTGCAGGTGGGAGGTTCCGGCATAGTAATGAAGATTTTGCCAGACGACTTGCAGGGAAGCCGAGACCTGAGGTTTATTCTCAGATTGCCTTCAGGGCAGACTATTCTTATCTCCCACAACATCGATCTTGCTCATCGTGTCAATTCCCTGCGGGCAGGAGATACGGTCGAATTCTTCGGTCAATAAGAATGGAATCCGAAGGAATGAAGGAGATCCACTTGAACCGCTGCATATCCATGTGCGACGTGGTGAGGCCACCGCAAAGTTTTGGATGTTCCCGCGGATCAGCCTTGCGGAATCGTACGGGATGACCGCTGCCGAGCTCCGCGAGCTCATGCGGGTGGCCGATAAGAACAGGGAACCCATTGAAAGGTATGGGAATGAACACCTTAGCATTCGAGCCTCGCGCCAGGAAAGTGACGTTTGATATGGACAATATGTGGGTAGAGCTCACCGACGGACGTCAGCTTGGTGTTCCACTGGCCTACTTCCCCAGACTCCTCAATGCAACTCGAACTCAAAGGGATGACTGCGTTATCAGTGGGGGAGGCAGCGGCCTCCATTGGGACGAACTGGACGAGGACATATCCGTCAGCGGTCTTCTGCTGGGCATCGGTGACAGGACTCAACCTGCCAGGAAGGCATCGTAGCTCCTTCCGGCACTTCCCCGGCTGACAAAGGACTCAAGCAGGCGCGATCCGGTTCATGGCCTACGGGGTTTCAGGCTTCAGGCGGCGGACTTTCTCCACGCTTTCGGCCACATCCATCAGAGGCTGCCGGCGAACCCGATGGGGCAGGGCCAGCTCGGCGGCGGCGGCGATGTCCTCGCCGTTCACCTCCACCCGGCCGCGAAAGGCAGCCAGGGCCTTGGCCGCCTTCATCATGATGATATCGCCGCGATGGCCGTCCACCCCCACATCCAGGCAGTAATCGGCGATGGTGTAGAGCCGGTCGACCCCGATTTCCACCTTCGAATACCGCACCCGGGCGGCTTCGATCTGGGCCACCAGCGTTCGCGATTCCTCTTTCCAGCCCTGCCCGAAACGGACGGGATCTTCGTCGAAGGCCACCCGCCGCTGCATGACCTGGACGCGGGCGTCGCGGTCGGCGATCCCTTCCACGCGCACGCACAGGCCGAACCGGTCGAGCAGTTGCGGCCGCAGCTCGCCTTCCTCGGGATTCATGGTACCCACCAGGACGAAGTGGGCGGGGTGGGAAAAGGAAACCCCTTCCCGTTCGATGGTGTTCACCCCCATGGCCGCCGAATCGAGCAGCACGTCCACCACGTGGTCGTCGAGCAGATTCACTTCATCGACGTATAGGATCCCGCGGTGGACGGCGGCCAGCAGGCCCGGCTCCACCCGTTTTTCCCCCTTCTGGAGGGCGTGTTCGAGGTCCAGGGTGCCCACCACCCGGTCTTCGGTGGCCCCGACGGGAAGTTCCACCACACTGATCCGGCGATCGACGGCTTCAACCCCTTGCTGGAGAAGCCGCTTTTCACGGCACTCGGTACGGAAACAATCCCGGCAAAGGGCGGTATCGTCCTCGGGGGCCAGTTGGAAGGGGCAATCCTTGACCACCCTGATTTCGGGGAGGATTTCGGCCAGCGCGCGGACGGCCGTGGACTTGGCGGTCCCCTTTTCTCCTCGAATCAGTACGCCGGACAGGGTCGGATTGACGAGGTTGAGAATGAGGGCGAGTTTCATCTCTTCCTGGCCTACAATGGCGACAAATGGGTAAACGGCGCGATCGTTCATCTGCGGGAATCTCCTTTGACCAGGTCGACCAGGGTATCGGCCTGCAAATCGTTGGTTCGAAAATAGCGGGCGTTGAGGGCTTCGGCGATCCCGGCGGCCAGGCCGAAGCGCACCAGTCCTTGATCTTCCGTGTCCACCACGATGAATTGAACCCGCTCGTCCCGGGCCAGCTTATGCGCCAGCAGCAGGGCTTCCTCGAGGGGTTTCCGGTCCCCCAGGGAAACGTTGGACCGGCCGTCGGTGAGGAGCAGCACAATGGGGCGCGAGGTCGGGTCGCGTACCAGCTGGCTCCTCAGCACCTCACTGCTTTTCACCAGCGCCGCGGAAAGCGGCGTCCGCCCCCCGACGGGCAGTTCGGCCAGCAGCCGCGCAGCCATCTCGATGGAAGAGGTGGGCGGCAGATTCAAGCGCGCCGCCCCTTTGCAGAAGGAAATCATGGCCACCTTGTCCCTCTTCTGATAAGCATCGAGCAGGAGGGACATGATGGCGCCCTTGGTGGCGGCCATTCTCCCCCGCGCCCCCATGGAGCCGCTGGCATCCACCACGAAAAGCAGGAAGTTGCCGATGCGCCGTTCCCGGATCTTTTCCCGGATGTCCTCGGGGCGCAGCACTACCGCCAGCCGGTTTCCCGCCTTTCGGCGCAGTTGATGGGGGGAGGCGGCGCGAAGGGTGGCATCCAGGGCCACGTCTCTGGTTCCCCGGGGTTCCGTGCTGCGCACGTAGCGTCCCTGCCGGCCGCTGATGCGGGTGCGCGAGCGGCGCCCGGAACCGCGTCGAAAAGTGCGGTCCTTGTGGGTCGCCAGCCGTTTGACCTTGAAGGTGGCGCCAATCTCGAAGACCCGTTCCAGGACGTTTTGCGGCGGGGCTTCCGGGGGGGCGTCGGGGTCCCGCTGGGGTTCGGGAGCGGAGGACTCATCGGGTTTGCTTTCGGCCTGGGGTTGCGGTGGTAGTTCCTCGCGGGAATCCTCCCCCTGGTCTTCCGCGGGCGGCTCCTGTTCGGGCGGGTCGGGAGGCTGCTCATGGTCGTGATCGTGGTCATGGGAGTGGACGTGCTCCTCGGGCGGCGGTGGCGGGGGCGCGGCCTCCCGCCGGCGGTGGCGGAGGGCCAGTGGGGCTACCCGAACGATATCCTCCAGTTTGACCCTGTTTCTTCCCTCGTAGCTCGCATGGGTGCGGGCCGCCTGCTCGATGACCAGATCCGCGCGATGCCCCGCCACCCGGGCCTCCTGACAGAGTTCTCCGATGAAGCCGCGCAAATGGTCGGGCAGGAAGACTTCGCTCAGCTTTTGGCGCGCTTCTTCCAACTTGACCGCAAGGGCTCGGTTTTGCGCTGCGAACCGCTGGATGAACTGCCAGGGATCGGCATCGAATTCCTCCCGCAGGGTCATCATGGCCACGCGCTGCTCCCGGTCCGGGACGGCTTCGACTTCCACGCACAGTCCGAAACGGTCGAGCAGTTGCGGCCGCAGTTCCCCTTCTTCGGGATTCATGGTGCCCACCAGGACAAAGCGGGCGGGATGCGAGAAGGAAATCCCTTCGCGTTCGATGTGGTTCTCCCCCGAAGCGGCAGCATCCAGAATGACGTCCACCAGGTGATCGTCCAGCAGGTTCACTTCATCCACGTAGAGGATACCCCGGTGAGCTCGCGCCAGGAGGCCGGGTTGCACCACGCGGCGGCCCGTGCGGATGGCCCGGTCGAAGTCGATGCCGCCGGCCACCCGGTCCTCGGTGGCGTTGAGAGGCAGGGTGACCACGCGCACCCTGCGCCGGGTGCGATCGTTCGGACCGCCGCAGAGCAGGCACCGCCGGCAATGCCGGCTTTCTTCCTCTGGGCCGCACTCGAAGGGACAGCCGGCGAATACGGTAATTTCAGGGAGCAGGGCGGCGAGTGCTCTCACGGCGGTGGATTTCGCCGTCCCTTTCTCGCCCCGCACCAGGACTCCTCCGATGCGCGGATTGACGGCATTGAGGAGCAGGGCCAGTTTCATATCCTCCTGACCCAGAATGGCCGCAAACGGAAAAACCGGCGACAGACTGACTCTTTTCATCGATCAATTCTCATCAGGATTTCTCTTTCCCTTCGATCACAGATAGTTGCGGGCAAGGCTGTAAAACGGTCTGAGGGAGGAAGCATAATACAGGCCGTGAAAATAGAGCAAGTAGAAGATCTTAACGACCGTCACCGCCATGTTAGTCAGCCCCAGGGCCAGCGCGACCGTCATCTCGGCCGGGTGCAGGCGGCGCCCTTTGCGAACCCGCCTGCTGGCGGCGGGGAGAAAAGCCGCGGCACTCCACGGAAAGGGCGAGAAAGCCCGATTTTCTCACCAGGTTAGCCAGATGCGGGTTGAGGATGGTCACGGCCGTCTGCACGGGATGGATAATTCCGTATTTGAGCGCCCGGAACCCCTTGATGCGCGCGGCCAGCAGGATGGGGATGAACCAAAACGCCGTCACCAGCATGAACGCCTGAGCGTAAGGGATCATTATCCGCAGCGTGCCCGCCAGCATATCCTGCGGCTCGGTGTTCCACACTACGAGCATCTGCCGGATCGGACCGGTCTTCTCCGAAAGGGGTCTGGAGCATTGTATCGATAACGGTCCAGTGCAGGCAAAGGTTGCCGACGACAATATCCTCGAAAAAGGGATGGCCCTTGACCAGGGTGGATGATTCCTGGTTGACAAGCCGACCCATGTTGAGTTATGAGTATGATCGAAGGTACCGTCAATGAAGCCAGGAAGGCTTTGGTGGAGCTGATTTCCACTGGTCTTGCTGGCTTTTTTGTTCCTCGAAAACCACCTGGCCAGACAACCTGTAAGAGGCTTCGCTTAATCGTCTAACTCGACTAACTCGGCGTGTGGGGATTTCCCGTGAATGCGGCAGATGCTTTAAGAGCCATTCGCTTTGATGAGCTGAGATACCTTCAAGAACACGTGACCGTTGATTTTGACAGCCTCTTGCAGGTCCCACGCTATTTTTGTCACGGAAGTGAGACGCACTTTGTCCGAGAGACCCTGGGGCGCTTTCAAATGCGGCCGGGAAGTTTCCCTTGCGGCTTCCTGGTTAAGACCGCTGGAGATGAAGTCTTTTTTCTCTATTGCACCAATTGAGGCAGGAAAATAGGCCCAGTGAGTGCCGTTGGGTGCTCAGCTTCAGAATCCTGAGCGACCGGGAACTAATGATCTCGGACGAGAAAGACAGGAAAATGTTGGTCAATATGGCCGTGAAGAGGGTAGTGGATTTCCATGGTCACCTTTGCCCGGAGTTGGTGATCGGCATGAAGGCGTGCGAGTATGCCCAGGAATTGCTCTTCCCGGAGAGTGAACCCGAAGGTCGGCTTTCGGTAGTTGCCGAGAATCGCTCCTCCGCGCTTGATGCGCTTCAAGTACTTCTGGGGGTGACCGTCGGCAACGAGTGTCTCCAAATAGTGGATATCGGCAAGCACAACTACACTTTCATTTCCCGCGAACCAAGCAGATGTCTCTGTCTGCGACTGAAGCTCCGGCATTTCGGCGACGAACCCGAGTACACCGTCCTCCAAGAAAAGACCCGCTGCAATCGAATTACCCTGGATGAGGTAGTAGATTTCCAGAGGCTTCTGGATGGTCGCGTGCACAAGCTGCTCACAGCTCATCCCCAGAACCTTTTTGAAGTCCATGATGTTGGCGCCCTGCCCCAGAGCATGGAATAGGCTCCAACCTACCTGCCCTGTTCAGGCTGCGGTGAGGGGGTACTGCTGGAACGACTCATTCCCTGCCAAGGAAAATCCTACTGCCTGCCATGTTTTCATTTACTGAAGGAACCCGGTAGCGGCCAAAACCTACACTGACAGAGCAGCTCGCCGAGTTGGGGGGAGAGTGTTTTGCCGGTAGACCTTTCAGTCGAGATCCAGAGTACCCGTCCAAGAAAGGAGGAGTCGAGATGGTAAAGCAGGTTTCCGAAGGGGAGAGCCATCATCACCATCATGTGACATCCGATCATTGCCACGATCATGATAGCCGGCCGGTCAGGGGCTTGCCCCTCTCAGCAAAAGAACGACTGATCATCCGGCTTGATCGCTCCATGCAACACAACAGCGAGCATGCCGATTTCTATGGGGAACTGGCCGACGCTGCCGCTGCGGCGGGAGAAGAAGAGGCCGCCCGGCAGATCCGAGCGGCCATACCCTGCATAACCCGCCAGAACGAATATTTGAAAAAGGCTCTCGTGGTTTTGCAACTCCGGTGAAAGGGCTCGGCGGCCCGGCAAGCTTGTCTTGTGGCATCATCCCCAGGGGGAGATAGGGGGGAACCGATCTTCCATGGAAACGAGGAGACTATAGGATGTGTGAAGCAAATGCCTACCTGATTCGAGACGGACAGGAAGAACTGGTCATGAATGCGGTCGACATTCTGCGGCCGGAGGACGGCTGCATTTACCTGCAGGATGTGTTCGGAGAACAACGCTGGCTCAAGGCCCGCATCAAGGAAATGAATCTGGTTGAGCACCGCATTCTCTTTGAAGAGATTGTCGGTGCGACAGACTGAGACGGCCATGCGGGTGGCAGTGATCGACGGTCAAGGAGCAGGCATCGGTTCGTCGATCATCCGGAAAATCCGGCAGCTCTGTGGAAACAATCTCGAGATTTGGGCTCTCGGGACCAATGACGTCGCCACTTCCCAAATGATGAAGGCCGGTGCCAACCGGGGTGCTACCGGGGAGGGTGCCATCTGCGACTGTGTTGGCCAGGTGAACGTTATCCTTGGTTCTCTCTCAATACTGATCTGCCACAGCATGATGGGCGAAATCACGCCGGGCATGGTGGTGGCCGTGGGGACCTCTGATGCCGTTAAAATCCTCCTGCCTCTGGTCTCGGAGCCGGTAGCCGTAGTCGGCGCCATCGGCGCTCCGCTGCCCCATCTGGTGGAGTGGCTGGTGAGTGGCTATCTCGTAGCCGTCCTGGAGGATGGAGGGTGCAGTCTGCCGGTACGGGGCTGAAGCTCTCGCCGGGAATCCTTGCCTTATCCCGGTGAAAAAATGCGGCCCGGCACCGGCAAGAGACTGTCCGATAACAAACGTTGCCCTTGATCTCAGCGTAGTGGGCGGTGCCCACGTGCTGTGCCAACAGTGGACGTAGCTCACCTCACGAAAACGGCGTACTTGTTCCTGGACGATCACCAGGGAGGTATGAGCGTCCGGCGTCGTAGGACCGTTCTGCCGGGCAACTGAGTTGCGATTGAAAGCCCGGCCTCAAACCGTAGTGCGCAGCACCTCGATCTGATGAATCGAAGCAAGTCGATAGGCGGTTTCGGACAGAAGGTCTCTTCGGAAGAGATGCTCCTTTATGATGTGGACCACCTTTCGTAAGACCCTGTGCATCATTGGCGACATGCCAAAGCCTCCTGTCAGGTCCGGTTCCATCAACAAGAGCAGAAGATCGGCCGGCAGGAAGCCGCTCAGCCGCATCCCTGTCAGCGTTCGAGCAAGAAGCCTGATCGAAACGGAGTTCTCCCCAAGCCGGAAGGCATTATGCTCGAAGGTCGGCATATCCCAACAATGAATCATGCCGGCGCCTCCCCCCATGTCCAGTCCTCCCGCGATTACCGCGAAGTCCATCTCACACAGATAGGCTCCAGTATAATGCAGGTTCTCACCCACATAGGCGAGTTCGACTGCTTCTCCCAAGGGTTCCTGGCAGAGGACATCGATGAGATAGCAACCTATTCCCAGGTCCCCTTTGAAGATGTCGCCAAACCCCACAATCGATATATTGTTCACAGTATCTCCGGCGTTCGGAACGATCAGTCTGCGGCAATCAGGGATTTGGAGGAAGCGCAGAGGCATAATCGGCGGCGGAGCTCGTCGGCCAACGAGCATCGCCGTGGCCGGGAGCTTGAACCCGCGCGCAGACAGTCGAAGACAACCAGGGAAAATCGGTATGCAGGTGATTCCTGACGTAGTCGGCTACCGACTCTTCCAGACTGCGGAAATTCATTGGGCAACCCTTGCTCCTGAGACGGTCCATGTTCGCCTGGGTGAAATACTGGTAATGCTCGCGCAGTCGCTGCGGCATGGGGATGTACTCGATTAGTACGGGGAACCCCATGGCGGCGAAGAGCGCTTTGGCAAGGGAGTTCCAGGAGCGTGCCCGGCCCGTTCCCAGGTTGAAGAGGCCATTCACTTCGGGGTGGGTCAAGAGCCACCACATGACCTCGAGGCAGTCCTTTACGTAAATGAAGTCGCGCCTCTGTTCGCCGTCGGCACACTCTTCACGGCAGGAGCTGAAAAGCGAGACCTGCCCCTCTTCCTTGATTTGATGGAAGGCTTTGAACACCACACTCGCCATCTCTCCCTTATGGTATTCATTCGGCCCGAAGACGTTGAAGAACTTGAGGCCGACGATTTGCCGCAAAAGGCCGGTGCGTTCGGCAAACCAGTCGAACAAGTGCTTCGAATAGCCGTATGCATTCAAAGGCGCGAGTCGACAAAGATCGATGTGGTCGGCAAAACCGCCATCCCCGTTCCCATAAGTCGCCGCACTGCTGGCATAAAGGAAGCGGACACCGCGAGCCGCCGCCCATTCGGCGAGGCTCCGGGTATAGTGGTAATTATTCGCCATGAGGTAGTCGACGTTTTGCTCGGTGGTGGAGGAGCAGGCGCCCATATGGACGATGGCCTCTGGGGCGAAGAGCAGCGTATCCGTCGTAATCTGTTGAAGAAAAGGGCTCTTATGAACATAGTCTGTAAAGCGTAACCTGCTAAGATTTCGCCATTTTTCCCCAGTCCCCAGGGAGTCGACCACGAGAATATCGTCAATGCCCTCCCGGTTCAGTTTCCAGATAAAGGCGCTACCGATGAATCCGGCACCTCCGGTGACAATCACCCGTTTCATAAGTGTCACTTCTCCCCTTCTGTGGCATGGGTTTGTTGCCGGAAAGGCGCCGACCGGTACCCCCATGCCACAGATTTCGTTCACTTTTGGGAGGAACGATCGGTTTAGGCCTTGAGCTTGGTGCCACCCGCCTTCAAAGCTTTTATGGCCGCGCTGCGGTCGTGGTAGCGGGTGTGCAGCAGCTCGTGTGACTTGTGTCCACAGGGGCCAGCGGCGAGGAAGCCATGTTTCTTGTCGTAGAGCTTCTTCACGTAGGGATTATCCTGTGATTTTCTTATCCCGTACTTCTTTGCATCGGCTTCATAGGCAGCCTTCTGCCTCAAGCCCACGAATTCGAGGGTCCCGGCCACGGCCTCCTTTGTCACGTTGTATCCGAACAAAACATATCCTGCTGCAAGGCCGGCCGCCTTCAGGAAACCACGTCGTGTGATCTGAACGGCTCTCTTCATAAACTCCCTCCTCCTAACCGGTCGTTCGCATGGTGAAGCGCTTGTTGATCGAAGTGATCGTTCGCTTGAACAGTGACGCCTGCCGAATGCTCGGATCCAGCGGCTGACCGCCACCGTTCACGCACCCGCCGGGGCAGGTCATGATTTCGATAAAATGGTAAGACGACTTGCCAGCCCTGACTTCGTCGCAAAGCTTGGCTGCGTTGGCGAGGCCACTGGCAACGGCGACCTTGACCGTACCGAACTTGGGTACCTGGATGTCGGCGCTATTGATTCCTTCACGGGTTCGCACCACCTTGATGTCGGGCGTGGCAAGCTTTCTCCCGGAGAGGACTTCATAGGCCAGGCGCAGTGCTGCTTCCATCACGCCGCCGCTGGTTCCGAAAATGGTGGCGGCCCCGGTAGACATCCCCAGAACCGGGTCAGCATGGGAATCCGGGAGGCTTTTGAAGTCGATGCCAGCCTGTTTGATCAGATAGGCAAGCTCCCGGGTGGTGATGGTGGCATCGATATCCCTCGCGCTGCTGGCCGCCATTTCTGGTCTCAACCCCTCGTATTTCTTGGCAATGCAGGGCATGATCGACACCGTGTAGATTTTCTTGAGCGGGGTTTTGGTGGCTTTTGCCCCGTAGGTCTTGGCGAGCGCCCCGAGCATGCCGATCGGCGACTTGCAGGTGGAAACATGGGGCAGGAGGTCCGGATAAAAGCTTTCCACGAACTTGATCCAGCCCGGACAGCACGAGGTGAACTGGGGCAGCGGAGTCTCCTTTTTTGGTTTGGAGATGCGTTGAATGAGTTCGGTGCCTTCCTCCATGATGGTCACGTCGGCCGTGTATTCGTTGTCCCAGATGTATTTGAAGCCGAGTTTCCGGAGCGCCGTATGCATTTTCCCACCCACATAGGCGCCGGTGGGATAGCCGAAACACTCACCCAGACCGTACCGCACCGCCGGGGCCGGCATGGAGACCACGGTCGTCTCCTTGTCCTTTAGGTTTGCAAGAATCTCAGTCACATAGCTCACGTTTTCATAGATGGCTCCGTAGGGACAATTGATGAGACACTGGCCGCAGTTGACACAGGCGGCAGGGTTGACAATGTGGCGGACGCCGGATTCGTCCTTGGCCTGGATTGCCCCGGTGGCGCAATGGTTGTCGCATTCTCCACACGCCTGACATTTCCCCGTATCGACCTCCACGAACAGCATGGTATCGGGGTCAACTCCAGTGGGTGCTTTGTCCTGGTACATCACTCCTTCCATTTCTTTCATTGCTGCCTCCTGTTGACGTGATCGCTCTACAGCTTGGTACCGACTCAATGACCCTTCGGGTCAGAACACCACGTGAAGATGAGACGTTCCTTATTTATGTATTGTTAAACATAAACGACGGCATCCCTGATGACCTGGCAAGCTGGTGTCGTGCTAATGGATGTTTCCCCTTTGCGTGTCGTCCGGTCAGTGGTTGGCGGCGGTAAAAAGGTTGAACTCATCCAGGCAGTGATTCATCCGGGCCGAAAATTCTGCTCGGGAAGTGTCCTGCAGCGGGAGCAGAAACGAGGTGATCATACGGGTGGAGAAGACCTCGGGAAGGTTCAGCCAGAGGTCATCGCTGCGCAGTCCATCAAGCTCGAAACGGTTCGGGTAGTGCTTCAGGACTTTCATATGGTGTCGGGGGGAAGCGGCGGTGTCGGTACCCGGTAGAATTCTGATCCGCAAATTGGGGGGATACTGCCCGTCAACGATTTGAAAGAACTCAGCCAACCGATGGGTCGCACCCTTTGGGTGAACCAGGGCGATGATGCGGCCGTCGCTCAGGTCGATACCCGCCATGTAGACAACCTTCCTCAGCTGTTTTCCCCGGTGGCTCGCAACGCCCGAAATTTCCACCCTCCCCGGTCCGGGTTACCGGCTCAGTTGCGCTCAGCAGGCCGCGACTGAACACTCCACCGGACACATCATAAAAAAAGGCCAGCATCGCTGCTGGCCTTCGTGACCAAACCTACGGTCGAAAATTCGACGATTTCTCGAGTGGTGCGCTGAAAAAACTGTTTCTAAGAGGTACCGGGAGATTCCACCTCCCATTCACCGTTTGCTTATAGATCACCTGCCCCGGTCGTGTCAATGAAATAACACAGACCTGGCCCGAAGGGTCTGGTCTTCGTTTATCGATGTTGACAGTCAGGCCTTTCTTTTGATAACAAGCGCCCAATCTTGATCCGATGGATATGCAATATGAAATTGCATAGATAATTAGCCTTGTACCCACCTTGAATCAAGCCAGGAAGGCTTTGACGGGCGGTATGCCGGTTGGCCTTTGTTGGTTTTTTCTCGGAAACCGCTCCAGGCCATCAGCAACGACTTTGCACTTCGGCGCCGCCCTCCGCAGAGATCGTCTCGTGTTCATTTCCGTAGCGTTCTGCACCTGCTGACAGGGCAGCGGCACTCGTGAGGAGAACTGGATTATGCTTCGAATCGCCGTTATCGATGGCCAGGGCGGCTGTGTCGGTGCCACGATCATTAAGAAAATCAAGCGGATTCATGGCGAAAAGGTTCAGATCTGGGCGCTCGGCACCAACGCCACCGCGACCTCGCAGATGTTGAAGGCTCACGCCAATCGTGGCGCTTCGGGGGAGAGCGCCGTCTGCCATTGCGTGCAAAAGGTGGACGTCATCATCGGTTCGCTTTCGCTTCTGATCTGCAACGCCATGATGGGAGAGGTCAGCGCTGCCATGGTCCAGGCCATCGGTGAGGCGGGGGCCACCAAGATCCTGCTGCCCATCACGGAAGAATCGGTCGTCATCGTGGGGGTCGTCGCCGAACCTCTCCCTCACGCGATCGATCGCCTGCTCGATGATTACCTCAACCCAATGCTCTCGGAGCGAATCATCTGGCAGCAGGGTAATCGCGGTCGGGGTGATTCCATGGTATCGGTCGAAATGAAGCGTGAGGTCACCCCGGTGGCAGGCGGGGAAGGAGGCAGGTGAAGGTGGTTCCTTCGCCGGGCTTGCTCTGGACCTGGATGGTGCTGCCTAGTCGATCCAGGATTTCCTTGACGATGGCAAGGCCGAGACCGGTTCCTTCTTCGGCCGGCTTCCTGGCATTCGCGGCCCGATAGAATTCGCTGAAGAGATGAGGGAGGTCGGCATCGGGGATGCCGATTCCGGTATCCGAGACCACCAGGCGCACCGGGTCGGGATCGGCAAGGCCAAGTTGGACCCTCACCCGCCCCCCCGACAGAGTGTACTTGATCGCGTTGCTGATGAGATTCATGAGGAGGTCTTCGATGAGCCCCTCATTAGCTGAGACCGTGGGCAGGGGGTCTGCAATGTCGAAGGTGATTTCAAGGCCTTTCTCGACTGCCCGGTTCTGAAAGAGGGGGATGAGCTGCTTCAGTACGGCTTCCGGGGCGATCTTCCGGAGCTGCCCGCGCCCCGTTTCGGCCCTTTCTCGTCCCATTTTCAGTAAATCGCCGATGAGTTCCGCCAGGATCAGGATACGGTGTTCACAGCGCGAGAGGGTTTCTCCCTGCCGTTCGGTAACCGGTCCGAGGTAGCCCTTAGGCACCAGGCTCACCATGCTGAGGATGGCGTTCAGCGGCGAACGAAGGTTGTGGGTAACTTTGGCGATGAACCAGGATTTGGCAAGATCCCATCTGACCCGTTCGATGGCCATACCGGTCAGGTCGCTCATGAGGCTGAAGAACTCCACATCCGCCTCCTGAAAGCGGTAGTGCTCGCGGCCGTAGACGCAGAAGACGCCGAGTACCCGGTTGTTACCCCGCAACGGCAGGCAGAGCATCGACGCAATGCCTTCCTTGGCGATGTTTTCCGGGTATTGGAAGTGGTCCTTCTCCTCGATGCTGCCGATCACCCAGGGGCTGCCCTCGATGATTCGCCGGTTGATGGGACTCTTTGCCAGATCGAGCCTGCCCATGGCCAGATAGTATTCACTGAGACCGTAGGTGGAGGAGAACTCCAGATACCGCTTCTGTTCATCCATGAGCTTGATGGAACAGGCCTTCACGCCCATGATGGCGGCGGCCTGACGGGTGGCGGTATCCATGAGCCGCTGGAGTTCGGTGATGGCCTCCATTTCCTTGATCAGTTCGTAGAGAGCGGTCAGTTTTGTGTTGCTCGCCTCGAATGTTTTGGAGATTCCCAGGATGTCCCGAGCCTTGCTCCGGAGGCTGACTCTCACCGAAGTGACGGCAAAAGCGGCAGACAGAACGGCAAACCCAAAGACCAGCAGCCGCACCCAACGCCACGAGGGGCTGTCGAAGGCAGGCAGAAGCGACGCTGCGGCTTGGGTTGCGGCGGGAAGAGTGAGTTCCGCCGCGCCCGGCAGGAGCATCTCGAGGCCTACCGCCAGGACCATGCATAAGCCGTAGCCGTACGCCGCCGCCCGCGGGAGCAGGATGCCAGCCAGGACGACGTGCAGCATGACCAGGATCAGCAGAGGGCTGCCGATTCCTCCCGTGAAGTGAACGGCCAGGAAGAGGGCCGTCAGGTCGAGAGTGATCTGAAGATGCGCAAAGGGGGGATAGTGCTTGAGCCTTTCCTGTCCCAGCGCGGACAGCGAGCGTGAGGCCAAAAGAAAGAGGCCGTTGTAGAACAGCACGCCGCCGCTGATGGCCGCAAGCGGCAAAAGCGGCAGCGGGAGGCCAGGTCAAATCCTTCGGTGAGGGTACTCATCATCACGTCGAGGACGAGTGCGTCCGGCTTCTGTTGTTGGATCTCATCGAAGCCTGCCTGACCGTCGCAGGCACACCTGACCTGGTAATTTCTGCTTTCAAAAACTGTTTTCAAGGCATTCACAAAGTCGCGATCATCCTCTACAATCAGCACATTACGCCCCGTTGCCATAAGGGGCTCCTTCATGGTTTCAGGTTCCGAATGATTTGTGCCAACTCGATTCTCTGGGCGCCGGTCACCCCCCGATGAATCCGGGCGGGAGAAGGTACGGCGTTGCTGCAAGTCTTTTTCGATGGTTTGGTGCAACTTCCTCATGCTCCTTCCTTCATCTCACCTCCTTTGTATGGATTGATCCGCCCATCCGGTGCGCTCCCGCCCTGGGACGGGCGCAAACGTGCCGGACCCGATGCTGGAAACAGTCCAGACCCCCGTGGCGGGCAGCCCCGGATAGCTGGTTGGAGCGCGGTGTGCCAATAAAGAAGGCCAAAAACGGCGTATCACCGTTTCTGGCCTTCTTGGCCTCAATAATCCTTCCGAGTATTGGGGGGTGAATCAGAGTCACCGTGCTCAGCTTCACTGCCAAGTACTTCTATTCTAGCTGGAACGGTCTGTTTGTCAAATCGTTTTCAGGCAGTTTGCTGCGCTTTCACGAGGATTTTACCCGCTGAACCGGCCTTTCCCTATGTTTGCGCTTGAGGCTGTGACCGGCATGAGCAGCCACCGTTCGACCCAGGGAGAGGGCCATGGCCTCTGCCTTGAGATAGCTCTGAGAAGGCTCTTCGCTAAGGCAGATCTTTTCCGGGTAAATCAGGTAGTGCTTCCGATACCTCAAGGGGGTGAGATTCGGCATGAGGATGTTGGCGCCGTACCGCAGGGCCTTCTGCCGCCCATCGGGATCGATGGTGCCGGTGGCGGTGGTGGCCGGCATATGCGCATCTCTTGTGACGATTCTCGTCACGGCAGTCACCCGCAGGACCATCTCGAGGGCGCCGTTGGGACTGCCCCGAAGTGGCGTGTGAGGATGCGAAATAAAGGGGCCAAGTCCAATCATGTCGAGATCGAGTTCCCTGAATTTGAGAATATCTTCGGCCAGACTTTCGATGGTTTGACCGGGCAGTCCTACCATGTTACCGGAACCGACCTGATAGCCAAGCTCCTCCAACCACCCGAGACACCGGAACCGCTGGCGGTATTGTGAATCCGGTTTCAGAGTCTTGAAGAGGCGAGAATCGGTTGTTTCAAATCGCAAAAGGTAGCGATCCGCACCGGCTTCTTTGAGCTTCTCAAAATCATCGCGGGGTCTCTCGCCGATCGAGAGGGTTATCGCAAGGCCGAGCTCTTTCTTGATTTTCCGCACCAGCGAACAGAGCGCTTCGATCGAGTAGTGGGGATCTTCTCCGGACTGGAGGACCAATGTCTGAAAACCCAGGTCTCTCGCTTTGCGGGCTTGAGCCAAGATCTCTGTCCCGGCCATGCGATAGCGCACTGCCTCTTTGTTGCTTCGGCGCAAACCGCAATACCGGCAATCCTGCCGGCAACAATTCGAGAACTCGAGCAATCCCCGCAGATGGATTTCATCCCCGGCATACTCCCTTCTAACCTGGTCCGCCTGCCTGAAGAGATCCTCGATGACGGTTTCATCCCGCTCTTTCAGCAAAGCAATGATTTGCCGCCTGGTCAGCATAATAGGTTCACCCCCGATCTTGAATTGCCCGATTGAGCCGTCGTCTCCCGAAACGATCATCTCTCACCACGAAGTTCACGAAGAACAGGAAATGTTGCTTTCGTGTGTCTTCCCAGTCCTTCGTGTGACTTCGTGGATGAAGAAGTGGTCAGAAGGCATGCGCGTTATTCTTGAACGGCCTCTAAAAATAGAGGTCCCGCGAACCCTGTTCAATCAGCGCCAGCCTCTTTTCCGTTACCTGCCTCACCTTGGTATTATGGATCAGCATGAGGTGTTTGTTGATGGTCTCTTCGCCGATGGTTCGCGTTGCTTGGCTGGCGTAGTCGAGCAGAAATTCCTTGAAGGTGAGAATCGCGTTGGGCTGGCAGACATCCTGGATCTGACCGGTCTTGGCCAGGGCCATGAAGCGGTCTCCGGTTCGTCCCTTGCGGTAACAGGCGGTACAGAAGCTGGGAAGGTAGCCGGAGTCGCAGATGCTGGCTACGACCTCGTCCAGGCTGCGGTGGTCTTCGATGTTGAATTGGCGCCGTTGTTCCTGCCGATCCTCGTTGTTTTCCCGGCAATAGCCGCCGACCCCCGTGCAGGAACCCGCGCTCAGCTGAGAGATCCCGACCGAGACGAGCTCGTCCCTGAAATCCGCGGTCTCCCGGGTGGAAAGAATCATCCCGGTGTAGGGCACAGCCAGCCGCAGGATGGCGATGATTTTCTTGAAATCGGCGTCGGAAACGAGGTGGGGAAAGGTTTCCAGGTTAACGCCACGGGCGAGTCGGAGGCGCGGTACGGAGATGGTATGCGGTCCGACCCCGAACACCTGCTCGAGATGCAGGGCGTGCAGCAGGAGCGCAAGGATTTCGTATTTATAGTCGTAGAGCCCAAACAGCACGCCCGACCCGACGTCATCGATCCCTCCCTCCATGGCCCGGTCGAAAGAGCAGGTATGCCAATCATAGTCTCTTTTGGGTCCGGAAGGATGCATTGCGGCATACGTCGGCCGATGGTAGGTTTCCTGGAACAGGATATACGTCCCGATTTTGGCTTCCTTCAGTCGCCGATAGTCCTCCACGGCAGTGGCGGCGATATTCACGTTGACCCGACGGATGTTGCCCTGTTTGACCTTCACCGAATAGATGGCGTCAATAGCCTCGAGGACATATTCGAGCGGGCATTCCTTGGGATGCTCGCCGCACTCGAGGGCGATGCGCTTATGCCCCATTTCTTCGAGCATCGCTACCTCCCTTCTGATCTCGTCCCTGGTCAAGCGGCGCCGTTCGAACTCGTTATGGCGCCGATAGCCGCAGTAGACGCAGTTGTTGATGCAATGATCGCTGATATAGAGAGGGGCAAAAAACACCACCCGTTTGCCGTAGATCTGTTCTTTGATTTCCCGGGCGGTCTGAAAGACCTTCTCCAGCAGGAAGGCGTCTTCCACCTGCAGGAGCACCGCCACTTCCGCCGGCGTGAGACCGTCGGAGAGGGCTGCCTTGTCGATAATCCGCGTCACTTCCTCGTGAGAGTATGCGCTTTTTGACCCCTCCAGCAAACTCACAATCTTCTCGTGATCGATGAAGTCAGCCTTGTTTGTAGCCATGCTAGTCTCCTCTCGTGCGTTGATGGAATCAGAACTGCCATCAGAGCCTTCATCTGGCTCCATTCGGGCTTTGCCGAGGCAACTCGGACAATCCAGGGACAATGAGCGAACGTCATGTTCCACATGACCGTCTTGGCTTCACTTTGGATGTGTCAACCGGTCTTCCTCGGAGCCTCAGAATGCCGGTGGCACCGGATGGGATGGGTTCATCCCATCCCGAAATAGATGGAAAATACCGAATGTTGTCGAGAGGACGTAGAGCCCGCCCTTAGCCCGCAACTGACAAAAGGGTTCTATGCGCCGGCTTCTGCCGGTGGTTCATCCAAGAGTCGTCGGGCGGCCGGGAAAGGCGCCAGCGCTCGACGCAAAATCCCGTGCATACGGGCGATCAGCACGCCGTAGTTGACGATGGGGACGCCGGCACTGGTGGCCTGCAGGATGCGGTAGAGCATCTCCTTGCGGTTGATCATGCAGGCGCCGCAATGAACGATCAATTGGTACTGTTCGAGGTGTTCCGGCATCTCGATGCCGCTTGACCAGTCGAAATGCAGTTCGCCGCCCACCTGCTGGCGCAGCCAGCGCGGAATCTTCACGGTGCCGATATCGTCCGCCACCCGATGGTGCGTACAGGCTTCGGCAATCAGGACTTTGTCCCCGGGCCGCAGCCGATCCACCGCCAGGGCGCCGGCGGTAAGCGTCTCCAGATTCCCTTTGTAGCGGGCGAAGAGAATGGAAAATGAGGTCATCATGACGTCTTTGGGGGTGTCGGCGTCCACTTTGAGGAAAGCCTGGGAATCGGTGACAACGATTTTTGGCTTTTCGGTGAGACCGGCCAACGCCTTCTTGATTTCGCGCTCCTTGACCACCAGGGCAATGGCGTCATGATCGAGGATATCCCGGATGGTCTGGACCTGGGGCAGGATGATCCTGCCTTTTGGGGCCGCCAGGTCGATGGGAACCACCAGCATCACGGTATCGCCGGGATTGATGAGCTCCCCGACGATGGTCGGCGCCGACCAGTCCTTGGGCGCCGAGCGGATGATGGCCTGTTTCAGGCTGTCGATGCCCTGGCGGGTGACGGCGCTCACGGGCAGCACCTTGATCCCCAGCGATTGCTCGAATTCAGCGGGATCGGCTTCCGGATTCAGGTCAACCTTGTTCAGCACTCCCACCACCGGCACCCCCTGCTCCCCGGCCTTTCGCACCAGCTCGAACTCCCGCCCATCCAGCACCTGCCCCTCATTCAGGACCAGAATGATCAGGTCGGCCTTGTTGAGCACCCTCACGCTTTTCTTGATTCTGAGCGCTCCGAGCTCCCCAACGTCGTCGATCCCCGCCGTATCGATGAACACCACGGGGCCGACGGGGAGGATCTCCATGGATTTGAAAACCGGATCGGTGGTGGTCCCCGGCACGCTGGAGACGATGGCCACTTCCTGGTTGGTGAGGGCGTTGATGAGGCTCGATTTCCCGGTATTGCGCCTCCCGTAGATGGCAATATGCAAGCGGCTTCCCCGCGGGGTTTCGTTAAGACTGCCCTTCACTTCGATTTCCCCTTTTCTTCAGAAATTTTGCCCCGGCCACCCCGGGCCTGGCCAGCTGACCGGGCGTGAACACAGCGTTGAGCTCTTCTTCCGTAAACAAGCCCGACGCGAGCAGTACCTCCTTCAGCTGCTTCCCTTCGCGGAGGGCGAGTTTGGTCAGGTCGGCCGCGGCATCGTATCCCAGGTAAGGCGTCAGGGCCGTGATGAAGGGGTGGCTTTCTTGCAGCCACCGGCGGCAGCGGTCGGGGTTCGCCTGGATTCCCTGGATGCAATGCGTGGTGAAGAGGTTGACGACGTTGATGAGCATTTCCAGTGAGTGGAGCAGGTTGTGGGCGATAAGGGGGAGAAAAGCGTTCAATGCCAGTTGCCCGGCGGCCGCGGCGGCGGCGATCACCTGGTCGTTGCCCATCACTTGTAGCGCAACCTGAGTGACCATTTCCGGGATGACCGGATTCACCTTTCCCGGCATGATCGACGAACCGGCCTGCAGTTCCGGCAGCCTGATTTCAGCCAGTCCTCCCAGGGGGCCGGAGGAGAGCACCCGCAGATCTCCGGCGATTTTGGCCAGATTGACGGCGGCGGCTTTGAGAAGCCCCGAAACTTCCGCGAAGACGTCGGCATTCCGGGTCAGATCGATGGTATTTTCAGCCCTGGCCAGCCCCAATCCGGTGATGGCCCGGAGCTCTTCCACAACGCTGTAGATGTAGCTCGGCTCCGCGTTGAGTCCGGTTCCCACGGCCGTGCCTCCCAAGTTCACCTGGCGGAGCCGTTCTTCCACTTTGTAAAGCCGCCAGCGGTCGCGGGCGATGGCCTCGGCAAAGGCGCTGAACTCCTGCCCGAGTGTCACGGGCACGGCGTCCTGCATTTCGGTGCGGCCGACCTTCAACACCCCCGCAAACTCCGCCTCTTTTTTCTGCAGCTCGGTCTGAAGGGCCGCCAGGGAGTCGCTCGGCTCCAGCACCAAGCCGATGGCCGCCACGCGCAGCGCCGTAGGATAAACATCGTTGGTGGACTGCGACAGGTTCACGTGCCGCAGAGGGTCGACGAGGTCATAGTCGCCTTTGCGGCCGCCGACGATTTCAATGGCGCGATTGGCGATGACCTCGTTGACGTTCATGTTGGTCGAGGTCCCGGCGCCTCCCTGGAAGGCATCCACCGGGAACTGGTCCGCCAGCTCGCCGCGGGCGATTTCGACTGCAGCCTGGATGATGGGCGTCCCGATCGACCCTTCCAGCAGCCCGGCGTTCATATTGGCCTGAGCCGCGGCCTCCTTCACCTGCGGCATAGCCTTGATGAGGGCGTAATGGACCGGTATTCCGGAAACCGCAAAGTTGCTCAGCGCCCTCACCGTGTGGATGCCGTAGCGGGCTTCCTGCGGTACCTTCGCTTCCCCCGGCAAATCCTTCTCTACGCGATATTCCATGTCCAGACTCCCCTGGCAGCCATTCATTTGGTCAAGAGCGCCGTCTTTACCTTCACGCCCTGCAGCCGCCCCAGCTTCCCGGTCATGGCACCGACTTCGTCGGTGGAACCGTCGATGATGAGCGAAATCACCGAGAGATTGCGCTCCCGGTAGGGAACGCCGATGCGCCCCACGACGATATCCCGGTATTCGCTGAGAATCGCGTTGATCGCATGAGCACATTCCTTGCGCTCCACAAGAATGCCAACGACGCCGATGCGGTTATCCGTCATGAGTATCCCTCGACATAAAACAGCCCTTTCCCCGCCAGGCGAAAAAAGGGCTGATCGTGCTTGCTGCTTCCTTGAAATCAGGCCACTCCCTTTTTTCGCGGAACTCTGACTCCGACCCTCCAGGGGAGCCCCGGCCCCCCTGTCAGGAATGAGACCACTGCTAGGTCCTGTTCACTCCCCTTGCCGTGTAATGGGTGTGGAGCAGTTCATGAGACTTGTGTCCCAGGGGTTCCTTCAGAAACTCGGCATAGAGCTCGTTTACCGCCGGGTTCTCGTGGGATTTTCGCAAGGCCATGCCCCGGTCTTCCTCGTAGGTGGCATCGATTCGCTTAAGGCGAATTTCGGTGTCGGTGGGGATGGGGGAGCCGCCGCCGCCGATGCATCCGCCCGGACAGGCCATGATCTCGATGAATTGGTAGTCGGCTTCGCCCGTCCGGATCTTGTCGAGCACCTGGCGGGCGTTGCCGAGGCCATTGGTGATGGCGATCTTGACCGGCAGTTCACCCACCTGCACGGTCGCTTCCTTGACGCCGGTCAGGCCGCGGCAGTCCTTGAAATCGATAGCTTCGAGGGGCTGCCCGGTCACCACCTCGTAGACCGTCCGGAGCGCCGCCTCCATCACGCCGCCCGAAGCACCGAAGATCTCGCCCGCCCCCGTCGAGATCCCCAGCGGGGCGTCGTATTCCTCGGAAGGCAAATTGGCCATATCCAGCCCGGCCTGTTTGAACATGCGGCCCAACTCGCGGGAGGTGAGCACCACGTCCACATCCTGATAGCCGCTGCTCTTCATTTCCGGCCGCAGGCATTCGAATTTCTTGGCCGTGCACGGCATGATGGAGACCACGAAAACATCAGCCGGAGCTACCCCCGCTTTCTGAGCATAATAGGTCTTGGCCAGCGCGCCGAACATCTGCTGAGGGGACTTACAGGTGGAGAGATGGGGCAGCAGGTCTGGGTAGAAGTGTTCCGCAAACTTGATCCAGCCCGGGCTGCACGAGGTGATCATGGGCAGTGTGCCGCCGTTCTTGACGCGCTGGAGCAATTCGTTTCCTTCCTCGATGATGGTGAGATCGGCGGTGAAATCGGTGTCGAAGACCTTATCGAAACCGAGCCGCCGCAGGCCGGCCACCATCTGGCCGGTGACAATGCTGCCGGGGACGGCACCGATGGTTTCCCCCATCTGGACGCGGGTGGCGGGAGCCGTCTGGACCACCACGTGTTTCTTGGGATCTGCCAGGGCCGCCCAGACCTTCTGGGTATCATCCACTTCATGGATGGCACCGGTCGGGCAGACGAGGGAACACTGGCCGCACTGGACGCACTCCATATTGGCCAGCCGTTCGTTGAAGGCGGGCGCAATGAGGGTGTTGAAGCCCCGTTCCTCGGCGGTGAGCGCCCTTACCGTCTGAATGTCCGAACAGACTGCAATGCAGCGGCGACATAAGATGCACTTGCGGGGATCACGCACGATGGCCGGGCTCGAATCGTCGATCGCGTATTCGGTCTTGGCGCCTTCGAAGCGGATTTCCTGGATTCCGAATTCTTCCGCCAGAGTTTGCAGTTCACAGTTCTGATTGCGGATACAGGTGAGGCATTCCATGGGGTGATCGGAAAGGATCAATTCGAGCACGGTCTTGCGCGCTTTGATCACCGCCGGCGTGTTGGTGCGCACCACCATGCCTTCTGTGACCGGGGTCACGCAGGCCGCCATGAAGGTTCGGGCCCCCTGAACTTCCACCATACAGATCCGGCACGCCCCGATCACATTGATATCCTTGAGATAGCAGAGCGTCGGGATCTTGACTCCCACTTGCCTGGCGGCGTCAAGTATCGTGCTGCCTTCTTCCACCGCAACTTTTATGTTATCAATTGTCAATGTCGTCATCTGGCTTTCCCTCCAACATCCTGTGGGTGAGCATGGTTGCTACCGAGTTCACTTCTGCAGAATGAACGAACTGGCTCATGGGTATCATCGACACCTTCATCCCATCAGGCTCCGTTCCCGTTCTCGAATTCGCAGACCTTGGCAACGCACACATGATCCTTGATGTGTTTTTCGTATTCGTCGCGGAAGTAGCGGATGGTGCTCAGGACGGGGTTGGGAGCGGTCTGGCCGAGCCCGCACAGCGCCGTGCTCTTGATGGTGGTGGCCAGCTCCTGGAGGAGCTCGATGTCGCCTTCCCGACCTTTGCCCGTGGTGATTCGCTCGAGGATTTCGTACATACGTTTGACGCCGATCCGGCAGGGCGAACACTTGCCGCAGGACTCATCGACGCAGAAGTCGAGGAAGAACTTGGCAATGTCCACCATGCAGGTGTCTTCGTCCATCACGATCATCCCGCCCGAACCCATGATCGCCCCGAGGGCACCGAGGGAGTCGTAATCGATGGGGGTGTCGAGATAGGCCGCAGGGATGCAGCCGCCCGAAGGCCCGCCCGTCTGGACGGCTTTGAACGCCTTCTTCCGGGGAATGCCGCCGCCGATCTCAAAAATGATCTCGCGCAGGGTAATCCCCATGGGCACTTCCACGATACCGGTATTGTTGATCCGTCCGGCCAGGGCAAAAACTTTGGTGCCCTTGCTCTTTTCCGTACCGATGGAGGCGTACCAGTCGGCACCTTTGAGGATAATGGGGGAGATATTCGCCCAGGTTTCCACATTGTTGATCACCGTGGGCTGCCCGAACACCCCGGCGATAGCCGGGAAGGGCGGTCGCGGACGAGGTTCGCCGCGACGGCCCTCAATGGAGGTCAGCAGGGCGGTCTCCTCACCGCAAACAAAGGCGCCCGCCCCGATGCGGATCTCGATGTCGAAATTGAAAGCAGAGCCGAAGATATTCTTGCCCAGCAATTCGTGCTCACGGGCCCTTTTGATGGCGTGACTGAGCCGCTCGATGGCCAGCGGATATTCCGCCCGGACATAGACGAAACCCTGTTCCGCGCCTATGGCATAACCGCAGATGGCCATGCCCTCGATGACGCTGTGGGGATCGCCCTCGAGTACGGAACGATCCATGAACGCTCCGGGGTCGCCTTCGTCTCCGTTACAGATCACGTACTTGGGAACTCCCTTGGCGGCAGCCGAAAAGGCCCACTTCATCCCGGTGGGAAAGCCGGCACCGCCCCTTCCGCGAATGCCTGCCTTCTTGACTTCTTCGATAACGTCTTCGGGCGTCATATGCTTCAGGGCTTTACCCAGCGCCAGGTAGCCGTCCCGGGCGATGTATTCCTCGATGGACAGCGGATCGATATAAATGGTGTTGCGCAGCACGATCTTCTGCTGTTTCTTGAACAAATCGATATCATGGACACGAGCTGTGGGTTCTTGGGCTCCCGGCGCCCGGTAGAGCAGTCGGGTTACGGGCCTGCCGTTGAGAATATGTTCTTCGACGATGGCATCCGCATCCTTGGGACGCAAGCGGCGATAGAAAGTGGCGTCGGGATAGAGGATGGCTACCGGCCCCATGTCGCAGGGTCCCATGCAACCGGTCAGGACGATCCTGACCGCATCCGCAATGCCGTGCCTGGCGAGGGACTCCTTCATGGCATCGACGACTTCACCGCATTTCGAAGAAATACACCCCTGCCCGCCGCACATCATGACATGGGCCTTTTCCGTGGCCGATAATCTCCCTTCCCGGATTTTGAGAACTTCCTGCATGCTCGTGCGAATCTGTTCGAGTTCCTCCAAAGACTTCATTCTCTTACTCCTCTTCTCCCGAACTCCGGCTTCCAACATGAGAACGAAAGCATCTTGGGAATATGGTGTCAGGGCGCGGTCCGCTGCTAGGGATATTGCTCAATGATCTCTGGTACCTGATCGAATTCCAGGCGGCCGTGGACATCCTCGCCGTCGATGATCATGGCCGGCGCCAAGCCACAGGCTCCGATGCAGCGCACGATTTCCACGGTGAAGCGGCTGTCCGGCGTGGTTTGCCCCGGTTTCACGGCAAGCTTCTCACGGATGGCTTTCAAAACGATTTTGGTGCCCTTGACATAGCAGGCGGTGCCGGCACAAACGCTGATCTTGTGCCGTCCCCGGGGAATCAGGGAAAAGAATGCATAAAAGGTGGTGACGCCGTAGACGTCCTGGAGCGATACCCCGAGCCCATCCGCCACCTGAACCTGAGCCCACTTGGGCAGATGGCCGATGTGCTCCTGTGCCTTCGCCAATACTTGAATCAACCCGGACGGCTGTCCCCGATAGGGTTCGATGATTTTCGCCAGTCCTTCCATCAGTTGAGCATCTGTGCAACCACTCTGACAACTCTCCATGGCCCTTTTCTCTCCTCACCCGAAATGAGTGTGAATCAGCGGTTTCGTATGTTCTCAGCCTTGACCTTCACGTCATCACGAAGACTCAAGCGCGCATTGCCCGACGTTCCCCTGGTTCCCAACCTGGAGTTTGGAAACCGAGGGTATGAACCAAGCGAACCTGGCACTTCCCGCTTTGGCCTCACCTCCTTCCTGTACGCCTGTGAAACGCACCCTCCAGACCACTCCCTTGCCCGTCCTAAGCGATCTC
>Ga0255347_1001051_pt1 | contig 47120 bp, 44 predicted proteins | sample wastewater_treat_2_FD_192479 | JGI IMG/M metagenome (GOLD analysis project Ga0255347, IMG submission 192479) | Wastewater microbial communities from Lulu Island WWTP, Vancouver, Canada - plant24 | ecosystem: Engineered > WWTP > Wastewater > Unclassified | place: Canada: Vancouver, British...
AGAAGGCACCGGGATGGGGGTATCCAAAAAATCAATTGTTTACAATGAAAATGAACTGCGCGAACAGGTTCAGATCATGATTGAAAAATATCAGCAAGCCGCATTGGTAGAAACTTTCATTGAAGGTCGTGAGGTGACAGTGGGCATGGTTGGCAATCTGATGGGCCCGGTTGCCCGTCGGATCCCCTTTGATGAAAACCTGCCCCGTATCCAGGCGGGCTTGCGGTTCTTTCCACCGATGGAGGTTGATCTTTCGCCTTTCTTTGAAACGGACGTGGTATACGATAACCGACTTAAAGTTGCCCTGGCCGATCAATTGAATTACCTTTGCCCGGCGCCGCTGGAAGAAGATCTGGTCGATGAACTTAATTGGTTGGCTGCTGCCGTCTTTCGGGTAACCGGTGCGCTGGATGTTGCCAGAGTAGATTTTCGTTTGAATGCTGGTGAGAACTGGAAACCTTATATCCTGGAAATAAATCCACTGCCCGGCCTTTCACCTGGTATCTCGGACATTGTCATTGAAGCCGCCGCCGATGGGGTCAATCATACCGAATTGGTGAATATGATTCTTGAAACTGCCCTTCAGCGATATGGATTGATTTCATAAACAATTGGATTACAAAAAATGGTCCGGTCTCATTAAAATTGTAATTTGTGAGCATCAATTATTTAAAAATATCATTTGTACGGGTTTTCGCTTTAACTTAAAACACACCTGTTTTTCGGATACAATAAATACGTCAAGTTTCAAGGAGTCTGTGTGGAAACCTTTTCTATCCCGGAAGAATATTTAGGCGAGGTCGTTGCCAGCCAGGAGCGCATTCAATCCGTCGTCAAGCGGCTGGCAAAGGAAATCTTTTATAGCATTGATTATGTCGGAAGAGTACCTATTTTGCTCTGCTTGCGCGAAGGTGCCGCCCCCTTTCATCGTGACCTGATTCGTGAACTGGAGAAATTGTCTTTTGAATTTGAAAGCGCCTGGCTCAAAACGCGCCATTACTATCGGGGAACGGAGGGCAGCGGCGAAGTAAAAGTATTCTCCTACGAAGGGCCTGAAATGGCGGGCAGGTTGGTAATCATTGTAGAAGATATCATCGATTCCTCTGCAACGATTGTCCGGGTATGTGAGTATTTAGACGAAGAAAGGGTTGCTCGGCGAAATATTTGTACATTTTTATTTAAAGAACGCCCCGAGAACGTTGAATGGCGGATTACCGGCTTAAATGGTTACCGGCATCTTCCAGAGGTTCGGCACGTGGGTTTATTCATTGAACCATTGTTTGTGGTCGGGTATGGGTTAGATTATAGAGATTTTGGTCGGGACGGCGAAGCGATCAGGATACTAACACCAGAAGGACAGGCCTGGGTTGATGAGCAGGTTGCTCGGTTAAACACAAAATACTAACACCCCCTTTTTAAAAAAGTATTATTTACAATAAGTTTTCAAACGGGCTGTCAGCGCGTCAGTGACGGGCGGTAAATCATCGTATTTGCTGACCATACTCGTCCACTGCTTGCCCGTATTTATCAGGGTGACTTCTACACCTGTACGCTTTTCAATCTCGTTGATCAGGTTTTTTGTCCGGGGGGTCAGTTGCGCCCATTGACGCACATCCCTGACTTCCGGATCATAGTGTTCAGCAAAGGTTAAAGCAATCTGATTAGCACCATTGAGGGCAATAATTCGACTCAACAATGAGTAATCAATACCCTTTGCCTTTCTACGGATTTGGCGTTTTCCTGTCTGGGGGTCAATAATCGAACTATATTCAATAATCCCCAGTGATTCCATTTCCTCAATGGTGAACTCTTCAACTGCGCCCATTGAACCGGTTCCCTCTCGGGTGGGCAACGCTTTTACACAAACGATAATATTTTCAACCAGGCGCAAATTCAAACCCACACCGGCAATCACTGAAGGTGCGGTTACATCAACGGAGGTAACATTGGGGTATTCGCCATGATAACGGGAAAGGAATGTGCCCTGGGTACTCTCCAGGTTGATAGTCCCTTTAAGGGCTAAACGGTTCGCCAATTCAGGGATATCTTCGAGGTAAGGCTGGAGGGCTTTAATATCTTTTGCCAGGGGGGCGATGCGCAGGGCAGCATGCGCCATGGCAATACCGGTACCGCTTTTGGTGCTTCCAATTGCTTTCATGCAGGCGCTGTGCGTTTCTTCTTCAACATTTTCCTGGGTAATAATTGGGCATCGCGGGTCAACCCGGACTTTTTCAACCGGCAACCGAAAGCGTTGTACTTCTTCAAGAAATTTCTCAACATTTACTGCCGTGCCCGGGCCAAGGCCAATTAACGCTTCTCCAAGGATAAAACCCAATGGGAGTTGATTGGTGACAATATACTCACTACCAAAAAAGAGACCGTGTTCGGGGTTTGTTCCTGAACAACCCCTAAACACACCCAAGGAGCGATCTTTATACGCTTGCCAGGCACTTACCAATCCTTTACCTTCATCACCCCAGAACCCACCAACGATAATATTTGCTCCCATTTCTTGCTCCTCATTTTTTGGCATCTGATTTCCAAAATTAAACTGCGCTCGATTATATCATGACAAATCCGGTGTTAACCGCCCAATCACCCATGCGCAGTGATTACGTTCGTAAACCAAACTGCGAGAATCCTACTATGGATAAATCTGCCAGATTGAATTTTATCGAATAGTGAAGCGATGTCCTTCAGGATCGACGGCTTTGGCGGCAGGTAAGCCGTCTTCGAGCGGGCGGATATCATCAATTTGTATCCCGGCATCGTGTAATTTCTTCCATGTTTTTTCGATGTCATCCACTCGAAATACGATTTGATGCTGTTGTCCTGGCATTTCTTCTGCACCACCATGCAAAGCCAATGTGCACGCACCGGCTTCAAGTTCAACCCACATTTCTTCGCTAAAGTCGTCAATATTATATGGAAAGCGGACTTCCAAACCGAGCATATCCCGATAAAAACGCACTTCGGTTTCCATATCCTTAACAAATAGAATAATTTGACTGATTGAAGTCGGTGTCATTTTAGTTTTCTCCTCAAAATAGAATTTAATTTATATCGCCAAACCAGGCGGGCTTTACAATCATTAATAGGGGCTTTCCGGGCCCGACCAGCCAAATTCAGAAAAATCGACGCGATTATTTTCATCGAACACAACGCCCTCTTGCTCTAAAAGTGCCCGTTGCAAGGCGCTGCCAAATCCATCACTGCGTATGCTGATTTTTCCCTGTGCATTAATCACTCGCTGCCAGGGAACTTCTGGAAATGAACGCCATCGGAGCGCCGCCAGGGCATACCCGACCATGCGCGCCGTACAACCGCCTACCAGATCAGCAATGCGTCCGTAGGTGGTCACCTTCCCAGATGGTATCCGGCGAACCATGTCATAAATGCGCTCGTAAAGTGGTTCCATCGTCAATATTAAGAAAAATTCACCTGTCGTTAGAGAAAGTCGCGCAGGTCGCCACTGCGGCTGGGATGACGAAGTTTGCGCAGAGCCTTGGCTTCAATCTGGCGTATACGTTCACGTGTGACATTAAAATACTGGCTAATCTCTTCCAGGCTGTGTGCCTGCCCATCGATCAATCCATACCGTAATTCCATAACCTGCCTTTCGCGTTCAGACAGCAAGGAAAGCGAATTTTTAATCTCTTCTCGCAAAACTTCTTTATCCGCTTCGTCAATCGGTGCAACGGCTTGTTGATCTTCAATAAAATCTGCCAGTGTGCTGTTTTCTTCATCCCCAACCGGTTTTTCTAACGAGACAGGCGCTTCACTAATCTTTAGGACATCTCTGACTTTAATCACCGCATTATCCAGGGCAGCCGTTTGGGCTGCTTCCAAGGGTTTATTGTCGGCAATTGATTGTTGAATCGTCATTGCCATGGCTTCATCAATAAATTCCGACTTTAAGGCAATCTCTTCTATTGTCGGTTCTCTTCCTAATGTTTGGGTTAATGAATGTTGAATCCGTAAAAGCCGGGATATGGTTTCATAAAGGTGTACAGGAATGCGAATGGTGCGGGAGTGTTCAGCGATATGGCGGCTGATGGATTGCCGGATCCACCAGGTGGCATATGTGCTGAATTTGAAACCCAGGGTGGGATCAAATTTTTGCACCGCCCGTAATAACCCCAAATTTCCTTCTTGAATCAGATCCAGAAAAGACACCCCACGATTCATAAAGCGCTTGGCGACACTGACTACCAAACGTAAATTCGCCTGGGTTAAGACCTGATGGGCTTCGCCGTTTAACAGTTCAATTTCAATAAAGTTTTCATGCAAAATATCCACATCAGGAAGGTTGGATTTAAAGAAAGATTGATTCGGTAACCTGGTTTTTCGTGAAAGATGATCTTCTAATTTTTGTGAAAGAGATGGTGGTAACACATAAAAATTAAGGAATAATCGATAGATCTGATTGATTAAAACCTTGTTTGTTAACTCTGGAATCCAAAAATTGATTTCAAAATAGTTTCTCAAATAGGAGGGTTCATCAATACGCCAGACATGCCTCAATTGGCGTGTTTCTAAAACCATTTGATGCAAATCAGGCATTTTAATCGGATGCTTTCTAATCAGTTGATTGAGTTTGCGATTAATTACCAGGATTTCATCAATTATTGCCAGCATCAGTGCTTCCATATTCTCTTGGACAGAAGCAACAACCTGATCTTTTAGCACGTCAACCAGATTCTGCGCTTTCATCCGGCTGGAAAGCTAAAACTCATCATCCGCATTCAGCAGGTCAGTTTGTCCAATTTCTCGCATATACAATCTGACCGGATCGCTCATCAGACTCGAGGAGACCTCATCGTCTGGCGGATAATTCCCTGTTTTACCATCAGGTAAATTCTGATATTGGGGATTTGCCTTTTCTGTTTCTTTCTCAGTCATGGCATTTTCACAAATCGTGTTCAATCAGCAAAAAGTATCAAAGATGCATTTATAATTACGTTTAAATTTTAACACCGAAAACAGGGGATTTACTTTAACTTCGAAAAAGTTTGCTGTAATGCTTGATCTAATTTCGCACGAGCCTGAACAAAATCCAGGGCGGTTTTTTTTATATCGATGATTATTTCTCCAGAATCATCGCTTCCTTGCGTTTGAAGGTAAACCAGTTGATCCAATCCTTCATCAATGCGAATCCGACGCAGACGGATAAACATATGTAAAAGCGCCTCTAATTTCGGATCGCCCGGTTCAATGCGCCAATCTGGATAACTGTCTTCCGATGCATTCTCAATATATGCTTCAAACATGGCGTCAGGTATGCGTGACTGAATGAAATTTTGCGGGTCTTCCGCTTCCTGGTCGATGGATTCCTTCACCAGTTTAAATAATTCCTGGTAGTCAGCGTGTGAAAAATCATCGACATGTATTAAGGCTAATTCAAAACCCCTAAAAGCCCGATCAACAAAATTTAACAGGGTTGGATCGGAAAGCAGAGCCAGCAAGCAGGACTGCTCCAGCGCGCGATGAGGCCTGAGGGCTGTTTTTAGGGTGTCCGCAGGCGTTTCACTTAAAGCACGTTGGGTTCGACGGCTGCGCGGAATTTTGCCAGTAGAGCGCCTGACCAGTGCACGTTCATCAACCTTTAGCAGGCGGGCTAAACGCTGCCTGTAAGCCTCGCGTTCGACACTACCCCGAACGTCCTCAATCAGGGGTAAAACCTGTGCAGCAATCTCTTCTTTGGCTTTAGGGTCATCGAAATCTTCCCGTTGTGCCAGGGTTTCCATCACGTGGATTACAACAGGGTTGGCTTTCTTGATCACTTGCGCCCATTCTTCAGGATCCTCCAGGGCGATTTCATCGGGGTCACGCCCTTCTGGCAGTGTGGTTACCCGAATATCAGCCTTAAGCCGCCCTTCCATCCCCATCAATCCGCGCGAATCGAAGAAGAGTTCGCCCTCCCGCCCCAGGGTTTGCCGTGCCATCTCGAGCCCCCGCAGGGTTGCTTGTTGACCAGCGGCATCGGGATCGAGCGCCATGACAATCTTGCGTGAATACCGTTTGATTAGACGGAATTGGTCTTCTGTCAGGGCGGTGCCCATTGGAGAAACACAATTTTTAAAACCTGCTTGATAGGGGCCAATTACATCCAGATAGCCTTCGACGATCACAACCTGATCCAGCGAGCGGATTTCTCGACGTGCCATATCAAGCCCATACAATAACCGCCCTTTATCAAAAATTGGGGTTTTGGGAGAGTTAAGATATTTTGGAACATCATCCTCACGAAGTACCCGCCCACCAAAACCAGCCATTCGCCCCTGATGATCGCGAATCGGAATTATCAAACGGTGCCTGAAACGGTCATATATGCCGCCACCTTCCCGCTCGGAGACCAGGCCTGCATTAATCAGGTCCTCTGATGAGACCTGGCGTGAGGTCATGTAATTAATCAGGGCGTCCCATGAATCAGGAGCGTACCCCAATGCAAAGGTATTGATGGTTTCATCCGTCAATTTCCGGGTGTAAAGGTAATCCAGGGCTGCTTTACCCGCAGCCGTATTGCGCAATTGATGTTGAAAAAAAGTCACCGCCATACTGAGAACTTCCCGCAGGTGGTCATTTTCTTCCGCCTGTTCTTGCTGCTCTGGCGTAAACTCTTGCAGTGTAACACCCGCACGTTCTGCCAGGTACCGTAAAGTTTCAGGGAAGTCCCAGCCCTCGCGTTTCATCACAAAATTGAAGATATCGCCACCCTCATTGCACTGCCCAAAACAGCGCCACGATTGCGAATCGGGAAACACAGCAAATGCTGGGGTTTTTGTGTTGGTATGAAAGGGGCAAAAGCCAGTATAGTTCTTCCCCGAATGCCGCAAATTTACCGTCTCGGAGACGATATCAACAATATCCAGCCTGGCTTTAATCTCATCAACGACTGACATAAGATTATCCTACTTAAATTATAAGGGAAAATGAAGAATGGGAAACAGGGTTTTGATATCGGAAATTTAAAAAACCTGTTCAAGGTGTGAAATGCTATCTGTAAAAGCATAAAACCGTAATTTCCCATCTCTTTTTCATAATTTCTTTCCAGCCAATCCTTAACCAAAAATCAATCCCTTGACTATGGGTTGTTTTCTCGGTAAAATCCTTATTGAAAAACTTTTTCAATAAGTAAAGTTATGGATTGGCAAGAAAAACTCAACCATTTAGGGCTCAGGCTGACACATCCACGTCGGGTGGTCATCTCGGTGTTAGAACAGGCAAGCATTCCGCTTTCGCCACAGACCATTCACCAGCGCTCACTGGATGCAAAAAAAGAAATCAGCCTGGTATCTGTCTACCGCACCTTGGATCTGCTGACTGAACTTGGGTTGGTGCGACGTGTGCATGGTCACAATGATTGCCAGGGGTACGTACTGGCATCGCCTGGGCATTACCATCATTTGGTCTGCCAACGTTGTGGTTCAACGATAGAATTCAGTGGAACGGAAGATCTTTCATCCTTATTTGCCCAAATAGAGTTAGAAACTGGCTTTACCATCAAAGAACATCTACTCCAGTTTTCAGGTTTATGCCCCGAATGTCAAAGGAGAGCCGACAACCATGATCAAAAATAACAAAACAAGCCTTTGGAAATTCGGCCTAGTCTTATTATCAATCTTATTTCTGACAGCCTGCCAGCCAGGATCCAACCAGGTTGCAAACGATGATGGTCGCCTCCAGGTCACCGTCAGCATTTTGCCTCAGGCTTATTTTGTCGAGCGCATCGGTGGTGATTTTGTTGCCGTCAATGTGATGGTCGGTCCGGGTGAAGACCCACATACCTACGAACCAAAACCCGATCAAATGCGCGCGCTGAGCCGTTCCCAGTTATTTTTCATCATCGGCACAGAATATGAAGACGCATGGATGTCGCGCTTGCGGGAAACCAACCCTCAGATCACCTTTGTCGACAGCGCTGCGGGCATCCAACGCATTCCCCTGAGCAGTCCACATGGTCATAGTGATGACGAAACCAATCATTCGGGAGAAAAAGGTCTCGACCCCCATGTTTGGCTGGCACCCGCCAATGGAAAGATAATCGCCAGCAATATTTTTACAGCCCTTCTGACCCTACTACCAGAGCAGGCGGATGCTCTTCAAGCCAATTACGACACACTGCTTGCCGATATCGAAGCACTGGATATAAAAATTAAGGGCTTGCTTGCAGACAATATGGGGGATGCCTTTGTGGTCTTTCATCCTGCCTGGGGCTATTTTGCCGATCAATACAAACTTGAACAAATCCCCGTTCAGGTCGGCGGTCAGGAGCCCAGTGTCAGCGACATGGCAACCCTCATTGCCACCGCCCGGCAAAAAAACATCCGTGTTATCTTTATTCAGCCCACGTACAGTCCTGCCAACGCCCAGGCGATTGCTGCAGAAATGAACGCTGAGATTGCAATTGTTGACCCTTTGGCACATGACTGGTTAAACAATCTGGAACGTGTTGCAGAAGCTTTTGCTGCTGCCCTGGAGAAATAATATATTCCTAATTAATAGATATTTCGTCATTATCGAAACAAAAGAAAAAACAACGAACATGAATGAAATTTTCAAAACCTCACAGCCATTAGTGGAAATAAAAAACCTTTACGCTGGCTATCAATACGAAACCATATTGCAAGATATCAATCTAACCATTGAACAGGATGACTTTATCGGGTTGATTGGCCCCAATGGCGGCGGTAAGACGACCCTGCTCAGGGTTATGCTCGGTTTGCTTCAACCGAAAAGTGGCAGCATTAAAGTGATGGGCGTATCGCCTGAAAAGGGACGCCAAAGGATTGGGTATGTGCCCCAATTTGCTGAATACGATGCAGAATTTCCAATTTCAGTTCGCGATGTGGTCCGAATGGGACGGCTAAGCAATCAGCGCTTATTTAAACCCTATTCTGCCGAAGATGACCGGGTAGTCAATGAACGCCTGGATTGGGTGGACATGCTCGAATATCAAGACCGAGCCATTCGCGAACTATCCGGTGGACAGCGCCAGCGGGTTTACATCGCCCGAGCCCTTGCCACCGATCCGGCACTGCTCGTATTGGATGAACCCACCATCAGCGTGGACATCGAAGCGCGCACCCAAATTTACGAGTTGCTGCACAAGATTAACCAGGAAGGCGTAACGATTTTCCTGGTGACCCACGATTTAAATGTGATTTCAAGCTATGTTAAGACCATCGGTTGTTTGAACCGCAAATTACATTATCATGGTGAAAAACAGATCACCGATGAAATGCTTCAATCAACCTACGGTTGCCCGGTTGACCTGATAGCCCACGGGCTGCCCCACCGGGTGCTGGCTGAACACGAGGGAGGAAATTAATGGCGGAATTACTCAGCTACAGCTTTATGCGTAATGCCCTGATGGCAGGCGTCCTGGTAAGCCTGGCTTGCGGGATTATTGGTACTCTGGTGGTTCTAAAGCGCATGGTATTCATTTCTGGAGGGGTGGCTCACACTGCCTATGGGGGCGTGGGGTTGGCTTTTTACTTGGGCGTAAACCCGATCTTAGGAGCGGTAGCCTTCAGTTTGATTGCGTCTTTTTTAATGGGTTACGTCCAACGGCAAACCCGACAGCGACAGGACACCCTAATCGGTGTTATGTGGGCTATTGGTATGGCAATTGGGATTATTTTCGCAGATATGACCCCCGGCTACAAAGCAGATTTGATGAGCTACCTTTTTGGCAGCATTTTGGCGGTAACCCAGACCGACCTGTGGATGATGCTGGGTGTAAATCTTTTAGTGATCAGTTTTGTAATCCTGTTTTACAAGGAATTGCAAGCGGTCGCATTTGATGAGTCCTTTGCACGGGTGCGCAATCTGCCCGTGGACCTGCTTTATATTGCTCTGGTTGCTATGATCGGATTGGCAGTGGTAATGCTGATGCGGGTTGTGGGCTTGATTATGATCATCGCTTTGCTCACCGTTCCCGCCGCTATTGGATCCCTATTTCTTAAACATATGAAACATATCATGTGGATGGCAATGGTCCTGAGCTTAATTTTTACAACCGGAGGTTTGTTATTATCTTATTTCTTCAACCTGACCTCAGGTGCGACCATCATCTTGATAGCCGGGATAAGCTATCTGATCGCTTTGTTGATACATAAGTCTTGCCGGCGTTGCCCAGCCTGAGTTGATAATTTTTTTGACTTTAATCAAACCATTGATGAAACAGCGTTCAGAAAATTGGGTTTTTATTTTATGTCACTAGAAACCAGTATTTAGCGCCTCAGATTAAACCCTGAGGATAGGCTTCCCCTTACTCGCTTACCAACGATTATTCGCCCCTAATACGAAATCGGGCTGATAACAGAAAGTGACTCCAGATGATGATGCGAAAAAACCTCGCGTACAGAGTGAGACAGACCCCGGGCGACCAGGCTATGTGTGTGAACAAACCCGCCGGAATATCTGACGCCATTTAAAAACGGTCCATCTGAGATCCCGGTAGCGACAAAAAAAGTATCATCCGATGAAACCAGGTCTTCCAGGGTCAGGACGCGTTCTAAATCAATACCCATCTTCTGTGCTTGATGGCGATCCTCAGCATTTCGCGGCCAGAAAATGCCCTGCATCGTGCCGCGCATAGCCCATAAACCACAAGCTGCCAACACCGCCTCCGGTGTCCCGCCGACACCCATCAGGACATCAATTCCGGTTCCCGGCCAGGCAGCCATCAAAGCACCCGCCACATCACCCGCAGGGATTAAACGTACGCGTGCGTTGCACTCTCGCACTTTCGCGATTAAGCGCTTGTGGCGGGGACGGTCGAGGATGGTTACAGTCAACTCGCTTACATCTTTGCCTTTTGCCTTTGCTATTTTTTTAAGGTTGTCTTTCACAGGCGCTTTAATATCAATAACATCCTTGGCTTCATGACCCACAGCAATTTTTTGCATGTAAAACATGGGGCCTGGGTCCAACATGGTGCCTTCTGGTGCAGCTGCAATGGTGGCAATCGCGTTCGGCATACCCTTGGCAACCAGGTCAGTCCCTTCCACGGGGTCAACCGCCATATCCAATTTTGGCGACTCACCGGTCCCAACCTTCTCTCCATTAAAGAGCATTGGCGCTTGATCTTTCTCACCCTCACCAATAATGATGGTCCCGTCTAGGTCAATTTCATTTAACAATAAACGCATTGCATCTACAGCTGCGCGATCCGCCTCAATTTTCGAGCCGCGTCCGAAATGCCGACCAGCTGCCATTGCAGCTCCCTCAGTAACTCTAACAAGCTCTAAAGCAATATTGCGGGTGGGTTTTTGTGGAGTCCGGTGATTCATATGCAATCCTTCGGCTAGTGGAATTTAGACAATTATATCAAAAAACCTTGTGGATTTACCCTGCAAATCTATAGCCGTTTTGATGTCAGGAAAAGCCAGTATAATTTTCTTGAAGATAACCAACAAGGAGCTCTAATGAAAATTGAAATGATCGGTTTCGACGCTGATGATACCCTCTGGCATACTGAGATACATTACAGACAGGCTCATGAGGAGTTTGAAAAAATTCTCAGCTCTTGGGGAGAAGCTGAACAGATCCGTGAGATCACCGATCAATTCATCATTGAGAATCTGCCTAACTATGGTTATGGCATCAAACCTTTTATACTCTCACTCATTGAAGCAGCAATTCACATATCCAGGGGTGAAATTCACGCAGATCAAATTGATGAAATTCTATCGATTGGTAAAAAATTGGTCGCAACAGAGGTCATCCTGCGTCCCTTTGTGTTCGAAACTCTGCAAACACTCGTTCCCTTATATCCGCTTATGTTGATCACCAAGGGTGATCTTTTAGACCAAACCTCCAAAGTAAAACGATCCGGCATAGAAGATTGTTTTTCAATGATTGAGGTTGTAAACGAAAAATCCCCTGAAACGTATACCAGGATTTTGGAAAAGTATCAGATTAATCCCAACAACTTTCTAATGGTTGGCAACACCCTCCGCTCTGATGTACATCCAGTGTTGGCTTTAGGGGGAACGGCGGTACACATCCCCGCAGATTTAACCTGGGAACACGAGATGGTGCCCAATTTTGATGCCACCCATGATAAATATTTTGAATTAGAGCATATGGGGCAGCTCTTTGATTTAATTACCCAGATCGAAACCGCTGATTAATCTGATTTTATGGGGCGTTTTTCCTCAAGTTTGACGTTACGCTCCTCATAATATGAAAAACAATATTGCTCAAAAGGATAAATACTTCCCCCGAAATTACTGTTTATGGGCTATCGATAGCGGTCAGCCCGGACAATTTGATGTCAATTAAAAGCTTCAAACCCACAAAATCGGTGTGGTCTTCAATCCGCAACCAAAGCCAGCGTCCCTGTGGCAGTTCAGAAGGTTGATTGAGCAAAGTCCGAATGCGGGCGTTGAAATAATGGATCTTTGCTTGCGCTTCTTCTTCGCCTGCTTGCGTAAGAGTCAAAAAAACTGTGAATCCCCCTCGCTCTGGAAACAAAGCACACAGTCGCTGCGATCCCTGGCGATAATCCAGACACCAACCGTGTTGGGGATTGAAAAAAGCCATTTCAGCCTCAAACTCCGGGTAATGCTCATGCAAATAACGGTTGACTTCCTCCCAAACCGGGAAAACTTCTTTTCCGATGATCTGGCGGATCAGATCAGGCTCGGGTTGTGTATCTCGATTTAATAATCGCTCATCCTGCATCGTTTCGTTCCAATTAAATTTTTATGCGAAACCCAGTCTCCAAAGCAGCAGAGTAATAATTTTCCAGCATTTAGCGTTAGTCCATTGTGCGCCTGTGCTCATTGATTGTATCTTATATTAAACACCATTTGTCATCAAACCCCAGACTGTTCTGATTTTTTACAGTTTTGCAATCACAACCCTGTAAAGGAGCGATGCTCATGAGGATGTTTCAGCAATGGCGTGCTTTGCGCCTTCCAGATTTCCCAATCGGAAATGACCGGGATTAAAAGCTAACTTTGCATCCTCTACCGATAAACTGGGTTCGCATAATTTGCAAGCAGTTTTTGAGTGCAGTATGCCAGGCATAAAAATATCTGGAATTGGGACAACATATTCTTTAAGCGTGGCAAAAATTCTTTTAATTCTAAAAATACTTGCCGTCATTTATTTTATTGCGAACCTTTAATCATTTGCAGTTATCTTTGCGTACAAACAACGCCCAGCATGACGGGTTTCCACCACCGCCGTCTGGTCGGCGTTCAATAGAATCCTCACGCCACTGGCAGTGTAAAAATTTTGAAAATTGTTCAAAGTCGGCTGTTGATATTCCGTGAAATTCTGTGTCATTCTCTTTTCGGTGTGCATAGAGCAGAAAACAACCTCCTGGCTTCAACCAGTTCGCCAGATTAGCCTGGTAACCTTTCCGCTCCCCGAGGTTTAAACTATGATAACAGCCAATATCTAAAGCAAGGTCGAAATCTGTTCCTGGCCGCACACCGGCTGTAACATTTCCATGGATTACATGCCCGCGTTTGCTGGCCTGGTTCAATTTCGAACGTGCTTTTAACACCGAAACCAAAGCCAGATCTACCCCGACCACTTTCCAGCCATAGAAAGCCATGGTTAACAGGTTGGTTCCTGTTCCACAACCAATATCCAGGGCTTTTCCAGGCGCAGTATTTTGCAAGTATTGGATTAATTCCGGTGGCGAGATACCGGTATCCCATGGGGGATGTCCAAAGTAACGCAGGTTATAATGCAACCAGGTAGAAAATTTCTTCAGCATTTCTTTTAGAGGTGCTTTTTCACAAAAGCACTGTTAAACTATCTGTATATAACCGTTAAGATTGAAAAAACAGGCCGTGAGATCTCACGGCCTGATATCTTTTTTAAAGATCGAGCAAAATGAGATCAATCTTCACGAGCGATTTCAACCATCTGGTCGAGAATTATCTCGAGTGCCATGGTATGACTGCAACGTCCACGAGTCTGGAAGAATTCACAAGTGCAACCCCAATTGCCTTCATTGTAAGTTACAGTATGGTCACTGTGATTACCAGCAAAAACGACCTGAAACTGATTGAACTTAATCCGATCACGTTCTTCTGCGTAGCGTTTAGCTTTCTCCATTTTGCCGATCATTCCGTAGTCCATGGCATGTTTTTCCTTTCTATGGGTGGGGAAAATAAAAATAGCACGCGCGGTTTTTCCGGCGTGCCAAATATTCTTGTTTTTGGATCAATCTTTGCATATGTACCTTTTGCACACAGCGGTATTAATTTGAGTATAAACCCGGTTGCTCGTAAAGTCAACGCTGCTTTTCAAGCACCAGGGCATCTTCACCGCCAATATAGTATTTCAACCAGCGGTTAACAATTTTGTATCCCTGTCCCTTGTAAAGGCGAATAGCCGGTTGATTGGATGCCCGGACGCTGAGCCGAATGGTTGGCATATTCAAATTTTGCTCACAGTGTTTAAGCAGGGTTAGGGCAATACCACGCCGGCGAAATTCAGGCAAAACAGCCAGCGTGGTTACCCAACCAACAGCCCGGTTAATGTCACGCTCGCCGCCAATAAATCCAACCATTTGCTCATCGATAACCGCCTTCAACCGTACCAATCCTGGGATGGTCAGCGCGCCAATCAAATCCCAAAAGGGCCATAAATCTTCTGGTGGAAAACAAACCCGTTCAAGGTGGTTTAACGGGGTAAAATCGCGCCAGGTGGCTGTTTGAATAACCCATTCTCTCATAGGAACCTGATCAATCTACGTACGCTGAAAAAAATACAGGCAGGATAATGCTTGAAATGCCCATATTGGACGATAAAAACATTATACCTGCCAGGAAGTTGAAGGATTCCTAACAAAACGAGTAAAATACAAACACAAGCCGCCTTGTTCAAGCAATTTGCTTACTGTTAAGCCTGTGCCGGAAAGGAGTCGGGGAGAAATATGGACGTAGATCTGACGATAAATACTGAAAAGACTGAAAAGCTTCTGACCGAGTTCATTCACAGTCAGTTGTCCCGATCTGGATTCCAGCGCGCTTTGCTGGGCGTCTCCGGTGGGCTGGATTCGGCGGTTAGCCTGTATTTATGCGCCCGAGCCCTGGGTCCTGAAAACGTGCTGGCAGTGCGCATGCCCTACAAGACCTCACCAGAGCATACGCTGGTTGATGCCCAGACAATGATCGATGCCCTTGGTGTCCAATCGCTGACGGTGGAGATCACCCCCATGGTCGATCCATTAATCGCTATGTTTCCCGATATGAACCGCTTGCGGGCAGGAAATATCATGGCGCGCATGCGCATGATCGTGCTGTTTGACCAATCCGTGGCCTTCAATGGCTTGGTGATAGGTGCCAGTAATAAGACCGAGCTGCTATTAGGCTATACCACCATCCACGGCGACTCTGCCGTCGCCTTACAGCCGCTGGGCGATCTTTTTAAAACCCAGGTGCGCCAACTTGCCCAGCATCTGGGTGTGCCACCAGCTGTAATCAACAAAGCGCCCTCGGCTGACCTTTGGGAGGGGCAAACCGACGAAAACGAACTGGGCTTCACCTATGACGCCGTTGACCGGCTGCTGCATTTGCTGATTGAACAGGGTTATACCCCAGAAACTTGCATCGAAGCGGGCTTTGAACGGGAATTTGTTGCGCGCGTGGTGCACAGGGTGCGCCAGAATCACTTCAAGCGTGTTATGCCGCCCATCGGCTGGCTCTCCGCTGGTAAAGATGGTTATGATCTTTCAAGCCTAAAGGATTGGGAGCGATAAAAAACTTTGGCCTTACTGAAAATAAATATTTTTAGATGGCAGAATTTACTGCTGGACTTTCAGGTCACAATTAGAAAGCGCATGACATTTACGATTAGTTTTTACCTCTCAACCATTTAAACCCAAAATTCCGGTTGCATTTTCAATTAAAGTGTTTTTTCGCTTGCGTGTCAGGGGAAATAGTTCACCTGCCTGTTTGTGTTTAGCTTGCAATATCAGGTGGAAACAAAGAATCAAACTCGGAGACCGGCGCGAAGCTGCGGCGGTGGGCTGCGCAGGGTCCCATTTCCACAATCGCCTGGCGGTGTGTTCGGGTGGCATAACCCTTGTTTCGAGAAAATCCATACCCGGGATAAACCTGTTCCAGATCAACCAACAGGGCGTCCCGGGTTGTTTTTGCCATGATGGCGGCGGCGGCAATCGAGAGTGAACGTGCATCACCCTTCACCAGGGAGGTTTGCGGTAGATCCGTATTGGGTAATTTAATATAATCCACCAGCAGATGTTCAGGGCTTACTTCCAGGGCTTCCAATGCTCGGGCAGCTGCCAGATAGGTAGCCGGGGCAATACCTACTCGGTCAATCTCTTCGGGCTCAGCCATACCCACCCCCCAGGTCAACGCCAGGGCTCTGATCTCTTTAGCCCAATGCTCCCTTTCAGCGTGCTGCATGACTTTAGAATCGCGAATACCGCTCAGACGCGCCATTAAATCAGTCTCTGCTTTCGGGAAAATCACCACCCCCACTGCCACCGGCCCGGCCAATGCACCACGTCCGGCTTCATCAATACCAGCCACTAAAGATATCCCCTTATTCCACAAATTTGTTTCAAAATTAAGATCAGGACGATCCGGCAGCAGAGCCCGGTCAAATTTAACCCTGGGCATCATACCTTCCCTGGCTGGCGTTTAACCGTATTTTCAGCAGATCCAAGCCCATCCGCAGCGAATCCTGCACCAGGCGCACACGGCTATCGGGGTCAAAATACCAGTCGATGGCCACTTCCTTCAGGCTGAATCCCAACTTCCGGGCGATAAAAAGCACTTCAGCATCAAAGGACATCCCGTTCATCGTCTGTAAAGGAAAGACGGCCTTGGCGACTTCGTCCCGAAAACACTTAAATCCACATTGAGAATCTTGAATTCCAGGCAGTACCAGCCAACGGACCATGGCATTAAATACCCGTCCAATCAGGTGTCGGTAATTCGGCTCATCATAACGGGTTGAATCAGGCAATTCCCGAGATCCAATAGCCACATCTACCTTATCCAAAGCAGGGGGAATAAAGCGGTTCACCTGCTCAATCGTCATTGATAAATCGGCATCACATAAAAAGCGATAATGCCCTTGCGCAGCAAGCATCCCGCGCCTTACGGCCAAACCTTTGCCGCGCTGTGTTTCTGTCAGCACAATTAAATTCGGCATACGATCCTGAAAAGATTTCGCTATTGCCAAGGTGTCGTCACTGCTGCCGTTTTCCACCACCAGAACTTCAGCGGAATACTCTTGATATGCAAGGAAAGATTGGATTCTCCCAAGTGAAGGCGGGAGACGCTTTGCTTCATTGTAAGCAGGGATAATGATGGAAAGGAAAGGTTTGTTCACGTATTGACCTACAAATACACAAAAATTTGAGATAAAAAAATGGCCAGGGAACGCGTTTTTTGCAACCGTTCGCCTTTCCATTTTCCGAACAGTCGGGGTGGGCGGACTTGAACCGCCGACCTCCGCGTCCCAAACGCGGCGCGCTAGCCGTCTGCGCTACACCCCGGCAGATAAGAGTATAATCCGAACCATGGATAAACGTCAAGATACCGTCCAGATTCTTTTCAAGATTATTGCTTATTTGATCGTTTTTACTCTCATACTCCCATTTTCTGTTGCCTGCCAAAAGGAATCCGACCCTGTTTCAGTTGACCTGCCAGCGCCAACTTCTACTCAAATAATAAATTCTCCGCTTGAGGTTGCGGCGGTTACGCACACCCCAACAGTTCAAAAACCCACATTCACACCTGGTGTCGATCCCTGCTGGAAAGGGGGAACGATATACAGTGGTTCATTTTATAGCAAAAAATTACGCGATGACCTGCATTATCAGGTTTATCTTCCGCCCTGTTATCACGAATACAACGAAGAACGTTACCCGGTCGTATACTTACTGCACGGTCTTTATTTCACCGAAGAACAGTGGCTCCGCATCGGCATTGCAGAACAGATGGATAATTTGATTGTGGAAAAAAGGGTTGTTCCATTTCTTATTGTGATGCCGCGTGAAGCCCGCTTTAAAACACCGCCTGATTCAGACTTCCCTGATGCCGTGGTAGAGGAATTGGTTCCCTTGGTCGACCAGCAATATCGCACTTTGCCAGAAAAACCTTACCGGGCAATAGGGGGGCTTTCTCGTGGTGCTGCATGGGCAGTCCACATCGGATTTGAAAACCCCCATCTATTCAACCGTGTGGGCGCACACAGTTTGGCTCTGTTTGAAGCAGATGGCGGAAAGATTAATCAATGGCTGACGGAAATTCCCGCCCACGACCTTCCCCAATTTTTTATAGATATTGGACGATCGGATCCCGAGCGCATATCGACTCAAAACTTTGCTGACCAGTTAGACGCCCACCAGATTCCTCACACCTGGTATTTGTTCATTGGCGGTCATACCGAAACCTATTGGTCTTCCCATCTAGAGCTATATCTTCAGTGGTATGCGCAAGATTGGTGAAATAAATATTAATTAATCAAGTAAAATAATAATTAACCCATTCAACCAAGAAAGGAAGCTCATATGTATCAACAAATTACCATCGTTGGGTATTTAGGCAGTGACCCAGACATGCGCTTCACGCCTAATGGCCAGGCTGTCACCACCTTTTCAGTTGCCACCTCTAATAAATACACCAATAACTCCGGTCAACGGGTTGATGAGACCACCTGGTTTCGCGTTTCGGTTTGGGGTGCCCAGGCTGAATCTTGTAACCAATACCTGGCTAAAGGTCGCCCCGTTTTAGTCGTTGGGCGTCTACGGCCCGATCCTCAAACCGGGAACCCGAGAATTTTTAACCGCCAGGATGGAACACCAGCCGCATCTTTTGAAATTACAGCCCAGCAGATCAAATTCTTACCGGGCGGTTCACGTGGCACCGGCGGTTACGAGGATGATTTCGGTGACGAACATGGAGGACCTGAAAGCGACGATATCCCCTTCTAATACGGAGAATATATGTCTCAAAAACCTATCCCCAGTTTCGAAATACCGGAGGATCTTGAAACACAATATGTAAATTTCGTCCGGATTGCACATACTGTCTCGGAATTTGTTCTCGATTTTTCTTTACTCCTGCCCGATATTGTCAAGCCCGAAGTAAATTCTCGGCTGGTAATGGCGCCTACGGCTGTCAAACTTTTCTTGCGGGCATTGCATGAAAATGTCAAGCGTTACGAAGCCAATTTTGGTGAAATTTCTGCGCCGGGCAGCCATTCATTAGCTGACGATCTTTTTCGTCCCACCGATCAACCTAAAGGCGGCTAATGGACAATTACCTGGAAATACTTTCTGACCGGATTCGGGAATCCTTTGAACAAAAGAATGAAAAACGGGATAAAGCGTTGATGCAAAGCCGCGATCTAACGCGTCATGCTGCCCGTGCTATTCGCGCCATTCATCGTAACGAGGCAAACCTGGCAAGCAAGCACCTTGCCCAGGCAACACAGCTGGCTGATTCCTTGCTTACTGAATTATCCGATGAACCAGATTTATATTTTTCTGGCTACACGCAAGATGCGCTAAAGGAGTATTGTGAGGCACACCTTACTGTGGCGATCATCCTGAATCAGGCTTGCCCCTCACCCGAGGATCTGAAGATTGAATACGCAACCTACCTCAACGGCATGTCAGAAGTGATCGGCGAGCTTCGCCGACGCATCATGGACCTGATTCGCGACGGTCATTCTCCGGAAGTCGAGCGCTTACTGGATGTTATGGACAGTATTTATGCCATGCTGGTCACCATGGACTATCCCGATGCGCTCACGTATGGGTTGCGGCGCAGAACCGATATTGCCCGCAGTATTATTGAACGTACCCAGGCAGATGTGACCATCAGCTATCGCCAGCAACAACTCGAAAAACAAATCGCAGATCTTTCAACACAGCTATCTCAATTTAACACCTCCGATGAATAGTTAAGACAGAACTGTCTTAACTATTCATCCGTAATAACATCATAGAATAAAAATTTGGTTTTAAATTTCTGGTAGAAACGTTAAAAATTGCGCAATTTTTGTGTGATCAACCAGGTTTTACACTGAAATTTTAAGAAGTGCTTTGATATCACCCTGGAAGGCATGGCTTATACCAAATTTTACCAATTAACTTTTTTATGAAGATTCGCCTTTTTGGGAAAATAATGCTAGACTTTTAGGCGAGGTTATCCATGCAAGAAACGCAAGATCCCTGGCAGCGGTCAGACCCCGCCTCTTTCAAAGCCGCCCCCCCGGATGAAACACAATCAGCGCCGCCTGAACCCAAATATATCCAGTTTTGGGAACGCTTACGCCACTGGGGATTGGGTGATACCGTGCTGCGATTAGCCACCACAACAATTACAGCCGTGTTAATCCTGTTGGTGGTGTGGATGATGAGTACCTTTTATTATCAGGAATCCACCCCCGCTCACGAACCTGGCAACATAGCCATGGCTAATCCTCTGGTTGAAGACTCATCCGCAGTAGCCCCACCTTTTTTTCGTGCTGATAATGCTTCATTTGAGGGAATTCCGCGTATTCAAGGTATGAATACCGTCCTGCCAAATCGTTTAGCACGAAATGAAGTGATTATTTATACTGTAGAATCGGGCGATTCACTCTTCTCAATTGCAGATAAATTTTCCCTCAAACCAGAAAGTATCCTGTGGGGCAACCGTTACACCCTGGGCGATGATCCACATTTCATCTTACCTGGTCAAACCCTTAATATTCTGCCTGTGGACGGCGTTTATCACCAGTGGAGTGCCGGCGAAGGGCTAAACGGTGTCGCTTCTGTTTATGGGGTTACACCCGAGGACATTATCAACTGGCCAGGCAATGAACTTGACCCCAATCAAATCGGGGATTATTCCAATCCGCACATCCCGCCGGATAAAATGCTGGTCATCCCTGGCGGTCAGGGCGCTTTTACCGATTGGCGCACACCACGTATCACCCGGGAAGAACCAGCCACAGCGCGGCAGCTTGGCCCAGGTGCTTGCAGCGCCAGTTATGACGGGGTGGTCGGGTCGCTCACTTTTATTTGGCCCACAACAGAACGCTATCTTTCGGGCTATGATTACAGCCCTGAAACCAACCACTTTGGTATTGACATTGCTGGTCATACGGGCAACCCGATCTTCGCTGCCGACCATGGCGTTATCGTATACGCCGGGTGGAATAACTTCGGTTATGGTGAGATGATTGCTATCGACCATGGTTCCGGCTGGCAAACTCTTTACGCCCACCTCAGTCAGGTGAACGTTATTTGTGGTCAGGAAGTTTACCAGGGTGACACAATCGGTTTTTTGGGCAGTACAGGCAAATCCTCCGGACCACATTTACATTTTGAGATACGCAGTGATGACTTTGGGCGTGTCAACCCCTGGGATTTCTTAAACTAAACCCAAACTTACACTAAAAATTGTAAATATTGCTAATTCGCCAACTGGCTAAGGGATGAATAATGGAATTCATATTCGGATTATGCTAAAATTTAACCATGATGACCAATAAGAGAACCATCAGAACTTCCCCAATTGCAGGCACCTGGTACCCGGGCAATCCCAACCAATTAAGAAATATGGTAGCCGGTTATCTCGATACAGCCAAAAACCCTGACCTGCCCGGCCAGGTCGTCGGTTTGGTGGCACCTCATGCAGGTTATGTGTATTCAGGGGCGGTCGCAGGCCACGCTTTCAAAACCGTTCAGGGGCAGAGTTTCGACTCCGTTTGTGTCCTTGCACCGATGCATCAGTATTATCCCCAACCCTTGCTGACCAGTGCCCATCGTGCTTACCATACTCCACTGGGTGACATCCCCCTGGCAGATGATATGATCACTGAAATCAATGCCCGTTTGACCGAGAGAATTGGTGTTGGATTAACTGCGATTAGCAACGATAACGAACATTCGCTGGAAATCGAGTTACCTTTCCTGCAGGTAGCCTTATCCGGAAATTTTCGTTTAATTCCGATTATGTTGCGGGAGCAATCGCGTTATATGACCAAAGCTCTCGGTGAAGTCTTGGCTGAAGTTATCGAGTTTCAAAAGTGCTTGCTGGTAGCCAGCAGCGATCTTTCGCATTTCTACACCCAATCACAGGCAGAAAAACTGGATTTATCCGTGCTGAAAATGCTGAGCACCTTTTCTCCCGAGGGTTTGTTTGACCTTCACGAACGTGGGCAGGGTCAGGCTTGTGGGCTGGCGCCAATGGCTGCGGTGCTGTGGGCGGCAGCACAACTGGGGGCAACGGAAGTGACTTTGCTTAAATACGATACTTCAGCAGCTACCACCGGGGATACCCACTCTGTGGTTGGATACGGCGCAGCCGCCATCACCCGCCCAATTTAAGGATCAATGCCAACACCAAAAAGGCCGTGATGTTTAAACCTGCCCGCACCCTATTGGTCTTTATTTCTGTTCTGATGCTTTTTAGCGTGAACGGCTGCCGTTCGGCACGCAAATCGTTCAGCACCAAAACGCCTACACCAACAAGCTCCTTCACTCGGAGACCTACACAAACTGGGACTCCCACAAATACGGCTACTTTCACGCCCACGCAAACATCCACTCTGGCCTTTACAATCACTTCGCCCCCCACCAACACACCCACCAGCACACCCACACCCTATCGCGTTCTAAGTCCAACCCCCACCCCCAGTCCGATACCGCTCAGACCAGCAGCGCTGTTCCCGCTTCAGGACGATTTTGGCGAGACGATCGATTGGGCCTACTTCCACGTAACGCAACTCGGACATAACTATTTGGGTGAGGTCAATGACTTGTGGGCATTTATGGCTTTTCAATTGCTGGATCGCGGCATTCATCATGAAAACTTCAGCTTCCAGGGAGAAATAATCACCGCCTACTTTCTTAACGTCGCACATGATTTTAATGGAAACATGCTGCCCGTGCGACTGATACTGGGCGGCACCCCGGGAAGAGATGTTCCGATTGGCGTGATTCCAGCAGGTGGCACAGCTTATATTCAGGTATCAATCCGGGATGGGTCTGGCGTCTTTTCGCCAGACCTTACGCACCAGGAGGCTAACAGCGCTTTTGAAACGCGCGACGAAAACTATCCGCTGATATTTCTGAAGGATTTACAAACACTGCTGCCAGAATTACCCGATGAGCTCATCTTACTGGCAAACCACCCGATCCTGGTTCCGCGCAATGATTGGCCCCAGATCAAGCTGGATATGGAGCGGGTCAGCTATTTGACGGCACGCTATCAGCCCTTTTTCGAGCTAGACCCCTACGACCGCATCGTAGATCAGAGTGATTTTGCCTATGCACTGGGGGACCATTTTCTCAATGATGAAGCGATGCCTTTGGGCAGCTATGCTTTCAGCAGCCGCAACCTGATAATTATTACCGGGGAATAGCCAGAATTATTGATTTGTAAACACAAAAAAAGAGCCGGTTGGCTCTTTTATATTTGACAAACTAAATTTCTATTTCGCAATCATTTTCTACGAACTACTGAGATGATTTCCCACCAGGTTTTCCTCATTCCAATTACGGGACCATACAATCGTTAGCAATTTTCAACGGTTCGTTGTCAACACTTCCAACCAAATCGCTGCGATCTTACGATTGCGCGCTTCCAAAGCACCCATTAAGGTCATCAACTTTTCTTTAACTTCCTCTACGGGCCAGCCGCGTGAACCGATGGTCGCTTCTACTGCTTTACGGGTCTTTTCAGTAAAACTTGTTTGGGAAAGGATGTCCACCAGGCGCCATTGGCTGTAAGCCGCTTCAATTTCGGCAATTGTCAATGCTTCAAGCTCAGCCAGCGTCGCATCAATAATCACTCTGCCCTGGCGGGGGTCTTTACTTTCGACATACACCCGGTTGATCGGTTCAGTACCCGAGGCACGCACCCGCAACTGGTAACGATCATCTCCTTCAGCGTCAACCAATTGCATCTCAGCAACCTCATAGCGAATCCCTCCCAGGTAGGCAATGCCCATACCGGCAATCTGATCGTCTGCGTTCAGGTTGAGGTAATGATCAATAAAGGCTTCCTTAGCCTCCAGGGGAGCGTCCACATCCACACGCCCGGTATGCGAGGTGGAATCATCCGGTGAACACCCAAATGTTTCCCACAAACCCGGCATACGGACCGTATCTTCCCAGATTTCGGCAATACTTGTCAGCGGGTTTTCTGGCCGGGTGCCAAAATATGCCAGCATGTCCATAATCAGCAGGTTCGCCCAGGGGCCATCCTTATCGGTTACATGACCACGGGTGGTTAATCCCGATGATTCCTCGCCGCCGATCAGGATGCGATCGCGCCAATCGGGTGGCAGTGGGTTTTGTGACTGATATGTCCGATCAACACGCCGAATTTCCTCGATATATTTAATGCCTACAGGGACCAGGAAAGCATTTTTCAAAATCCGGTCTTCTGGTCCGCCGATGACAATTTTATAAAAGGGATGGTTTACATACCCGGGCAAGGCATCTTCGGCTGGTTTGTTATCTTCATTGCCTGGAATCATCCCCGCCAAAACCTCAATCAGGGGAGAGCCGGTCTGTGTGGCAATCACTCGACCGGTTAATCCGCGTTCCACACCCAGGTAGCGCACCAGCATGGTGAGTATCTGGTTAGGCCGAAAATAAACCCCTCCTTTATCCACCACCCCAAAACGGTCAGCATCGGTATCCATTCCCAACCCCAGGTGAGCACCGGTTTGAGCCACTTTGGCTTTAAGTGGATTGATAAAGGGTTCTTCGGGGTTAGCGTAATCCAGGCCCGTTAATTCCGGATCACGTTGTGCATGAATGACGGTATAACGTACACCGGCTTCACCCAGCAATCGGGTAAGATACCCCCGGCCCGATCCATGAAACTCATCAATCACCACCATCTTATCGCTGAAAAAATTCCGGATGCGGTCAAAATCAATCGGAATACGGGCATTTCCATGACCGTTGTTTTTAATCCAGGTCACATAATCATCCAGCGGGTCGAATCCACGCAAGCGATCCTGCCCCCGGTTTTCTGCAAGGTCTGCAACATGTGCGTCGATGTCGACCAGTTGCAATTCGTTGATACGAAAAGCAATAAAGTCGGTCAGATTGCTGGGCGCGGGGTAGCCCAGGCGAGGGTTGAATTTAATCCCCTGCCATTCTGGCGGGTTGTGGCTGGCTGTACAGATTAGCAATCCAGCAACCTCATCGGGGGGCAATGCTTCCGTCAGATAATACACCAGGGCGGGTGTGGGCGTATCGCGGTTTGCAAAATCCACCTGAAAACCGTTTGCCAAACAAACCTGAGCGGTCCATTCGGCAACCCGGTCGGCGTTTCTGCGGGTATCGTAACCGATGACCACCTTGCGCCCCGCCAAATTCTCACGCCCAACAAAATCGGGCACATCAATATCGTTGAGGTAATCACACACCGCCTGAACCACCTGTTTTGCCCGTCGTTCGGTAAAATCAGCACCCCAACGGCCGCGCACGCCAGAAGTACCAAAGCGCAGGTACTTGCGATCGTAAATCATTCGCAATAAACCCGGATTATGAGAATTACCAATCAAAAGTGGTTCTTGCGTCCGCAAGCGAAACATCGCCATACGTTCATAGATATTGCCAATTTGAATAACCCGGAAGGGCATCCATCGGTCGCGATCTTTCTCAAAATCCATGCTATCAAGCAGCGGTAAAACTTCATGGTCAATTGCATCACGCAGTGAATTAAAAACAGGTGCTGCCAGATATTCCTTCGCCAGATGGATAGCCTTTTGCCGCAGGCTGCCGGTCAGGGGCAGATAAACCGTATCAATCAGTGCTCGACGCGCCCGTCCAGCATCGTCCCTGGGGAGGTATTGCTCAAGGCGGTATTGCGTGCCTGTGGCAATCAGGGTCAGTAAAATGCTGAAAACTCGCGAACTATGAATTGGCTTCTGGGCAATCAGTTCCTGATCGGAGATCACCCGCTGAGAAAGAACATCCAAAAAGCGATCCATGGTATTAACAGCGGAATGCCAATCTGCCTCATTTTCAGCGGTCATCAGCATCCGATTAAAACGATTGAATACCATTCCTAATTGCTGAACAGTGATGTTTTCAAAGGTAATGTCTAATGGGTCCATTAATGGCTCCTGTTATCAAATTTATTGTCGTAAATCAGGTTGTTAAGAATTAATACCACATCCGTTTACTCAATTGGAACGGGGAATCAATCCACCGCGGGTGACATTTAAGACCTCTAATCGACTCCCTGGTGGTGTGTTTGTGCCTTCCTGCACAGCCTCACACAGGACATAAGCCGATTGTGCCAATTCAAATTCTGTGTGTCTTAAATCGGCTTCGAGCATCAGGCGCACCATCGATTCCGTGCCGGAATAGCGTAAATTGAGCCGGGTCAATCCCGATAGTGTTTCTTTTAGCCTATCTTTCAGGGCAGTAACTTTTTCAAGTTTCTCTAAATCAACTTTTTCTGCAACATCGGCAGAGGCGATCACCTGTGGGTATTTTTGAATGCTTTCAGCCAATTCACACAGGGTTTTTTGTCCACTGGCTAAAAAAGCACGTAAAAGATAAATAGCCGAACGCAATCCATCGCCGGCAGTATGCTCTTCATCCATCAGAATGATGTGCCCGGATTGCTCGCCGCCCAACCCAATTTGACCTTTCTGATAGTTCTGCCTGAACATTTTGCCCAATTCGTCAATTACATATTTATCGCCTACCGCTGTTTCGATAAAGTTAATCCCCCGCTCGGAAAAATAATTTACCAAAGCGCCATTGCGCATGGTGGTACTGACCACCGCCTTGCCCAGCAACCTGCCCCGGGCAAACAGGTAATCGCCTAGGATCGCCAGCATATGGTCACCATCCACCAGGTGACCGACTTCATCCACGAAGATCACCCGATCCGCATCCCCATCAAAGACCACACCAAAATTTGCCTGGTTATTTTTGATTTCGGCATAAAGTTCTTCTGGGAATTTGCGCACATGTTCAGAGCCGCAGTTTTCATTGATGTTTTTGCCATTTGGCGAGGCATGCAACGCCACAACCTCAGCGCCCAGCCGGGTAAACACTTCCGAGGCGTACCAGGATGCCGCCCCGTTAGCACAATCCAAAACCAGTTTAAGCCCGTTTAAGTTCAAATCCAGGTGCTCATTCACCAGGTGGTTAACGTATATTTCGCGCATCCTCATGCCGTCAATTCGCCGTCCATCGTCTGTGTCCACCTGCAATGCGTCCAGGTTCAGCGGCATTTCGAGCAAAGCCTCAATTTCCAGTTCATTCCCTTCGTTCAACTTCTGCGCATGTCGATTAAAAAACTTGATCCCGTTCTCGTTTACAGGATTGTGAGAAGCAGAAATGACAACCCCGGCTTCCGCATGCATTTCTTTAACCATAAAAGCCACCCCGGGCGTGGGGATAACACCTAAATCAACCACCTTGGCTCCACTGGCAAGCAAACCGTTGGTAAGCGCATATTGCAACGCTTCACCTGATTGGCGGGTGTCGCGACCGATCACAAAAATTGGATGCGCAACCTGGCGGGAAAGCACCGTTCCGGCAGCATAGCCCAAACGCGTGAGGAACTCGGGTACCAGGGGATCCCGCCCCACCAGGCCGCGAATACCATCCGTTCCAAAATATTTCCTTTGCCTAGTTGCTGTCATGTATATGTTCTCCAGTTTTGCAAAGTTTGTTCATTTTTTCAGCCGTATTTTAAAATTCTTTGATGACCGCTGATCAAATATTAGCGAGGCTACTTAATTTGTAACTCTGCCACCACCGGAAGGTGATCTGATGCCCGGCGGCTGAGGTCACTGGATTCAATTCTACAGGAATAACCTGCCAGGCGCGACCGGGGATAAAAAAAGATGTGATCTACAGCCTGTGGAAGATCGGGATGCGTGGGACCGTCATTTTCCGGTCGCAGACGCATGAACCCGGGATGCGCATCCAACAGGTGTCGAATGCCCGATTCGTCTTCCGTAGCATTGAAATCGCCCGCCACGATAAGGGGGAGATCCAGGTCAACGATATGTGTGCGCACCAGATCGATCAGGCGGCTGATTTGTTGAAAGCGCATCAACTGCGCTTTTTCCTTCCGATGGGGCACCAAATCCGGCGGACGTTCACCCACCAGGGTGGTTAGGTGTAAATTGGCGATAAAGGGGTAAGGTGACTCTTTTAATCGCGTCAGCAAAACATAACGCGGATCGGTATCCCGGTTGCCTTCATAGGCTAACGGTTGAAATACAGGGATATTGCGCGGCATGCCCGTACGGGAAGGATCGGCTAAACGGGCAAAGGGAAAGCGGGAGTGAATGGCATTGCCCATCGACCAGTTCCACCAATCCGAGAAAATGCCCTTAACCATCACCTCTTTTTTTACCTGCATATGGGTTTCCATCGACACATTTTTCCCAAAAAAGGCATGCGGGTACTCGCCCGCCTTTTCAAACGCAGACATAAGACTATGGGTCAGACCATCAGCGTCTACGTATTGGGTCATTTCCTGCAGACATAAAACATCGGCATCCAGGCGTTTCACCAACAATTCCAGCGCCTCCTGGCGTGATTCCTGGGTTGGATGATTAAATTCGTCAAAGGTCTTTTTTCCACCACCAATATTCAATGTAGCAACACGTAAATCCAGAGTGGTCAATTTTAAATCCCCCCATGTGTGGTAGAAAGATCAGGTAGGTAAGGTAACATCATCTCCTTATTATACCAATTGGGATCGGGGCGTGGGCTGGCGAATAATAGTATGCGGTGTCAAGGAAAACCATGAAAAGGTTATATTGTTTCTCTGATCAGCAATTCAACACAGGTATAATTAAGATCATGGAAAACACATACAAAATTGCCTATTTCTTTCTTGATCAACCTTGCGTGACCATCAACGAAACGGGCGTAGAGGGCAGCCGGCTTAAATCTGCAACACGCCCCCTCAGCCTGATCAGCCTATCCGCACGCCAGGAAGTAGATGCAGCCGAAATTATTGGCTTGTGCTACCCGCGCTTCAAGGCGGATATCACCCTGGACTGTGATACCATGCCTCCCAAAAATGCGCTCCTTACCGCAGGTGACCTGGCGATCTGCATCCTGCCGGAGGGTAAAACTTGTTACCCGGAGTGCATTCTAATCCAGGAGGGACTTCCCTGCCCCCTGATTGAGGGCGTGCGTTACGCCAGTGTGGAACATCCAGGAACCCTCTGCCAGGGAGATCAATTTACCCTCGAATAAGTTGGTTTGAAGATAATTATTAAGAAATAGACGCTTCACACAACAGCAAATTTCCCTAACCAGCCCGCCGTGAAAACATTCAGGTAAACTCGGGGTTGATTTTACGCACGGCTTTCCACAACAATTAGGTTGTAAAGCATAAAACTTCGCCCACCCCCGCCTAACGATTCCAAATTGGTATAATCTTTACATGCAAAAAGCATTGCTCATCAGTCTGCTAGTCCTTATCCTGACGGGGGTTGCCCTGTCTGCCTGTTCTCCTGTTCCAACGTCAGAACCGCGGACAGCCACGCCCACACGATATTCAACCCTGCTCCCATACCCCACAGCGACTCACAGCGCCACACCCTTGCCCACCGATTACGTTTCCCCAACCCCATCACCGACAATTACGCCCACCATGACTCCGGTTTATTATGCCGTGCTGGAAGGGGATGACTTTTATAGCATCGGCTGGCGCTTTAATGTCAGCCCGCAGCAGATTATGACCGCCAACCCCACTATCAATCCCCGGGCTATGGGGCCCGGCACAATCCTGCTGATCCCGATTACCCCCGGACCCGATGCTACCGCTACACCACTAATCGAGTTATCTCCCACGGCTACGCCTCTTTTCGCTGATATCCAGCCGCCGGATTGCTACCCCGACTCACTGGGAGGGTTATGGTGTTTTGTGCTGGTTACCAACGATAGCAGCGAACCGGTCGAAAACGTCTCGGGGGAGATCGCCCTGCTTTACGGGGATGAATCCCTGCATCAACCTGCCATCATGCCCCTAAACCTGCTACCGGTTGGGTCCTCACTGCCGTTAATTACCTACTTTCAACCGCCTTTGCCAAAGGAGTTCACCATCAGCGCCCGGGTAGATTTTTTGCTGCCGGTCATGCCAGATGATCAGCGCTACCTGCCTGCCATTATTGCAGATCGCGCCATTACATTAAGCGCAGATGGCCGCCAGGCAACCGTGAGCGGTGAAGTTGACCTGCCCGGTGGACAGCCAACCGCACGCTATGCCTGGTTGAATGCAACTGCCTTCGATGCCGAAGGGCATATTGTAGCCGTCCGCCGATGGGAGAGCGCCGGCCCGCTAACCGCCGGCGCCAGGCTCCCCTTTACATTGTTTTTATACAGCCTGGGCGGGTCGATTGACCGGGTGGAACTGATGGTTGAAGCCCCGGCTGAAATAAAAACTTTTAACGACGATTAAATCGCCTATAAACCGGAGAATGATCATGGAAACACATCTACCTGCGCCACTGCTTTGGGGAAAGCGCACCTACATCATGGGCATCATCAATATCACCCCCGACAGCTTTTCTGGTGATGGAATGCTAACCAAGGGCGATGTCATTGAAGCGGCGGTCGCACAGGCAGAACGATTCCTGCAAGAGGGCGCCGACATCCTCGATATTGGCGGTGAAAGTACCCGCCCGGGGTCTCAGCCGGTGGACGCCAATGAAGAATTGGCGCGCGTATTGCCGGTCGTGCGTGCCATCCATACAGCCTATCCTGAAGCCCTGCTTTCCATTGATACTTACCGGGCGGTTGTGGCTAAGGCTGCATTGGAAGCGGGTGCTCGCTGGGTGAACGATGTGTGGGGGCTGCGCGCGGACCCAAACCTGGCTGATATCGTTGCAACCCATCGGGCTCCGATCGTTTTGATGCACAACCGTTTGAAGCCAGGCAGTGCCGAATTACAGGCGCGTTTGGGCGGGCGTTACGTGGGGGTGGATTATGACGACCTTTTGGCAGATATCCAACGCGAATTAATGGGAAGTATCGCCCTGGCACACCAGGCAGGCATTCCCGATGCACACATCATTCTTGACCCCGGCATCGGGTTCGGAAAAACCGTCGAGCAAAACCTCGAGTTAATCAATCGCCTGGATGAAATCAAAGCCCTGGGCTACCCTGTGCTGGCTGGCCCTTCGCGCAAGTCTTTCATCGGTTTCACGCTAAACCTCCCACCTGAAGAGCGTATTGAAGGCACAGCAGCCGCGGTGGCGCTATGTATCGACCGCGGCGCAGATATTATCCGCGTTCACGATGTAGGTGTGATGACGCGCGTTGTCCGGATGACGGATGCTATCGTCCGACGATGATGGAACAGGTGAACTGGTGAAAATGTTCTCTCTTTTTAACTTCGAGGGCTTTGAAACTTAATGTTCAAAGCAGGCCATACATCAAGGATACTGGGCTAAAAATAACCAGCATCAACGCATTGGTAATATATTATGATTTACATCACAGAGGGGAAATTACCGCACAACCCAACCGCTGGCTTCAAATAGTTCGGTTAAAAATATTACACGCTCATCCCCGGTCATCGGTTGGGGTTGCGCATAATCGACCAGTTTGGCAGTAAGCAACTCGACACTCAGGTGTTTCCCCGCATAAAAAGTATGGCGCTGAATGATCTCCCAACTGGTCTGGACGATCACGTTTCCGTACATGTCAATATACCAGTTCTGATCAAAAAACAGGTTGCCCAAGCCATAATGGATGAACGCATCCTGGTTAAAAGCCATGGCTTTGGGGCGGTGCGCCTGGCTGCCGTTGACGACGACCGCACCTGCTTCGGCCATGATGCCATAGTCCCGCACATGGTGAGCCGCAGCAAAATCGTAATAATCTTCATAGTATTGAAAGGTGGCGATGGGTAAATAGCCCTCATTTCTCAGCCAGCGGACCTCGTCTGCCATCCATTTGAAATCTTCGCAGGGGGCTGAACCGCCGCTCGTTTCCGACGCCCAGGCAAAATCTGGACCGAAGGCATTGCAACCAATAAAAGCCAATTTGTTACCATTGTGAGTGATCTGCAAAGGTGTCTTCGCTTCCGCCAAATCACGTCCGCCGCCAAAGTAGCCCATCCTTCGTTCATCATACAGATCAAGGGTGAACGGCACGACATCCACCCCATGGACGATGATGGCGTCATTATTATGGTTCCCTGTCAACTCGATAATATCCGCACCAATATATTCCAGAAGTTCAATATACTTAGGATCGCAACAGAATAATAGTTTTTGGTCGGCTGGGTCCGGGAAAGGGCAATCCTGGTAAAAGGAAACCTCGTTAGAAATATGGGTTAAATCCGCCTCACTCAGCCAGTGACGGATTTTTTCACCGGGGTAAGTCACGCCATGTATTTCCATGCGATAAGCGGTCGCCCTGACCAAAGCGGTCACGCCCGTCATAACCAGGGTGGTCATTTTCTCCGGATCGCGATTGCCTGGTTGGATAGCAAGGCGAAGCGATTCCAAAGCATCGGCAGAGAGGGTACCTGTTCCTATTTGCTGGACCAGTTGAAACCGGGCGACAAGAGGGTAATCCTCGATATCAAAATCTTTAAAAAGTGGTGATCGTTCTTCCACCTGGATCACTTTCAATTGATGATCAAGCGCTTCAAAAGGGAGTATGACCCAGGCGTTCTCCTCCCAGAGTAATTCAATCTCTGGGGTCTGCTGAAAAGATTGAACGCGAGATTCATTCGGAACGCCCCAATGTGAGGTCAGCATGTGTATTAACAATTCCGGAACATACAGGTGCGTAACCTCTTCAAGCCGGCCTACAAGCATCCCCAACCAGTAGCCCTTCAGTTCATTGAGGGAAATATTATCCAATAGGGTTGGGAACGGTGCAGCCAGGGCATAGACCCAGGTTGCGGTTTGCAAGACTTCGCCGGAAGGTGCATCAATATCCAACCCAAACCAAAGCGCAGCATCAGGGTTGGTGCTGAGGTTGATTCCGTTCAAATCCTCAAGATCAATCACTCCAAAAGGGATTTCCTCAGAAAGAAACAGTGAAATTGGCTCGGGCGTTGCGGTAGGAGCAGGTGTATATGTGGCTGTGGGCGGGATACCTAAGGTCGGCAATAGGGGCGTTGGGTCAGGTGGAATTTCTTCAAACGCTGGTTTAGGAACACAGCTGCTGATAAGAATGAATATAAACCCTATAACCAAGCTTATTGGAAGACCTTTTGTATATAATCTACGCATTAATTTATTTCCTGAGTCAATACCTTATCCAAAATCATCGATTGATTCCACCCCTCGATTATATCTCATGAAAAGAACATCCAAAACCAGGACAGCCCTTTCCTTTGGGGAACACAACCGGCAATACCCGGTTTATTTATGGATGCCAGTGTATAATGTCTGAGATATGCGCTCTTCTAACTGGAAAATAAAAGCACAGATCGGCCTGTTCACACTGACCAGGACCGTGATCAGCACCAATATACGCATGGTTTATCCCTTCTTACCTTTTTTTGCCCGTGGTTTGGGTGTTGAACCAAACGCTCTGGCGCTGGCTCTGTCAGTACGTGCCTTTTTGGGCATTCTTGGTCCTTTTTTGGCTTCCATTGCCGATACTCACGATCGTAAAACCGGTATCATAATGGGGATAGGGCTGTTTACCGTCGGCAGCGGATTGGTCGGCATTTGGCCGACTTTTCTGTCCTTTATTCTGGGCACCAGTCTGGCCATGCTGGGAAACGGCGTCTTTATCCCCTCGGTAAATGCTTTTCTTGGAGACCGCATTCCTTATGAAAAGCGCGGCCTGGTCATCGCCATTCTGGAAATGAATTGGGCGATTGCTTTTATAGCGGGTATTCCAATCGTACAATTCTTAATTGAAACCTATCATTGGATAGCCCCATTTTACATTTTCACCGCTATTGGTCTGTTAGCCTGGCTGGTTTTCCAAAAAACTATCCCTGCCAATCCAATTCCCAAAACAGAACGTAATAATATCTGGGCGAATTTAGGGAGTATCAGCCGCTCCTGGCCTGCACTGGCGGGTTTGCTGGTTGGAATTCTCATTTCTGGCGCCAATGAGGCGGTTAATTTGGTTTTTGGATTGTGGATTGAAAATTCGTTTGGAATTAATTTCGCAGCATTGACCGCAGCCGCCGTGGTAATCGGTTTTTCAGAACTGGGCGGAGAGGTGATAACTGGCGCATTCTTAGATGCCGTGGGCAAACATCGTATGATCTGGATTTTCTTAGGTGTTAACAGTTTATCTGCCCTGTTTTTACCGCTGCTGGGTGGGAATTTGGTCTGGGCCATGGTTGGTCTGGCATTGTTTTTTATCTCGTTTGAAATTGCCCTGGTAAGCGCCATGACCCTGATGAGCGAGGTGATGCCCGATTTGCGCGCTACCATGATGGCTGCAACGGTGGCTGGTTTTTCATTAGGCCGCATGTTAGGGGACCTGATTGCCCCGGGATTGTATTCGATCAGCTTTTGGGCGGTTTGTCTGACAGCGATAGCACTTAACTTCTTAGCCATCGGTTTTCTAACCCAGGTGCGGATTAAACAACCCCTCACGAAACAAGAAACTGAATAATTCTACGAATTCGTTCTACTACGAGAGTAATTTAATTATTTACCGTATAAAAGCGTGGTCTACCGAGGAAGCACCATCTTCCTGGTGGTTTTTACAAGATCAGTGATTTGTTTCTACCCGAACAGTTACTGGGGAGGGGTTGAATCAGTCTGTTTGATGATATGTTCATCCTTCCCCGTCAGACGGAACTTAAAATAGATCGGGACAATGATCAACAATGCTGCTGCTGTTGTGACGATAAAGGGTGTTTGCGGGCTAACCCGTTCCCAAAGCTGTGCGCCGATCCATGGTGCAGGAAGTGAAATAAACCCCATACTGCTATGGAATACGCCTGAAAAGGTCCCTAACAAATTGGGTGGTACAGCTTTAGAGATCAAAGATTGAAAAGGAGGTCCCAGCATTCCGCTGCCAATGCCGCCCACTGCCCAGCTAAAAACAAAAGACGGGTAACTTTTTCCGGTTAAGAAAATTACATACGAGCCAAAAATCAACAAAAATCCACCGATTAGCGGCAGCCGCTCATCATATTTATCCACCAATTTGCCGGAAAGCATGGGGGAAAACATCGAGAATATGGCGCTGATCGAGCCTAACGCACCAATTTTTATGACATCGATGTTAAACAACTTCTCCAGGTAGAGCGGTTGGAGTTCGTTGGACATGCGGAAGGCGATATCGGCAACACCATCGGTGATAAAAATCCAGGTCAGTACACCGCCCGCCAAAATCAACCCGATCATGCTGGCCATGCTTTTTCTAAAAGCACCCATTGTAAGCTTTTGGGTCGGCTGCGCAATCGCCTGTGATTTCATGGTGGCAGCCATCCAGATGCGCAACCCGGCTGCAATGGTATACAAAATCCCCGCAACAGCCAGCATCCCCTTGAACCCGACCATGCCTGCCAGAAAACCTCCCAGGGGAGGACCAATCACCCCGGTAACCCCAAAGATGGTGTTGGAGATGCCAAAGACCTTACCCCGGTTTTCTTCAGCAGAATTTTCAGCAATAAATGCGTTATAACTTGGCCCAACCAGGGCTGAGGGAATATGGTTGACCGCCAACGCAACGATCATCCATTGCCAGGTGGGAGCAAAAAACATGGCAGCATATCCCAAAATACCACCAAGGCTGCCAATCGCTACGGCACGCAGCCTGCCGATTGAATCCGATACCCAACCCCCAAAGATTTGCAAAATCAGGACAGAGGCTGAGACCAGGGTGAATACCAACCCCACATCGATGATTTCTGCACCCAGTTCGGTCAGATAGATGGGCATCAACAGTGGGGTCATCATACTGCCGATATTAGCCAGAACCATGGCCAGCATAAACCAGCGTAAGACAGGGCTGAGTACAGGCGTTTTTTTCGGCTTTTCAGAGGTTAACATTTTTTTCCTGGGTCAATTATGGGCGTTTTTAAGCAAAGGTAGGGTAAAGCCCCTCCTTTGATAGTAACTGCGGTCTCCGCGCCCCCTTAGTATAAACCAGAACAAAATATTTTGTGAATATTTTGTAAAGATAAACTTTGTAATGTGGGAATTTCGTTTATTGGTGAAAGCAACCTGAAATGATACGGTTCTTATTAAGCGGGCTACCATTGCCTTAGCTAATTTTTACCCCTGAATCCAACACAACCGACCCTAAAAATTTATGGATTATGATTGGAAAAACAGCGCTTTTCTAATATTTTTCTGACTTTAATGTTGTTTTTAGCAAACGTTTTCTCAGATTGGATGCAGGCTCTTTATGGATTCAACAGTCAGAGGAATGAAAAAAGCGCTCTCCCAAATAGAAGAACGCTTGTAATCGATGGGTTAAAAACTTACTTAGCGAACATCTGCCAGTACCGGGCGGAACTTGTAGCCATACACCAGGATGCCGCGCTCGTCGCCATCCGAACGCAGTCTGCGGGTGACCATCTCAACTGGCATGCCAATCTTAACTTCATCATCGCCCAGGTCGGTCAGCTGTGCGGTCACTATCGGGCCTTCTTCCAGCTTAACCAATGCTACAGTATAGGGCGCCTGGGCTTCAAAACCGGCTGGCACCGTGCTCATGCGAGTGAAGGAATACACCTCACCCTTACCACTGAACACATAGGGCGTTTTAGCCTCACCATTACATTCCGGACATACATCCCGAGGTGGGAAGATCTTCGCCTCACAATGAGGGCAGATTTCACCAACCAGGGCATAACGTTGTTTTCTTAATCTCCAATGACGCGGTACTTCCATGATTACTACTCCAAAAGATTAAAAATCAGATTTTTATCCGATTTTTATATTTTACAACCCTTAGTTTACCGACCTAAGACTATCAGAAACTATCAAATCTCATTAAAACCCAAAATAGTCCCAAAAAAGGGCTGGTCTTCAGAAATTTCAAGTTTCGTACTCAAGGATTAATGCCTACAACTTTTGTGTTTTGTACCAAAATGGGGTTTTAATGATATGATTTGAAAAAGGCTCACCATTGATGACTGCAGGAGGTATTGGTCGATGACAATTTTTATATTGGATAAGACTTTGCAAATCGATATCTCTTATGAATGTGATGATCTGGACCTGGAAGATAATATTTGTGTTTCGATCATTGAACGCTGCCCTCCGCAGGAAAAGATTTTCCGTTCCGGTACAACCCATCTCTTTCTTACAGCCAGCCAGGCGCAGCAATTGGGAGAGGCTTTGCTGGAATCTGCCCAACAGAGCCGCGCCGCTGCTGCCCATTCGGACACCTAAAGCCTTGTTGCGATGAATTTTTTGTATTTTTACCGCCATCAGTGTACGGTTTTTACACCATGAGCATTTCTCCGGGGTTCACCCTGTGCTTTCTTTTGTATAACGATGAAGTACTGATGCTGCATCGCCGTTTTCCACCCAACCAGGGGCTGTGGAATGGTGTGGGCGGCCATATCGAACCGGGGGAATCGCCCCACGAGGCTGTGATTCGCGAAGTTGCCGAAGAAACGGGTTACAAAATCGATGATCCAAAATTTGCCGGCTTACTGAGCTGGGAGGGCTATGAAGTCCCTCCAGGGGCGTTAGCCATTTTCACCGCAACGGTACCGCACAAAAACTATATCAACAACTTTGAAGGCGACCTGGCCTGGAAGCCCAGGAAATGGGTTTGCACCTCGCCAGAGGTGGTGGACAATATTCACGTTTTCTTTCCATTGATTTTAGCCGGAGAAAAACCACAGCATTACCACTTCCGCTATCATAACGGTCAGCGGGTTGAAGATTTCATCACCAATCTTCCAGAAGGGTTTGACCCAAAAAAACCAGCACAGCCCAACAGCGGATTGTTCGAAGAGCAGCGCGGCGCATATTTATTGAGTTTCGATAAGGAACGCTTACAGCTGGATGTGATAGAAGATTTCCTCGCCCGGCAGTCTTACTGGGCACAAAAACGCCCTCTGGACGTCATTAAAACTTCAATCCAGCATTCTGTGTGTATGGGTGTCTATCATCATGGGCGTCAGGTTGCTTTTGCCCGCATGGTGACCGACCAATCCACCTTTGCCTGGTTGGCGGATGTTTTTGTTGACAGGGAGCATCGCAAAAAAGGGCTGGGTAAATGGCTTCTGGAAGCAGCCATTCGTTTTGTCGATGAACGGAAAATTCGAAGGATGGTGCTGATCACCAAAGATGCACAATCCCTGTACGAGACCTATGGTGATTTTTCCCCCGTTGATGATTCCAACACCTGGCTTCAAAGGGTTCGACCAGACCAAGAACAGGAATAATAAATGAGTCGTAAGGAGATCTGCCATGGTTTTTATAAAGGGTGATTATCAAATCAGTACCGATAAAGACAAGTTACAAATTGAAGTCATTCATCGCTACCTTACAAAAGAAGCCTACTGGGCTGCTGGTCGCACACTCGAAATGACCAAAAAAACCATCGAGAATTCCCTGTGTTTTGGCGTTTATCATCACGATCAACAAGTAGGCTTTTCTCGAATCGTTACCGACTACACCATTTTTGCCTATTTATGCGATGCTTTCATCTTGCCTGAATACCAGGGGCAGGGTTTGGGCAAGTGGTTAACAGAAGCGATGCTGCAAGTGTTGGATTATGAAGGTGTAAGCTGGTCCATGCTGGCGACCCGTGACGCTCACGAGCTTTATGAAGTCTATGGTGGTTTTAAAAAGCTTTATTTACCGGAAAATTGGATGGGTCGGGTTCACCCGGACCTTTTACGCAGCTCGGTAAAAGAGTTTTCAGTGCCCGGGGAACAATAAGTATCCACCTTCCTGAAATAGGCTGATGCGTCACACATAAGGTTCCATAAATTGGGCTTTGCAGGCCCTTAGAGGTGTTTTGATAATTTAACCTGTCCCTGTTATAAATCATCCGTGTAATTTAGCACCGGTACCAGAAAATTCTTTAGTATAATTAACCATTAAGGTTTCAAGCACATAAGCAACGGAGGGGGAAGAAACCTCTCTGTGTATTGTGTTTATAAGAGTGAAAGCCTGATTGGCATTAGGGAGAAAAATTGAAGACCATTATTGCAGGAGCAATTGGCGAATGTGTCCACGTTGCCGGCATAATTAATTTTTTAAGGCTGGCAGAACAAGCCGGCTGGCGAACAATTTTTCTGGGGCCTGCTATTTCCACTGAAATGATCATTGAAGCAGCCAAACGAGAAAAAGCAGACCTTGTGGGGGTGTCGTATCGCCTCACACCGGAGACCGGTGAGCGCTTACTGGGGGAATTTGCTGAAGCAGCGGATGAACTGTATCAAAAGGGGGTTCGGTTTGCCTTTGGTGGGACGCCACCTGTTGCGCAGCGAGCGAAAACCTTGGGGTTCTTTGAAAGGGTCTTTGATGGAAGTGAAACCTCTGATGAAGTCCTGGCTTATTTGCAGGGCCAAAAAACGGGTGTGGGGGATGAAGTGAGTTTTCCTCAAACAACCGTTAAGCGCATCCTGTGGAAAAAGCCTTACCCAATTTTGCGACATCATTACGGTCAGCCCAGTATGGCAGCAACCTTAGAAGGTATCCGCAAGATTGCAGACGCGAAAGCGCTGGATGTGATTTCGTTAGGAATTGATCAGGATGCCCAAGCAAACTTTTTTCATCCCGAACGACAGAATCCTCGCCGTAAGGGCGCGGGCGGTGTTCCGGTTCGCACACCGGAGGATTATCGGGCGCTTTACGAGGCCAGTCGCAGGGGGAACTATCCCTTAATGCGCACATATTCCGGCACCGATGATTTCATCAGGCTGGCAAAAATATACAAAGAGACGATTAACATCGCCTGGTGCGCAATCCCCATCTTCTGGTTTAACCAGATGGATGGACGCGGTCCGTGGGGGTTGGTGGAAAGCATCCGTGAGCACCAAAAAGTGATGCACTGGTATGGAGAAAACAATGTGCCAGTCGAGCTGAATGAACCCCATCATTGGGGCATGCGCGATGCGCCAGATGTGGTCTTTGTGGTCTCAGCCTATCTCTCCGCATACAACGCCAAGGCTTTTGGCGTGCGCGATTACATCGCCCAAATGATGTTCAACAGCCCCCCGAGCACATCCGATGCCATGGACCTCGCCAAAATGCAGGCGATTATGGCGCTCATCGAACCCCTTGAAAGTGAAAACTTCCGCATTTGGCGTCAAACTCGGACGGGCTTGCTCAGTTACCCGCTACAGGAAGATGCTGCCAGAGCGCATCTGGCTGCAAGTATTTATCTACAGATGGCACTCCGACCGCATATTGTGCATATTGTTGGACATACCGAAGCGCACCATGCCGCTACGGCAGAGGATATTATCGTTGCCAGCCATATGGCGCGTCAGGTGATTGATAATGCATTAACCGGGCAGCCCGATATGACCGGTGACCCGGCGATCCAGGCGCGTGTCGAAACGCTTACCCGCGAAGCCAAAATTACTATTGATGCAATCCGACAATTGGCTCCCGCATCCAACCTCGACCCTCTGGTCCACCCGGAAACCCTTGCCAGAGCGGTTAATCTTGGTATTTTAGATGCGCCCCATCTCAGAAATAACCCCTTTGCCAAGGGTCGCATCCAGACGCGCATTTTTAAAGGCGCCTGTGAGGCAATTGACTCGACCGGTAAACCTATTTCTGAAACCTGTCGGATTCAGCAAATTTTACAGGAGGAGGCATGAAAAAAAGAAGATTTTTAGTTATTGGCGCCGGTAATGGGGGAAAAGCCATGGCTGCCCACCTGGCTCTCATGGGCCAGGAAGTTACATTGTTTAATCGGACCTTTGCTCATATTGAGGTCATTTCCAGGCGCGGCGGCATCGATCTTGAAAGTCCCCCAGGCGGACCGATCGGATTTGGGGAAATTTGTAAAGTCACCGATGATATTGAAAGTGCACTGAAAGATGTTGAGATCATCATGGTCGTGGTGCCTTCCTCTGGGCATGCCGATATCGCCCGAGCAGTAGCGCCCCATTTACAAGATGGACAGGCGATTATCCTGCACCCTGGACGGACCTGCGGCGCAATCGAATTTAAAGCGATTTTAAACCAGGAAAAGTGCCGGGCAAATTACCTTTTGGCGGAGGCAGAAACTTTCATTTACGCCAGCCGCTCTGAAGGTCCCAGCCAGGCGCGTATTTTCCGCATCAAAGAAGCCGTGCCCCTGGCTGCTTTACCTGCCATTGACACCCCAAAAGTCCTTGCATCGATTGAGCACGTTTATCCTCAATTTATCAATGGCATTAATGTTTTACAAACAGGTCTGAACAATATGGGAGCTGTGTTTCATCCTGCGTTGACAATCCTCAATGCGGGCAGGATTGAATCAACCCACGGTGATTTTCAGTTTTACGTTGAGGGCGTCACACCCTCGGTTGCTAAAGTACTCTCCACAATTGACCGGGAGCGGGTGACGATCGCCTCGGCACTGGGCATCCGTGCCCGCACAGCCATGGAATGGTTGACCCTGGCTTACAATGTGCGTGGCGATACCCTGTATGAAGCCATTCATAACCAGACCGGTTATTATGGCATCAATGCCCCCAGCACCCTGCAGCACCGTTATATCTCAGAAGATGTTCCGATGAGCCTGGTGCCAATTGCCGCACTGGGCGAGCGTTATGGTGTATCGGTTAACGGGATCAACGCCATCATTCGGTTGGGGTGCATCCTGCACAGTACGGATTACTGGCGCAAAGGGCGTACACTCGACAAACTGGGCATTAAAGATTTGAGTGTGAGTGAGCTGACCTATTACGTTAACGTAGGTGAGATAATCGAATAAAGCTGGGCTCTCGATGCCGGGTGAATCATCTTCCACAATTACCGAATTTTAATTTTTATACAAAGTTTTACTGCGTTAACTAAAGTTATGGGTGAAATAGTTTTAAAAATGTAGATTTCGAGTGTTTTTTAAACAATTCTATTGAGTATGTATTATTGTTTTCCTGATAAAAAAACCTTGTCCTCAAACAATTTTATGATAAAGTTAATATCAGTTAATTTATCATTGGTATGATATAACACCAACTTCACACATCTTTATTACCCAAAGGAGGGGTAAATGGCGGCTAAAAAAATCAGCTTTTTTTCGTCAACTATCTTATTGACCATTCTTTTTACTGTAATTTTCCCTCAAACGAATATTCAAGCACAAGATCACTTTCCGAACCTGTCCGACTATCACTTTTACAGCAGTTGGGGCGGCGAAGGAAGACAATTACTCAACCCAACTGACGTGGCAGTTACGGGTGATGGAAAAATTTATATCGTTAACACGACTTATGATCGAATTACCATCCTTGACCAAAACGGTTATGTCTACAATGAATTGGGCGGGTTTGGGCAGCATGATGGCGAATTTGACCACCCGCAAGGTATTGCAATCAATGATTCCGGAGAAATCTATATTGCTGATACATGGAATCGTCGCATACAAAAATTTGATAGCGCGGGCAATCATCTTCTAACTTTCACTACAGATGGTAATTTTACACCATCAGGTATGACCTTTGATCGTAACGGCAACCTGGTGGCAGTAGATAATAATATGTCACACATACCTGATAGGGTCGTCATTTTCAATCCAGAAGGAGGCATTCTCCATACGATTGAAACTTATAAGACGGATGCAGGCGATGACGAGTTCAAACGAGTCACTGACGTTGCTGTAGATCAAGCTGGTAATATTTATGTTGTCGACAGTGAAAATTATAGAATTCAAATCTTTGATGAAGACTATAATTTTTTAACAACGATTCCAATTGAGTCGGAACCCTATGTTTCTTTATATCCACGACGGGTAGCGGTTAGTTCCTCTGGGAATGTAACTACTTTGTACGTCTCTGCTGGGTCAAATATTCTAATTTTTGATAACAATAATGGAGATTTCGAATTAGTGGATACATGGGGAGGGCCTGGGACAGAACTAGGACAGTTGGGCGACCCTCACGGCATATTTACTGAAGCTGATTCTGGTGATGTTTATGTGGCTGAACACAGTAACAACCGTGTATCTGTTTTCAATTCAGGGGGAACCATTAAAACTGTATTTGGAACGCCAGAGCCTGTCGATGGGCATTTTTTCCATCCTTCAGATATTGTTATCAGCAACGACGAAATTTTTATTGTTGATTCACAAAATGCTCGCATTCAGGTTTTTAACCAGGACGGGACATTTTTAAGAAAGTGGGGTGAAATCGGGTTGGATGATGGGCAGTTCAACGATCCACGTGGAATTGCCGCAGACAGCGAGGACAATTTATTCATCGTAGATACTAAAAATTTGCGAATTCAGAAATTCTCCTCCGAAGGAACCTGGCTGTCCTCATATGATATCAGTCAACATTTTCCCGATGAATGCTTTGGATCCTCTTTTCTTTATCCATGCATACCCTCTCAAATTGCAATAGACTCTTATGATAATATTTTTGTGACCATTAACAGTACAGTTTTGGATATCAACAGGATTTACAAGTTCAACAGTACGATGACGCATTTAGATGAATGGGATAGAAGCATTGGATCCATTGCTGTGGGACATGATGATAATGTGTATGGCACATGGGGAAACACAATATATATATTTGATAACGGAGGCAATTTATTAGAAGAGATAACGGTCGAACAGGGAGAACGCAAAGGTTTGGTAGGGCTTGCCGTTGATTCATTCGGAGACATATATACAGTAGATACTTGGTACGGGATCATGAGAAAACATTCCAGCGATGGAGCCCTGCTGAGCACCTACGGCTCTCTGGGAAACGGACCCGGTCAATTTGGCATTGGGGTAAGAATGGTAATCACTTCCAATGGAACCCTCTATGTGGTTGACTGGGAAAACCATCGTGTCCAGGTGCTTTCACCCACTTTGCCGGCACCAGACCCCGATTCTGGCTTGATCCAGAACGGTAGCTTTGGGGAAGGTATGCGAACCAACCAGATAAAACAGGGTAGCTTCTTAATGAAAACACTGCCCCAGAAAAATTCATTTAATCAAGGTGCAGACCCTGGATTAAGAAATTGGACCTACGGCGGTACATTGACTGTCAGCCGATCGTTTGCTCATTTTAATGAGGGAATCGTTTCCTTACAGCTTGGACAGGAAGTAAATTCGCCTCAAGATCAGAGCATCGGTGATGCCTGGGCTTATCAGGTTTTCTATGTCCGACCAGAATGGACTAACCCTGTCTTGAAATTTAATTACAATGTTTTTACCAACGACGATATTAAAAAATCGAATTTCCTGGCTGAAATCCAGGATGCGGTGGGTTTAAACAATCTGGATATAATCGTATTTGATGGGTATCAAAATGGCGGTGATCCACCAGAAGCTGGCTTAGACCTGGGTTGGCAATCTGTTGAGTATGACCTTTCCGCCTTCAAAGGGCAGCATATCAAGCTGGCTTTTGCAAATAGAAATATTTATCCAGATTCAAAGGGCGTGTGGACTTTTATTGAAAAAGTCCGAGTTGAAAGTACTGAAAGTGACGGACACCAATATTATTTTCCAATTTTATTGCGCTAACCCATCTACAACTTAGTTGCAACTAGAAAGTTTTTTCTTCTGAAGCCTGTTTCATGAAACAGGCTTCAGATCTTTATAATGAATTATCTTCTTTCATCAAAATAATACATGCACAAAGCATTTTTAAAAAATCAAATTCATTGGTTTGACCGGAATGAAGCACCATTAAATTAGCTCTCTAACAGATTAAATCTGTTTGTTTGCTAAAAGTTTCTTGTTGCATTTTAAAACTTTGGTGATATAATCCACCGATATCAATTCAATAGCCCCATGCGGCACTCTTATCCAGAGAGGTGAAGGGACCGGCCCAGTGAAACCTCGGCAACCAGAAAGCCACGCTTTTATGGTGCCAACTCCGGCAGATAAATATTCTGGAAGATGAGAGGGAAGCCAATGCTCAATGACGCCCCTCTCGCATGAGCCAGGAGGGGCAAAATTTTTTATGAGACATGGAGGTTCTCACAATGACGTTAACGTTTTCTAATTTACCCAAGTACCTATTTACTTCTGAATCGGTGACTGAAGGACACCCCGATAAACTTTGTGACCAGGTCAGTGATGCCGTTTTGGATGAGCTCATCCGCCAGGACCCTTATTCACGGGTTGCTTGCGAATGCGCCACAAAAACTGGTTTTCTCATGGCCCTGGGCGAGATTACCACCAAAGGTTTTGCTGATTTTGATAAATTGGTACGCGAAGTGGTCATTGGGGCCGGTTATGATCGCGCCAAAAAAGGTTTTGATGGTTCAACCTGTGGCGTGATCGTGGCGTTGGCAAACCAATCACCAGATATTGCCCAGGGAGTGAATAAGGCCAAAGAAGCCAAAGACGGTGAAATGAACAATGCCGATGAGATCGAAGCCATAGGCGCTGGCGATCAGGGTATGGTTTTTGGTTACGCCTGCAATGAAACCGATGTGCTTATGCCGATGCCAATTTACTATGCCCACAAGCTCACCCGCCGTCTGGCAGAGGCGCGGCGGGCAAATGACCTGGACTTCCTCTGGCCGGATGGCAAAAGCCAGGTTACCGTAGAGTATGAATACGGAAAGCCCAAACGGATTCACACGTTGCTGATCAGCACCCAACACTCACCGGATGTCACCCCTGAAGATATCCGAGAAGGTGTCATTGAAGAAATCATCAAGCCGGTGATTCCTGCTGAATTACTCGATGATGATTTGGTTGTCCATGTCAACCCAACTGGGCGTTTTGTCATCGGCGGCCCTTTGGGTGATGCCGGATTAACCGGCCGCAAGATTATTGTGGATACTTACGGGGGCATGGGCCGCCATGGCGGCGGTGCCTTCAGCGGCAAAGACCCAACAAAGGTAGATCGTTCCGGCGCTTATGCTGCCCGCTGGGCTGCAAAAAATGTGGTTGCTGCAGGTTTAGCCGACCGTTGTGAGATCCAGGTAGCCTATGCCATTGGCGTGGCGCGTCCCCTTTCAGTTAATGTGGAAACTTTTGGTACCGGGAAAATTGACGATTCACGGATCGCCGACCTGATCACAGAACATTTTGATCTGCGTCCCGGGGCGATCATTCGCGATCTTGATCTCCGCCAGCCGATCTACCGACAGGTAGCCAATTACGGTCATTTTGGGCGAGATGACCTGAACCTCTCCTGGGAGGCGACAAATAAAGCCGATCTTTTGCGTGATGCCGCAGGGTTGTAATCCTAAGTTAGGTTTCAGGTGATCCGCAAATAAAGATTTCACATTCAATCAATTTGATCGCCCGCGTTTTTAAAAAGGATAACGCAAGCCACACATAGATTTTCCTGTTTCAATGGATAAAGCGAAGCAGTCTCACTGTTTATAGAGACTGCTTCGTTTTTATTGTGGTAAAGTGACAAGAATTCTTGCTGTGAATGCTTTGTTTTTAAAACAGCGGTTACCGCTCAGGGCGGCTTTCCGTTTCTTTTCACAGGGAAGAATAAATTTAATCCCTGTAATACCAATAATCTCTGATCAAAAACTGGCCAGGGTTTTCATCACAGCCTGTGTGTCAGCCAGGTCATCAAAAAGGAAGTCCGGTGCGTGATCTGCCAGCGCCTGGCGCGAATAAGGACCCGTCGCCACACCCATTGCCTGCACACCGGCATGACGCGCACAAGCAATATCAGCCGGCGTATCGCCAATCACGATGGCGGATTCTGGCGCAATCGGTATTCCCAATTGCTGTTCCAGCCGGTAAAGCGCCAGGGCAGGTAACTGATTTCGATCGATATGTTCGCTGCCAAAGGCACCAAAGGTGAACAATCCAGGGTTTATCCCGGCATGCTGCAATTTATGAAAGGCAGCTTCGCGCACATTGCCTGTAACCAATCCTAAAAGAAAATCGGGATGCGCTGACAACTGATTTAATAGGGCAATCACGCCAGGCAGCATGAGCAGGCTGAAAGCGGTCTGAGCCATTTCAACTTGTTGTGAATACGCACCAAACGCATCCTGTAAAGATACATCAATTGTCCCGGGGTCCAATCCAGCCAATTGCATCAGGTCTGTTATGATGCGCCAATGCGTTTTACCGGACATGCGATAATTATTAATCGGTCCAGCCTGACCGTAGACCG
>Ga0255347_1001057_pt1 | contig 47048 bp, 33 predicted proteins | sample wastewater_treat_2_FD_192479 | JGI IMG/M metagenome (GOLD analysis project Ga0255347, IMG submission 192479) | Wastewater microbial communities from Lulu Island WWTP, Vancouver, Canada - plant24 | ecosystem: Engineered > WWTP > Wastewater > Unclassified | place: Canada: Vancouver, British...
TGACCTCTTCTATCAGTTGATTTTTTTTTGAGTTTGTAAACCGTGTTGTAGGAAGATAAATACCGAGTGATGCCCATACACTTTTATCTGGTCCAAAAACAGGAACAGCAACAGCAGATACTTCATTTGTTTTGTTTATTACTATCTGTTTTTTTTGTATTTCTTTTATGGCACTGTTCAGGGATGTAAAATTGAGAATCCCGTTCCATTTTTTTTCTGGATATCCATGTCTTCTGACATATTCTTTTAATTCTGTTTCAGAAAGATATGCGAGTAAAATCCTGCCTGTTACAGTTTCATAGCAGGTAGTTTTTTGAAAAAGGTCAAGGTTAACATTAACAAGATGGTCTGTATATTCTGCTTTTGCTATTATATATCTTTCGCCATTGTAAAAAATTGCAAGCACCACTGATTCCTGTACCTTTTCTGCAAGTTCCTTTATAACCTTTTCCGACGCAGTGATAATGATTTTTCTTTTTGATACAGGTTTTATCAACTCCAAAAGTTCATTCCCAATTTTGTATTTTTTTGAGTTTTGATCTTTTTCGAGATATCCAGATATGACAAGATTCTGCAAAAGATTATAGGTTGTGGATGACTGCATATTTAAGGCCTTTGAAATATCACTCATTGTGTATATTCCGTTATTTTCTGCCACTATCTCAATTATTTTTACAATCTTATCCACTACTGCAATTTTTTTCATTTTATTTTACAATGTTAAACCAATTTTACAATATAAAAAAATTCTGTCAAGTGATTAATGATTTGACAGACTTGAATATAAAGAATAAATTATAAGTAAAAAAAATGGTAGGTATCTGGGTAATAAGTTTAGCAGGTACTAACGCAAGGAGGTAGAGAAATGAAGAGAAAAATTTTTGCATTATGCTTTATAGGTTTGATTAGTTCAGGTTTTTTGTTTGCACAGAATCTGGGCTTAAAGGAATCTTTTTTTCAGAAAATTACAAGCAAATACGGAGATGTTAAGGAATTAAGTGCAAACTTTGAGATGAATATGTCAGTTATGGGAACGAGTATGAAGATGCCTATGAAAATGTGGGTAAAAGGTAATAAACTGCGTGTCGATGCAACCACACAGATGCCTGGTATGGATCAGGCAATGCAGATAACGACATTGCTGAATGATAAGAATTTAATCACTTATAACAGTTTTAATAACACCATAATGACAGTTAATCTGAATGATTTTTCTGATGAAATAAAAAAGAAACTCTGGAGCAATAATAATTTTATTTTTGGATCAGATATCGAGATATGGAAAAAAATTAAGGATAAGGTAACTGTCGAGGAAGTGAACAAAGACGGAAAGAAGTTCTATTTAATTACAGTAGCAAATCTCGAGGCAATACAAAATTCTATGAATATTCCAGTAAATACGCCAATGTTATTTAAGAAACTCCTTTACTGGCTTGATTATGAATCTCTTATGCCGGTAAAAATGGAACTCTATGGAGAAACAGAAACACCCGGTATGTGGATTGATTTTTTAGAAATAAAGATGAGCGGAGTTCCTGACAGTATTTTTGATGTCAAATTTCCAGACAATGCAAAGAAGATGGATATGACAGAGGCATTTAAGGGTATGCTTCCTAAATGATTTTTTTATCGTAATTGTGTTTTTATATCCTGTATTATAAAGGATTCCTGAGATGGGTCCTATGAAAAAAGCATTGATGGTATGGGGCGGATGGGATGGACATGATCCTAAAAACTGTGTAGATACCTTTGTTCCAGTTCTTATTGAAAATAATTTTGAGGTTAAAGTATCAAACACATTAGATTCTTTTCTCGATGTAAAAGAATTAGAATCTTTTAATCTTATTGTTATTTGTTGGACAATGGGAACAATAACACCAGAGCAGGAAAAAGGCCTGCTTACTGCTGTTAAAAATGGTGTTGGGATTGCAGGGTGGCACGGTGGAATGGCTGATTCTTTCAGAAATAATACAGAATATCAGTTTATGGTTGGAGGGCAATGGGTTGCACATCCAGGTGGAATAGTAAAGTACAGGGTGAATATAATAGATAAACAGGATCCCATAACAAAAGATATTGATGATTTTGATGTAGAATCAGAACAATATTATCTGCATGTTGACCCGTCAAATAATGTTCTTGCGACAACAATTTTTCATGGGACAGATGATATTTTCTGGATAAAGGGTTGCGTTATGCCTGTTGTATGGAAAAGAATGTATGGAAAGGGTAGGGTTTTTTATTGTTCTGTTGGACACACTGCAAAAGATTTCACTATACCCGAGGCAAAGGAAATAGTAAAAAGAGGAATGTTGTGGGCATCTGGGTCAATCATATGAATTAACCTGATGTACATTTTATCGATTAATATCTTTCCTTTTCTTCAAAAATTTCATCAAAAATATATATCATTATATCAATTGTCTCACAATTGCTCAGAAATAAAATCCTTAAGCAACAATGCACTCACGGTTTTCCTGTTCTGGCTTGATAAGATATCCTTGATTCCTTCTATGTCCTTTTGATTTATAAAGGTTCTCAATCTTTTTTTATTCTCAGCAGAGATTAGATGGACAGGAAGAGTTTCTAATAACTTACGCGTCTGTGATAAACCAAGATATTTTCGGATATAATCAGAGGAGGAATACTTAAAGGTGGTTAGAAACTCGCTATCAGTGATTTTTCGGAAATACTCGAGCATAACATTGAAATAATCTTTTAATAACAACAAATCGCATTCTGAAAGTACAGGGGTTATAAAAATTTGAATAGGGTGCGTACGGTATTTTTTCTTTTTAACAACTATTCCGTCTACCCCGAATATTTCTTGAACATTATAAATCCCGCATCTTCCTTCCCATTTTCCTGTATCAAGTGTTCTTACAAAGAGTGGGTTACTTTTTAGTTTATCATGAAAATCCTTGTGAACCATATACGTATCAAATCTAAAATAACCATTGGAAAAGCTATTCACATCCAGAAGTTTAACAGGAATTTTCCCCTTATTCTTTTGAATCTCATCAATAGTTAAGTAAAACTTAATTTTCAATGGTTCTAAAGGCCTGAAATAAGAGATAAATTCATTAAATTCTCCACCTGCTCTATAACAATCGTTAACCGACAACCTATATTTTTTTTTGATAATTTTACTGTTAACCTTTAGAGCGTAAAAGTTGATTTCTTGGTTAGATGGGTGATTTTTCCTTTCGAAAAAACAAATACAAACATTCGTTCCAGTAAATTCAAAAATTTTTCTCTCAAATATTATGGCTTTTGTAATTTCATAAAAAGAAAAGAAATCCCTTCTAATTTTATTGGATACTGAAAATCCGAATAGAAAATTAGTCGGGATGATATAAATCAACCTTTGAAGATTATGCCTTAAATCGTTCATAAGAGCAACCTGATATAAATCCTGATAACCTTCATTTTGATTAGAAAAATATCCAAGGTTTCTTTCTGATTTCTTGACAATATAACCAAGATAAAGATATGGAGGGTTTGTTATATGATAACAAGGATATTTAAGTCGTTTGAAATCTGGATAATTTTGCAAGGTATCTCTTAATTGTATATTGGTTCTTGCTACCTCATAGGGTATTCCATATCTTTGTGCATTTTGAATAGATCTATCGACCATCTCCTTTTGAACGTCAAAAAGAAAAATATGCTCCTTAAAAAATTCAATCCTTTTATTTATTTGAATTGCATCCAGAATTGGTAAGATTAGATTTCCTTCACCCGCAAATAAATCTATCCACGCATAGTCATAAAGAAAATCTTTTATCTCCGGGAAAATGAAGTTCTTAAAAATATCAACAGAAGTCATATGTGCCCCAAAATCTCTTCGCCTATTTTTAACTGAAGTATAATCAGGGGTAGATATATCCCTTACATACCCGGTATTCTTATTTTCTTTACTTGTAAATCCTTTATATTCAGCACAATTCTTTTTTTCCATACAGACCTTCATCGAGAAGTAAACAGTGATACAGAACATCATATTAAAATACTAAAATCCTTTATATGTAATGCCTTTTCATCAAATTTATAATGCGAGGAGAGAGATTTGAACTCTCACGGGGGTTACCCACTGGATCCTAAGTCCAGCGCGTCTGCCATTCCGCCATCCTCGCTCTTTAAGGGGGTTCTCCTCTTTAATCTTTTTCCTATAACATAGGGAATGCCAATTTCCCCACATTTTTTTTCATTCGACCTATAAGAAGGGTATGCTATTAATAAATTTTACACTTTTTGATTGAATTGACAAAATGCATGGGTATGAAAAATTTTTATCATTCGAGGATACTGCCAAAAAACAGATGAAACTTTTATGTTGGAAAACCGAATAAAAAAGAGGAGGGTTTTGATGATTGAATGCCCTGTCTCTACGAGACACCCCTCTAAAAGAGAGGATTTAAAATCTCCCACTTTGCAAAAGGGGATTTAGGGATGGATATAAAAGATTTTGGAACTATTGAGAAATAGACAAAAACACCACTAAAGGATCAGTCAGTTTGCCGCTGCCTCAAAAGGTATAAGATTTTCGATTGGTTCTGATTGTCATTAATCATATGATATCGATTTTGAAAGGGTCGTTTTAATGATTGAAAAGTCCTGTATTGCAGAAGAGAATCCGTGGGTTCTTGATTAAAGAATGATTAATTCTTTTTTCTTCTTTACAGCATCAATAATTTCAGGAATATCAGTAATCTTAAGTATTCCTTTTGGAAGATTGGAAGAAGGGACTCCTGTAGAAATTTTTCTGCTCAATGCGCTGAATGAATCTAAAAGTTTTTCAAGATAAACCTTTGATATTACATCTGAAAGAAATGCAACAAAAATTCCAATTATCGCTCCTTGATAATTTCCATAGAGGTTAATTTTCTCGCAACCTTTTGATTTTAGCAATTCAATGACAGATAGCGTATCGTAAATTCGTTTTCCGAGATAACTTTCTCCAAACATATAAAAACATCTGTCAATCATAAAATCATAGCCATACGGCCTGAAAAAGTTTTTCTTTTCTTCTGGCATTGATTCGCCAATTCCTCTAACATCAATGAAATATTCCTGGCACCCAGGCAAAAATTTTCTTCTTTTCAGTATCTCATCCTCAGAGGAGATATTCGGGATGCACAGATTTATTTCCTTTTCAACCTCAAGATTATAAATAAAATCAGGTCTTTCTGATTTATTTTTGAGAATAACCCATATTCCTGGTTCTGTTTCAATTGCATACCTTGCTATAATCTCTTTTTTTATTATCTGTGGTCTTAAGACCCTATAATAAGGGACTTTTGTTTCAGGGATTTTTAGAAGTTTTTTAATCTGTTTCTTTAATTCGTCCTCTGACATCTTTTTCCTGGACTGATTAATTTTATCAGCAATTTCACCTATTATTTTATAAACAGGTTTTGAGCCAGAAGAAATCACACTACCATTTTTAGTGGCAAAGAGTGTATCTTCATTTTCAATTTTTATTTCAGGATCTTCACAAACAATTTGTTTTTCTGCAATCTTGCAGAAAAACGAAACCATTGCTTTTTGAGCATCAGAATAATAGCCATGTGGGTTGTTTCCGATAAAATAAGCAAGATTCTGTTGTGCTCCAAAAATTTCATAAAACCTTTTTACTTGTTCATAGATTTCCTTAAATCCTCTTATATCAAAGTAGTCATAATTCTGACCTAATAAAATAACGGGGTCAGGTGCTCTTGCTATGAAGAAATCGCTGATTTCTATATAGTTATTAAATATTTCTGGTGGACATTGTTCAATATCCTGTGGCATTTCATTTTCAATGTTATATCTAAAGGGAGAAATAAAGCAACTCGGGGCTGCTACAGTAAATCTTTTTTCATTAGGCCATAGCCATGTTGTCATTGTTCCTCCGCCTGAATTTCCTGTTACACCAATAAACTTTTTGTCTGCTTCTGGTCTTTGTAGAATATAATCGAGTGCTCTTATTCCATCCCACAGTCGCCATGTGCCAAAAAATTCATCAATAATCTGCATTTGTTTTCCCATCATATTATGCGCAGCGCAACATCCACGTTTTAAAAGAGAATTTTTTGGCAATCTTGTATACTGGTCTCTTTCTCCTTGATTAAATGGGTCGTATATCAAAACAAGAAATCCATTATGAACAAGCCGCTGACAGAATTCCTGGTATTTTGGTGCTGCTTTACCATTGATTGAATGGCCACATGTTCCAATTACTGCTGGAAATGGAGGATCGAATTTCTCTGGTATATAGAGATTTGAAGTAACCAGACACTCTGGTCTGCTTTCAAAAATTATTTTTTCAATTCTATAATTCTTTCTTTTGACAGTACCGGTAATCTTTGGGTTTAGTGGTGTTTTCTCTGGTAATGGAGAAAATGCCTTTTTAATTGTACTTCTAACCTTTTCCTGATATTTCAATGCATCTTTTTGGGATTTTATTTCTTTCAGGACTGTTTCTCTTTCTTCATTCATTTTTCTCATTCTTTTAATAAAGTAATCGAGCATCATATGGCGATAATCATTTTTCATTTTTCCCTCCTGTTTATTATAATTCCTTTGTTTCTTGCAAACTCTATGTAATCATCGAGCATGTCTTTTAGAATTATTGGTGTATCAAGATTGTATGGACACTTAGATTTGCAGGATCCACAGTTTGTGCAGTTTCTAATCTTAAGCATATTTTCCTGCCACTGTGGGGTAAGAAAATTTTTGTATGGAGATCTTCTTAATAAAAATTTCATTCTTGCTGCCATTGATATTGGAATTTCAGCAGGACAGGGTAGACAGTACCCGCATCCACGGCAAAAAGATGAACCGAGTTCCTTCCTTTCCTGTCTTATTCTTTTTTTTAAATCAGCACTAATTTCTGGTGGGTTTTCAGATAGTTCAACAATCTGTTTTATCTCTTTTATCCTTTGAATTCCCCAGATTGGGATTACATTCTCAAACTGCCATAAAAAACTGAAAGCAAGATTAATATCTGTTAATAGACCTCCGCATAATGGTTTCATTGCTATTAATCCGATGTTATACTTCTGGCAGAGGTCGATAATTCTAAGTTCCTTATCTGAGGATAATAAAGAAAGTGGATATTGAAGTGTATCAAACATACAGGATTTAATTGATTTTTTTGCATCCTGCAGTTTATGTGTGGTTATTCCAATAAATCTTACCATTCCCTTTTTTTGTGCTTCTTTTAATCCTGCATATGAAGAATTTTCATCTGATGGGTCAGGTAGTGTTTCAGGGTTGTGCAGTTGAAGTATATCGACATAATCGGTTTTAAGTTGCTTTAATGAAACACATAGAAGATCGAGTATTTCTTTTTTTGTCTTGCCAGACATCTTGGTTGCAATGATTATGTTATGTCTTTTGTTTTTGAAGGCAATTCCTATTTTTTTCTCGCTATCAGAATATCCTCTTGCTGTATCAAAAAAGTTTATCCCGCTATCATAGGCAAAATTCAGAATCTTTGAGGCTGTCTGAATAGAAACTCTTTGAATTGGAAGCGCCCCAAAACCAGTGCGGCTTACTTTTAATCCTGTTTTCCCCAAAAAGAAATGTCTCATCTTAGAATTATCTCCTTTTTAATCTCTCTTTTCGTTTTTTCCATAGTTTTTTTACAGATATATGTGTTTCATTGTTTATTAGGGGACCATATAAATCCTCTGCGGTAAAGTCCCCCGAGTTCAGAGTTGTTCCAGACCCTTATTGTTATAAGATTTTTTTCACCATATCTGACAAGTTTTGTAATATCAAGGTCAAAATCATGCTCACCCATCCACCAGATTGAATGTGGTTTATGTCCTGCATATTCGCCATTGATCCAGACCCATCCTTCGTTTATTACTCCTCCGCAATAAAAATGGATTGGCTTATTTTTCCATTTTGATGGAATATCAACCCAGAATCTGTACCATCCGTAGCCGTCGTAATCATGACCAACAGAATCTTCAGGTTTATCCTGTTGATCCCAGAGGTAAAATGTATTTTCTGTTCCCCATTTTGTATCCTCGAATTCAGGAAGATACCATTGAGCGATTACTCCTTCATTAAATCTGTCTCTTGTGAACTTTGCTGTTATAGGAACCTGCGCAATCATTATTCCTGATTCACCATTTGTCATTTGCTCAAGTTTACTAAGCCGTATTTCTCTTCCTTTTGTATAACACTCCCACTGGTTGGTAAACCCTCCTTTGCCAATAAGGAATTCAGAAATTTCGTAGAGTTTTTTCTGTGTTTCTATCATTTTTGTTGCACTTTCCTTTGCTTTTTTATAGTCGAGGAGCATCTCTGCGTTATGCATCTGGGTCCAGGCCTCAAAATTTTCCACAATCAACTCAAATATTCTGAAGTGTTGTTTTTCTTCTTCTGTCATTGAGCATTTTTTTGCAGCTTCATAAAATCTATGGATGGAATTGGCAAAGTCTAATGTGTAGACATTGTTTATAAGCCAGTCCTCATGGACGTGGAGTTTTGCTTTTAATAATTGTTCTTCGCAGGAATCCCACCATGCCTGTATATAGGGGCCTGCCTGGCTTCCAAAAAACTTTGAGTAAAAATCTTTTTTCACTGCTTCTACATCTGTATTTACATCCCACATAAGTTTTGCTGAGGTATAATAACCAATCCAGGTTGACATCATTGCATTGCTTCCCTGTCTACTGAATCCCTTAAGCCCAATTTGCTTATAGATTGGCGCATTGATTGCAAAGTTTGCTACATCTCTTTCAGGGATAAACCCACTCACGAGTAGCCCTGGAGTATAGTCATATAACCAGACATGGGGCGTAAGTTTAATCCATTGCTTGAGTATATGCATCATTTCAATTCTTCTCCAGCAGTCAGTGGCATTATTTGGATGAAGAACGCAACAACTTATTGGAGCATACATCACAACCATGTTTGGTCTGAGTTTAACTCCCTGGGGAGGCATTTCTCTTAATGCATAGGCAGAAACAGCAACCCATTTATCAGGAAATGTATCTGCAATTTTGCAGGCAAAAGAAAATACCTCTTCACTTTGCATTCTTTCGTGAACATATGTTGGATAATTAAAATTTTGACTTTGTGCAAGACATGTCTCACAATAACAATAAGGGGTTCCATCTGGCGGTGAAATTCCTATTCCAATCTTGCTGATATTCGGGTATTTCTTTTTTCCTTCAAATGCCTCTTTGACATTTTTAATGTATTCTTTTTGCATTTCCTGGTTTGAAAGACATAACATTGCAAATGATGGGTGTGTTGTAGGACTTATATTTCTTTTTCCTGTTTTGTCCATTGCATAATATTCTGGATGGGATTCAGCATATTCCTTTGGAGGAAGTGGCTGCGCAAGATAGCCATCTCCTGGGGTTGGATATAATTCTTGCCCTCCTGTATAGTCAGAACTAAATCCAACCTTTTTAGCCCAGTCAGCATATATTTTTCGATTTTCTGCTGAAATTCCCCATCTACCGTCAATCCAGATTCCCCGCATTGCAAAATCGGGTTTTGCTTCTATATCTATTCGTTGGGCAGTGATTGTTTTTGTTTGTGGAATAACCTCTCCCCACTGCCCAGGGAAATACCATCTGCAGCCGAGTTTTTCAAGAAACATATACGCTGCATAGATTGTTCCCTGATAGGGACCATCTTCATTGCCTGCAATAAAGATATTGTTGCCAATGGTTTTTATGATGTACCCTTCTTCTTCATATACATCAGGCCTTATTGCAGGATTAAAGCCCGATGGTACTCTCATTCTGTTTTTCTTTGCTGCCTGAGTGTGTCCAACATAGATAAATGTTGAAATATTTGCTGGATGTTGTTGATTTTCCATAATGATTGGTAGTTCAGCATCTGTCATTTTCTGAATGTATTTCTGGATTGCATTTGCTGATTCAATTGCCTTTGGAAATTTTTCTTTTGCCTCCAGAGGAATGACAATGACTGCCACGGGCATTCCATTTTGTACAATAGGAATATTACCATCCTTTGTATTATCTTTAATTCCTGCAGATGCAACAAAAGATGATACAATCATAATAACTGCCAATAATAACCAATATTTCTTCATTTTTCCTCCTGATTTTCTGGTTGTTCCACAAATTATTTATTTTGTTTTCCATTGATTCCCAATCTTCAATCTATTAATGCCCCAGATGCAAGGTATATTCCTGAGGCATGTTTTCCAACCTTACTTTTTCTTTTATTGATTTCGTGTTGCGAGTAATAACTTATATAAATTTTCTCATTATCAATAATTGAGCCGCAGTAAGAGGTATCTCCGCCACTCGGTAAAATTTTAACAGGTTTCAGAATCATATTTCTTCTGTCTAATTCAAGTATTGCTGTTTTTGGAGTGCAATCTGTTTCATTTTTAATATATGAGTAAATCTCTCCATTGTGTCTTAAAAAAACTCTTCCTGCGCAGTAAATTTTTCCCTTGTATTTGAAAATATGCGGACCTCTTACAACAAGATTCATTGTATATCTTTTCCATTTTTCATAAGGATATTCGGCAACTGCAATAACAGGTGTTTTACAATCCTCTCTTCTGACAAATGCATAGCATATATCTTGTTCAAATAATAAATCTGCTTCATTCGCATGGTCGTCCTTAACAATAGTTGAAACAAAATCAAATCTTAATCCATCGACAGACCTGAAGAGAAATGTGCCTCTTTCCTCTGGCATTGATCTACATGTTGTAGCATAGATAACATTTTTATAATTTCTTATTTTCCAGAATCTGAGATTATAATTTTCAATTCTCACTGGATCAGAGAATCTTTTTCCATCTTCAGAATATGAGATATAAACATGAACCCAGTGTCCGGCCATTTCAGGGTTATCTGATATTGCAAAAAACAATACCCCGAGTTTATCTTTGAAAACAAAAAGTTTTGGATCCCTGCTATCCGGTAAAGCAGGAAATTTCTGTGCGAGATGCCATTTTTTAGTATCCTGAGATTTTATTACATATATCTCGCCCTTTCCTGTGACGGCATGGGCTTTTGCATGTCTGAATGTAATAAAAAAATTGCCATTGAATTGTGATATATCAGTAAATGCATTATGATAACCATCCCACCACACACATTTAACATTCATTTTTTCTCCTCAACGGATAAAGGGTTAAATTATAATTCAATAAGCACAATATCACTGATTTTTAATCCCATACTGAAACTAATTTTATATCCATTTTTCGTTGCACTGCTAACAAAATTCAATGGACCTGTTTCACAGGAAACAACCCTTACAGGTTTTTTGGCAACATCAATCTCTACTTCCAGGTTTTCTACTGGCAGGTATGTAAAATTTGCAAGAACAAGTGCTGTGCCCTGTGGAGAATCATAGACCCCTGCTTCAACAACTGGCTCAGAAATTTCCACAGGTTTAACCATTTTATTTACATCAATGCCAAGTACCCATTTTCTTGAGTTGGTTGTCCATTTTTCCTTAAGGTCGTCTGGTACAAATTTTGCCTCTTTCCCATATGCAATACCAGGGCAGCTTCCTATAAACTCAGAGGTTCCTTTTCCATATTTATTAAAGACCGACGCAGGATTTCCATCGCTGAATACAGCAAGCACCTTGCCTGTTTTGGGTTTTAGAGAAACCTTTATACCTATTGTTCCGAGATGTTCATCTGGTAAACGATTTATGATAGATGAACCTTGCGAAGAAAGTTTTTTCTCTGATGTGGATGTTATTGTGTCAATATACGAGATATCATTCAGTGCGCCTCTTATATGCCATCTTCCCTGTTGAATTTTTACCTCTGGATTTGGTTTGATACCAAATACATCAGAAAGTCCAGAAACAGGTTCATTAAACTGGTTTCTTGTTCCTGCTGCGCAGGTTCCTCTGATATGCCCGCCATCTCTTACCCATTTTTTTATTTCTTCAATTGCTCGATCATGTATGCAGGGGTCTGTTACATATAACATAGAATATCTTTTTAGTTTACCGGCAATGACATCTTCCTCTGTTAACATATCAACAAGATATTGCTGATGGACAAGTGCAAGATATGTTAGTCGTCTTTCGAGCATGTTCACATAACCAAATGGTTGCCAGAGGTCAGAGGAAATACTATAAAGAAGCGCAACCTTTGTTGGTCTTAATTTTCCATCAACAAGGATTTTTTCTGCTTTTGAAAGGTGTTTTGTCATTGCTGCTATTCCATCGTATTCTCCGCGTAGGTCAGACCAGTAATTTTCTGTACTTGTTGCTGTTGGTCCATATGTCCAGTAAAAGAAATGTTTTGTTCCCTGGCATAACGCAGAAGCAGTTTTCAATCTCAGGTTTATTTCGTTGCTCGGTGTGATCCAAGCCATTATCGGCATTTTCCCATTACTTCCACTCCTGAATATTGCTGCCTGAAATCCCATTAGTTGAAATCCTTCCCATGTCCAGTTTGGTCCATACATATATTGAAGCCCCATCCAATCCTCAATTCCAGCCATATCAACCGACATGTTTCTTGCCATATCAAACCAATCACAGGCAAGTGGTGTTGATCCCCAGGCAGGATTTGGTCCCATCCCCATACCAAGTCCTGTTCCAGCAAAATACGGGTGGTCTGCAACAAGTGTTGATGTATAGATATCTTTACTTATGTACTGGTGCACTGCATCTGTAAGCCATAGGAATTTCTGGTTTGTTGATTCCTGTCTGAACCTTGATGTGTAATAAAAAATTCTATTTGCCGATTTTTTGTCTTTCTTCTGCGCCTGCCTTAATTGGTCAGGTGTTTCAATTGGAAGCACTTCTTCTATTTGTTTTACTCCGAGTTGTGCTGGTTGAATCTTCTGTTTTTTTAGGTAGTTGTGGAAATTTGAAAGGGCAGTTTTATCGTTTTTTATAACAGGACAGACGACCTCATCTGAAAAATTAAATACACTTTTTTTATCAATTTTTGTATTACTTTTTTGATATGCTTCTGCAATTTTTTTAATCTGTGTTTCGGCATCTTTTCTTGATACCTCAGGACCAAAGTTTGCCCAGCAGTGTCCTGGTGTCTTAAATTTATATTTTTCTTTTACTTCCTTCATCTGGTTTCCGACAGTGTTAAAACCAAGAAGCCATAATACTTCTGCCTCTTTAAGATTTAACTCCTGTCTTTGTGGTGCCCAGAAGGATGTTTGAATGATAAATTCTTCTGGTGAGTATCTTTCTCCTTTGGTTGCTTCATTCGCCCAGGAAAGATGTCTCTGGGTCATCTGGCTTGCAGTTTCAAGAAAATCAGCATCTTTTTTTATGTCTGGAGAAACAAGAAAACTTGTTAAACTTCCTGAATACGATTCTTCAAATCTTTTTACAACTGATTTTTCGTCTGGCTGGGTAGCAAGTTCAATTATAACTTTTCTATTATCTGCCTTAATGTCTGTTATGAAGTCAGCGGTTATATTCGGAAATTCTGCAATTCCTCCAGAACGATTAAGTTGTCCATGAAGTGATTTACCAGCATGCTTTTTTAGGTCGAACCAGGGTGTAAACTGACCTGACTTTACCCATGAAGATGAATTCTGGAGAGCATTTTCAGGAACATATGCAACCGGAATATACCAGTTAGGAATATGTATATAACCACCTATTTTTACATAAAACCTTGCGTCAGCAGGTTCTATTAACTTAAATCTTACAAACACAGAATCTTCCTGGCAGAATACCTTTGTGATACATAAAAAAAGTGCACAGAAAACTACACATAGTTTTTTTATTTGTTCTCCCTGGTTTTATAGAAATTAATAACTGATTTTGAGTATCTTATCATATAATCAACATCAATGCATTCTTCGAGAATAGCACGATTTTTTTCGAAAAAATTAATGATATGGTTTTCTATTTCAATCATTTTGTTTATATCTCCATTCTTCAGCGCCTTCCAGGAATCATTGCCCATCTGAATGTAATCAATCCACAATAAATATCTATTAGAGATTGGTTCTGTTAGATTGCTAAAAATACCCTTTGCTGTTCTAATAAGGGATTCTGGAATTTCTGGATTTGTTCTGTCTTTTAGGGATAATGAGATATTTTTTAGAATATTCATTAACACTTCTGCTCTTTCTCCGGCAACTGCCCTGTAGTATTCTGCAATAATTTCATCTGCACTCTGGTGTTGTTCCCAGAGTATTGCCGAAAGATATGAGTAGAATTTTTCATCAGGCCAGAAGTTTGGGTATGGTGGTGAACAATCGTAAAAAACTTTTACTCCGAGTTCAATGAATTTTTTTATTTCGTCCTCGACAATTTTATAATCTGGATGATACAGATATCTTGACCTATCGCTTTTTTCTGTTTCATCATGAAATACAAGTTGATAATATGAAAAAATCCCTGGTGTTGAACCAATCTTTCTTAAATAGGGCAACCATCTATTCAACAATACTCCATACTCTCTATCGTCCATAGGATTTATTGGATCAGGATCTGGATATCTTGTTCCGATGGTTAATTTTTTTTCATCGAATCCATCGTCAAAAAACCTATGTTCGTATCTTCGAAGGTATGGACAAAATATTGTATAGGTATTGTTTGAAAACTGAAGAGTTTTTTCTGGTATAAGAAACATATTTGAATAGCATAGTAATTCAATTGGTAAGAACCTTTTTATTTTTTTTGTTATCTCGAGCGCAAGATTGTACATTATTTCGTATGGGGCTTTAGTGATACATTTATCGCATTGGCACCAGTTATTAATTCCGTCGTGTGGCCATAGAGAAAAAATATAGGTTTCAGGGTGATTGTTTATGAAATTCACGATGGCGTCTGTCATTATATCTCTTAATTTTGGATTAGAATAACAGGGTTGTATTCTTGACTCTGATTTTTTATTAATATCAGGGAAACTGACGATGGCTTTAATACATCTTTTACCTTCTCTAAGTCCAAAAAATTCTGGATTGGTCTCAAATAAAGAATCAGGCACAAACAATTCAACAGCATGACAGCCAATAGCAAGTTTAATACCAAAGGCATTGCACATCCTTATAAATTCATCTCTAAAAGGATATACACTCCAGCGAGATGCATTTATATCAAGCAGATTCCATCCGTTTCTAACCATCCATTTAAGGAATCTACAGGCAAAATCGTGTTTTTCTTCTGATGGAGAAAATTCAAATCCTCTGAACGCAAGTTCTGGTCTGTAAATATCCTCGATTATCTCTGCTGGTTTTGCAAACCTAACAGATGATTCTGAAGTTCCATACCATCTTATGCCTGTTATTTTTTTTACTGCATTATAGAAACCATAAATTGCGCCTTCTGCTCCACCGCCTATAATCCACAACTTATTATTGTTAAGTATGGATTGACTTGTCTGAATGTTTTTTTCATACTCGCAAAGATCAGTAAAATTATCTGGTTTTTCTACACCAGCCATACACCTAATTTTTAACCTATGTTTTATTTCCTGTGGTAATTCAGTGGGGTCTGTTGAATCAATTATTAATAGATTGATTTCTGGGACAGGTATCTGATTTCTTCTACACAGGTACAGAATATCAGCAAGTTCCTTATTAAGGAAAATTTTCCTTTCATTATTTAGGTTTGAATATTCTATTATCATATTATGATGTATAATAACTTTTAATACGCATATAATATCAGATGTTTCTATTGATTTCAAAATAACTGATTCGGTTATTATTGATAGTCGTGAGAAATAAAGATATAGATAGAGTAATGTTATTATGATGGCAAAAATAAAAAAAGATAGATTTGCTTCTCTTGCATCAACATATAAAGGATATTTTGATGTTGATGCTGAAAAAAGATATGGCAGTGTTCTTTATATAAACTGCATCTGCAGAAGTTCTGATGCAAGCATAAGGATTGCCATTGCAGAAAAACAAGGTCCTTATCACGGCGCAATAAGAAAATCAGATAGTTTGAATGGGTTTTCTTTTGATGACTGTGTTCCTATCACCACTGATAGCGTAAGTGCTCCTGTGAGGTTTAAGAATAAAAAAATTTCTGATATACCAGTTGATCTTCCCTTAAGTTTAAGGGTTGAACTAAACAAATCTGAGATTTTTGGATATGAATGGAAAAATGAGTAAAAAAATTTTATATGTATTTCTTCTGGTTTTTTTATTGTCTAAAACCATACATACCCAGGAAAAAATTACAGTAAATGATGTTAGTAAATTATTCAACAAGGGTGATTTTTCTGCTGTGGTTGACCTCGCAACAAAGGCAATTAAGGAAGGCGCAGATATACCAGAGTTTTATTATTACCTTGGAATGTCGTACTCAAAACTCACAAAGAATCCTGAGGCAATTCAGTTTCTTAAGTTATATCTTAATAAGGCAGATTACTCAAAGAATGTTGGATTAATCAGGTCTGGTTTTCAAGAGATTGTCTCTATCTATAAAGCAGAGAAGGATTATTCTTCAATCATGGAATTTGGAGATTCTTTTCTTGAAAAGTTAAAGACAGGAAAGGATACTCAGCAGATTGAAAGTTTTTGCAAAAGTATTCTTGCAAATCTGTATGGGGAAATAGGAAACCAGAAAATGACAGATAAGGATTATGCAGGAGCCATACAATTATACAAAAAAGTTCTTGAATATAGACCAAATGATGTTATATTTATGCAAAGGATTGCGTCATGCTATAAATCCGAAGGAAAAAAAGAAGAAGCAGCAGAGTATTATCTTATGGCTGCGATTGCATGGAAATCATGGACATCAAAGGTTGATAATCTTCTGGCACTTGTTGACCTTATATGGGACGAAGAAAAATTTGAGGACTATGCGAAAAAGTCAGAACAAGATTCTATTTCTTATAACTTTATTCTTGCTGCAAACGATATAAAAAAACATAATTATAACAATGCCTTTTCAAGAATGAAAAATATTGAAGATAGTGTTGGCTCTAAAGGAACCATTTCTTCTAGGATGGTTGATAAACTTTCCAGCAAGGTTAATAAGGATCCTTTATTGTTTTACAGTTTTATAATTGCTTATCCTGACCATTATTCAGTGGTTTCAATGCTCGATACACTTTCAAACCTCGGAAGGAATAATCCTGAAAATGCGAAACTTATCAGGGAAACATTTGCTCCTTCTCTTGCTAAACTTATTGATGAGAATCCTGAACTTGTATCACTTAGAAAATTATTTGGAAGGATTGTTGATTTGAAGTTTCTTGGTATACCCGAAAACGATAAAACAGCAACAGAAAAGATAGGAATTTTTGAGGAGTTTAGAAAAAAATACCCAGATGACGCAGCAGTTGCAGACATTATAAGAAGAGAGGCATCCCTTTATGTTGATGTTCTTCGTGATTATAAGAATGGCAAGGATCTCTATGAAATTCTTGTAAAAAAATATAACCAGAAAAATTTTATTCCGCAACTGGCAAAATGTTTGATAAACCTTGGAGAAAACGAACAAGGTTTTATCTTACTCAAAGATTTTCTTTCAGGCGAAAATATTGGGGAATATGCAAAATTTCAGGCAGGGCAACTGCTGATTCAGGCGAATTATTTTGATGAAGGTGTCAGGGTTTTAACCGGGATTATATCAACCACAAAAAATTCTGGGTTAAAACGACAGGCAGAGGATATTTTGAAGGGTTTTCGTCAATATCTAAAAGAAGATATCACATTTGAAACAACCGTTAGTTTTGTGGTACTTGACATCAATCAGAAGCAGTATTATTACACAAATTTTATTTCTATAACAAAGGATGACCCTGTGCTTTTCCAGGAGAGTGAAACCATTGATATTGTTCCTTTTTCTAAAGACAGAAAAACAATTACCTGCACAATTAACTGTTTGTCAAATACTGAAATATCTTTTACTGAACCACATGCATTAATATTCAAAGAAAACGGGAGTTATGTGTTTTCTCTAAGGAAAACAGTTCCATTTATGCCGGATTGCTGGAGGAAGCCAGGGGGCGTTTCGTTAATCTTTCCATGGCAGGATTTGAAAACAGAAAATATAAGGGTTGTTCGTGATTGTGCTATTGAGAGCGAAACAGGGATTTCTACAACAATGTTTAAAGGTCTAAAACAAGGTATGAAGGTTGAGGTTTATTTTTCTGGAAGGGCAGGAAGATTTATTTCTGTTTTTCCTGAATCTTCTGATTCAGTACCCGGTGGTACAATGGCTTTTTATCCATCAACAGATACATTTGAGATAAAAATAAATTTCAAGCCAAATTCTGATGTTCTTGCGTACTATCCAAAGATAAAAATCAGTGAAGAAACAGTTTCTGAATCAATGGTGGATTCTATTGTTTCAGAATTTTCCCTGGATACACAGAGAACATCATTTAATATTTTATTTAACGAGGAAATAAAAGTGCGCTCTGTTCTTCGGAGGAGTGAAACCATCTATGAGATTGATGAAAAGATTGATCTTTAATTTTTCACTGACAATCTTATTTTTTTATGCAATATGCGCAGGTGCTGCTATTGTTTTTGATTTTGAAAAAGATTTTCAAAACTGGGAAAGCATTTTTGATGAACAACAGATGCATTTGTCAAACAATTTTGTTTCCAGTGGGTCAAAATCCCTTTCAATAGATGTCAATGGTATGAAGGAATCATGGATAAGAGTTCAGGGCGATTTCAACTGGCTGGAATATGATTCAATGTCCTTTGATGTTATTATTCCATCAAAAGAGGTAAATTATGTTTCATTTATATGCTATATTAAGGACAAGGACTGGACATGGTTTCAGACATCTCTTTTTTCCATTAATCTTAATGAGAAAAAAAGAATTACCGTTGATATTTCTGATACAAGTTCTATCTGGCAGCCATCTACTGGTTTTGCTGCATGGGACGGCTATACAAAAAGGAATATTCGGGAATTCGGGATAAAATTTTTCTTCTACAAACCATTCTCTGGTAGTATTTATCTGGATAGATTCGAGGTAGAATTGTACAATGGACAGAAACAAATTTCATTGCTCAATTTCAATACAGGTACCGAGACAGTTGCACAGTATGAAAAATTTGAAATATCATTTGAACTTCCCATTATTTTTGATAACCCATTTGACCATGAAGAGATTGATATTAATGGGATTTTTTATTCTCCTTCTGGAAAAATAATCTCTGTGCCAGGGTTTTTCTACAGGAATTTTTTAAGGTGTATTGAAGATGAAGGAGAAGAGTTATATGAATATGGGAAACACCTGTGGTGTATAAGATTTGCGCCAGAAGAAATTGGACAATATAAATATGAGATAAGTATAAATCATAAGGGTGAAAAGGTTGTTTTTTCTGGAGATAAGTTTACCTGTATAAGTGGAAAATCTCCTGGTTTTATTCAATGGGATAAGGATGATCCTTCCTGTTTATCTTTTTCAAACAAAGAATTTTTTTATCCAATCGGGCATGTAATTCGTTCACCTGATGATCAAAGACAGGCATACAACTATGATTTTACACCTGACAGAGGAAAAGGAACATTTGCTTATGATGGGTATTTTAAGAAGATGCATGAAAACAGAGAAAATTACATAAGGATGTGGATGGCAGCGTGGTGGGTTGGAATTGAATGGACGCCAGCATATGCCCAGCATTATGAAGGTATAGGTCGCTATAGTCTTGAAAATTCGTGGAAGCTTGACTATGTACTCGATATAGCAAAAGAAAATTCTATTTATATTGTTTTAACACTGATAAATCATGGGCAATACAGCATCAGGCCGGATGCTGAGTGGTGGGATAATCCATATAATGTTATTAATGGTGGATTTTTAAGTTCTCCGGATGAGTTTTTTTATAGCAGCGAGGCAGAAAAATGGTTTCTGAAACGTCTCAGATATATAGTTGCAAGATGGGGATATTCAACATCAATCGCATTCTGGGAGATGTGGAATGAGGTTGACCTTACAGGATACTATGATTCGAAGAATGTCAGGTCCTGGCACGAAAGAATCATTCCGCTTCTAAAAGAAATGGATCCATGGAAACATCTGATTACAAGCCATATTTGCAGACCTAATGCAGATCCTATGGTGTGGGTGGCGAAGCCACTTGAAACCCTTGTTAGCAATACATACAGTCAGACAATTGTTGATACAATGAAGCAGTACTATTTCAAAAGAAAGCCATTTAAGAAACCGATGATGGTTCATGAATTCGGTGTTGGAAAAAACAGCAGAGAACTTGAAAATAATCTTCATGGAGGAATCTGGACATCATCTCTATCGCCAATGCTCGGAACAGGGTTATTCTGGTGGTGGCCATTCATAGACAAAAAGGATCTTTACTACCATTACAGGGCTGTTGCAAATTTTCTTGATGGCATTGATAGGCGGGGAAAGAATTTTCAAATTTCGACTGCTGAGATTTCTTCGGAGAATGGTAAATCAAATATTGTTGGTGTTATTGGAATGCAAAATAAAAACTCTGCGTACCTATGGATTTATGACTCGAGAATCTTTAATTCACCAAGACCAGTTGATGTTGAAACAATCATCGATGACGTTAAACTTATTTTTCAGATTATTGAACCAGGGACTTATAACATTGAGTTCTGGGATACATATAAAGGTAAAAAGATTTCTGGTTTCGAAAGAGAATGTAATTCTGGCGATAATAATATTATAGTTCCTCCTTTCCTAAAGGATATTGCTATAAAAATAGAAAAAAAACAATGAGAAAAATAATAATACCTGTATTAATGATTTTTTTCTGCTTATCTCGAACAATGGGAATTTGCTATGAGATTCGAGCAAAGGTGGAGATTAAAGAAAAGCAACTAAAACAGATTCAACCCATTGCAAGGGCAGAACTTCCCTTTCCTCGAAATGGATATATATTTGTAACAGATAAAGATGGTCTTAAGGTGCAGTCGGTTTACTTCCCAGCAAAGGATAAGCAGACCAGATGTTCTGTATATTTCAAAACGAATAAGAGTGATATTTACTATGTGTATTATCTCTCTGAGGAAAGAAGTCAGGATACTTCTCTTGCAAACCAAATACAGGATGGAAAGGTGCTGATAGATGATTATCTGAATCCATCTGCGAGAACCTCTGGTTTTTGGTTCTGGACAACAAAACCATCTCTTTCGGGAAGGTTCTCACATACAGGCCGAATCTCAAGCAAGATTAATTCACACTATACATCTATTGTTCCCGGAGAAAAAATTAAGTCATCTGATATTCTTTATCAAAGTATTTTTATTAAAGGAGACGAGGCGCCTTCTGAGATTATGATTGAGGTTCAAGCAAAGGGGAAGCCGTCCTGTTATTTTTCATGGGGTCTAGATGTCATTAAATGGAAAAATCTCAGAAAAATTTCTATGGGGCAAATACCAGAAGCAGAAAAATGGGTAAGGTTGGTTATACCAACAGAAAGAATTGGTAAGGATATTGAGATTACCGGTATTGGTTTTTATAATGCTGGTGGAAGAGTTTACTGGGATTATACAACAATTGGTAGTCCAGTTCTCGAGACAAAAGTTATTGAATGGAGAAAAGAAGGAAAAAAAATATCTGCATTTTTTGATTATGATATCTTTGGTCCATTTACATTTTCCGATAAAACATTTAATATTGTAAATTTTAATGCTTCTGCTTCTCGAGGAATAAACACATATCAATGGCAGATAAATGGAAAAAAATACACAGGAAGTAATATTTTTACACAAATAGAAAAAAAACCATCTATTTATGCAAAACTTATTTGTTTTAATACAGAGAATAAGCAGTCAGAAACATTTTCAGAGACCATTGTTTTACCAGATAAAACACCAGAAAGTATTAATCTTATTACCAGGATAATGCCGCACAGAAATGTGGTTAATACCGGACAGATTGTTTTTATTCCTGTTCAGATAAGTTCACTTATGTATAGTGTTGTTCCTGTTGATATCTTAACAGATAATCAGATACAACATGTAAAAATTCTTCCAGGCAAAGACAATTCTGTGATGATGGATCTTTTTTTTAAGCCATCTGAAAATAAGAGTATGCACAGTATAGAGACCAGGGTAGGAGAAACAATAATTGATTCAAAAAAAGTGATACTTTCGTCTATTGATGATGTTGAAACCAAGATTCTTCAGGGTCCGTACATAAAGAATGAAAATGGTGATACGATTATTGTATCAATTCCAGAATATAAATTTTCTTTAAATAATAGTAAAAGTAATACCGAAAAAGAAATATACCTGTTTATTGGGGATATCCCTGATGGTTTTATCGAAATTATAAAAAAGAATCTACCTGATGTTGACTTAAGATGGTTGAAATATCCAGAATCTAAAGAGACATACCATGCACTTTCAAATCTTTTTTGGATTAAAAATATATCTGAAAATATAAACGCCGATACTATTGTGCTTTTCCCATCAGTAAACAGTATTTTAAGTAGGACCCCTGTTGATGAATGGACAACCTGTCTTGATGGTATTGTTTACTGTCTATCAAAACATACAAATAATATAATATGTGCAACCCCATTTCCGTCTGCGCCAATTTCCGAAATGTTTAAGCCATATGCTGATGCCACAGTTAACCTTTGTAAGAAAAGAAATATTGGCTGTTTTAATCTGTACGATGTTTATACAAAAATTACTGACTGGGAAAGATTCTTTTCGGATACTAAGGGTATTTACAAAAATCTTCCATCAAGCGATGGTATTCAGATTTTAACTGATGCTTTTCTTGAAATGATTGGGATTACATCAGAGAAAAAATAAAAAATAGAGTTTTCAGAACAACTTTATAAAGATGGGGTGAATATGAATGTTAAAAGAGAGATTTTTAAGGATATTGATGAAAAAGGCAGGCCTGTTTTCCCCGGGTTTATCAGTTATATTGACGACAAACAACCATTTCTCATTCATAGATACGGTAGATTAGATTTTCCTGATGGTTATGATGATTTTTGTGATTGTTTTAGTTATGATAACGGAAAAACATGGACAGAACCAGTGTTAAAACTCAAAAAATATCAACAGGCCGGGAAACATATACGGTATGTTGAAAACGCATGTTTTTTTGATAAAAAAAGGAAAAAACTGTTTACATTTGCCGCAAAAAGAACATATGTAGAAAATAAAATTGAGGTAGATGGACCATCTTATGTTGTATATGATATTTTTGATTTAGAAACAAAAACCTGGCTTGGAGAAAAAGAAATAGAATCTGATTTACCTGGTGATCTTTTTATAAGTTTTTGTTTTCCTGTTCAGATGGAAAGAAACATAATTTTAGTCCCTGCTATCACACGGTTTGTTGACTGTAACCGGACAATTATTCATTATAAAGGTTGCTGGGCTCCTGCAAACCAATCTCTTTCAATATTAATGTATTTGAGAGATAGAAATAATGTGGAGTTTATTTTTGGCAGACCTGCCTTGATAGACCTCGAGAAAAGTTCCCGTGGAATCGGTGAAAATACTGTGGCAAAACTTAAAAATGGAAATCTCGTAATGGTCTGCAGAGGGGATAATAGTATGTTTCCAGAAAAACCAGGATATAAATGGGTATGTTTTTCAAAAAATGGAGGTATTTCCTGGACAGACCCAGAGCCATTTGTATGTGATGACGGCACGATTTATGAATCCAGTTCAACAGGATCAGCCATTTTCAGATCAAAAATAAATGACAAACTTTACTGGATAGGAAATCTTTGCATTGAAGGTAAAAGAGCAAACGGCAACTGGCCAAGATATCCGCTTGTGATAGTAGAGGTTAATGAAGATCCATTCTGTATGAAACACTCAACAATTTCCATAATTGACACAAAGGCGCCTGATGAACCAGAAACTCTTCAACTTTCAAATTTCAGGTTTTATCAGGACAATGAAAATGGAGACATTGTTGTTTTTCTTACAAGGTTTGGCGAAAGAGACCAGAAGAATTGGAAAAATGCAGGTTATTACAGATACAGGATTTCTCTCGACGACTAATTATACTGCTATGGATGCGAAGTTTGGCTATATCTTTTTAAGTATTTCTCTAAATTCATTTATTGCGAAATCTATCACATCTTTTGAAACAACAAGTGCGAACTTTGTTAAAGCAGTTGAATGTCCCTCATGATAGGCGTGAACCCTTAACCATATTCCTCTTTCCATGCATTTTCTGTGAAATTCAAGGGCTATTTTCTGATTTTTGAATTTAATACCAGATAAAAATCCCTTCCCCTGTTTTGAGATGATAATTTTAGGAAATTCGAGAACAAGTTGTTTTAATGATTCATCATAGTAGTTGGCTATTTTTTTTATTTCTTCAGCATTTTTTTGCACAAGATACAGACAGTATAGTGCCATAAATGATGGTAGTGGTGCATTTCCATTTGTACTTATTGCATCATATTGTTCGAGGGAGTCGAGTTTTCTTTTATAAACAATGCATGAAAGTGGATGGAATCCAGCGGTTAGTCCTTTGCCGAGTATTACAATATCAGGTGTTATGCCGAATTGTTTATACATAAAAATTTCAGGGTACCAGAGTCCTGTTTGAATCTCATCAACGATTAAAAGTGCATCAACCAGTTCAGTAAGTTTTCTTGCCTCACAGACAAAATCCTTATTAAGAAGTATTGCTTCTCTATTCATCATCACTGGTTCAAAAAAGAAACCCGCAATATTTTCTCCATGCTTCTTAAAAACGTCTCTCATCATTTTAATATCATTTGGTTCAATAGTTTCAAAAACAAGGTTTTCTGAAAAAATCCATTGCCACATTCCACGCAATCGTTGCATCAAAAAATCAGTGCCGTGGTAATTTCCATTAAGAGAAATTAGAACAACTTTTTTTTGTTTGCCTTTATTTTTCTTGAAATAATTCAAGGCAATTTTCATTGCTGATGAACAGGCAACCGAACCAGTTGCAATCCCGAGAAGTACTGTATTAAGTGAGTTTTCGTTTTTCTGGACCTGGTAAAGTGTACTTTCAGGATTGCATATCTGTATAATCTTTTCTGATAGTTTCTTTACAAAAAATCCAGGGATATTACTGTGGCAATCCCAAGGAACACCCATTTCCAATGCCTCATTAAGTTTTTTCATCAAAAACGGGTGATTATATCCGAATGTCATTTGATAATGCCCTGCTGTAGTATCGAGGAAAAGTTTTCTTCCTTCTGTTATATAGAAAACACCTTTACCAGTAAGAAAATCATCCTTTTGATTTCCGATTATATATGATTTTTGAAACCATTTCTTTTCAATATAGGATGCATCTGGTATCGCATTAATTTCTTTGCCGATAATTTCGAGGAGTTGCTTCTCTTTTTTTTGTTGTAGAAACCTTTTTGCTATGCGAATGGTTTTAATTGCATCTCTGTCTTTTTGATTAAATATTTTGTCCATTTATGTTTATAATTCCACGCGTGTTTGATCTCTTGCAGAGTTATATGCTGCCTCTATTATTTTTTGAACAGCCAGACCATCTTTAAATGATGGCTGGGGTGTTTCATTATACATTACAGAATGAAGAAATGAGTGTAAACATGCTACATGTGTTCTTATCCAGCCGATACTGAATTTTTGAAGTGGAATTCCTGTTGCATCTGGATATTTTTGGACTGTTTCTATTTTTTTATATCCCCTGAATCCACCAACAGGGTTATCAGGATCTTTCATGCTATATGCCCATAACCAGTTTGGTTCCATTGAATTAAATGCAACAGCGCCTTCAGATCCGTATATTTCGAATCTTACCTCATCATTTGTGCCAGTGGCAATCTTTGATGCCTCGAGGATTCCTGTTGCTCCAGAAACTATCTCAGCATTAATAAGAGCCAGGTCATCTGTTCTTTTATCCGGGGACGTAAAGTTTCTTACTTCTGCGTAAACTGATTTAAACTCACCAACAAGATATCTTGCAAGGTCTATTATATGTGAACCCAGGTCAACAAGAACTCCTCCGCCAACCTTTTCAAATTCTGCCTTCCAGCTATATGGTTTTGATGATTGCTTTACACAGGATGAGTGAAGATAAAGAAATCTAAAAAAATTGATTTTTCCAAGAAATCCATTATCAATAATCTGTTTTGCTCTTATAACTGCAGGAAAGAATCTTAATTGAAAGACAATCTGTGTTTTAACATTTGAATTTTCTGCAAGATTTGTAAGGTTTTCTGCCTGTTCAGTATTAATAGCAAGGGGTTTATCACAATATACATGTTTTCCTTCGAGGATAGCGGCTTTAACAAGTTCATAATGAAGATTATTGGGAAGGCAGCAATTGATAATACAAATACTTTTATTCTTAACAAGTTCCATATAGTCAGATGTTGCAAACTCGAAACCTGCCTGTTTAATTGCTTTTTTTCTTGATTCTTCTGAGTGTGCCGAAACACCAATAAGTTTTATCTTCGCTGGAAGGTCATCATAATAAAATGGAATTGTTTTATATGCATAGGCATGAACCTTTCCTATAAAACCATACCCAGCAATGCCTACCCCGTATTCCTTTTCTTTATACGGCGTCTCTGCCATAAAAACTCGATTGAAATTACTTTACAGCATGAAGAATAAGAAACAATGGAGCAAACACAAGTGTTAATGTTGAAAGAAGTTTTACAAGTACGTGTAGAGACGGACCAGCGGTGTCCTTAAAAGGATCTCCGACTGTATCTCCAACAACTGCTGCTTTATGAGTATCTGACCCCTTTCCTCCATACGCGCCTGCCTCAATATATTTTTTTGCATTGTCCCAGGCGCCTCCCCCATTGTTCAAAACAAGCGCAAGGATAATACCAGCAATTGTTCCAACCATAAGTGTTGCTCCCACTGCTTCTGGTCCGAGGAAAAGTCCAACAAGTAATGGAACTATAACCGCTGTCAAACCAGGTAGAATCATTTCTTTTAATGCGCCCCTCGTGCATATATCAACTGCCTGGGCATAGTCAGGTTTTTCCTTGCCTTGCAGAATACCTGGTTTTTCCTTAAATTGTTTTCGGACATTATTTATAATGTAGTAAGCAGCGTTGCCAACTGCTCTGATAGCAAACGAAGAAAATATAAAAACAAGTACTGCACCAAGCATTCCACCAATAAAAACAACTGGTTTTGCCAGATCAACTGAACTTAAATGCACATCCTCAAGATAGGCAGAAAAAAGTAAAAACGCAGCGAGGGCAGCAGAACCAACAGCATATCCCTTTGTTAATGCTTTTGTTGTGTTTCCGATTGCATCAAGGCGGTCAGTTCTTTTTCTTATGTTCTCACTTGCACCCGACATTTCAACGATTCCACCTGCGTTATCAGTAATTGGTCCAAATGTGTCCATAGCCAGGATATATGCGCATGTTGAAAGCATTCCCATTGTTGCAACAGCAGTACCATAAAGTCCACCAGCAGAAAGTCCTGTTGCTTTTCCAAGATAATATGCAAGCAAAAGAGCAACTGATATTACAAGAACAGGCAGTCCCGTGCATTCGAGACCAACAGAAAAACCAGCGATAATGTTTGTTGCTGGTCCTGTTTCTGACGCGCGTGCAATCTCTTTTACGGGTCTATATCTGTACTCAGTGTAGTATTGAGTGATTGAAACAAAAGCAAAACTCGTTAATATTCCAACCAGTCCGGCAAGAAAGAAATATGTATGATAATCTGTTAATAAAAGTTTTGTTGAAACCCAGAAACCTATTGCTGCAAGTATAGTGGTTATTAAGTACCCACGATTTAACCCTGCCATTGGATCTTCTGTTTCGCTTACTCGCACACACATGACCCCGATAATTGAGGCAATAAGTCCAAATGCACGGGCAACAAGAGGGAATATAATTCCGTATATGCCAAATATTGGATAAAGAGCAATTCCAAGAATCATTGCACCAATGTTTTCTGCGGCGGTTGACTCAAAAAGATCAGCTCCACGACCTGCGCAGTCGCCGACATTATCTCCAACAAGGTCTGCGATTACTGCAGGGTTTCTCGGGTCATCCTCTGGGATGCCTGCCTCTACCTTACCCACAAGATCTGCGCCCACATCAGCGGCTTTTGTATATATTCCTCCGCCGAGTTGTGCAAAAAGCGCGACAAAAGATGCTCCAAAACCAAATCCAACTATAAGAAGGGGAACCTGAACTGGATCTGAGGTGCCACCATAAAGTAAAAATATTCCCGCCACACCAAGAAGAGAAAGAGCAACAACAAGAATTCCTGATACAGCGCCTCCTCGTAATGAGATTACAACTGCCTCATTCATGCTTCTTCCTGCTGCAGCAGCGGTTCTAACATTTGATCTAACAGATATGTACATACCTACAAATCCTGATATTGAGGAACAAAGCGCACCAAGGATAAAGGCGAGCGATGTATGCCAGCCATAAGAGAATTTACCGCTGAGTGCGTATATTAAAAAGATTATTAGAGCAAGAGCAATCGATAAGATAGCAATTGTGGTGTACTGCCGTTTAAGAAATGCATTTGCTCCTTCTTTAATTGCATTTGAAATTTCCTGCATCTTTTCATTGCCAGAGTCCTTTCTTAAGATGTCAAGAGCAAACAAAAAAGCGATTACAATACTTGCAACACTAACCAGAATAACTAAATTAAAATACATTTCGCCTCCATGTGTTTATTAAAAAAAGAATTGGCAATATTTTACCACCATCAAAAATTTTTTCAAGGAATTCAGATTAACTATTCTTAAAATTTATGGTTCGTCAGTATATGTACTGAAAGGAACCCACATATTTTTTTCTGTTGAAATAACTGTGCTATATGAATGAAGCATACCAAAATTAGATGTTTTCACTCTATACCAATCAATTGAGTTATCTCGCGCGAGTTCTTCCTTAATTCCATCAGTTGTTGCCACACTGGTTCTTACTTCGCTATGAATCTTCTTTATTATGGACAACTGGTCGTCCGGGGTTAAAAAAGAATAAATCGGTGCCAGTGCGTTGCGGTCTGCTATTTCGACAATTTCTTCAGGAAAGATATCTTTTCCTGATTCTATTTCTATTTCAATGACGCTAAGCTGGCCAAAAAGTCCACCAGGAGTTTCAGGAGATGAACCAGGATAGGTTGTGATAACAGGAATTTCAACGGTAAACATATTTCTGGGTTTCTCATCAATTGATGTGGCTTTGACTGAATAGGTACATACATACTGGACTATACATTTTTCTTTTGACACAGGAGTTGTTTTTTCAACAAAAAATGGGTAGCGGATGTCTATTTTTACAGAGGTCGCGTTTAACTCTTTAAGATACTCTCTTATATTGTTTTTTAGTGCTATGGTTCCAATTTCGTCTCTGTGACGATGGATAATCTCAATAAACTTATCGATCCATCGAGCTTCAAATTCCTGCATTATTCGAGCAACTATAGAAATTTGTGACACAGTTTCCTGTCCTCTCGAATTCATTTTTGAAGGGACTCTCATTGGAAATGGAAGGTTCTTCATTCCAACATCAACCATAAATTTTCTCTCAGTGACCATTTTATGTTTTCCTCCTTTTGTTAAATCTTTACTGGATTCCTGTTATGCTTATGTGCAGATATAAACTACTGGATAAATCTTTAGTTCAAATCTTATATTGGTTCTTTCTTTTTATCTTGCCGCGTTTTACTGAGGTATATCCTTTCTGGTTTTGTTTTTTCAACTTACCATCTTCTACCTGAAAGAATTTGTCTATTTCTCACAGATTTTTATTGCTTTATTTTAATCCTGATTATTTAATTTATTATAACCTGAAGGATTGGAAAATTCAAAATATTGTTGTCTCTAACAACACTTGATTTGACATTAAACTTTGGTAAATTATAATACCTAACAAACCAGGAGGAAATATGAAGTTTATAAGGGTTGGATTTGTAATATTTTTTCTTTTGTTGGGGAATTTTTTTGTCAGTGGGTTCAGCGTCGTAAAAGGCGGAAAGCCCGTGTCAAAGATTGTAATAAACAAAGATGCCTTTGTTGTAAAGGATTTCAAGTTATCAAGATATGCAAAACTTAAACCTGAACAAAAGATTAAACTTGCTGCAACTGATTTACAGGAATATCTCGAGAAAATTACAGGTGTTAGGGTTGAAATAATTCCTGATGATGTTGATGTTTCAGACAATATTATATGCGTTGGCGCGAGCAAAGCCACTCAGAAGATTAAAGGACTAAAAATTCCCTCAGGGCTTACTTCTGAACGAAACGAAGCAGGGTATACAGTATTTTGTCGGGATAATGTTCTTGTGCTTGCAGGGAATGATGAAGGTCCATATATGGGAACCTATTATGCAGTTGCTGAATTTCTTAAGATGCTGGGTGTAAGATGGATGCTTCCTGGTGATTCTGGAGAGATTGTTCCAAAAAAATCAGATATTGATATTGGCCAGATGAATTTTACTGATAGACCTGCTTTTAAGGTAAGGTCGTGGTGGTGTAATGAACCTCCTAATATGGCAGATTTGCACGCGCTCTGGAAAATCAGGAATAAAATGGATATCTATGATAGAGATATTATCTGTATTCCTGGCGATGGAAGGCTAAGAAAATACCTTCCGGATTCAAAACTAAAGGATACAAGGCCAGAACTTTTTGGTAGAAATTTTGATGGAAGTGTAAATCCCTATATGGCAAATCTTTCAAATCAAGAAACAATAAAAATTGTTGCTGACAATATAATACAGGAATTTAAGGATTCAGAGAAAAAAGGCGAAAGAATCAATTCCGTAGGTTTTGCGCCTGATGATGGATTGCCAATGGATCATACTCCTGAGACAATGAAGATGAATCAGGGTTTTATTGATGTTTATGGAAGGGAAGGAGTTGTAACAGAACTTTCAATAAGTGAGGAGTGGTTTAATTTTGTGAATAAGGTTACAGAAGAAGTGGTAAAGGTTTATCCTGATGCTATTATTACCACTAACGGTTATGCTAATCGCTCATTGCCACCAGAGGGCATAACACTTCATCCGAATTTAGGCGTGATGACTGCCTTTATCTGGGCAGATACACTTAAACCTGTTACAAGTGCAAAATCATGGCAAGGTCAGGTGATGGGAGCACAACTTAAGAAGTGGTGCGAACTAAACAAAAGGGTTTTTATTTATGAGTATAATGAAACAATGCTTGTTACAGGCCTTACTCCTGTTCCACAGGTTAAGAAAATGTCTATTAATTACCCGCTTTTCAAAAAATGGGGACTTATTGGGTTTATAAATGAAACTCGGCTACCATATTTTGAAGAAGGCATTGCAACAAGGTATGTCCGTGCTCAGTTAATGTGGAATCCTGATGCTGATGTTAATGCAATTCTGAATGATTTTTATAAAAAATGGTATGGCCCAGCAGCAAAGCCAGCCCAGAATTTCTGGGAATCCATTGAAGATTGCCTTCTTGACACACCTTTCCTCGGACACGAAGACAGGATTCTTCCTTTTGTTTATACAAAAGATCTTCTCAATAAACTTGAATTATGTATTTCAGAGGCAGAAAAACTTGCAGACACAGATATTATCAAAAGAAATGTTTTAGTTGACAGATTAACTCTCGAACACTTAAAGGCATATATGTCAATGAAGGGTGCAGAGTTTGATGCAAGGTGGGCTGATGCAGAAAAATATGCTGATAAGATGATTGAGTGTCGTCTTGCTCTGAACAAAATAAACCCATTTCTTGCGATGCCACCTGCTCTTACTGCAAGAGAAAGATATTATTCAGGCGATTCTTATTTTGGTATTTTAAAGAGAAAAAAACTGTATCAACAATTGAATGGAATGACAAATGGAGAAACAGGAATACTTATTGCAACATCCCCGAAAAGTGTTAAATTTTCTCTTGATAAAGCAGGTCTTGGTAAGCATTTTAACTGGCATGCACCTGATTTTGACAGGAGTAAATGGGGAACGATTGATACCACAATTCCTTTTTATGCACAGGGATATATGTCCTCTGATGGTATGCCATATCTCGGAAAAATGTGGTATGTTTTTGAACTGGACGTACCTTCAAAATTCAAAGGTAAACCCATAGAACTTTATTCACCTTTTGTTACCTGTGAGGCATGGGTATGGGTAAACGGGAAGTATGTCGGGCACAGGCAATACCTCGAAGCATATATAAGTCCTGCGCCTATTGATATGGATATCACGAATTTTATTAAATATGGACAGAAAAATACAATTGCTGTATGTGTAAGCACTGGTTTAAGCCCAGCACAGGCAACAGATGGTTTTCTCGGAAGATTATTTTTATATTCTCCTGTAAGATAATATGACATCGAAGGAACGGTTAATCAGGGTTTTCAAGAATCAGGAATTTGACAGGATGCCTATAAGATTATGGGGTGTGGATCCAATGTTTCCTGACAGGCAGGACTGGGATGTTCTTTATGATATTACTGAGAAATACGAACTTGAGATAATCAGAAACTGGTATCCATCAAAAAATGAAAGTCCTGAATTACCGTATAAAAGTTCAGTAATAGAAAAAATTCTTCCAGAAAAAGGATTAAAAGAGATTACCACCACTATTTTTACTCCAAAAGGTCCTCTTGAGAATGTTTTTTGTGCACCCTTTACAGGAGCACCTGGCCGTGTGAAGAAATATTTTATTGAAGATGTAGATGATGCAAAAAAATGGCTTTCTATACCCGATGCAAAAACTCCAGAGGTTAATTCTTACTTTGAACTTGAGAAAAAAACAGGTAATCGTGCAATGCTTATGGTTAATATTGATGAAGCGATGTATATGGTTCAAAGATTAATGGGATCAGAAATTTTTGGATACTGGCTTTACGATGAACGGGAATTACTCAAGGAAATGATTGATAGGGCTTTTAATAAGTTAGAAAAACTTGTAAAACATTACCTCTCCTATAAAATTGGCGATGTGTACGGATGGGTTGGTCCTGAATTATGTATTCCACCACTTGCTTCTGTAAAGGATTTTTATGAATTTGTTGTGGAATATGATAGAAAAATTATCAACCTTGTTCATGATTCTAAAAAATTAACCTGGATACACTGTCATGGAGATATGAAGCCAGTAATTAATGGATTCATTGAAATCGGGCTTGATTGCCTTAATCCAATTGAACCACCGCCTGTTGGAAGTATTACACTTGCACAGGCAAAAGAAATTTGCAGGGGAAGGATGTGTCTTGATGGCGGAATTGAAGATGGCGCATTTTACACCATGAAGCCAGATGGAATAAGAGACCTTACAATTGAAACAATCAAACAAGGAAAGCCAGGTGGTGGATTTATCCTATGTCCGACATCATCTCCGAATACTGCTGCAGTATTGCCTGATTATGTAATAGAAAACTATAAGATTTTCGTGGAAACAGCAGTCAGCATGAGGGATTATTAATAATAGAGGATGTTCGGATTGTTGATACAATCTATATTTTTCTTTTTTATATTCTAAAAATTCCTTAATTTATCCACAAATCCATTTTTAACATCGTTCAGTAACAATTTAGTTAAGTATTGCAAAATCCAATTTTATTATAGGGTAAGAATCAAGAGTTTGAGAGATTTGAAATGCCGGATATAGGATATTAAATGAGATTTTGAAGGATGTAAGAAAATCTGAATTGCAAAATGCAAAGCAAAAAATGTAAGGGAAGAAGTAGTTAATTTTATTGCTTGTTGATATGGTGCTATAATATTTTAACCAAGGGATACTAACTCAAAAAATGTGATTTGTTTTCATTAGATATCTCTTGCGAGGTTAAAGTAGGAGGTAGATGTGAAAGAGGGTAAAATAAAATTTTCTGATGCTAAAATAGACCATCACAGAAGTTTGATGTTTGATATTGTATTGTTTTTTGAGAAAATCGGGTTTACTATTTTTGTTATGATATTCTTTGTTTCTTTTTCAACCTCCTTTGCAAAGACAAACCATTCCGAGATTCTAAAAAGAGGAATTTTTGCTGATACTCCGCCACCCCCTCAAAGACAGGTAACCTCAATCTTAAAACCAATATCTCTGCCTCCTGTTGACTCTCTTCTTACACTTAAAGGTATAATCTATTCGCCTGATGGTGAATCAAAGGTGATTGTAGAAATAATTTCCAGAAAGTGTGAGGTACTTTGCGAAGAAGGAGATGTTATAGAAAATGCGAAGATACTTAAGATTAATGAATCAGAAGTAGTTTTTCTTTACGATGATAAAGAAGTATCCTTGGCTCTTCAAAAACCACAGACAGGTTCTCCTGCGATTTCAGTCAGAGACACCTCTGTGAAGGTTGTTCCTTCTACATCTGCATTAACCTCGGATTCCTCTGCTATTCCATCGAGGGCTTCAGGTATAGGTGCCAGTGTCCCAGTACCAGAACATCCCCGAGACCTTAAGATTAATGATATTGTTGAAAAGTTTCGTTCAGATCCAAATCTTCTTGCTTCTGTGAGCGTAACTCCTCATATCCAAGATGGAAAGGTTGAGGGTTTTATGATAAATAGAGTTCCTGAAGGTCTTGCTGATTCTGGTATTGGTATTCAGGCAGGTGATGTAATACGAAGGGTAAATGGTGTGCTGATAGATAGTTTAGGAAAGGCGTATGCAGTTTATAACGGTGTCCTGAAAAGCCAGTCAAAACTTGCAACTGTTGAAATTTTAAGAAGTGGTCAGCCGATGATGCTTACATATAGGCTGGAGTGATTAAATGCATCTCGCTTTATTTCAAGAGAAATTATCAGGGAAAAAAGTAAGGTGTCGGCTTTGTAATCATTACTGCATAATTGAAGATGGTGAACGTGGAATATGTAAGGTAAGAATTAACAAAGATGGACAACTCTATTCCCTTGTTTATGAAAATCTAGTTGCAAGAAATATAGATCCTATTGAGAAAAAACCATTCTTTCATTTTCTTCCTGGTAGTACTTCTTTTTCTATTTCAACATCTGGATGTAATTTCAAATGTAAATTTTGTCAGAATTTTGAGATATCCCAGGTTCCCTCTGATTACCAGCCGTATGGTACTGGTATAAGTGCTGCTGAAATAGTGCGGCTTGCAAAGAAGTATAACTGTAAGAGCATTTCATACACATATACAGAACCAACGGTTTTTTTTGAGTATGCCTATGAATGTGCAATACTTGCAAAAAAGGCAGGACTGAGAAATAATTTTGTGACAAATGGATATATGAGCAATGAGGCACTACGAAAAATTGCGCCATACCTTGATGCAGCAAATGTTGACTTAAAGGGAGATGAAAGGTTTTATAATGAACTTTGTGGGGCTCATGTGGCGCCAGTATTAAATAATATCAAAACAATGAAGGAACTTGGTATCTGGGTTGAGATTACAACCCTTATTATTCCAGGGTATAATGATGGTTATGATGTTTTTAACTGGCTTATGGAATCCTTAGGAAAAATTTCGTTTGAGATTCCCTGGCACCTTTCAAGATTTTTCCCGACATATAAAATGTCTGACCATACCCCGACATCTGTTGAGAAAATTCGCGAACTCAGGAGAAAAGCAAGAGAATCGGGTTTTTGTTATGTCTATACGGGAAATATTGTTGGAGATGAGGGAGAAAATACCTTTTGTCCACGATGCGGATATACGTTGATAATAAGGGAAGGTTATATTATAGACGAGAATAATATAGTTAATGGTGCATGTAAAAAATGTGGATTTAAGATTGCGGGTGTTTGGGAATGAATACGGGGTCAACTCTTGACTCTTGACAGATTTACTTGAAGATTCTCCCTGTTTCCTGGTACCAGAAAATAAAATCAAGGTGGGATACAGGTATTTGAATCCTGTTTGCAAATCTCTGCATGTTTTTTTCTATTTCCTGGTATTTTTTAACACTAACCGATGTTGGAATTTCTTGTATAACCTTGATTCTTTGGAGTTTCCTGAGTATATGTCTATCGAGTATTGCAAGATTATCTGATTTACCAATGTTTCTTAAAAAATGAGTTGCCTCCTTCATTCCAAATCCCCTTATGTTCTTTACAAGATATTGTCTTATTTTGAGTGGGTCTTTTTCCTTTTTCAGGATGTTTATAACCTTTTGTAGAGAAGAACGCGCCATGATAATTGATTCTGCCTTTGTTCTATAAAACCTTACACCCTTCAGGTATTTTTGAATCTGTTTTTTTGTCCCACTATAAAGTATTTTTGATTTATTTAATTCTTCGATGCATCTCCAGCATACCTCTGCCCTTGACTGAGGAGTAAGGATACAGAAGCATATTTCATTAAGGATTTTTGTTCTGTTTAATTCTATTCCTGTTTTTGTAAACCACCTGATTTTCTCTTCTATCTCTGGTTTTATTCTATTATAGACATTAAAGATTTCTTGGATTTCGTTTTCTGTCATATTAGAAATTTCTCGGTGTTTGATACATTGCAAGTAGATTTTCAATCGGGATATCTGGTAAGAAGTTCTGTGATGGGCATACAAAAATCCTTGTTCCTTCAAAAAGGCATATAATTTTTCTCACCTGTTTTTTTACTTCATCCGGTGTTCCGTACGGAAGTAGTTTTTGTGTGTCAGTTCCACCGTGAAAACATATTTTATCTTTATATTTCATAGCGAGTGTTTCAATGTCCATACCTTTTGCAGAGACCTGAACAGGGTCAAGAATATCAACACCCATCTCGATGAAATCATCTATAAGTTGAAACACAGCACCACAGGAATGGAATTGCACAAGATAGCCGTATTTTTTTAAGTGTGAGATAACTTTTGAGAAAGCGGGTTTATAAAATTTTAGAAACATTTCATAACTTATATAAAGGGATGTTTGGGTTCCAAAGTCATCTTCGAGCGAAACAATATCAACAGCATCTCCAACGTCTCTGTACAACTTATCAATTACTGCAAATGCATATTCAACACTGCAATTAATCAATTCCATTATTAAATCAGGCCTTGTTGCATGATGCATAAGGGATGTTTCATAGCCAAAAAAACTATTTGCTCCAAGAAATATAGACCCAGGCCCATATGTCATTATTGCATAATCCGGGTGCGCTTTTCTCATTTCAATGATTGGTGTATTATCAATAAGGTCATCAAGTGGGGGTATGTCCTGTGATAATTTTCTGACCTCCTGGATGGTCTGAACATTTTTCATAAAGGAGTTTTCTCGACTGAATTTTACTTTTCCGGGTCCTGCAACTGCCCGTATTACATCTGTATCAAGAAACTGTATAAGTTCAAATTCATTCCTCAGATTTAATTGGTCAATATATTTCTTTGTTGCCTCGGGCGTTCCATAATAATCAGCAGGAACCCTATCTACCTGCTTGCCTTTAACTGTTGAAACAACTCTTTCTCTGTGTGTCATACAATTCCTTCTGCTTCGTTTATTCTCCACCGAAGGACGCCTGTGAATGTAGAGACATCAAGCGCGGGATGGAGGATTTTCTCGTTTTTCTTTACAAAGTCAAAGGCGCGTTCAAATTTTTCTCTGCAATCAGATGATCTACGAAGATAGGCAGAGTATGCTGGAATTAACAAATCAAGAAGTTCCAGATAATAATCAAGATATTTCCATGACCACCCAACTGCATTTTTTTCACACGCTACCTGTTTTTTTACGAGAGGCCTGAATGATTTGCAAATGTCTTGCATTTTTTTAATGTTATCGAGCCCGAGATTTATTCTTTTTTCATCTGTTTTTGGAATAAAAACAGGTTCAAAAAATGGTTTCCATAAATCAGACATTTTTCTTAAAAACTCTGCGACATCACGGCTGTACTTTTTTCCAAACGCATTGTCAAAGGTTTCCTCTACAACTGCATTGAACGATATTTTTCTATTCCAGAGTGTCCTTGAAAGGATATCCATTAATAAGTTTGTTGGGAATGATGCACGCTGAACCTGACATGAGATAAACCCGTGAAGATTCATTTTTTTCAAATATCCGATGTCCTTGTGCAAGACCTTCGCAAGTGTAAAGTGATTTAAATCATAATAGCATGCCCAGATAATATGATAGTCAAAGTCAACTCCATCACCCTTAAAATTCTCCTGCCACCTTTGTAGATAGAGCATATTATCTGCTGCGTTTTTCGGGAACACGAGTTTATTCTTTACATAGGGTTTTATTCCTTCTTCTGGTTTTGTATCAGAAAACGAATGGGAATAACTTCTGGTTATCGGAGCAAACATAATAATAAATCTATCCTGATTTTCTATTTTTTCTCTCTCTGGTGGCCATAATAAATCAACATAAATCAGAAAGATTATTTTTGTTGGAATATTACGAAGGGTCAATTTTTTGTCAAGTTCGTTAAGCATCATAACATAAAAATCAGAGACCCTCGTTTTTATGCAATTTTCACATTCGCAATTATTATTTGAACCATCTGCAAGCCAGAAATGTAATGCATCAACCTCAGGATGTTTTTCAGCATAGTCAACTATTGCATCTGTGATTGCTGATCTTACCTCAGGATTTGAATAACACAGGTTTGTATTTAAGGGGACATTTCTAAAGAACTCCCTTTTCCCATTGAGCATTGCGAGGTATTTTTGTTTCTCCTGACTTATCTTTTTAAGACCCTCATTTTCTGTGTCCCATCCTTCGCCTTCAATACCGAGTGCGCGACATGTCCAGCCATGTCCCATCCTTTCAAATCTTATGCCACGTTTTTCAATCTCTTTTATTATTCTGGCAACTATTTTTTCGACATCTTCCTTTCCAAGTTTTTCTGGCTTCATATATGGATTGTCAGAATGCTGGTACCATCTTTTAAAAAATGATGTACCGAGATGAAATTGAATGAAATATCCATTCATGTAATTTTTTGCTGCCCAATCAATAATGTCTATTACATGCTGACAGGATACCGCACCTTCAATGCACAGTGTTCTGTACTTATACGATGGTATTTCATCAATACTGATATCTTTTTTAATTCTTTTAATGCTCGGGATTATCTCTCCTCGTTTTCCTGGTCTTATCCATCTAAATCCCATCTCATATAAAAATCTGTATGATGCGAAAAGTACGCTTCTTGGATTTGAGCCAGAGATAATATACCCGTTTTTATCAGGTTTTATAAGAATATGATCGGTTTCTGATGGTCTATCAATGCATAAGGAAATCTGATTTTTATTTTTCTGTGCTTTTGATCTTTCTAAAAGTATTTTTGTTTTTATTCCTGCAAGATTAAGATAACGGGATAACTCCTTTGCTGCAAATCTAATTGTAGGGTGGTTTTCTTGTATGTTGATGAAAGTTTCCGCTGTGTCCATTTTCACAATTCCTCCTTTTTAATTTTGTCTACTGCCAGAAGAGATGTTTTTGAGTTCTTATAATTTTATTTTTTGAGCAAAGTATGTCAAATTCAGTTATTACTTTATCTTTTCATATTTTACTATTAATTTCATAGGTTTATCCACCCTGATTTTTATGATTGCATCCCTGCTGTTTATATCCCCGGACCAGCCAATGAATCTATAGCCATCTCCTTCTATGAATTTGCCAGGATTTGATGGATCCATAAGTTTACCAAGACGCGGTGATTCACCGGGCTCAAGCGACATTGTGTTTATCTCAATTTCTTCGTTAAACTTGTATGCTTCCTCATAACTTTTTGCTACGAGCAGGGATTTTTTTTCAAGATCAATGACCTCAATAGTATGGATTCCTGGTTTATCAAAATTTATAAAGCACCTGCCAAAGTTATCGCCCATCTCATATTTTGTTGTCCATCGTCCTGAATATGTCCATAAAGGGATACCGTCTACTTTGAACTGTGTTTTTCCGAGTGGAGGGTCTGTTTCTATGGTAATATCCAGGTTGCCTGTTTCTTTTTCTGTTGTTCCTGGCTGGTTATATGAAGTAGGCATAGGATCAAATAAATATACCCTGCCTGATTGAGGTGGAAGTTTTACTTTGATTTTCCTGGTCCTGTTGTTAAATTCCACCTTGATTTGTTTTTTTTCATAAAGATCTAGAATCTGTGAGGTTGGAAATTTGTAAATAACCTCAAGAACAGCAGGGGAATCTTCAGGATTCACTGCTACTATACCATTTTTATATACTCTGTAGTGAATCCCTGTATTTGTTTCTTTCTCAGGAGTTAATGGTTGACCGATTTCTATCTGGTAAAGAATAGAAATATCTGGTCTATCATAAACTGCAAGGTTTCCTGCCTGCCATATCATATTCATCAACCGGGCGGACGCATAACAAAAATAGCAGTCATCTTTAATATCATTGGTAGTATGTCCAACATAACTGAGGCAGCATACCTGTTTACCTGCCTTTATCCATTTTGAAATCTTTTTATCCATTCCATTCCATTGTTTATGCCAATCTCCCCAACGTTTTGTACTTACCCATGTACAGATATAACTTTCGCTCATTTCACAATCAATCCACTGCCAATATGCGTCAGGCAGAGTAACAGGATCAGCGGAGTTAACAAGGAGCGCACCTTCAGGATCCTTCTTTTTTATCATTTGCCGTGCTTCTTTAAGCAATGAGGCAAACGCAGTTTGCTGGTCAGGGTAAAGATGCTTGTGTTTTCCGTATTCAGGTCCATAACACTTACTCCCAGGATGTAGGTTATCAAGAAAAATTCCTCCTGCGCCCATATCCAGAAGATGCTCTAAATATTTAAGCACGCTGTGCCTATATCCTTTTGTATTAGCGCATGTACAATACATATTTTTAGCATCTTCAGATTCCCAGAATCCGGTTCGTTTCCAGTGACCATGCTCATCAATTTCAATCCAATCAGTATGTTCAGATAATCGTGCTCCCTGAAACTGTTTATTAATCCATGTTTGATAGAACGTCATATAAGGAAAACCCCGAAGGCCATTTGAACGAAGTGCCATAAGATACTCTTTGCTATGTGGAACATGGGTTACGAAACGCCACTTACTTGATTTGATTATATGCCATGGTACTGTGGTAAACCCATATGTTTCAGATGTCGTTAGCCACTCAGGTGTTTTTAACCATTTAGGAATTTTGTGCCTTTGCTTTGATATTTTTTTCTTCATTGTTATCCTCAATGTTATATGGTTATCTTAAATAAGAGTTATAGGGATTGTGAGCCATATTTCAATAAATGTCAAATTTATGTGGTTATTAGATTATTATGTGGAAATGATGACCTATATGGGTTAATATTAATATACTTTTTTATCTGGTCAAAATTACCTTAAAAAAAGGAGAAAATGAAGATTATTGATTTTCATACCCATGCATTTCCCGATAATCTTGCAGGAAAAGCATTAAGGTCAATTGAATCTACTGGTGGGATAAAACCGAAGTTTGATGGAACCCTAAAAGGTTTAATTAATTCTATGGACAACGCAGGAGTTTCTATTAGCGTAGTGCTATCAATTGCAACAAAACCCAAACAATTTAATTCAATATTTAACTGGGCAAGATCTATTTATTCTGAAAGAATTATTCCTTTTCCTTCTGTTCATCCTGATGACGAGGAAGTCCATCAGCATATTCTCCAGATAAAGAGTGAAGGGTTCAAAGGGCTCAAGATGCACCCATATTTTCAGGGATTCTATATTGATGAGGAAAGAATGTTTCCAATTTATGAAACAATTGCAAAAGCCGGCTTGATACTTGTTATACATGCTGGTTATGATTTTGCATATGAAAGAATTGAAAAGGCGGGACCCCGGAGAATTCTGCGAATAATGAAGGAATTTCCAGAACTCCATCTTGTTGCTGCTCATCTTGGAGGATGGCAGCAGTGGGATATTGTTGAAAAACTTCTTATCGGAAAAAATCTGTTCATTGATACATCATTTTCACAGGATTTTCTTGAAGAATCTCAATTTACGAGAATGATTTTGAGGCATCACGGGATGGTTTTATTTGGAACAGACACTCCATGGACAGAACAAAAGGATGCTGTACAAAAACTAAAAAAAATTGCAATTCCAGAAGACATAAAATCCCAGATTTTTTACCAAAATGCAGCAAAACTATTAAATACGGGGTCAACTCTTGACTCTTGACAGATGCCTAATCTAAATGCGTTTATTATACCCAAATAATTGCATTTCTCATTTTCTTTCTCGTTCCTCTTCTTCTGTAAAATAAAATCAGGATGGATTTTATGAAAATATTCATTGTAAAATGCAAACTGCAAATTATAAAAATCAAATTGAGCAATCTTCGAGTCATTAATCTTTTATTCTTTAATCTGGATTTTTCGGTTTCAGAGGATTTTTAAAATTCTCACATCTCAAAAGGATGCTGATATATTAGAGGAAAGATAGTATTCAAATCCCCGTTAGTTTTTCTGAAGAGTGCCGAAGCGGGGATTTGAACCCCGATGGCGTTGCCACCACTAGGTCCTGAACCTAGCGCGTCTGCCAATTCCGCCACTTCGGCGATATTAACTCGAGAATTATTCTCTCGAGAATAATTCTTGAGTTCACGTTAAATCTCAGGTATGTTCTTTTATCGAGTAGTTCTTCTATCTGGCTGTGAGATACAGTATTTATTATACTTTCTTGGTTTGTACCTTTCAAGTTTTTATCAGTAATTTCAGTGTCTTTTAAAAGATTGTATCTTGCGGTCATAACTATTATTTCAAATATATTTTCGAATTCTTCTCTCGAAACATTTTTTGCAATTTCAGCGCACATGCTAAAAAAATTCCTCCAGTTTTTTCTTTCTGCGGATTGAATAATTTTTTCAAGATATTCACTATTTTTTTTATCCACATCAGGGGCTTCTATTTCAGGGTTGATTCTGATGTTTATTGTTCTTGAAACAATTGTTGGCAAGAAATTCTTATTGTTTCTGGCAAGGATTATCATTATTCCGTACTCTGGTGGTTCTTCGAGTATTTTTAATAGACTATTTGCCGCAGGAGCCTGCATCCAGTCGGTTTCAATGATAAAGATTTTGTATCTACCGGAATAAGGCTTCATGTACATATCTTGCTTAATTGTTCTTACTTCGTCAATGGAAAGGTTTCTTTTTTCTGGCTTAACTCTTGAAATGTCAGGGTGATTGTTTGAAGAGATTGCCCTGCAATGGTAACAGGTTTCACATACATTCGGGGATTTTTCACACTCGAGAATTTTAACTGCCTTTAATGATACATCATATCTTTGTTCGAATGTTCCACCATGAACTATAAAAGCATGAGGAATTCGACCCTTCTCAATGCACCTCACAAAAAAATCAGATGCCTGTGTTGCATTCATTCAAAAAATTCCTGCCATAGTTTCTGAATACTCTGAAATGTTTCATTAATACTGCCACGTTTTATGATTTTTACTCTTTTTGGTTCATTTTCTGCTATCTTTAGATAACCCCTTCTGACCATTTCTTGAAATTTTATTGATTTCTCTAATCTATCTGCATCCTTTCCAATAACTTTTCTTAACTCTGATGCTGGCGCGTCAATAACAAACGTAATGTCGGGTATTATTCCATTAAGTATAACACTGTGCATGTTCTCTATAAGATTAAGGGAAATTCCTCTTCCATAACCCTGATATGCAATTGTTGAATCAATAAAGCGGTCAAAAACAAGGATAACTTTCTTATTTAAACAGGGCTTTATTTTTTTTGTAACAAGTTCATTTCTCGCGGCAAGGTATAGAAATAATTCACTTAGTGGCAGAATATCTTGTTTTTTGGCAAGGAGGATTTTCCTTAATTTTTTTCCAAGAGCAGTGGTGCCTGGTTCCTTAAAAAACAATGTTTTAAAACCCTTTGATTTCAGATATCTAACAAACTGCTTTGCTTGCGTAGATTTTCCACAGCCATCTATTCCTTCAAAACTCACAATCGTTGCCTTTTTCTTCATTCGAAGTCCTGTCTTTTCTCAAAAGAGAGAATATTTAAGTTTATTTTTATTTAACAAATCTTAGATATATTTCTCCAAGTTTTTCATCACTCCGTTTTATCTCAACGCGATATACGATTTTTTCCTCGTCTATTGCGAATTTTTTTAACATATCTTTGTAAGAGAATCTATATCCAATATCATTGTTTTGTGAAGGATTGTCCTTTGGAGTAAATCCTATAACATTTACTCTTATGTCGTTAAGCGGCTTTCCATTTTGGCTGGCGCCAGTAATTTTAATTGATACATCGCTTGTTATGTCAAGCGCATCTCCATTCTCCACAATTATCTGGTTTCCATCATCTGTTTCCACTGTAAGAGTTATTTGATTTGAAGGTTGTTCCTGCGTCGGGGATGCGGGTGGTCGAGAAAGGCAACGCATTGTATCTGAAATAGTGTTGGAAGTAAAAAGTGTTGTGTAGCAATAGTATCCGGTTATTGCTATAAAGATAACAGCCAGTATCAGTGATATAAGGCCCTTTTTTCTGTTTATCTGGTAGATAATAAAGCAAAACATAAGCAATAAAAAGGAAATTCCAGCGCATACCAGCACAAGAGCCCTTGCAAAAATTTCATTCATCTTTTCTCCTTGTTAATATACTGTCTGTTTTTCCGTTGTTTTTACAATCTTCTTATTTTTAGTGAATCCCTGTGCTTAAAGAGATTTTCAATCTCTGCAAGACGTTCAGAAATAATACCATTTTTTTTGAAAAATGTGCTGTTTGCTTCCATAATAGCGTATGTTCGGATAAAGTCAAACACACTTAATCCCGAGTCAAACGCTGCTGTTGACCCTGTTGGGAGGGTATGACTTGGTCCTGCAATATAATCACCGATAGCGCAAGGTGTGTAGTTTCCAATAAAGATTGCTCCTGCCACACATTTTTCAGCGATACTCCTTGCGTTTTTGCAGATAATCTGAAGATGCTCAGGCGCAATATCGTTTATGATTTTAATCCCATCTTCTAAATTTGATATCTTCATCCAGTATCCATTCTTGACTTTTTTTGAAACCTTATTCCCTATGTTATTATCTGTGCAAAGAAAAAAAACAACACTGTATTTGTGTTCTGCCTGGGCATTAAGATCCGCAGAAACAAAATCTATATTTACAGAGTTATCTGCCATAACCACAAGTTCGCTTGGTCCAGCAAGGATATCAATTCCTACTATTCCTGACACAAGTTTTTTTGCTGCATTGACATAAATATTTCCAGGACCAGCAATAACATTAACCTTTGGCACGCTTTCTGTTCCAAATGCCATTGCTGCAATTGCCTGGCTGCCCCCAATTTTGAAAATCTTTTTTATCCCGAGCATTGAAAGGCATCCTATGATGTATGGGTGGATACTTCCTTTATGTGTTGGAGGGCTGCAGGCAATAATTTCGCCTACATTTGCCACTTTTGCTGGTATTGAGGTCATAAGTGTTGTTGATATTAGAGGCGCGCTTCCTGCAGGAATATAGAGCCCAGCCCTATCCACTGGTTTTGTTCTGAATTTAATACTCAGACCATCTTCCTGCATTGTGAAAGATGAGATATGCTGTTTTTTATGATATTTTGTGATTCTTTTTATGGCTTTATTGATAACAGTTTTATCCTGTGGCAGGATTTTTTTTAAGGACAAAAGAATTTCATCATCAGAAACCTGAATTTTGTTTACACTAATCTTATCGAGTTTATGTGTCCAGCGTTTGACAGCATTATCGCCATTTCTTTCAACATCGGATATAATCTTTGAAACTGTTTTTTCAACAGAAGAGAAAGTTTTGTTTCTTTTCCTCAAAATTTGTTGAATCTGTTCTTTTTTTATCAGCAACATTTTAGTTTTTTTATAACCTGTTTATAGTTTTTATTTCCAAAGATAAATGAACCAGCAACAATTATATCCGCGCCTGCCTGTTTAACGAGGGATGCAGTTTCATAGTTAATTCCGCCGTCAACCTCAATAAGGAAATTATAATTATGTTTTTTTCTTTCTTTATCGAGCCATTCAATCTTTTTTATATTTGATGTGATAAATTTTTGACCACCAAATCCCGGGTTAACAGTCATAACCAGGACAACATCAACCTTTGACAAGAGTTTTTCAGTTGTAATTATCTTTGTTGGTGGATTTACAACGATACAAACTTTTTTCCCTTCCTTATGTATATCGTGAATGAGGCGATTATGATTCACCCTTGATTCAATGTGAAATCCAATGATGTCCGCGCCAGCATCAGAAAATCTTTTCCAGTATCTGTCAGGTTGTTCAATCATAAGGTGCGCTTCAAAAGAAAGATTTGAGTATTTTCTTATGGCCGAGAGAATCATTGGTCCAAATGTAATGTTAGGAACAAAATGCCCATCCATAACATCAAAGTGTATTAAATCCGCGCCTGCCTTGGTGATTTTGCGAACCTCTTTTCCAAGTACTGCAAAATCCGCTGAAAGAAGCGAAGGAGATATTAAAATCATTATTTAATTATAAAAAGATAAACCTGAATCGTCAAATAATTAGAAGCGAAATTGACGGAACCGTGCCTCTGTGTTTAATTATCTATATGGGACATGGTGTCAAAATTGAAAATAAAAAGGCGTTTCACGACTATACTATCCTCGAGACCATTGAGGCAGGAATTGAGTTAAAGGGACCCGAGGTAAAGTCGATAAGACAGGGTAGTGTAAGTATGAGGGATTCATACGCGGCATTTGAAAATAAATCTCAATTATTTCTGCATAATATGCATATTTCTCAGTATCCCGGAGCACTTGAAAAACTCGATCCGATGAGAAAGAGAAGGCTTCTTCTTCATCGTAATGAACTCCTGAGGTGGCAGAAAAAAGTTGAAGAAAAAGGATTGACAATAGTTCCTCTTTCGTTGTATACTAACAAAAAAGGAAAGATAAAGGTTAATCTTGCTCTTGTCCGCGGGAAAAAACTCTTTGACAAACGTCGAGATATTAAAGAAAGAGAAATAAAAAAACAGATTGAACGACATAAGAGATTAAGGGGGGCGAAATAGGTTTCGACAGGGGCTGGAAGTTAGAAAAGCTGCCGACCGAGTTGCCGGAGGCTCGTAAAAGCCGGCAAACAAAATAGCTGCCAACACAGCGAATTGTCTGGCTGCATAACATTTGCAGCCACCTGACAGGATTCTTGCTCTCGGAATCCTGAACCAGGTCATATGAGGGCTCGCTTCACTTTCCTTTGACCCTGGAGAGTGGAGTAAGAAAAAACGGGTCAGGTACCCTAAAATCCTGTTTCAGGGAGTTTAGGGATACCAACAAAAACTGGAACTACGTCGGTAGATGCTTTTCTGCTTCACCTCTGGACGCGGGGGCA
>Ga0255347_1001059_pt1 | contig 46992 bp, 48 predicted proteins | sample wastewater_treat_2_FD_192479 | JGI IMG/M metagenome (GOLD analysis project Ga0255347, IMG submission 192479) | Wastewater microbial communities from Lulu Island WWTP, Vancouver, Canada - plant24 | ecosystem: Engineered > WWTP > Wastewater > Unclassified | place: Canada: Vancouver, British...
TGTTACCTATGGAGCTCTGATAGTAGGTTTTGCACGAGCAATAGTAATTATTCTTGAAGAAGGAATGATACTTGATACCATAGTTTACAGCTTCTCACAACCTTTGCTGGGATTGGGTTCTTCTATAGCAGCCATAGGAATGTTTATAGTACAATCATTCTTGAACTTCTTTATTGGGTCAAGCAGCGGTCTGGCAGCGGCAACTATGCCTATCATGATTCCTTTAGCAGATGTTTTGAACATTACAAGGCAGACAGCCGTTCTGGCTTTCCAGTTTGGCGATGGTATCACCAACATGTTGTGGCCGGCAATGATTTATTATTTAGTATTTGCAGATATCCCATATAACATTTGGTTCAAGCATGTTTTGAAGTTAAATATTATACTGAGCGTGGCAGGAGCTGTATTAGTTGCAATAGCCCAAATGATTAATTACGGCCCGTTTTAAACTTAATATGAAACCCTATCACAAAAGTATAATGTGATAGGGTTTATTTTATTTGAGAAAAATTGATCAATATGTTACTATATATTAAAAGGGGGTGACTCAATGAAAAAAAATAACAGAAGTATGCATTTGAACCTTTTGTCCGATACAATTAATAAGATAAGCAAGTCAACTAATTTTCAAACTACGGCAGAAATAATATTTGGATTTATAAAAAGTTTCATTAACTTTAACATGGCAGTTATTTATAAAATAAATGAAAAGGACAATATCTTGGAAATTGTTTCCTGTCTTGGCTCTGATACTGAAAAACTAAAAAAAAGAATGCCTTTTAAGGTAGGCGAGGGGGCAGTCGGCTTGGTTGCCAAGAATAAGACCCCGATTCTTATTAATGATGTATTGGTAAATAAAGAAATCCAGGTAAGGCAATATTGTGACGAAGACCCTCTTATTCGTTCCTTTTTGGCGGTACCCTTGGTTGTCGGTGACAAAGCAATAGGTATTTTAAGTATTTCAAATTCACAACCGGAACAATATGATGATTATGATGTACAAATGATTAATATTATTGCATCACAGGCAGCAGTCTTACTGGAATTAAATAATAATATTACCGAAACCCAAAGATTTTCAAATAAGATACTTGATAATGTAAACAGCGGTATTATAGTTGTTGATAAAAACTGCAATATTATCAAGTTGAATAAATCCGCAGAAAGCATTACCGGCTTTAAATTTGAAGAAATAGTCGGCAGTAACCTTCTAGAAGAACATTTGATTTTGGATAATGAGGAAAAATTTTTATATAAGAGTTTTAATGAAGGAAAAATTTATTTTGAAGAGCCGGGAATCATGATCAGGAAAGATGAAAAAGTAATCAGGGTACGGCTCAGTACTTCCCTGATGAATGATGAAGAAGGAAATATAAAAAGCTGCATATGTATTTTTAGAGACAATACTGAAATTGAAAACCTTCAAAGCCGTATAGCAATGTCGGACAAGCTCGAAGCATTAGGCAGGCTTACAGCTGGTTTAGTCCATGAAATCAGGAACCCTCTTCTTCCGATAAGGAATGCAAGCGAATACCTGCTCAGTAAATATGCCGACAGGGATGAAAATGATGAAATGAAAAGTTTATTAAAAATAATAAATGAAGAGAGCGAGAGACTGAACAGGGTGTTGGAAGGCTTTGTTAATATGGGGAAAAACAGCTTTTCATCAATAGGCTATTGCAATTTAAAGGAAGTTGTAGATGAAGTTTTAATATTGCTGAATTACACCCTAAGGAAAAGTGATATTAAAACAAGGGTTAGCTTAACTCATGACGATATTATTCTGCCCTTTTATAAGGATAATTTAAAACAAGTTCTTATAAATTTTATATTAAATTCAATTGATGCAATAAATTTGAATGAAAAATCCAACCAAAGACTTATTGCCATTAGCGGTACCCAAAATACTGAAAATGCAATAATTACTATTGAAGATACTGGTAAAGGGATTCCCAAAAAAGATCTTCATCAAATATTTGATCCGTTTTATTCTACAAAAGAACAGGGTACCGGTATGGGTTTATATGTGGCATTTAATATTGTTAAGAGTTCAGGAGGCCATATTGACGTTGAAAGCAGTGTTGAAAAAGGGACAAAGATTACTTTAACCATTCCACTGGAGGGGGAACGCAGGTATGAATATTAATATTTTAATTGTTGATGATGAAAAATCCATAAGAGAAACTTTAAAAATTATTTTAAATAATTTAAACTACAATGTTTTTACCGCTAAGGACGGGTTTGAAGCAATTCATATTATAAAAAACAATATTATTGATATTATGGTTACCGATCTTCGCATGCCCGGTATGGATGGAATAGAGTTAATGCAAAAGGCATTGGAAATTGACCCTTCAATTGAAACAATTTTTATATCTGCATATGCGGATATAAAAGCAGCCGTTAAGGTAGTGAAAATGGGGGCATTTGATTATGTGGAAAAGTCCTTTTCAACAGATGAACTAATATTTACAATAGAAAAGGCAGTAAAATTAAGAAAACTAAAAGAAGAAAACCGAAGCCTGAGAAGAAGGGTTGAAGGGAAGTACAATTATGACGGAGTAATTGCCAAAAGCGAGGCCATGCAAAAAATTATTGATATGGTTAACAGGGTGGCAAACAGCAAAGCTAATATATTGTTAACCGGGGAAAGCGGTGTCGGGAAAGACGTTATAGCTAATTACATTCACAAGAAAAGCAACAGGGCCAACAACAGCTTCATTGAAATTAACTGTGGGGCAATACCGGAAAATTTGATCGAGTCGGAACTGTTTGGACATGAAAAAGGTTCTTTTACCGGGGCCGATCATACAAATAAGGGCAAGTTTGAACTGGCTGATAAAGGTACCATATTTCTGGATGAAATCGGAGAACTTCCCTTACATGCCCAGGTTAAATTTTTAAGAGTATTGCAAGAAAAGCAAATATACAGAATAGGTTCGGAAAGAAAAATAAATGTGGATGTCAGAATAATAGCCGCAACCAATAAAAATCTGAGCGAAGAAGTTGAAAAAGGAAATTTCAGAGAGGATTTATATTATAGATTAAATGTCGTTAACTTATACATTCCTCCTTTGAGAGACAGAAGAGATGACATTCCTGTTTTGGCTGAAACTTTTTTAAATGAATTTTCAAAGGAATATAACAAAAATATTAAATATTTTGATGTTGAAGCAATGAATTATTTAATGGACTATGAATGGAAGGGAAATGTGCGGGAATTAAGGAACGTAATAGAACGTGCGGTTTTAGTAGCTAATGATGATGAAATATTGCATAAAGACTATCTTCCCAAGGAGCTAACAGGATTAGAACAAGCAGACGAGAATAATGTAAAGAGAGAAAAGACCTTGGCTGAATATGAAAAAATGATTATAGAAAACACTTTGAAAAGATACGACGGCAATAAAACCAAGACCGCAGATGTATTGGGTATAAAGCGCCAGACCCTGTACAATAAGTTAAAAGACTATAATCTGGACAGTTAAAGAATATTACAATTAAAACTTGCGATTAAATTATAACTGTCAAAAATATTTACACTATTTACAAGCATAGACTGAAAACTGCACATTATAGGCAATGTTATTCTTTGGCACGTTTATTGCTAAATATATTGTAGAATTAATATTACAATATTGGAGGCATTAAATGAATAAAAAAGAGCTTAGGATACTTTGTCCTAATGGGCACTTAGGTTTTTCCCCAACAAAAGAAGAAAGTTTTTGGATAGGTGCAAAAACAAAGCCGGATTACTATTGCAGTGATTCCGGTAGTGATGATATAGGACCGGGACCTCTTGGAGAAGACAAAAGCGTAAGTTTATATGTTTGGCAAAAACATGACCTGGAACTAATGCTGTTAGCATCAAGAGAACAAAATGTTCCTATGATTATAGGGTCGGCAGGAGATACCGGGACTAACAGCAGAGTTGACATGTATGTTCAGATTATAAAAGATTTAGCAAAAGAACATAATTTACCAAAATTTAAATTGGCTTATTTCTATTCGGAAGTTGATAAAGAATATCTTAGAAAAAAGATGGAAAGCGGCAGTATAATTGAAGGCTTAGATTCAAGAACGAATCTGACTCTTGAGGAATTAGATAGCACTCAACGAATAGTGGCTGTTGCCGGGGTACACCCTTACATTAAGGCATTGGAAATGGGTGCTGACGTAATAATAGGCGGGAGGTCTTCGGACATTGCGATTTTTGCCGCACCTGCCATATATGAAGGATTCCCGGAAAATGTTTCATATTACGCAGGAAAAGTATTGGAATGTGCTTCATTTTGCGCAGAACCCTATGGGGCGAAAGAAAGCATTATAGGTACGATAACAAAAGATGATGTAAAAGTTACAGCAATGGCTCCGTGGCAAAGATGCACTGTAGCTTCCGTCGCCGGCCATGCCATGTATGAAAGATCAAATCCATATTATGAATATTTTGCCGGTGGTATGCTGGATATGTCAGAATGCGTATATGAGCAGTTTGATGAAAAAACCACAAGAATCACTAATCCAAAATATATTCCTATTGAAGGCAAAATCAAGGTTAAATTAGAAGGATCAACAAAAATAGGAGAAATGTACATAGGAATAGCCGGCATCAGGGACCCGTATACAATCAAAAATATCGATAAGGTTATAGAATTGGCCAGGGACCAGGTAAAAGAGAAGTTTGGTGATAAAGGCTATGAACTGCATTACAGGATATATGGCAAAAATGGTGTAATGGGTGATCTGGAGCCTGTTAAAGAGATTAAATCTCACGAGCTTTGTATTGTAGTTCAAGGAATTGCACCGGAAAAGGAAGTTGCAGAAGAAGTAACCATGACAGGTTTAAGGCAATTATTCTATGCAAGGTTACCTGAAGTAAAAGGTACAGCCGGTACAGCTGCCTTCATAGTCGATGAAGTTTTACGGGCTACACCTGCATACAGGTGGTCACTAAATCACACGGTTGAAGTGGATGATCCTTTAGAATTATTTGATGTTAAGCTTATAGAAATAGGGGAGTAGGTGGCGCAATGAAGACGATAAAATTGGTAGATTTAGCAAAAACAATAAGAAGCAAAAATGCTGGAACCGATAGGATAACATTTGATATAATTTTCAGAGACAAAGAAAACTATGAATTAGTAAAAAACAGCAAGATACTTAACAAAAAGTTTATAGCTGAGCTTTATAATATTGATATTGACAGGATTACAGACTTTGTAGAATTTGATCCCGGATTTGCAATAAAATTTACTATAAAAAGACTTCAGCCAAGCGGAAGCCCGGGAGAAGGAGATGTATTTGGCTGCCAGCAATATCCCCCGCTTCTTGACATAGAAATTCCCGTATAGTATAATATGCCGCAATTAAAGTTGCGGCATAATTCACTCTTGTGTCATCCTGAGGGCTTTAGCCCGAAGGATCCCATGGGGTCATTGGTTTATGCTCAGGATTACATAAGAGATTTGTCATTAACCTGAATAAAAACTATATTGGAGCTAATAAATGGGACAGGTTTCATCATTTCATATTATAGGTAGTATTATAACCCTATCATTAATTATATTTACTGGAATTTATACGGGCAGGAAGGTAAAGGATGCGAAGGATTTTTCCACCGGGGGCTATAATGCAGGTGCTGCATTGGTTTCAGGTACAATAATAGGCACCTTGGTTGGAGGCTCCTCTACCATAGGAACTGCCCAGCTTGCTTTTACCAACGGCTTGTCTGCATGGTGGTTTACCCTTGGAGCAGGTGTGGGGTGCCTGGTTTTAGGTATAATATTTACAAAACCTTTAAGAAAAAACAAATGCAACACGATTCAACAGATAATAAGCGAAGAATATGGCCAAAAATCAGGTATAATTACATCGGTACTGGCGTCCTTGGGAATTATGCTTAATATTGTTGCACAAATTTTGGCAGCTAATGCACTCTTGTCATCCATGTTTGGTTTAGGACCTGAAGCCAGTGCAATCATCAGCGTCATTTTAATGGCCTCATATGTAATATTCGGCGGAGTAATAAGTACCGGAGTCTTGGGAGTTATAAAACTTATACTAATATATATTTCGGTTATATCAGGGGCTGTATTAGCATTAAAACTATCGGGCGGGATTTCTGATATATATAATACACTCCCTCATAATCAGTATTTCAATTTGTTTTCAAGAGGAATAGGAATAGACGGGGGAGCATTTTTATCTGTCGTTTTTGGGGTTTTATCTACTCAAACCTATGTCCAGGCTGTATTATCGGGTAAAAGCGACAGCGTATCCATAAAGGGCGCCCTCATAAGCTCAGCCCTGATACCTCCTATTGGCATAGGCGGTATTTTGATAGGATATTATATGAAGATGAATTATCCGATGATTGATTCGGGACAGGCCTTTCCTCTTTTTATCATCAATAATATGCCGCCCCTAATCGGGGGAGGTATTTTAGCAACCTTATTTATAGCCTTGGTAGGCACCGGTGCCGGCATGGCTTTAGGTTTTGGAACAATTATTACAAAGGATATATATAAAAAGTATATAAATAAAAATGCAGACAGTAAAAAAGAGCTCTTGGTTACAAGAATTGTAATACTTATCTCCTTAATTGTATCTGCCTTATTTACCCTTGGGAATTTAAAGTCGGCAGTTTTAAAATGGGGCTTCATGTCAATGGGCTTAAGGGCAGCGGTGCTCCTGGTTCCCATGGTTTACGCCTTGTTTTTTAAGGGGAAAATGGACAGTAAGTATGCTATCTTGTCAAGTGTAACAGGGTTTGGAGCCTTTTTAATCAGTGAGAATTTTTTAAATATAAGAATTGATTCCCTGATAATAGGTGTAACCGTAAGTACCATAACGGCAATTATAGGAAGTTATAATAAGAAAGGAAAACTTAACGGCAGGTAAGTAAAAAAATAATAGATATAGCCGAGCAAGGTGCCTGGCACAAGATAGTGTCAGGATCTTTTAAATGAAATGTCTTTTTTTGTCGATTATTAGGGAAAAGTATTCAATACTATATAAGATTAATTTATATATAATGTTAATAGGCAATGTTGTCCTAAACTATGAAATAAGGCGAAATATAATGCAAGGGCAAACGATTGCGCTGTTTCATGTAGCCGGTTATGACACTTAGACAATAAATATTTATTATTTTAAAAAGGATGGTGGAGGAATGAAAGTACATTTCAAAAGGTTAATTTCATCTTTATTAGTATTCATTATGGTACTTGGATTGCTGGCATGTTCTCCAAAAGAAGAACCTGCAACAGTACAAGAAGAACCAGCAACAAAACAAGAAACTACTTATACTGCCACACATAAGGGTTAGCAGTTGAAGACACACTGATACAGGCTGGGGTTTTAAGTGATATTCCAAGTGTTGTAATGAAACCAGGAACATATACAGGGGAAGGTTGGGGATTTGATTGGATTGAACCAATTCGTGTTAATGTTACTGTTAGCGATAAAGAATTACTAAAAATCGAAGTAATTGATAAGGATATTAATAGAGAGGAACCGTTAATTTTGAAGGCGGCAGAGGATAAATTGATTCCTCGTATCATTGAACATCAATCGATAAGCGTTGATGGTATTACCGGTGCTACAGGTTCAAGCAATGGTATAAAAGCAGCAACAGAAGATGCACTGAAAAAAGCTCTGTTAGCAGCTGGAACAGATGAATCGGCAATTAAGAACTTCTATAAAACTACTGCTAAGAAAACTGATACTACAGAAACCATAAATGTTGATGTTTTAGTTGTTGGTATGGGTGGAGCCGGATGTGCGGCTGCAACAAGCGCAGCAGAAGCTCAAAAGGCTGCGGGTGTCCCTGTTAGTGTGCTTGCAATAGATAAAGCCGGTAAATATGGAGGGACTGCAGCAAATTGCGGAGAGCCATTTGGTATAAATGCACCCAGATATAAAGAAGCATTTAACAATGGAGAGGACTATACAGAAGTAGAAAGCCTTTATGATGATTGGATAAATAACTTTGCTAAAGGTGACGCTAAAGAAGATTTGGTTAGACTATTTTTGGAAGAATCCGGAAAAACTATTGATTGGCTTTATTTTGACCATGGATTCCTGCTAAATAACCCGCTGCCCGGATTTGGTGAAAATACATGGAGGGTAAAATATCAATATGTTTATCATTCAAATAGAGAGGAAGGCAGGGACTATGGAAAGGAAGATATTCCTTTCAGATCTGAAGCTGTAGGCAGCTACTTTGACAATATTGTTAAGGATTTTACTGAAATGGGCGGCAAATATATGCTTGAAACTAACGCATATGAATTGATTTATGATGACACGGCAGATAAGGTCGTTGGAGTAAAGGCATCCGGATATGATGGGACAGAGTATATTATTTATGCTAAAGCCGTAATATTAGCAACTGGTGGCTTTGCAGGAAATCCCGAAATGGAGGAAAAATATTTAAGCAACGAGCATTACCCGTTAAAAGCACCATGGAAGATATGGGGTATGTCACAAAATACAGGTGACATGATACAATCTGCAATTGATAATGGTGCAGGAACTTATAATATAGATATGGTTCCAATAATTCACTTTAAAACTACAACACAATTTTTGAGAGAATATCCTGTTCATTATAGAGATGGTGTCGATGAACGTACAGGAAAGCAAAATACATGGTCTTTAAACGATGTACCTATGATTTTGGGATTAAACAGTTCCGCTATGCAAGTAGGACGTGAGGGAAAAAGATGTTACAATGAAGCAGGAATCTTTGAATTTTGGAAAAGCGGTCCTGATTGGTTTACAATATATGGGGAGGATAATATTGCAGATTTAGCTAAAAACGGATTTGCCGGAGAAAAAGGTACATACATGAGTTCTACTCGAGTATATGGCCAAGGGGGTTATCCTAAAGGGATACCTATTCCTGAAATATATGAGGTTTTAGATAAAGCTATAGAAAAAGGTTATGTTTATAAAGCTGATACACTGGAAGAATTAGCAGAAAAAATTGGTGTGCCTGCTCAAAATTTGGTTTCAGAAGTTGAAAAATACAATAGATTTTGCGAGACCGGTGTTGATGAAGATTTTGGGAAACCTGCTAAAAATCTTATATCCTTAGGGGAAAAGGGACCATATTATGCAATTAATGCATGTTCTGTAGCCTATGCTACATGTGGTGGATTAGATGTAGATACGAATTTGAATGTTCTTAAAGAAGATGGTATAAGCGTGATGAACGGTGTATATGCAGCTGGTAATGATAGTTCAGGTGTTTTATACTCCAATAGAGATGCTTATGCTCAATACGGGGGAGTTGCATTAGGCTGGGCATTTACATCCGGAAGATTAGCAGGTCAAAATGCAGTTAAGTATATTTTAGAAAATAACTAATATGCATTGTAACGAGTCTATAAAAATATGTGATCAATATCCATAAAACTAAATTGTAATGAACAATATCAAGTTCATCATATTTATAAGCCAGAGTTCAATATGCTCTGGCTTTTTTATGATTAAAATATATTACTCAACGACTACTGCTGTTCCTGAAGCTGTTACCATGAGCATATTGTTTGCTGAACCTAATACTTCATAGTCAATGTCAACACCTACAACCGCATTTGCTCCCATGTTTTTTGCTCTCATTTCCATTTCACGGAGTGCATTTTGCCTTGCCTCAATTAGCTCACCTTCATAAGAGCCTGATCTGCCACCAAAGAAATTTGTTAAACCTGCTGCGAAATCCTTTATAAAGTCAACACCGGAAATAACTTCTCCAAAAACAACTCCCTTATAGTCCACAATTTTTTTACCTTCGATTGAAGGTGTAGTAGTAATTATCATCATAACCTCCAAGTAATTATAATTATAAATATTATTAGATGTCTTGTTTATTATATCACATTATATTAACTGTGAACTATTTTTTATCAATCTATTTCACATATATGACAGTCAAAAGGTTTGAATTAAAGCAATTCGGCGCTATTAGTTGATTTTTTGGGCAATTGCCTTTTTTACCCTGATGTGCTAATATAAATTAAAGCCTTTGTCTAAAGAGGATGTAATATGAATCCTCATAGAAAATTCCTATGGAAGAAGATATAACTACATAAAAGAAATATTGATAAATTACTTTACGAATAATTAATTTTACAAGGCGGTGTCACGAACCAACGAAAGGAAGAGTTTATATATGTCTAAAAAAATTACTTTAATAAAATCAGAAGAACTAGCAAAAGTAGATTATTCGTATGCAAGCAAGGTGCCTGAGGGATGGGATATATTGTTTTTGGCAGGTGCTTGCCCGATTAATAAAGACGGAGAAGTAGATTTGATAAATGATTATACGGGTCAAACAAAATTATGCCTTGAAAACTTAAAAAAAGTATTGAAGGAATGCGGTGCTTCACTGGAAGATGTTGCATACACAAGGATTTTAGTAGCATCTCAAAATAGAGAAGATTTAGTGGATGTGTGGAGTGTTATAAGCGGTGAGTTCGGTGAACATAATGTACCTAGTACATTAATGGGTGTTACTGTTCTGGGTTATGAAAACCAATTGGTTGAAATTGAAGCAGTTGTTGCAGTAGAAAGAAAATAGAAAAATGATACATGGAAGGAGAATACTGTCATAAATTGTCCATATGAAACTGTCCCATGTGGACAATGTTCAAAATTTCAATTAATGTGTGTTTTACATATATAAATATTTCAGTTTTTCACAAAAAACTTGAAATTTTGAGCAAAATCGCTCAAAAAATATGCTTTTTTCATAAAATATTCACACATTACTTGAAATTTTGAGCAATACAATTTGTAGCGCTGGAACAGTCATTTTTGTCCCAATGTGGAGGGGGGTTCAATATGAATTATATTTGTTCTAAATGCAATACAAAAATAGATGTTTCAACAAGGAAGGCAAAATGTGACTGCGGAGGCCTTTGGAAACTGGATTTCAAAGCTCCAAAGTTTGATTTGTCCTTAGTGGATAAGAGTACCTGGAATATATTCAGGTATCGCGCCTTCATGCCCCTTGAGGGGGAGTTTTGGCGAGATATAAGCTTAGGTGAAGGACTGACACCTGTAATTCAGTTCGATGAAGATGTGCTTTTGAAAATGGATTACTTCATGCCTACCCTGTCTTTTAAGGACAGGGGGGCAGCGGTATTGATTGCTCATTGCAAGGCCATCGGGGTGGATTCGGTCGTACAGGACAGCAGCGGTAATGCCGGAAATAGCGTGGCTGCCTACTGCGGCAAGGCCGGCATTGAATGCGAAATATTTATTCCTGAAGGAACAACCCCCAAGAAAATAGACATGATTAAATCACATGGTGCGAAGGTAAATGTTGTACCCGGAGGCAGGGACCATTGTGCCGATGTATGCAGGAAAAAAGTTGATGATGAAGGGAAGTATTATGCAAACCATGTTTATAATCCCTTTTTCTATGAAGGGACCAAGACATATATCTATGAAGTATATGAGCAGCATGGAAGGATTCCGGAAAATATTTTTGTTCCATTGGGAAACGGGACTCTCTTTATCGGTGTTATAAAGGCTTTGGAGGAATTCCTTGACAGCGGCATAATCAATAGAATGCCCAATGTCATAGCTGTTCAAAGCGAATACTGCGACCCCTTTGCACAGGCGGTTGAAAATAAGAGCAGGTATCCGGCCAAGGTGACTCCAAAACTTACAATGGCAGAAGGAATTGCCATTGGAGTGCCCATGAGGGGAGAAGAAATCTTAGAATACATTTATAAATACAATATTAAAGTTATCACGGCTCCCGAAAACAGGATACTGGAAACAAGGCAAGCCCTTGCTGCAAAAGGCATCTACTGTGAGCACACAACAGCAGCCACATATGCAGCATATCTGAAATATTGTGAAATGTACGGGAAAACATCCGACAGCTTAATCCCCATGTGCGGAGCAGGGCTAAAATCAGACCACTGATAAGGCAATGAATAAAGCAAGGCGATATATTTAGGATTTCAACAGTTTAATAAGAAAATGGTGCATTATGAAATAAAGAGAAGAATGGGGTGGAGTGGTGAAATTATTAATTCATGATTTATGCGAGGAAGATTCAAGAGAACTGGTAGGCAATGTAGTAAATGTAAAGGTCATTTGTGATAAGGGTACAATTCATACTTGTATAGGGTGCTTCGGTTGTTGGATAAAGACACCAGGCCGATGTGTTATTGATGATGAGTTCAGTAATATGGGCGAATATATTTCAAAATGCGATGAAGTTATTATTATCAGCAAGTGTTTTTATGGCGGATATAGTCCTTTTATTAAAAATGTAATGGACAGGAGTATTTCTTATGTACATCCCTATTTTGAAATAAGGAATAACGAATTGCACCATAGAAAAAGATACGATAATCATTTCGAATTGAGTGTATATTTTTATGGTGAGGATATTACCGAAAAAGAAAAGGCTACTGCAGAAAAATTGGTTAAGGCAAATTCAATAAATCTCATGTGCAAAATCAAGAACCTGGCATTTTTAAAGGACATTAAATCCATCAATGAATTGGAAGGTGTTATATTATGAAAATAGCTCTTATAAACGGAAGTCCAAGGGTTAAATACTCCTCATCGGGAATTCTTCTAAATTCAATAAAACCAAAATTGCAAGATAATAATATCATCGAAGAATTTTATTTTAGGACAAGTGAAATAAACAGTGACTACTTAGAGCAAATATCAGGATGCGATGTAATTCTGTTTGCCTTTCCTTTATATGTTGATGGAATACCTTCACATCTGTTAAGATGTTTGTATCAGATGGAAAAGTATTTTGGTTCAAATATAAACAATGATATTATCGTATATGCTATTGTTAATGCCGGATTTTATGAAGGGAAACAAGCCGGTTTGGCTATAGAAATGATGAAAAACTGGGCTGAAAAAGCAAAATTAAAGTGGGGGCAGGGAATAGGCATCGGCGGCGGAGGAATGATGTCAATGATTGAAAATTCAACTGCCACCAAGGGAAGAATGAAAGATGTACATATTGCATTGACTCATCTGGCAAAAAATATCATAGTTTGCAAAAGTGCAGATGAAATATATACAACACCCGGCATACCAAGGATAGCATATATAATCGGAGGCAATATGGGCTGGCGTCAGTCTGCAAAGAAGAACGGCTTAAAGGCAAAGGATTTATCTCGGGTTTCGGGGAAAGTATGGTGAAGAAAAAAGTGGACAATTATTATATTAAACTAAAAGAGACAATAAATGAAAATGATTTTAATGAAATAAATGATTTAAAAAACACCTGTGCTGAGCATGACAATACACAATTGAAATTAGAAATTGAATACAAGCTTAGCAATAGTCAAAAAATCACTAAAAATGTGAATGCAATCAATGAATTCATGTTCTACGACGATGATAAGCTCGTCGGATACGCAGGAATCTGTGATTTTGGCGGAGATGAAATAGAAGTTAACGGCATGGTTCATCCCGAATACAGGAGAAGAGGGATATTTACGAGGTTGTTTTCCCTGGTTAAAGATGAATTCAACAAAAGAAACTCAAAAGCCATGCTTCTGTTGAGCGATCATAATTCTGCCGGCGGTATTAGTTTTATAAAAAAGATAACCGATGAATATCATCACTCCGAATACGACATGAATTTGGATATGGATGCAATACATAGAGAGAGCTTTAATAATTTGGTTTTTAGAAAGGCCGTAAAAGAAGATGTTGCGAAAATAGCAAATGAAAGCTTCGAGTTTTTCTATGATATTGACATTGACGGGATTTTGCTTGACTCAACATATGTACTGGAAGCAGGAAATGCTTTGATAGGGAAGGTCCGTTTGGAAATTGTTGAAGATACAGGAGGAATCTATGGTTTAGAGGTTCTTCCCGCTTACAGGGGGAAAGGATATGGAAGGGAATTATTGATTCGCTCTATCAATAAATTAAAGGAAAGCAAGGTCAATTCAATAAATCTGCAGGTTGAAACAGAGAACATTAATGCATTAAATCTATATAAATCTTGCGGTTTCAAGGAAAACTACACCATGGATTATTATATATTAAAAAAAAACGATAGATTAGTTGGTTTCTTTGCTTGCGCTTAATATTATTAGGGGATAAGGGATAGCAATTTTTTATTTAGTGTTCAAATTATCAATTACATCCGATTGAAGCAGCTGCAATTGTTGCAACAATGACTGATGACATTGAAGTAATGGCTGCCGCTGTGCTTCACGATATGTTATCAATTTCTCAGTATTTGAAATATAAGGTTTATATGATGATTATTTTGACATAAAAGAAGAAGAGACTGATGATGATTAAACACAAGGAAAAAATGAAAAGAATTTTAAAAACACTGATTAAATATTCATTTATTATTTTATTAGTATTCTTTATTATACTTATAGCAACTAATACATATGTTAAGAAATTATCTAAAGACAGGATTATAACAGCTGATAGAGCTGCTGATTTGGATGCGGATTGCATTCTTGTTCTTGGGGCGGGAGTTAGGGCAGATGGTTCACCAAGCCCAATGCTTAGAGACAGACTTTTGCAGGGAATTGCCCTTTATGAACTTGGTGCTTCTGACAGGTTATTAATGAGCGGTGACAATACCAAAAAGGATTATGATGAAGTAAATACAATGAAGCAATATGCCATTGACCATGGTATCCCCTCAGAATATATTTTTATGGATCATGCCGGCATTTCAACCTATGACAGCATCTATCGGGCAAAGGAAATCTTTCAGGCTGGTAAAATAATTATAGTTACTCAAGAGTATCACCTCTATCGGGCTTTGTATATTTCAGATTCTCTTGGAATAGAAGCCTATGGGGTTGCTGCTGATCCGGTCCTGTATGCCGGTCAGGAGCTGAGGGAAATGAGAGAAATAATGGCCAGAGCAAAAGATTTTGTTAAATGCATAGTTAAACCACCAGCCTCCATTTTAGGTGAAGTGATACCCGTAAGTGGTGATGGCAATGTTACAAATGACAGGCCTTAGCATAATGTCGAAATAATTGAACAAAGCAAAATTAATACGATTAAATGAAAATAACTTACTGTAGAACTTTGATGATTCTTGCAGTAAGTTATTTATTTGTTAATTTTTTTCGACAAGAATATTGACTGCAAAACTGTTTGGTACTTTATAATTATGATAGCTCAATGTATTTAAATTTTACGAGGAGGACGAAATGAGTACTAAAAAATCATTAAGCTTTATTTTGGTAATCTGTATGTTGTTTAGCTTATTGGCAGGGTGCTCTCAACAAAGTGAACCTGCAGCACAAAATGACGACACAGAACCTGAAGAAAATGTTGCAGAAGAATCACAATTAAAAATGAAACCGGGAACTTACACAGCATCTGCAACTGGCTTCAGGCTGTTTGAAGAAGTGGAAGTTAGTGTTACGGTTGATGAGACATCCATACTTGATATAGAAGTAAGTATGGATAACGGTGAAACAAAACCTATTTTGCAAAGCGTTATTGATTTGATGGTTCCGCGTATGATTGAACAGCAATCGGTATATGTTGACACAATAACCGGAGCAACTGCTTCAAGTGCTGCAGTGAGGGTTGCTGTTATGGAAGCTTTATCTCAAGCTTTGGAAGCTGGAGGATCTCCGGCAAACGCACTTGATGCATTTAAGAAGGCTCCTGAAAAGTCAACAAAGAAGGAGACAATTAACACTAAAGTTCTTGTTGTTGGTATGGGTGGATCAGGAACTGTTACTGCCATGCGTGCAGCCGAAAAAATGTATGAAAAAGATCCTAACAGTGTAAGTGTGCTTGCTATTGACAAGGCCGGTAAATTCGGTGGAACATCTGCGGTAACCAGTGAAATGTTTGCTGTAAATGCACCAAGGTTCCAGGAAGAGTTCAACGAAGGTAAAGACTATGTAAATAAAGCACAACTCCGTCAAGCCTGGTTGGATTATACCGAAGGCGATGCAAAAACCGAAATGGTTGATTTGCTGTTAGACAACTCGGGAAAAGTAGTAGATTGGCTCATATATGAACATGGATTCAAGTTTTCAACTCCTAAGAGAGGATTCACTGAAGCAGATATATACGAAGTTAAATATCAGTACCTGCCCAATGATACCGGTACTAAAGAATATGCTATAACAAATTCCTATTTCGAAGGATTGGTTGCAGATTATGTTGCTTTAGGCGGTAAGTATATGCTCGAGACAGAAGCATATGAATTAATATATGATGAGCAGACAAATACCGTAAAGGGCGTAAAAGCTCGTAAAAATGACGGGACAGAGTATGAGATATATGCAGATGCAATAGTTCTGGCAACAGGCGGATTTGCCGGGAATGCTAAAATGGAAGAGAAATATTTAAGCAATGAATACTATCCATTAAAAGGCAGTTGGAAACATTACGGCATGCACCAAAATGACGGGAAGATGATGGAAAATGCAATTTCTATAGGAGCAGGCACATACAATATAGGTATGCCTCCCATGGTTCACGTGGCAGGAACTACAGATTTCCTTACAAACTTTCCTAAATATGAAATCCCGGGCATGATTGGACGTATGACAGGAAGACCTGCAGTTTGGACACCGGGTGATATTCCTTTGGATATGGTGGTTGCATCCAATTCATTGGCTGTAAATCAAAAAGGTGAAAGATTTACATCAGAAACAGGTGTTGGAATGCTGGATCCATGGAAATCCGGAGCAAGGTTCTACAGCATATGGTCTGATGAACAGATTCAAAAGATAAAAGAAGAAGGCTTCAGAATAGCACCGGAAGGTCCTGCTACTGCCTACTTAGGACACCAGGCACCTATACCTGTTAATACTCCGTTGCCGGAAACTTATGAAGTACTCCAGGCTGCCATCGATAAAGGATACGTTTATAAAGCTGATACAATTGCCGATTTAGCAAAACAATTAAACATGGATCCGGCAACCTTGGAGAACACTGTTGCTAAATACAATGAATATTGTGAAACCGGTGTTGATTTAGACTTTAATAAACCTGCAGAGTTTTTGGACAAAATAGGCTCCGGCCCCTATTACGCAATAACCGGTGCTCCATACTGCTACAGCACCTGCGGCGGCTTAGACATAAATGTGAACTTTAATGTTTTGAAGGCTGACGGGGAAACTCCTATAAACGGACTCTATGCTGTTGGTACAGATTCAATGGGAGTTTTGTTCACCGAAAAGAAACCTTATGTTACATTTGGAGGAGCTGCTCAAGGCTGGGCCTTTACATCCGGTTATTTAGCAGGGGAAATTGTTGCTGAATATGTATCAAACAAATAAATATTTTTGAACATAAAAACCGAAAACAACTCGAAATAGTATTTTAAGGAACCATAATATCGACAAAGCTTAAAACTCATTGTCATTCTGAAGGCGAAGCCTGAAGAATCTCATCTCTTATATTGATAAGATCCTTCGCTTACGCTCAGGATGACATGAGAGGGTTTGTCATAACTTAAGCTCGAAATAGAATATTTCGAGTTGTTTTTTTATGATTACAAAACTTAAAAAGTATGGTATAATTTTAACAAAATTATTGGGGAGTGGATTAAAATAAAATACCAGATAGGAAGAATTTCTAAGTATTTGGGAGTAACAACAGAATCATTAAGGCATTATCAAAAGTATTCTATTTTAGAGCCGAAAAAAGATAAGGACAGTACTTATAAGTATTATGATCCTATTTCTGTTGGCAGACTTCTGGCCATGCGAAAGATGCGTACAGCCGGTTACAGTTTAGCTGATATATCTAAAAATATGACGGAATTTTCTGTTCAGGAGTATTACAGGACTTTTTATGAAAACACGCAATCGGCAAAGAGAAAATTGGAATATCAAAAAATCTTGATAGAAAGAATGGAATGCCATCTGAAATTTGTTGAAAAATTGTTTAATGAAGACTTTTCCTTTGAAATTGAGAAAAGTCCTGACTATTATTGCTTTGATTATATGGTTGGCAATAATTTAATATTGCAGGAGCAGCCATACCTCAAACAATTTGCCAGGTGGTCTGAATATATGTTGTTTGTTTTAAACTATTCTCCATGCTCCTTTGATATTCTGGATGAGGGAATCAATGAAATAAAAATCGGCTTGCTTGCTGAAGAAAAATTTGTTAATTTTTTCGATTTGGACACAACCGGACTTGTTTACAAGCGTGAATCAAAATTATGTGTAACTTGTCCGATAAGGCACAATCTCCATGGGAAACTGATAGGAAAAATTAAATTGCAGGATATTCAGGAATACTTATGGCAAAACAACCTGACACCTACAGACGAACCGTTTTTTGTAGGTGAAGTTTCTTTTCATCAAAATGGTGAAGAGTTCTTTTACAGTAAACTGTATATACCAATAGAATAATGCTTACGGCAGAAACAATGATTTGCCCCCGTTTTTAAAGGAGGGGAGCAAGAGTGAGATTTATGCGCCAGACAATGGCAACAAATTTAATATTACCACCTCATCATTTATTAACGGGGAAGAGGGATTGAACGTAAAGGGCTTAGCTGTTGCCATGACCTTTGTGCTGACAAGAATTGAGGACATAAGACCAGGTTTTAATTCTGTTTTTATTGTCAGGTACCTCATTGAAAAGGCCGGCAACGTGGATGAAGCATTGGAAATGTTAAATGACCTGCCCCTTGCATCCAATGCCAATATATTGCTGGCGGATAAAAGCGGTAAAATGGTTGTGGTCGAGTGTTCGCCATTTGAAAAGAAAATAAGAAACCCGATTAACCTGGAAAACGGCAGTAAGGTTATTTGCACAGTCAATAGTTTCACTTCTCCTTATATGAAAAAGTATGAATGGAATGGTGAAGATACATATTATTCTGACGAAAGATATAATACGGTTATCGAAGCTATAAAAAGCTATAGAAATGAAAATATTATTGAATACTTACAGAATTTGTTGAAAGGCAAATACGGCTTCATGTGCCAATATGAAAAGGGACTGAACTTTGAAACAATTTGGAGTTCAATATTTGATTTAAATATGCTTAAGATATACAGGGCAGAGGGAGACCCCCGAAGAAAGAAGTTTATTGAAGATAACAGATTAAAATAATATTTCCCCTGACAAAAGTCAGGGGGTTTTTGTATTAATGTAAGAATAATTAATATATACTTTTTAGCAAATAATGTTAAAATATATGTAAGAACAGTATTTGCAAGATTTAGTATACGAATCAAAGGGGTAAAAAAATATGGGGAAGGTGAAAATATGGCGGATGAATTATCTATTAACAAAATGATTGTAATAAGAAGAGAAGAAGAGAAAGATTATGAGAGGGTAGAAGAAATTACAAGAAAAGCTTTTTGGAATTTATATGTTCCGGGGTGCGATGAACATTATTTGGTTCATATCATGAGGTCCCATGAGGAGTTTATACCGGAACTGGATTTGGTTATTGAAGTTGAAGGCCAAATAATTGGCAACATAATGTATACCAAGGCAAAACTGATTGATGAAAAGAGGGAAGAAAAGAATATCCTTACTTTCGGACCGGTCTGCATTCTGCCGGAATACCAGAGAAAGGGCTACGGGAAAAAATTATTGAAATATTCCTTTGAAAAGGCAATTGAACTTGGTTATGATGTGATTGTAATATTTGGGAATCCGGGCAATTATGTAAGCAGCGGCTTTAAAAGCTGCAAGCAATTCAATGTATGCCTTGAGAACGGGACATACCCCTCCGCTATGCTGGTAAAAGAGCTTAAACCCCATACCTTGGACGGAAGAAGGTGGGTTTATTATCAAAGCCCTGTTTATGAGATAGATAAAGAAGAGGCTTTGCTTTTTGACCAAGGCCTTGAACCCATGGAGAAAAAATCCCTGCCATGCCAGGAAGAATTTTATATTATGAGTAATTCAATTATTCAGTGAAAAACTTTTTAAGGATAACTTAGGAGGAAACAGTGAGATATACATTCATATGTTATGCAAGATGAAGCACATGCAAAAAAGCCAAGGATTGGCTGGTGAAAAACAATATTGATTTTGTGGAAAGGCCGATAAATGAAGAAAATCCAAGGGAGAGCGAGATAAGAGACTGGATAAAAAAGAGCGGATTCCCTATAAAAAGGTTTTTTAACACTAGCGGTACCCTTTATAAGGATTTAAACTTAAAAGAAAAACTGGAAACCATGTCTGAAGATGAGCAGATTAAACTCCTGGCATCGGATGGTATGCTTGTGAAAAGGCCCATACTTGCAGGCGGAGATATAGTAATAGTTGGTTTTAAAGAAGACGAGTGGAGGAATAAACTTTTGTGAAAATGAATTTGTTTATAACGGCAATAACTCCGGGCCTGGCCCTGGCATTGATTTTTTATTTGGTTGACAGGCACGACAGGGAGCCTCTTCACATGTTATTGAAGGTTTTTATCTTTGGTGCCATTTATGTTATTCCCACAATCCTTATTGAGAATTTTTTATTGTTATTCAACAGGTTTGGGGGTCTTTTAGGTGTTGCCTACACTGCCTTTATTGTTGCGGGCCTAACGGAAGAATACATGAAAAGGGAGGTTGTTATAAAATATGTGTATGCCAATCCTGTATTCAATGAAAAATTGGATGGCATAGTCTACTGCGTAATGTCCGCCTTAGGCTTTGCAACCATTGAAAACATCATGTATGTTGTATTCGCCTTTTCAGACGTTGAAGCAGTGGGATATTACAGGGCGGTCGTTTCGGTACCTGCCCATATGCTTTTTGCAGTTACCATGGGCTATTATCTTTCATTGGCCAAGTTTGCCCTGACTCCGGGTGAACACTGGCATTATTATAAGAAATCCTTATCGGTTCCTGCCATAATGCACGGAGTTTTTGATTTTATATTAATGTCCAATATTAAGCTGCTGATGGTCTTATTTGTACCCTTTGTAATTTATTTGTGGGTTGTAAACTTAAAGAAATTAAATGTTTATTACAATGATTCCAAGAATTATGCAAATATGAATGACAACTTTGATGAATTTTAATTAATTGGGTATTGTCAATTGGTGATTGGCACAGTAATTAACAGGAGCGAAGACAATAAGTCCTGAGAAAATAAGCATACGTTAATAGTGATTAGAATGGCGCCAGACTCCTTAATAGACGCCACATAGGGGGAAGGGTATGAAAAGGGTAATATTTTTAGTTGATATGAATGCCTTTTTTATAAGCTGCGAGAAAACCCGCCATCCGGAAATAGAAGGCAAACCCGCAGCGGTTGCGGGAGATCCTGTAAACCGGAGGGGAATAATACTGGCTGCAAATTATGAAGCCCGAAAATATGGCATAAAAACAACCATGATTTTAAGGGAGGCTTTCAGGTTATGCCCTGATTTGGTCATATTTCCTCCTGACCATAAATTTTACGAGAAGAAGTCAAAAGAAGTAATGGACCTTTTGTCAACATATACTCCTCTTATTGAGCAAAACAGCATTGATGAAGCCTGGTTGGACATGACCGGTTCCGAGGGCTTGTTTGGCCAGCCCTTTGAAGCTGCAGGAAACATTATGGACAGAATTAAGGATGAGCTGAATTTGTGGTGCTCAATCGGCATATCTGAAAACAAGTTCCTGGCAAAAATGGCTTCGGAAATGAAAAAACCCCTTGGTATTACAGAACTGTGGAAAAAGGATATCGAAGAAAAACTGTGGCCCTTGCCTGTCAGCCAGATGTACGGAGTAGGGAAGCAGACTGCCAAAAAGCTTAACAGCATGGGTATTTACACAATCAAGGATTTAGCCCTGACAAATATTGAAGATATTTATAAAAAATTAGGCAAAATAGGGGCTGAACTGGTACAACTGGCAAATGGTAATGATGATTCTCCCGTAAACGCCACCAGGGAAGAAGTTAAATCCATAGGCAGGTCAACTACCCTGGCTCATGACATTACGGACATAGAAGATGCCAAAGCAATACTTATGGACTTGGCCGATGAAGTAGGTATGTCTGCCCGGAAAAAGGGCAAAAAAGGCAATACCGTTCAAATAACCATTAAATATGCTAATTTTAATACTATAACCAGGCAGATGACCCTTAGTCCCACCTGCAGTATAAAGGATATTTTTGATGCAGGAGTGAAACTCCTTGAAAAAAACTGGACCAAGGAGCCTGTCCGCTTATTGGGTATAAGCTTGAGCGGTTTTCAAAATGAGAATCAGCAGATTTCCCTCTTTGATTTGGATGAAAGAGAAGTAAAAATCGATGAAAAAACCGATAAAAAAATTGATAGTTTGGAAGAGGCCATCCTTAAAATCCGTAAGAAATACGGGACGGATATCATAAAACCCGGTATTAGCCATAAAAAGGAATAATATAGATATTAGATTAAAAAAGGAGGGGGTTATTATAAATAAAAAAGATCTGCTTAAATCTGCATTAATAAAATTTTTCTCGGGAGTTATCGGCTTAGGAGCCATTCTCTTCATATCTGCAGGCACCTTTGCCTGGTGGAAGGCATGGGTTTTCATGGCTGTGCTATTCTTACCCATGGCGCTTGTAGGTATAATTCTCTATGTCAAGGAACCTGAATTGCTTGAGAAAAGGCTTAAAATGAAAGAGTCCGAACAAGAACAAAAGAAGATGATAAAATTTTCTTCCTTGCTCATGCTGATCGGATATATCCTTCCGGGGATTGATTTTCGCTATGGCTGGTCTCATGTGCCACTGGCTCTTGTCATAATCTCTTTTATCCTGGTTGCCCTCGGATATGGGCTTTTCGCATATGTTTTAAAGACTAACGCCTATGCTTCCCGGACGGTTAACATTCAAGAAAACCAGGAACTTATTGATTACGGTCCTTACAAAATAGTCAGGCATCCCATGTACACAGCTTCTGTATTAATTTTTGTGATTTCTCCCCTGGCCCTGGGGTCCTGGTTAGGATTTATGGTAATGCTTATATATCCGCTTTTACTAAGAATTCGCATAGAAAATGAAGAAGAAATCCTTACAAAGGGACTGAAAGGCTACAAGGAGTACAAGGAAGCCGTGAAATGGCGCTTGTTCCCTTACATCTGGTAGAAAGGCAGGCTTATAATGAATATTGTTGAATTATTTTATGAAAATAAAAATGAAGAATTAGCTATGCCCATGGCTAAATATATGAAAAATAAATTTCCCTTTTTAGGGATAAAAAAACCGGAAAGAGAAGAATTGTCCAGGGAATTTTTAAAAGAAAGAAAAAAAGACAAGGAAGTTGACTGGGATTTTATTTTTAAGTGTTATGAGTTGCCTGAAAGAGAATTTCAGTACCTGGCAATTTCCTACATGGATGCGGTAAAAAAGCTGTTTACCGTAAAAGATATGGATAAAATTGAAAGGGTCATTACAACAAAAACCTGGTGGGACAGCGTCGATTCAATAAGTCACATAGTCGGCCACATATGCCTTAAATACAAGGATGCCAGGGAAAAGTATGTTGAAAAGTGGATATATTCAGAAAGTATTTGGCTTAAAAGGGTTTCAATTTTGTTCCAGTTAAAATACAGAGAAAAGACAGACCCTGAATTTTTAGCCAAAGCAATACTTAATAATTCAGAAACCAATGAATTTTTTGTTGACAAGGCAATAGGATGGGCCCTTCGCGAATATTCAAAAACCAACAAAAAATGGGTTAGTGATTTTATAAACAACCATAAACTGTCAAAACTAAGCGTAAGGGAAGGCGGTAAATACATCGGTGGATAAATGCCAGGCATTGCCTGGCACCAATTTTTTGGTAACTATTTTTTTCCATTATGATAGTTGAAAAGTTTGTTAATTTGTAATATAATCATGCCTTAGAAAATCATTTTTTTAACAGTTCGTGACGGGATAATAAGGAGGAATATATGTCGAAAAATTTAGTGGGTGTTAATCAGTATGAAGAAATTGATAAGATTCTAAAAAAGCATGACATGAACAAGCATAATTTAGTAGGAATACTGGCGGATGTACAAGCTTTATCACCCGAGCATTACATAACTAAGGAGCAGGCCCAGTACATCAGTGACAAACTTGGCATATTTTTAAGCAATGTATATGATACTATCACATTCTATGCCGCCTTATCGGACAAGCCAAAAGGGAAATATGTGATTCAAGTATGCAACGGTCCCTGCTGCAAGGTAATGAAGTACGAAAGAATTAAAGCTGCAATTGAAAAAGAACTGAAAGTTGGGGTTGGTGAAATTACTCCCGACGGCATGTTTTCATTTGAATACAGCTCTTGCTTCGGTGCTTGTGATATATCACCTGCTGTTAGAATCGGTGAAAAGGTTTACGGAAACCTTAACGAGACAAAGATTGTTGATATTATTAGAAATTATCGAGGTGGAACATGGGAAAAACTTTAAGCATATTAACTAAAAACTTTAAAAATATAAATGTGGATACTATTGATGATTACCTGGCAGCTGGGGGATATGAAGGGTTAAGAAAGGTTTTGTCATTGACACCGGCGGAGGTTATAGAAGTTATCAAGGCTTCTGGATTAAGAGGGAGAGGCGGAGCAGCCTTCCCTACAGGCAAGAAATGGGAACAAGCCGCAAGAGTAAAGGAAGACTCATATATTTTGTGCAATGCTGATGAAGGTGAACCCGGAACATTTAAAGACAGATATTTTTTGGAATTTGACCCTTACAGAATATTTGAAGGAATGACGATTGCAGCATATACGGTCGGAGGCAGGGAAGGATTTATTTATATAAGGGAAGAGTACCGCAGGCAAAGGGAAATAGTATTAAAGGCATTGGAAGCCGCCAGGGCTGCAGGATTTTTAGGAAAGAATATTTTAGGATCGGATTTATCCTTTGATATAAAGGTGGTTTCAGGTGCCGGAGCCTTTGTATGCGGCGAAACAACAGCCCTGATTCAATCCATGGAAGGAGGCAGCGGAAGACCAAAGATTAAGTTTCAAAGGACTGCCGTATCGGGTTTGTTCGGAAGACCCACCCTTGCTAACAATGTTGAGTCATATTGCGTTGTTCCGATCTTGTTTACAAAAGATGCCCCGGTATACTTAAGCCAGGGTACCGAAAAAAGTAAGGGAAGCAAGGTTATAAGCCTGTGCGGAAATGTTGAAAGGCCTGGTGTTTATGAGGTTCCCTTCGGGATTACTCTCAGGGAAATAATATATGAAATCGGCGGGGGAATTAAGAATGGAAGAGAATTTAAATTTGCCCAGATAGGCGGTGCTTCAGGTCCCATTGTTTCCAAATCTTTGCTGGATCTGCCATATACCTATGAAGATTTCGGCAAGAAAGGCTACAGCTTAGGCACCGGAGCTATATTGGTGGCAGATGACACGAACAGCGTTGCGGAATTTATGGTTACAATCCAGGAATTCTTTGTTCATGAAAGCTGCGGCAAATGTACTCCCTGCCGTGAAGGAAACAGGCAGCTTTTGAAATTAGCTCATAAAATTGCTGATAAGAAGGCTACGGTAGAAGATTTCCTTACCGTAAAACGCATAGCCAACGTTATGAATAAATGCTCATTCTGCGGTTTGGGTACTGCTGCACCTACGGCTATGGTTTCAGCAATCCAACATTTTTATGATATGTATAATTAGGAGGAGACATGAAAACTTGTACACTGTCCATTAATAATAAAAAAGTTACTGTTGAGGCAGGAACTACAATTTTGGAAGCAGCCAAATTGGCAGGTTACTATATACCTACCCTGTGCAATCATCCTGACCAGGCAATAAAAGCAAATTGCAGGATTTGCGTGGTAGAGGACAAAACTGCAGGAAAATTTGTTGCCTCATGCTCCGCCATGGTTTATGAGGGGGCAGATATTCATACCAACACGAAAGAAGTAAGGGAGCTTCAAATCGGCATCTTGGAACTGATACTGGCCAACCATCCCAATGATTGCTTAAACTGCATACGCAATGAAACATGTGAACTTAGAAAGCTATGTGAAAGGTTCCATGTAAGAAACTACAATTTGGCTCATGAAACTGACATCTACCCCATAGATAATACTTCAGGAGTTTTGGTAAGGGATAGAAATAAATGTATCAAATGCATGAGATGCGTGGAAGCATGTCAGGAAACCCAAATGGTCGGAATATTGAGCCCTTCCCAAAGGTCTGTAAATACAAATATCAGTGCAGGCTTTAATGAAAATCTGGATGAAACCTTATGTACCTTCTGCGGGCAATGCTCGGCTGTATGTCCTGTTGGAGCCATTTATGAAAATGATGAAACCGAAAAGGTTTGGGAAGCCCTGCATGACCCTAAAAAACATGTTATCGTTCAGACTGCTCCGGCTGTAAGGGTAGGCCTTGGAGAAGAATTTGGAATGCCAAGGGGTTCAAAGGTTACGGGCAAAATGGTAGCAGCCCTTAAAATGTTGGGATTTGACAAGGTTTTTGATACGGATTTTGCTGCAGACTTAACCATAATGGAAGAAGGCCATGAACTTCTGTCAAGGATAAAAAACGGCGGTACCCTTCCAATGATTACATCCTGCTCTCCCGGGTGGATAAATTATGCCGAAGGTTTTTACCCCGAACTCCTGGATCATCTTTCAACCTGCAAGTCGCCCCAGCAAATGTTTGGAGCCGTGGCAAAAACATATTATGCCAAAAAAGCAGGAATAGATCCTGCCAATATATTTACCGTATCCGTAATGCCCTGCACGGCAAAGAAATATGAGAGCAAGAGGCCGGAAATGAATGCTTCCGGTTACAGGGACGTTGATGTTGTCCTCACTACCAGGGAGCTTGCCAGGTTGATAAAGAACGCAGGAATAGATTTTACCAACTTGGAAGATGAAGATTTTGACTCAATAATGGGAGCATCAACAGGGGCAGCCGTTATATTCGGCGCAACAGGAGGTGTTATGGAAGCTGCCTTAAGAACCGTATATGAGGTTGTTACCGGTAAAACATTGGAAAAGATCGACTTTGACGAAGTGAGAGGCCTTGAAGGAATAAAAGAAGCCACCGTAGATTTGGACGGCACACCCATTAAGGTGGCAGTTGCCCATGGTTTGGCAAATGCCCATAAAGTCATGGAAATGATTAAAAACGGCCAGGCAAAAGACTATACATTTATTGAAATAATGAGCTGTACCGGAGGTTGCGCAGGGGGCGGCGGTCAACCCGTGGGAGCAAATAAATCAATTAAGGCAAGAAGAATTGATACCATTTATAATATAGACAAGGAAATGCCCATAAGAAAATCCCATGAAAACCCCGAAATAAAACAACTGTATGAAGAGTATTTAGGACAGCCAAACGGACCTCTGTCTCATAGCCTGCTTCATACTCACTATCATCCAAGAAGGCAAAAATAAGAAAAAGGGGCAAAGATTAAAACTTTGCCCTTTTTGCTTGACAAAATTTACCGGGCCCCTTATAATATAGGTAACATGTTGCGTATACCGGAGGATTATCATGAATGAGCTTCAAAAGAAAGCCTATATTTTTGCGACTATATTTACCCTGTCCAACAGGCTGCAGACCTTAGGGGATGAGTTTGATAAAAACTTTACTACCAAGCAGTGGCTTTTTATCGTAGCGGTATCAAGATTTAAGGAGCCCCCCACAATAACCGAGGTGGCTAATTTTATCGGGTATTCCCGTCAGAATGCAAAGCGAATTGCTGCCGACCTGGAAAAAGCAGGCCATATTATGCTTCAAAAAGATGAAAATGATGCAAGAGCTTTGCGGATAATAATAAACCCACAATGCATGGAATACTTTAAAAAAAGGGACAAAAGAGAAATTGAATTTTTAGAGCAGGTTTTTACCGGCTTTGATGAAAAACTTACAAATAATGTTTATGAAGGTATTGTTAAGCTGGAACAAAATGTGAAAGCTATGGGTTCGTAATTTCTTTGTGTCATCCTGAGCGTTGTTTGTTATCCTGAGCGAAGCGAAGGATCCCACCTTTAATAAGTCCGAGGGCATTAAATATAATGCCCTATTTTTTATGTAAAAAAATTAAAAAAAACTATTGACAAATGTAAACATGTTACGTATTATATAAGTAACATGTTGCATATATACATATAAAGTATATTTATAAAATTTTATTCTAATGGAAGTGATAAAAATGATAAAGAGTTTTTATGAATATGAAAGCAAAGCTGCTTTTACTAACGACATGATAAGAGAATATTGCATGGCAGAACAGTTAAATGAGGAATATTTCAGGTACACCATGAGAGAAAATGAAGCAAAAAATCATTCGGCCATGAGAAATATAATGGCAGCAGCAATACTTACCTTAGCTGACATATTTAAGCGTTAAAAATGCGTGTAAATTGGAAGGAGATGGAATATAATGGAAACAGTTATTTCGGGTATAAAAGCTGTTTTTGGAAGCGAATTAAAAATTAACAAAATATTTTTGGTTATTGGACTATTGTATTGTTTATTACTTATAGTTGTAGGTTTTTTTGAAATGGCATATTCTAAAACAAGAAATGAATTAAATCTGATTAAGGACAGCGTATTTTTAAACCAAAAGCAAAATTCTGAGATATTTACCCGGGAAGATATTTCCCACCTCCCATATCCGGTTAAGAAATATTTTGATTATTGCGGGTTCCTTAACAAACCTAAGATGTATTCGATGAAGGCGGTATTTAAGGATGTAAAATTCCTGTTTGATAAAGGAAAAACCACTCTTACCATAGATTACCTGCAATACAATAAAGTAAAAGAGCCGGCCCGAATTGCTTATATTCACAGTTATAAATACGGTGTACCCTTTGAAGGACTGGATTCCTATATTGGCGGGAAAGGGTCCATGAAAGGAGTCCTGGCAAAAATTTTTACCTTGTTTAACCAGACAGGGGAAAACATGAACAAGGCTTGCCTGGTAACCTTTTTATCCGAGTGTCTTCTTGTTCCCAATGCAGCCCTCCAGGACTATATCACCTGGGAAGAAATTGACCATCTTCATGCCAAGGCAGTGATAAATTATTTCGGGATGGAAGTTCAAGGTATTTTTACATTCAATGAAAAAGGCGAACTGATTTCATTTACCACAAATGACAGGGAAGCAATATCAAGTGACGGGAAAAGCGAAAAAGTAAGATGGACGGCAGTCCTGGGCGAATATGAGGAAAAAGAAGGTATTAAAAGGCCAACCAGGTTACAGGCAATCTGGCATTATGATGACGGAGACCTCCTGTATTTTGACGGAAAAGGAGTAATAATTGAAAATGATCCTGCTGATTAGAAAAAAGGTATATATAATTATATCGGTACTGTTTTTTATTATTTGGAATATGGCGCTGACAATTACTATTACTTTTTATTTGTTTTATTAATTAATTAATTCATGGAAGGGAAAAAATGAATACAAATTTATCCGAGCTTGAAAAAATTTTTAATAAAATGATTGCTTCAAATCAAATTCATGAAGCGATAGTGCTGATAGAAAATTCCAATGGAGAATTTTCGTTCAGCCGGGGATATGGGGGTAAGGATATAGATTCTCCCCTGCTGATGGCCAGCATAACAAAATTGTTTACAACAAGCTGCATATTAATATTAAGGGAGCAAGGCAGGTTGTCCCTTGATGATATAATCACTAAATATTTTGATGGTTCCCTTTTGGAAGGCCTGCATGTATATAAGGGCAAAGAATATTCCTATGAGCTTACAATATCCGATTTGCTGCATCAGGTAAGCGGTTTGCCGGATACTTACGAAGAAGGAAAAGATAAAAACCGTCTTATTAACGAAGATTTTTCTTATGATTTCGATGATGCTATAGGAGCAATAAAGAAGTTAAACCCGCACTTTGCCCCCGGTACAAAAAAGAAGGCATATTATTCGGATATTAATTTCGATATACATGGAGAAATAATAGAAAAGGTTACATGTATGTCCTTAAGCGATGCATACAGCCATTATATATTTAAGCCCCTGGGATTAAGAAACACATATCTCCCTGAAAGTGAAGATTACTTTGTACCTCTTATTTATTGCGGGGATGAAGCCTTGCACCGCCCTAAGTTTGTAATGAGCAGCCGTGGAAGCGGGGGCTGCATATCTACTGCCGGTGAGATGATGAAATTTCTCAAGGCTTTTTATAAGGGAGACTTGTTCGATAATTCTGTTTTTGATGATTTGCCATCCTATAACAGGCTGCAAGCTCCAATGTGGCCCATTTGTTATGGCAGCGGGTATATGAGAATTCCCATGGGCGGTTTTACAACATTTTTTATGGCAAAAGGTGAGCTTAAAGGTCATTCCGGCTCAACGGGTTCCTTTGCATTTTATTATCCCGACAAGGATTTGTTTATAGTTGGGGATTTTAATCAAATGAAAAAGCCTGCTCTTCCGATAAAGTTCTCGATACAAACCGCTATGGCTTTTTCATAAGATTAATTATTGGGAACAAGGCCCTCTGTCCCATATCAATCAATTTCTCCTCTTCCTTGCTCATGCACCACTGGGTTAAAATCCCCATCAGGGTTGCGCTGAACAGGGCAAAGAAGTCGTCACATGTCATGTTAAGCTGAAAGTCCCCATCCTTTAAGCCTTTGAGGATAACTTTATCTATAAAGTTCTTTTGCAGCTCCAGGGAGACATTTTCTGTTGCCAGCTCTTCATCAATCATTGCTTTAATGTAGGATTTGGTAAATGCATGACCATCCTTGTTCACATAGTTAAGATAGGAAGTAACCATGTTTTGGTAAAGGGTCACGGCACTTAAGCTTTCGTCAAAAATAAATAACTGACTCAATTCCTTGTTAAATCGAGAAGTCATCTTGATAAGAATATCTTTTTTTGAAGAAAAATAACTGTAAAATGTACCCTTGGCAACTCCGCAGGCATCGCATATCTGACTGATGGTTACCTTGTCATATCCGTATTCTCTCACCAGCTTCATTGCCATGTCGGTTACTTTTTTTTCGGTTTCAAGGGCCTGCAAATCTCGGCTGGTTAGCTTTTTTTCCATCCGGTACATCCTTTCGTGCTTTAATTGAGCCTTATTTTATCACACATATAAGCAAACAACAAGCATTTAATATTGTGAATAAAATGCAACGTATGGGTAAAACCCATACGTTGCAGGGGACAATAATGAGGGTAGGTATTATTTATTCTTTACATATTCAGCTACAGATTCGCCGCAAACATATCCGCTGGTGAGAGCCCAACCGTTGTTTGCTCCCCCGTAGGTTACATATGGTTTCTTTTCGCTGAAGAGAACACCTGCACTGTCGCTGCCTACGCAGAAGAGGCCTTCAATCGGTTGGCCGGAGGTATCAAGTACCTGGAGCTTGGTATTTACATCCAGTCCTGCACAAGTATTGTATGAGTAGCTTGCCATCTTAACTGCGTAGTAAGGACCTTGCCCGATGGCTGTCAAGAATTGCGGATCCTTGCTAAACTCTTCATCCTTGCCCTTTGCACAGTAGGAATTGTAGGTTTCCACCGTATTCTTCAAGGCAGACGGGTCTACATTTATAGCTTTTGCCAGGTCTTCTATGGTGTCGGCCTTGAAAATGAAGCCCATTTCAATTCCTGCATTCAATACATCATAGGCTTCAGGCAAGGGCGTATTTACAGGTATGTCTCCTGTATAGCCCAAGAAACCTGCTGATACACCGGCAAGAGGATACTTGAATCCATTGTCGCGGATATCGTTGATTTGGTCGCTGCTCCAGATGCTGTAGAAATTGGGGCCTGCAATCCAAGGATCCAGCATGGCCACACCGGTTTCTGATGCAAACCGCTTCCCGTCCATACCTACAGCCAAACTGTCGGGTGTGATTCCAAGGAACATGGGAAGGTCGGCAACCGACCAAACACTTTGTTTTCCTGTAACAAAGCTTGTCTGGCCTTCAACCTTGTTTATGGGGAAGCCGTAGCTGTGTGGTATGAACATGGCTGACCCGGACATGTGCACTTCCGGAGGCATTCCTATGCTGTATGTTGCTGCCCCCATATCTATTGCTGCCTGCAGCATCTTGCCGTCATTGCCGTAAGAGCCGTAGATTTTCCATGTGCCCTTCAGCGGGAAGTATTCATCGGAAAGATACTTATTTGTCATTTCACTGCTGCCTAAAAAGCCTCCCGTAGCCAGTACCACTGCTTTTGCTTTTATGGTGTATTCGGTACCGGTCACTTTATTTTTAGCCTTGGCACCTACAACTGCACCGGATTCATCGGTTATGAGCTCATAGGCCTCTGTTTCAAGCATGTATTTTCCGCCTAAATCCGTATAATCTTTGATAAGGTTATCAAAATATGAGGCAATTTCGCGCTTGTTATACAACAAGGGCATTCCGGGATGGTTAGGATCCGTGTTGGGATACCATTGGAACTTAACCTTATACCAATCGGCAGGCGTAAAACCTGGTTTCGGATCAAAATCGAACTTGGCCCCGTGGTCAAGGGCCAGCCAGTCAAATGCCGGGCCTGACATTTCAAAAAAGAGGTCTAGCATTTCTTTCTTGGCATCTCCCTCCGTATACTCCATCCAGGCATTGTACATGGCTTCTGCATCGGTAAAGTCCTCACCGTTATTGTATAATTCTTTTACGCGGGGAGGATTGATGGATTCTATTTCGGATGTGAGGGCAGTAGTGCCACCGTAACGTCCCTGTTTTTCAATAGCTAAAACTTGGGCGCCCATTTCTGCTGCACGAAGGGCAGTATAGGTGCCGCTTCCGCCCATGCCAATAACTAATACTTCGGTTTCAAGAACTTCGCTTCCTCCGGGTTTTTCCGGTGCCTTCTTGAATGTGTCGATAGCGGATTCTTCATTGCCGGCTGCTGCAATCGCTTGCCTGATGCAGTCTTCAATAGCTTTCTTAGCCGCACTGCTGGTAACGGTAGCTCCGCATATTATGTCTACATTAACAGACTGGCTCTCAAGTATTCGCGGAAACATAACTGCTGCCACTGCGTCAATCATGGATGAGGTGCTTCCGGATTCTTCGTCAAATGCGATGGACTCTATCGAGTTTTCTGAAACCGTCACATGCAGTATGTCGGGCCAGGACATGCTGAAACCATAAGCCTCTGCAGTGTATGTTCCCGGTTTCATCAAGGCCTTGGGAGTTTCTTCTGCCGGTTCTTCCGGTTGCTCTGCAGGTGGGGGTACGGTTTGGCTTTCCTGGGCACAGCCTGCTGCCGCCATAAGTATCATGATAAGACAAAGCAGTAGACTAATTAACCTCTTATTCATACTATTCTCCTCCTGTTTTTTATTTTCACTGACCGACGGTCAATGAGATTAATTTTATGATAGCACTTTGATAATTTGCTGTCAATATTTGTTTGCTAATTTTTTGCATACTTTGATGATAAATTATTGGACAACTCAAAACATGACGCATATTGTTGTATAATAAAAAAATATTTGATATAATAAATTATCTTTTTATTATCGAGGAGAATTATGGCTAAGAAAATTAAGGTTAAACCCGGCAAAACCCAGTCAAAGGCAGGGTTTTTTGTAGGTCTTGTATTTTGTCTGATAGGTTTGGTTGTTGTTATACCCACATTTGGCCCCTTTGGAATTTTTTGGACCTTAGTTGCAGTTATCATTACGGTTACCCATGGTAAAAATGCATTTACGGAAGAAGGGGTTTCAACTCATGAAATTATTATAGAAGACAATGATTTAATGAAAAATCCTGACATTGTGAAAAGTACTTCGGAAGAAACGAAGGATGAAGAATATGTTTATATTTCTGATGCCAAAAAGCGCCTGGAAGAAATTAAAATCTTGTATGAAAACGGCCTTATGACTAAAGAAGAATACGAGGATAAAAGAAGGAGCATTATAGCCGATATTTAATAAAGTGAAAATTCCTATATGTCATCCTGAGCGAAGCGAAGGATCTCAAGAGATCCTTCGGGCTAAAGCCCTCAGGATGACACTATGGGATATTCATAGCAATGACAAAAATGTTATCCTCAGCAATGACAATGTGTTTTTACCATGTAAATTAGAAACCCTTAGGGCATTACAGGAGTAGACTATGAACAAGAAAAATTTTGAATTAGGCGTACAGCTTCGCCATGAACTTCATGAACATCCCGAACTGTCCAATAAAGAAACATGGACAAAAAACCACCTGATAAATTTCTTAAAAAAGCATACAAGTCTAAAAATAGTTGACAGGGGCAGGTGGTTTTATGCTGTTTATGAAGCAGGTCCGGGCAAGAAAAACATAGCCTTTCGGGCAGATTTTGATGCAATCCCCATGGATGAATATTTAAGCATTCCTCATGGGTCCAAGGTTCAAGGCGTTTCCCACAAATGCGGCCACGACGGCCATTCGGCTTCATTGGCCGGATTTGCCCTGGAAGTTGACATGTATGGGGCAGACAAAAACATATTCTTTTTGTTCCAGCATGCAGAAGAAACAGGAGACGGGGCCAGAGAAGCAGCCGTATTTATTGAGGAAAACAATATCGATGAAATATATGCATATCACAATATGAGCGGTTTTCCTTACAAAGCTGTGGCGGTTAAGGAAGGGGTCAGCTTTTGTGCATCCAAGGGCATGATAATCCGTATGGAAGGTGCTCCTTCCCATGCAAGCATGCCGGAAAAAGGAAGGAATCCGGCCTTTGCCATTGCTAAAATAATAAATTCCATTCCGGATTTAACTTCGCCGGATAAAAATAAAGGTATGGTTCTTTGTACCGTAATTCAAGTAGCCGTGGGAGAAAGAGCTTTCGGCAAAAGTCCGGGCAAGGGAGAACTTCTGCTGACTATTCGTGCCTTGTACGATGAGGATCTGTACAGGCTGCAGAATAGTATTGAAAAATTAGCCCTGGAAGAAGGGGGAAAGTACGGACTGGATGTTTCATTTGAGTATGTGGATGTTTTCCCTGAAACTTACAATCATGCCGAAATTTCCGACAAGATAAGAAGGGCTGCTAAGAAAAAAGGCTACGAACTGGTTGAAATGAAGGAAGCCATCAGGAGTTCCGAGGATTTTGGATATTATACAAAAGAAACTAAGGGGGCAATCTTTTTAATCGGTAATGGAGAAGATTATCCTGCCCTTCATACGAATGAATATGACTTCAGGGATGAACTGATTGAAGTTGCATCGGACATATTCGCGGGAATATTGGAATGCTGAATGGAAATAATAACCACATCTTATATTTTTGTGTTTTATTGTCAAAAAATGTGGTATAATTATAAATATAAAGGAAAACGTTCCAAAAAGTGAGGAAGGTGTATGCCGGCAAAAATATTAATTGCCGAAGACTCGGCTGCAGACCGATTGACAATCAAAAATATGTTAAGTGAATATGTCACCCTGACAGCATGTGACGGGGAGGAAGCCATGCTTCTGCTTGACCAGCATCCGGATATAGATATCCTGATACTGGGTTTGAGCATGCCAAAAATTGATGGGTTTGAAATCTTAAGAGCCTTGAAATCCGATAACAGGTATAAAAAACTGAGGACGATAATTTTAACTGTCAGCGATGAACCGGAAAATGAAATAAAAGGGCTAAAAATGGGTGCGGTTGATTACATAAGAAAGCCTGTTAATTTTGACTCCTTAAGGGCCAGGATAGAAGTACATCTTGAATATTTAAAATTGCAGCATCTTTATGAGCAAAAAATTCATAGGCAGGAATTAACATTTGACACATTTTTTTACCAGGCACCTATAGGGATATACATCTCACATGCCAGAGTTTCAAACGGCAAAATTGAGGTAGTATTTCAGGATATGAATCCCAAGTTTGAGGAAATAGTGGGTAGAGCAAAGAAAGAAATATTTAAGTTGGGATGGGAAAAATTCACCCACCCGGATGATCTGGAAGAAGATTTGAAAAACTATGAAAAACTTATTGCAGGTGAAATAGACTCTTATACCATGGACAAACGGTATATCAGACCGGATGGCTCGGAGGTATGGGTAAATATCATAGTAGCGAAGATTGATTTGCAGGATGGCGGCAGATTCAGTCAGATATGCTTAGTACAAGATATCTCCGAAAGAAAAGAAATAGAGAAGTCTCTGAAGGAGAGCGAGCGAAGCAAGGAGGTTCTTCTTTCCTATATTCCGGGCATGGCATACAGGTGCAGTTATGACAAGGATTGGACCATGCAGTATGTTTCTGCCGGATGCTATAATTTGACCGGATATGCTCCTGAAAGCCTCTTGTATAACAGGGATATAACCTTTAATGAAGTAATATCGCCTGAATATCGCGAATTTCTTTGGAATGAATGGAAACGTGTCATACCCAGGAAGGCACCTTTTAAATATGAATATGAGATTACGACAGCCCAGGGAGAGCGAAAACGGGTACTTGAGATGGGGCAGGCAATTTATAACGAAAAAGATGAAGTTGAAGCACTTGAAGGGATAATTCTGGATATTTCAGAAAGAAAGAAAATGGAGGACAATCTTAAATTCATAAGTGAGCATGATACATGGACAGGTCTTTACAATCGCAGGTATCTGGAAAACGTGTTAGCCCGGGATGCAGAGACCGTTTCAACTGAAAAGCGAGCCCTTATCTGCATCAATGTAAGCCCCATACAAGCCTTAACCCTGACTTACGGCTTTAATTACGCCCAGGATGTAGTAAAAAAAGTTGCAGATGCTCTTAGAATGCACTGCACCGATAAACGCCAGTTATATAGTACATTTCAAAACCGGTTTATTTTTTATGTAAAAGGTTATGAAGATAAGGAAGACTTGATACAGTTTTGCCGGGAACTGGTAGGCACCTTAGAGTCGATTCTCAGCATCGAAAGAATAGGAGGGGGAATCGGCATTATAGAACTTAATGATGATAATAAATGTGATATGGGGCAATTGTCAAAGAACCTCCTTGTTGCATCTGAAAAGGCAATGAACTTGTATAATGCAGATATAGGAATATGCTTTTTCGATGATGAATTAGAAGCGGAAGTAATCCGCGAAGAAGAGATAAAAGCCGAGCTTGCCAGAATTAGCTTTGATGAAAACTACGACGGGTTGTATTTGAAATTTCAGCCGATTTTAGACCTAAGAACAAATAAAATAAGAGATTTTGAAGCATTAGCCAGGATAAACAGCGAAAAATTAGGCTTGCTTATGCCGGGGGAGTTCATTCCCCTGGCTGAAAAAAATAAGCTCATAATACCATTTGGCAGAAAGGTTATCATCAAAGCTTTTGAATTTCTGAATAAACTCAGGGAAAACGGCTATGATTCGGTAAGAGTGTCCATTAATATCTCTATCAATCAATTGGTAGGTGAAGATTTCATTAAGGATCTTTTCAACCTTATAGATGAAATGAAGGTTAATCCGGAAAATATTGTTTTAGAGATTACGGAATCCGTATTTGCTTCTGACTATTTCGAAATAAACAGGATTCTGGGAATGGCTCAGAAGGCAGGGATAAAAGTTGCAATTGATGATTTTGGAACCGGTTATTCCTCAATATCCAGGGAGTTAGAGTTAAATGTGGATACCATTAAAATTGATAAATATTTTAGTGACAAACTCTTAGATACCAATAATACGGATCCTATTATCAAAGAAGTAATAACAATGATACACAAGTTGGGTTACGATGTAATAGCTGAAGGAGTTGAATACGACGAACAAAAAGAATTTTATGTTTATAACGGCTGCGATAAACTGCAGGGGTACTTAATCAGCAAACCTCTTGACCCGGAAGCAGCAATTGAGTTTATGAAAAACAACTGTAATAATTAAAACCCTCAGAATATCCTGAGGGTTTTATAATATTAGGTATATTAGTCTTGAATATTTAATTTGATTTTTAATTTATCAAGCATGTCTTTAGTCATGGCATCCAGGTCGTATTTGGGATTCCAGCCCCATTCTTCCCTGGCAGCCGAATCATCCAGTGAATTGGGCCAGGATTCGGCTATTCCTTGTCTTATGGGGTCAACATCATAATCAATTTCAAATTCAGGAATATATTTTCTTATGGATGCTGCCAGCATTTCAGGTTCGAAACTCATGGCCGAAACGTTAAAAGCGTTGCGGTGTTTCAGCTTGTCTGGATTTGCTTCTATTAAATCTATTATAGCCCTTAAGGCATCCGGCATGTACATCATGTCCATATAGGTTCCTTTTTGGATGAAGCAGGTATATTTTTTGTTTTTCAATGCTTCATAGTAGATGTGAACCGCATAATCCGTTGTACCTCCTCCGGGAAGGGTAACATATGATATAAGGCCGGGGAAGCGAACCCCTCTTGTGTCCACACCAAACCTTTTAAAGTAATAGTCACATAATAATTCACCGGCAACTTTGGTTACTCCATATATGGTGGTTGGTCTTTGAATCGTATCCTGGGGAGTCTTGTCCTTCGGTGTTCCCGGGCCAAAGGCTGCAATGGAAGACGGGGTGTAAACCATGCATTTTTTTTCTTTGGCAACTTCCAGGATGTTATACAAGCCGTTCATATTTATATGCCAGCATAGTTGAGGATTGCTTTCTCCAACGGCAGATAAAACGGCGGCAAGGTTTACGATGGTATTAATTTTGTATTTGTCAACAACCGATGCTAATGTTGCCCCATCATTGATGTCTAAAATTTCAAAGGGACCGGATTCGATAAGTTTTTCATGACCTTCCTTTATTCTTCTGCTGCTGGCTACAACATTTTCGCTACCGTAAATCCTGCGCATTTCTTCGGTTAATTCGGAGCCGATCTGCCCCAATGCTCCGGTGATCAATATTTTTCTCAAGTTTTTTACCTCCCATACATGACTATGTTTTTGTGCCTTAAATCCAAGGCATAAATCTGTTTACGAATTACAACCATATTATGTATTATGTATATATAATAACATACAATTTTCAAAATATAAATATATTTTTTCCATTTTGTCACCATGAGCTTGTCATCCTGAGCGACAGTATGTCATCCTGAGCGTACCTCTTTGTCATCCTGAGCGTACCTCTTTGTCATCCTGAGCGAAGCGAAGGATCTCATAATCTCTTGTATACTTTGCCATAAGTTTGTGCTATTATATATAATAATATTTACATTAAATGAAAAAAATGTAGAAACATTTGTGACTTAGGAGAAATTAAATGAAAAGCTTCAAGAATATCTGCAAAAGCATGATGTGCAAATTTACTTCACATCAAAGACCGGAAGACCTTTTAAAAGATATAAAAGGACCTGTATTACTTCACATAAGTGATACTCCTTCGGAAATTTATCCTTATCTATTTGAAATAATTGATGTATTAAAGCCAAGTTATATCATTCATACGGGTGATTTGGCCGATAATATCAAGTTAGAGATAAACAGGGACAGGATAAAAGGCTATTGCAGTTTAGTCAAAGAACTTGTTGACGGTTTGGAAAAAGGTGATGCCAAAGTATATTATTTTTTAGGCAACCATGATGATTACGAAGCTGTCAGCACCTTAAGCAAAAAAGGAACCATTTTGGAAGAAGGGCTTTTAACCATAGATGAACTTAAGTTTAGGGCAGGGCATTACCACAGGGAATACTCCTATAATGCGGATTTTAATCTTTTCGGTCACAGTTTTGATCCCTGTCACTATGAAAAGGATGGTACAATCGGATTAAACGGGGTATTGAGCATTAATATAATCGATTTATCAAACAAGAGAGTTTTTCATGTGAATTACCCCGTTGGTACAAATCGTCTCAGAGGTATGGAATCTAAAAGATTTGGTTTATAAAGAAAGGGGATAGGTATGCTTCTATTCAGGATAGGACCGAGACATTTGTTTTTGAGAACTAAAAATGTAGATGATGTGACAGATTTTTTAGTCAGTAGTCTCAAGGGAGAGGTTACGGATTTTTGGAAGGCTTTTGAAAAAGCATCGGAAAACAGCACAATTTGCTACATAACCGGCATTGATCTTAAAAAGACCTATGTGGAGGATGCAAAGAAAATTGTGCTTGTCAATGATGCGTCATCCTCCATATTGTGTTCGATTATAAGCAGTCAAACATCAAGACTTCTGCAAAAGGTTGATTTGGGGCCGGCGTCAGTAGTTATGCGGGTTGCAGGAGATGAACACAAGATAGTGGAAAAGCTGAAGGAGATATTCGGCGGTAAAGAGGTTGATTGGATTGAAGGAATCGGAATAGGCGAGAAGGATGACACCATAATTGCCTTAACAAGAAAGGTGCTTGCCGGCCCAGTTGCTGATTTCCTGGACACTAAGCTCTTGATTTCAAAACCCGTCAGGGAAATCCAGGACAAGCTCCGTTTAGAGGGGCTGAGACTGATTACTCAAAACTTAGACGACAGCCAGTGGTATGAACTTAGAATCAATATTTATGATTCTTACGGGGATTATTTCAGACACTATGACAGGCTTATGTTTGTGTTGTCAAAGCTGGAAATGGGAATGGTTTTGGGTGAAAGCTGGACAAAGGATTTTGCTGTCATGCTTTACTGGGTACTTACTTACCAGGTTAGATTATTTACTTTCCATACACCCGCAGAGATTAAAAAGATACTGATGGCATTGGAATATTCGGTAGAGGGCGACAGGTTGGTTGACTTTGACCTGTACTATAAGAACAAAAAAATTTACTGGTACGATGTCAACAAAGATAGGGGAAAAGGGAAAAGTAAGCTTGACGAAGCTAAAATCTACAGGCAGAATCTTTATGAAAAGCTGAGTTCCGAAGACATTAAAACCTTGGAAGAAATGGAAAAAACCATTCGCATGAAACGAAGCTGATAAAAACTTTTCGGGGACGGTTCTTTATGTTGTCAGGAATGAAAAGAACCGTCCTTTAAATATAAAAGGTTTGGAACATTTCTTATTTTGCTGCGTCAAAGTTAATTGAGGTGATATTATGAAGAAAAAGCTGATTATTTTAATAGGTGTCTTAATTTTTGCAGTTGTTATCATAGGTATTGTAAATAAATATATTATTAATGATGATGGAATCGTCCAAAAGGTATCCTTTAATGCAACCGTGCTTGAAAACAACGGGAATTCCATATTGGTTGAACCTGAAGGAGGATCATGGGAGCTTAAGTCCAGCGATAAGATAGTTGTCAGGGTTCCTGCAAACGATGGTTTAAAAGATTTGTCGGAATTCACCGAAGGCAGCAAGGTAAAAATTACCTATGACGGCATGATTATGGAAAGTTATCCGGCACAAATAAATGCTTTCAAAGTGGAACTGCTGAAATAATTTTGGGGGACCTTCATTCTGTCTGGGTTTAATTTTGGGGACCTTCTTTTAGTTCTGGATTTGTCAAATAATTGAATACTGAATAAATTGCAGGAGGATTGTTATGATATTTAAGGAAAAAACCATTTCATTAAAGAATGGAGAAACATGTGTATTAAGAAGTCCCGAAGTTGAGGATGCGGAAGTAATGCTTGACTATTTGAGAAAGACAACAGGTGAAACGGATTATTTGTTGCGTTATCCCGAAGAGGTAACAATGACTATAGAAGATGAAATCAACTATATTAATCATGTAAGGGAAGCTCCCAGGGGTGTAATGATTTGTGCTTTTATAGGCAATAAACTTGTCGGGAATACACACCTGATGCCGGTTGGTGAAGTGTATAAAATTTCTCACAGGGCAACTTTCGGCATAGCAGTTCTTAAGGAAGCATGGAACTTGGGTCTGGGAAGTACCCTAATAACCGAAATATTGAAGGTTGCAGGGGAAGCCGGATTTGAACTGGTTGAACTGGAGGTTGCAGGTCCAAATCACAAGGCAATAGAGTTATATAAGAAATTCGGATTTAAAATTTACGGGACCCGGGAGAAGGGTTTTAAGTTTAAGGACGGGACTTATTGTGATGAGCATTTGATGTTGAAAAGAATAAGATAAATGATGTCATTGCTATGAATATCCCATAGTGTCATCCTGAGGGCTTTAGCCCGAAGGATCTCATAGTTTTACATAAGCGTCATTCTGAGAACTTGTGAAGAATCTCATGAGATCCTTCGCTTCGCTCAGGATGACTTAGGGTATTCGTTATTGTGGTGTATATAATATGTGAAAATTTTGAGGGCAATCCCATGGAATCCTTTTCAAACACCCAGGGTATCAAAACGTTTTAATAGGACATAATATTTATAAAGGAGGTTATATGTATTCGGACATAGACAAGAAGCTTCATGAAGCCCGGGAAAAATTAGACAGGCTGAACAAAATAGATTTAATTCTTAAAGAATTAAGAAGAGATGAAGCCGCATTAAGGGACAAGGTATATGAATTAAAGGAAGTCCTGGACAAAGAAATTTTAGATGTAGAAAAATTGGATTATACCAACCTTGTATCTATCTTCTATTCGATTACCGGCAAATTGGCAGATAAGAAAGAAAAGGAGCAAAGGGAAGCACTTGCGGCTAAACTGCAATATGACCAGGCAAACCATGATTTAAACAATATAAAAACAGAAATATTAAAATTAACGGAAGAGAGAGAAATCTACAAGGGTTCTGCAGATGAATACAAGGCTTTGTATGAACAAAAAAAGAATTTGCTGCTGAACTCCTGTGAAGCAGCAGCTCAAAAAATATTAGAGCTTACAAAGAAGATAGAAGAATCAAAAAGAAATATTAGAGAAATAAAAGAAGCTGTTTTGGCAGGGCAGTCTGCTGCAAACCACCTTGATTCTGCATTAAGCAGCCTGAATTCCGCCCAGGGCTGGGGGACATGGGATATACTGGGAGGAGGACTGATTACGGATTTAGCAAAACACTCCCATATCGATGATGCCATGAGAGAAGCAGAAAGAGCACATCAAAAGCTTAGAGAATTTAAATCTGAACTTGCAGATGTTAGGATAAACTGTAATATTTCCTTTGATATGGGTGGCTTTGCCAAGTTTGCGGATTTCTTTTTTGACGGCTTGATAGCGGATTGGTATATGCAGTCTAAAATTAATAATTCCTATCAAAGTGTGGTAAACGTAAGAAATCAAGTCTCAAGTGTCATACATAGGCTGCAGCAGTTGGAGGACCGGGAAAAGCAATACCTGGAAGGGCTGGAAAGGGAACTGGAGAATGTAATTCTTGGTTCTGAGTTGATAAATAATTGAAGTCAGGAGTCATCATGGAAAAGAAGTGGCCGGATTTAACGATGCCTGTATTAATTTTTGTCTTTACTATTTTTTTCGGAGGTATATACATAAATAGATCTTCTCATGGAGAGCTGGAATCTGCAATTTTGTTCTTGTCAGCCGTAATTGCGGCAGGAAGTTATTGGATCGGACAAAATGTCAGGAAATAGGCGTGGCTTTTTTTGAAAAATAGTTAAAAACATAAATTATATTAAACCTAAAAAGTTATTACTAAAAATATATATAATTAAATAAAAGGTTTACAATAAATCTAAAACTTGACATTTTATTAATCATTATGTTAGAATTCTTTCAGAGAAATGGTGTCCTCTTTGTTTCGACAGGGACACTATGTTTTTAAACGGGGAGGGTGCTGCCTTTGGATGAGCGCCATAATCAGGAAAAACCACCAAAGAAATACTATGAAGTATTCCGTGCCCTGGCTGATTTTTCACAGATAGGATTCAGCATAGCAGTATCGGTATTGGTCGGAGTCTTGATAGGCCAGTACCTGGACGACAAGTTAGGAACCGAGCCATGGTTTCTTCTGGTGTTTTCTGTCTTAGGAGTTGGGGCTGGAATTAGAATCTTATTTAATATAGCTAAGGGCAGAAAGGATTAAAATAAGGGGTAATGAGATGGGATAAGTATGAAGTTATCTGATATGGGAAGAAGAATGATCAATAATATACTTATCATAGCATTTGTGTGTATTCTAATTTCAGTACTCTATTACCGATCCATGAAGTTTCTGCCTTTCTTATTTGGGGTCTTGTTAGGTTCATCCCTAAGCATCTTAAAGGTATTTCTCTTGGAACACACGGTGAATAAGGCATTGACTATGGAAAAGTCGAAAGCAGGGGGCTATGCCGGTATTCAACACATATTTAGGTTTTTCTTAACAGGTTTTGTCCTGTATTTAGGTGCAGTAGTACCCCGGATAAGTTTGTGGGGGGTGGCAGCCGGCGTATTTGCTTTCCAGCTGGCAGCGTATAAAATTAATTTGCCCCGAAAACTTATAATAAAAAAGGATACATAGGTGGTGATAAGCTGAATGAACATAAATATAAAAAATCTTTGGGTTTTAAATGTAGCAGGTGTTGAAGTATGGATAACCGAAACAATTTTTAACACATGGATAATCATGATTTTTCTTATTGTGCTTGCACTTATAGCTCGAATTAAGCTTAAAAGCTTTAAAACCATACCCAGGGGAGCCCAGAATGCAATAGAAGCTATTGTGGAAATTTTCGATAATTTTGCAGTCGATACTTTAGGCGAAAAGCTTTCCTACATAGCGCCTTGGTATTTCACGGTTTTTGTATATTTAATAACTTGCTGCATATTCAGTGTTTTTGGATTAAGAGCACCATCAGCAGACTTTGCAACTACTTTTGCTTTAGCCCTTGCCGGCTTTTTACTTATGATCATCTTGGGACTTAAACACCGCAAAGAGCAATATTTAAAGAGTTTCTTCGAACCTAATCTCTTATTTTTCCCGCTTAACCTTATTGGTGAATTATCTAAACCCATATCTTTGAGTTTTCGTCTCTTTGGAAACATGCTTTCCGGTACTATTATATTAACCATGTACTATGGGCTTACACCCTTATTTGTACAATTTGGCATACCGGTATTTCTTCATGCTTTTTTTGATGTATTATTTGGAGGAATTCAAGCCTATGTATTTGTAATAATAAGCCTCATGTATGTTAAGGGATAGAAAACATATTGATGGACTAATGCAAATTATTAATACTATATTATCAAATAAATTTTAATCTTGGAGGAAATAATTATGGAAAAAATAGCTATAGCGATAGGAATAATTCATATTGCAGCATCAATTGCTCTGTTAAACGGATTACTAACCGTGTTCGGCCAGTCGAAAGTTGCCTGCCAGGCAATTGAATCAATCGCCAGGCAGCCGGAAGCTGCTAACGATATCCGAAGCATCATGTTTGCCACCCTGGCCATGTGTGAAACATCGGGTATTTACGGACTTTTGATTGCTATCATTATGCTGTTTGCTAATCCACTGGTGGACAAATTACTCAGCTTACTGTAATAAAAAGCAGCGACAGCATTCATGGCATATAAGAAAGACCAGCTAATTAAAGTCAAGAGTTTATAATAAAAATTTTGAGAAATTTTTTTAGGCTCCTGACGTTAATGAAACGCATGACAACAAGACCACCTAGGTGAGGTAGACATAAAATAGCTGGTCTAAAATAGCAAGTTGCTCTTTGAAAACTGAACATCAAGTACAGTACTATCAAGCTGCTGTATGCTTTGCTGCAAGCATTTGAGCGTGTTCCTGGGGGCTGCGTAACTGGTAAGGTTTCCTATCCCTTAGAACAGCAAAGATGATACAAACAAGCTTGCGCATAACAGCTCCCAAAGCTACTTTCTTAGGCTTACTCTGGCATTTTTGTTGGTAGAACTCCAGCAGCACAGGGTTGCAAGCTGTCTTATCCCGCTTGGTACGGATATTAGCAAGAGCAATTGTGAAAAGCACCCTGCGAAGCAGCCTTGAACCTCTCTTAGACATCTTGTTCCGTGTGCCGGTAAACTCTCCGGACTGCATGACAGAGGGGTCAACGCCGAAATAAGCAACCAGCTTGCCTGGCTTTTTAAAGGCTGAAAAGTCTCCAATCTCCGCAAGAATAGTAGCAGCAGAGAGAAGGCCTATACCTGGCAGGCTCTGCAAAAGTTCAAGCGTCAATGCCAGCATGGGCATATCCTTCGCCATATCTTCAGCAATCAGTAGACGAATGGACTTAAGGACTTTCTCCAGGCTTTCTTCCAAGGTTTTGATCATGGAGATATATACGCCCAGCATAATAACATTTGAGGCATTATGAATGCTCAGAGGTGCAAAATCTCTGGCCTTGGAGACCAGAAGCTCATACTTGGCAGTTGACCATTTGAGGCTTTTGCGGGATTTCTTCTGAATCAGTGAAATCAGCTTGTTCCTGTCAGCCTTAAGAATATGGGCAGGAGTAGGATACTCCTCCAGGACAGCCATAGCAGCCTTTGAAAATATATTGGAGAAGACATCCTTGAAGTTAAGCATGAGTTGGTCAACAATACCGGTAAGCCTGTTTTTGTAGGCGGTAAGCTCATCACTCAGTTTGTAGTACTGGCGACATAGGCTCCTTAGGCACTCAATATCCTCATTGGGGATGTTGGTTGACTTAAGTTCCTGAAATCTATAGAGTAGGGCAATTTTCCGGGCATCCACTTTATCATTTTTCACTTTTCTGATTCCAATATTTTTGATAGAATCAGTTTGGATGGGGTTTGTTACCGAAACCTCAAATCCAGCTTTACAAAGTGAATGGAAAAGGATTTTGTGATAGTGCCCGGTGGATTCCATGACTATGAAAGGCCTTGAAGCAAAATCTTTTTCCGTTTTATTAAGCAATTCAACGGCTCTTTCAACGTCGGTATTGGAATCATGGTGAATCTTCATGCGGGCAACCACTTCATTGGTAGGAGAAAGAATCGCCATTTCACTGAAGAACTTACCCACATCAATTCCTGCAATGGGTCTGAAATTCATTAAAATGCCTCCTTTTTAAGATTAATGGACTTAAAAGCCTCCATTCCTTCCCATGTAAGCAAACAACCTTGCATGTGACACGAGGAACCAGCCAAAGAGCTGGCCTCAACCAGCCAAATCATGTAGACTTACCGGAATGGATAAATACTCTTTCTTACGGGTAATCGGCCCGCTAAGGTCCGTCCCAGGAGGTGAAACACTCACCTTCCAAGTCCGGAAGATATTATACATGATTGTCAAGGTTCAGGCCAACAGTTGCTGGCAAAATGGCTAAGATGTGAAGCCGGATGATGTGCTTGATGTTTAGAAAAGAATGAAGTTTGAAGTGTTATGTTAACAATGAATTTTAATGGGTCGAACAGTGGCTTCGGTCACTGATTTAATACAATATTAATTGTACAAGG
>Ga0255347_1001060_pt1 | contig 46992 bp, 34 predicted proteins | sample wastewater_treat_2_FD_192479 | JGI IMG/M metagenome (GOLD analysis project Ga0255347, IMG submission 192479) | Wastewater microbial communities from Lulu Island WWTP, Vancouver, Canada - plant24 | ecosystem: Engineered > WWTP > Wastewater > Unclassified | place: Canada: Vancouver, British...
TTTGTCCCTTCAGGGTCATGGAAAATTTCCTTATCGTCTATCCATACCTTTATGGGTCCATCATAACCAATGCATGCTGCAAGGCTCATTGGTTCATCTGTTTTGAATTCCCTCGAAAACCATATTATAAAATCCTTGTCTTTGTATTGTCCGGTTTTTTCATGTAAATCACAAAATCTATCCTGAAACTTCATACGTTGCCATATAACTTCTTTCTGGTGATTGACTGTAAGGCCATTTAGTTTTGAATCAACCCCTTCTGGTAGATTAAAAGGAAACGAAATATCCCATTCAATACACATCGGTGTTAGCGCACGGTATTGTCCGAGCATAACCGGCCCGAATACACAAAGAGATTTATCTTGAATATCCCTGATATTACAGTATGGATCTGTTCCATATCCATAATAAAGAAATTTCCCATCAAGCCCTGAAGCAGGAAGATTAGACCTTATTATTACACAGTTTCCTGAAACAATTGTGTCATAAACAAATGGGCTAGGTTCAGGATCTCCAATACAAAATCCTGATGGACGAACTCCTTCTGAAACAAAAAATCTTTCTGATACATTTTTGAATTGTATCCTTATTTCAGAAAAATTATAAGGAGGAACTGGCTTTATGCTAATCTTATCCATTTGGATTGGTGGTTTTCCTGCTGTTTTTCCGTTTAGCAATACATTCATTGCATAAGCCATTCTTTTACCAAGTCGGTTCTGATCTTTTCCACTGACGTGTATTGTATCATCAAGAGAAAGGTCAACCGCAGGAACAACAGAGTAATTTTTTACTTCTTCAAGTAATCTAAATTGCTTTTCCTGTATTGAATTCCACCAGGTATCTTTGGCGCCAACATTAACCAATCTTCCAATCTGGACCGCGACAAAAGGAAGATCAGGGGTTTTCAAATCATCCCTGAAAGATGAAATAAGGTTCTTCATTCTATCTGTGTAATAGGGGATATCTTTTTCATTTGCGTCGCTTTCACCCTGATACCAAATAATTCCTGTAATTCTTCCTGAATTTTTTTTGATTCTTCTCAACGTCGCTCCGTAAAGGGATTTGCCACAAAGATGTTTTAGTAATGGATCCCACTGGGTCATTGTTGTTCCTCCATGGGCACAGGCAAGAATTCCCTGAGGAATGCCAGTTAACCGAAACATCTCCTGCGCAAAGGCAACTGCCGGGCCAGTACCTGTAAATGGATTTCCACGCACCCCTCTGGTAATTCCCAAATCAATATGCACATCATCAACACATTCCCACAGGTTATGAATTGGGTCTTTTGCTATATCCCATTTATCATTCATATAAAACGCTCTTACCATTGGATGAGGTTTTGCTGCATCCTTCAACAGTCCACAGCCCTGCATATTGGATTGTCCTGCTGCAACCCATACATAACCAACAAGCACATTTTTTACTTTTTTTCTGTCAAAAACCTTTCCATTTTTATCTTCAATTGTTATCTCAATTAAATAAGGCCCACCTGCTTTAAGCCCTTTGAGGACTCCTTTGAAAGTTCCTTTTTCTGAATATCCAATATGATTATGACTGAAACCTTTAACAATTGAATCTTTTTCATTCATCACTTTTACAAAAACTTTTCCATCTTTTTCTGCTTTACCTGATATTTCTACATCGCAAACATTTTTCTTATTCATCTGCAAAACTGTGTTATCAAACAATCCGATTTCTATAATCATTTAGTCTCCTTTATCTTTGTACGATAGCCAGACCTTTTATGTCTTTAACAGTGTTTTTCTTTTATTTTTTCAACAAGAGTATATCAATATCCTTAAGTGGAATTTCACAGGAAACAATGCCCTTTTCCTGGTTATACTGAATTACTCCAGATGATATACTTTCAACAGAGGAAATTTTTTCAGAGCATTGAATATCAAGTTTAACTCTATCCTTATCAGACCCTGACCAATTTAATACTGTAACCGCTATTCCTTTTTCTGAAATAAGTGGCACTGCCTCTATCATTGGCTCGCTCACAGAAACAAATGGTTTTATACCTGCTTTTTTCACTGGCAAGAGTATTGATTGTCTTATTTCAGGAGAAAACCCAGTGGGTAATCCATTATAACCGGTTTTGCCTGATTCAATCTGAGACAAAAAGTATGAACATCCTGGATAAAAGGCATAATGAAATATTCCACCCTTGCCTGCAGGAGAAAATACCACTGCAGGGGTATTGTCTGAAAATTTCGCAAGAACTTCTGTGTTTTTCTTCGTCGAAATAATTTTTCCTTTTGACCAGGCAGTTTTGAAAGAACCTGAATTATTATTTACTGTATCAACACCACTGTCCTTCCATTTATTCCACGAGATTACAATCCTCGGCTGAGCCGCTTCATCAATCTTTATTCCTGCGTATGAGTATAAACTGTTTAGTGGCTCATCATATCTATCTGCTGTAATTGCGCCATATGTTGTAGCAAGATAACCACCCTGTTCAATCCATCTCTGGATTGATTTTATGGTTTCTGCCGGGATATTCGGCGCAGTAATAAAAACAAGTTTGTAGTTTGACATAATCTTCTGATCATTCAGGTCTGTTTCATCAATAAAATCAACAGGAATGTTTGCGTGCATCAACGCGATATAAAGGTCATAAACCTCTGCCATATATGTTGTTGTTGCATTGTTCTGATTTGTATTTGTTGCGTCAACAATTCCTGATGCTATCTCCATTTCTTTTTGATCCCATACAAGACTACTTTGAGGAGTTAGAATTGCAACCTGCGGAATAAGAGGGTTTCCTGGATAAATGTAATCCTCTGCTTTTGCTGCCATTGTTGCTGCCCTCATAATACCTTTTATAACCTTTGGATTTTCACTCCAGCAATTTCCAGGAAAGTTATATTCAGGACCAAAAACATAAAACTTAATAACTTTTGCGCCATGGCCAAACAACGTAAGCATTTTTTGCGTAACCCCCTCTCCTGCTGTTGCACCTATTACATATCCACCAAATTTAACATTGCTTTTTCTTGCGGCACTTTTGAGTTTACTCGAATAAAATGACCATTGATATGCAAGATTATCTCCAAACCAGTCCTCTATCCACATACAAGTAGAACCTCTTGCTCTGCCAAACTCAAGCCAGTCATGCCCGCCCATTGCTGCGTCAGGACTGGTTTTATCAGGATTATGGGCGAATGGACCCGGGAAATAGTATCTTCCAGCAAAAAAATTCCAGTTAACTGTGATAGGCATCTCTGGATAAAATGCATCCTCGAGCGCTCTTGTTGATTTTGCAAAAAGACCATTTGAAACATAGGGGAAAAACCTGCACGTCCAATAATAAAGCCGTCTTAATGGAAGTTCTTTGTTTGCAACACTTCTACCAAGGGGTTTTACCTTATCCCAGTCATTCCAGTTCTTAAAACCAAAGTCCTGTGGTTTAAGACCCTGGGCTTTTAGATATGAATGAAACCTCTCTAAGTTTTTTGGGTTTTCATTCACGTACTTAAAAACAGAAGGAAAATACCAACCAGGTTCATCAGAAAGTCCAAAAGCAGCCATATCCTTTACATTATATCCAGCATCAACATAAGGTTTTGCAATGTTCTGCGCCCATTTTTTAATTGCTGTGTCTGATGTTTCTTTTTCGTCAAAATCAAAAGCATATCCTGGAGGATTATAAACTGCCCATGAAATCTTTTGAATGCCTGTTTTTAACATAAGTTCTCTTAGGTTTTTATCGGGCGGCATCAAAAAAGCGTTGAACCCGAGTTTTGATAAATTATCAAGGCCTTGTTTCCAGTTATAGAAATCACTGTCTCCGCCGATAAACCTATCTATAATAAGAAGTTTTTCGGGCCTTTTAATCTCTCCAATGGATTCAGCCGCTTCATTAATTCGTGCCCAGTATTTATTGTTATACTGAGCCATTGTTCCCATTTTTATTGTATTGTTTTCCTCCCATTGAAGAATACCAACAGTCATTGCACCAGAGCCAGAAAAGAGCGCTTGGCCAAAGTATTGTTTCCCTTCTACCTCGCATTCAAGAGATATATTCGTTCCTGGTATGTATGGAGCAAAACGTAGATGAACCACCAATGGATATTTACGGAGATAGAGATTCGGATATTGTTTTTCTATTACAGTAATAATTTCGTTATCAATCTTTGTCCATTCAGTCCAGACATTCTTATCAGTATTAAAATTTATCTTTGTTCCATCAATAACAACCTGAAATTTATTCGTCTGGTTTGATGCAGGTGGCTCAATTTTTACTCTGAAAGAAAATTCTTTGCCATAAGAAAATGCCATACTACAAAAAAGCATCGCAACAGCAAATGCAAAAACACCAAAAATTTTTCTAAACATTTCTCCTCCTTTTTTGTTTTTGGGTAGTGCCAAACCTGGCTAAATCTCCTTCTCCCCCTTTGCAAAGGGGGAATTAGGGGGAGGACTTTTTCAAAGTGGGAAACCTATATGGATTTCAGTTCCCGTGTTTTTATAATAACATACATCAATTGAACCAGAAGATACTCACTACTCCACGTTTAATAGCAAGTTAATCCAATTCCCACTTGACCATTGATATGGTTAATCTTTGCATATTCAATCAAACTTCCATAGAACACTATCTATGCAAAGATGTTAATTTTTCCTTTATTATGTCCGCTGCTTTTTCTCCTGAGAGAAACATTCCGCCAAAGATTGCGCCCATCCTCGGAGAACCAAAAACAGCATTTGCTGCCATGCCACATACAAAAAGTCCAGGATAAACCTCTTTTGTATTACGGATTATCTGTTTTTCTCCTTCTTCTGCCCACATTGATTTTTCCCCTGCAACAGAACCAGTTGGGGTAATCAATTTCTTTTCCATTTTTTTTTCAAAAATTCTGCATATTTCCGCATCATGACCTGTTGCATCAACAACAAATTTTGCTTTTACAACAAGTGGGTCAACATGAAGTTTTGACCAATTAACCGCACTCCAGTTAATCACAATTCCGCATATTTTATCTGTTCTTATAACAACATCTTCTACACTCATTAAATTAAATATCCTTGCTCCATTTTTTATTGCCTGATAACACAATGCAGATATGGTTTCAATTGAGTTTGCGACATAAATCTGCTCATTATATTTTCTAACAGAAATCCCAAGTTCCCCAAAAAGTCCAAGGATATCCTTTTGAATAGCAATACTGTTGAACATCATTCCACCACCTGGCATTCCACCCCCTGCTCGCAATTGCCTTTCAAAAACAGCAACCTTAATCCTTGATTGTGCAAGTCGATACGCGCACATTAAACCAGAAGGACCAGCACCTATTATCGCTACATCCACAGTTAAATTATCAAGGAAGTTTTTTATAAAATCTTCAATAATGGCTTTCGAAATATCAATCTCATCCATATTAGATTCCTTTTTGTGTAATGTTAAAATATGAATTTCACGCTATAAGGTATTATCCCTTTTATTTTACCACTTTCAGGCATTCTATTTTGTCTATCTCTGGAATTAACACAGATACCTTTCCGCTATTTTTCAATATTTTAATATTCCCAAAAACTGCTTTAATGTTTCTGCCCTGAATTATTTCAGGGGAGATTTTTACAATCAAATTTTTCTGTTTTTTCTGAGAAAAGTTTATCAATGGAATTATGTATCCACTGCCATCAATTTTTTCAAGTAATATCGGCTCGACGAGAGGTTCAGAACACGTAACAGATTTTGGAATATTCCCGACGAAATTATCAATAATCTCTCTTACTTCTTTTGAAAAGTCAACAGGAAAGAATTGAGAAAGTTCTTTTTCTCCTCCACGTCCATACGGAAGCAATGGAATTGCTGGCTTCATATATGCCGGGCCAGGTAATGCTCCTATAAGAATTGCTCTTCCTCTGCCATAGTTATTTTCTACCGCAGCAACTTCATTATTTCTATATCTACCGATTACCTTTGCGTTGTCAGGAATTATCGTCTGTCTGTATCCATATACCTCTATTTTTTTTCCATTAAGATTTCCATCCAGAAATGTGATTACATCCATTGGCTGCATATGTACAAGTTCAAGTTTTGGGCGAAGCGCGTCAACTGTTTTTACAAGGATTGCCTGATTTATTCCAAAAACAGGTTTCAATACATCAAGGGGTTTATTATACTGGTTAAGAAAACCTCCTCCTGCAACTGCTATTAAGGTGCCACCATCTTCAACCCATCTTCTCAATGACTCTGCGGCATTTTCTGTAAGGTGGTCACCAACGAGAATATAAACCGAATAGTTCTTAAGATACCCATCAGATAAATCTTCTTCACTGAGAATATCAACTGGATAATGAAGATGCCGCAGTAAAAGATAAAGATTCTGCCTTTCCTGTGGATATACACAATTTCCTGGAGAGAATTCATAAGAGGCAGGTCTTTTTAGGTCCCAAACATCTGTTGTTGACGACCAGCCAATCGCTATCTTTGCAGGAACTACTTTTGATGTTGTTAAATCATCTTCAAGTGTACCTATTGTTCTATTGACTTTTTTTATTGCCTTGAGTATATCAGGATATCCTGCATAAGAACATTCTCCAATCCATCCAAAAGAATAATAATGAAGCAGGGAAAATCCCTGGCAGAACATTGCATAACTTGCAAGTTCAATATAATCTCCTGTATAGCCCCGATTTCTATCTGATATAAGATATGAACTAAGTGGACAGTTATAGTATTTTGCGAGAGATCGCGCCAGCGCTGATTCATATGATTGTGTTTGAGGACCAATATAGTCAGGCGTACCACCAAACCCCCAGGATATTTCAGAACTAAACTCAGTTACCCCTCTCTCCTTAAAAAGGACAAATGCATCATCGCCCCTGGCAAGAGAAGGATATCCTCCTGTTGTCGGGTAAAAACTGCCAGAAGTTGTTTTTGTCCCAGGAGGAAATATCTTTTCAATAAGACGGGTTGCTTCCGCACAATTACTGGCAAATATCAATGCCCTGAATCTTTGAGAAAAGTAAAAATATTTATCTGGATCCTGTTTAACATCTTCGAGGGAAAATCCATAATTTGAAAGATACTTTATAAATTTTTCTTTTGTATTCGGCCAGGAAAGAAGTGTATCAACATTAGGTGGACCTGATTCTTCAATTAGTTTTACGTGTGCTGGCACCTCGCGACCCAGGGATGTTTTTATGTCTGATGCTTTTTTCAGGTATGATTTTTCGAGAGAAGCATAATTTCCTTCATAGCACTCCCGGGTCATATGTTGGTTTTGCACAGAAATAGCTATCTGTGAAATATCAAACCCCTTTAGATCAGCGTTAACACCGTATATTCTTGGATTTGCGCCGGATGCTTGTCCATTTAATCCTGATGCGCAGGCAAGATTAAACTCATATTTGATATCAGGTAAACTAAGAGTCCCAATAAGACTGATTTTTTTTGCTGGTTTGCCTGATACCTTAAAATTATCAACAATTTCCTTTTGCTTTGTTAGAATTTCTTCAACTGTAAGTGCTTTTTTTGAACCGAGAATACCTTTTTCATATTTTTCATGTCCAATTCCAATAATCACACTTTTTGTTTCACCATTATCCTTAAGAGTAATTTTTTTTACAATATTTTTAATGGAGCCATTGGCAATCTCTATAATCATTTCTCCGTTTCCAAGATGTTTAAAAACAATGTCGGGTGGCATTGCTGTATGAACATAAACCATCTGCCATCCTGTTGTATTTCCTGGCTTCAATGATTTTGTTTTATCAGGAATTGATTCAAGGAGTTCGCCTGCGCTTGCATAATAAGATTTTTTAGGTCCTTTATAATAACCGAGGAGATGTAGTTTTGGTGTTATACTGACAGTACCCTCCCCAGTTATAGAACTTATCCTTATAAACAAAGGAGTTTTGAAACTCGAAAGGATAGGTGGGGCTGTATTTGCAGACCAATTCCAATCATTCCCTGGTTTCAACGTCAGGTCATCTGTGATATACAAAAGGTCTATAATGCGTCTTGCTCCAGGTATTTCGTTTTTCCCTTTAAGTATCTGAATTTCTGCCTTACCTTTTTCTAAATCTGCTTCCATCCCTTGGTAAACATAATCAGTATTATGCCAAGCCCATGCTTCCTGAATTCTTTCACCCCTTCCAAAAGGGAAAAATTTTTTATCCTTCATTCTACCAAACTCTTTTTCTGCTTTTACAGTTCCTTTTTGAATAATCCTTATAGAAAACACTGAACCAAATCCATAACAACTTTCATATCTTACCCATAATCCATATTTTTTTGTTTCAGGAATATCAACAATTTTAACTGCTTTTGCAGGTTTATCTGTTTCATCTGCCGCTATCTTCTTCAAACTCCAGAGATTTGGCTGAGAAGGGAAATATCCATGATTGGTAATTTTCCATCCAGATACAAGATTAAAACTTTCTGCTTCCATCGGGATTTCAAAAGCATATGACCCAGATACAAATAAAAGACACCCAATAATAATGGCTATTTGCTTCTTCATATTTTTCTCCTTGTTTTATGATGGGTTTTATAATGATACTGTCAAAAATATTTTATTCTCTTTAAAGGAAAAAATCCTCATTGCAAATCGCAAAGGCCAAAATTAACTGCTTTCATCAGTTCCTTAATTTTGTATTTTGCACTTTTCATTTTTCTGTTCCCAATTTTCCATCTCCGAAATCCTGCTCATTAAAAAAATTCAAATAGAGTATTATTATCTTTTTCCTTCAAAATCTGTAAGATCAAAGTACCTTAGAATTTTAGGAATAATAATACTCCTCACATTATATTTATCATAATACCTATTTTCAACAAATTCAGAAAAAGACCTTATCCCATCAGCGACAAAAACATTTTTTATTCTTGGTTCAATGATTGCAGAAAGCCGTCCGTATAAACCTGCTTTCCCTGAAGCATAGCAGGAAATATTTTTTTTATCAAGTCCCTGCCATTGTTCAATCATATCACATGCCCTGATAACATCATAAACACGCATTGCTGCAATGCTATCATCAAGCCATAAAAGATCATCATTAAACTTATGAATTGTTCCCAAATATTCCTCATTGGTTCTTGCAGAAATTGGATTTGGAGAGATTGAGCCGGTTCCGCTGACATCAAGAACCATTACTGCTTTTTTAGAATTACACTGGCTTCTTATCCAGTCAATATGACTTTGTATTGAATTGGTTCCATCATCCCATAACGCAATAACAACAGGTAATTGTTTATTTTTCATTGTGCAGTTTCTAAACAAAAAGGCATTGTTGAATATACCCTCTTGAGACCACCAGAAACACATCTCTACATCAAATTCTTCAACAGGTTCAACCAGGTAAAATCTTGGATTGAGGGGATAATTTTTTCTATTTGAGAAAACCTTTTGCTTTAGCCATTGCCTTGCTTTTTGTTTTCTTTGTTTTAATGGTATCAAGGATAAACCCTTTTTGATTTTCTTATACTTCTCAAGATTTTCTTCATAAACAGCAATGGAATCTTTTTTTTCTGCTTTTATCTGGCCTGTTTTTGTACAAAGCAGCATAGAAGGATCGACTGTTGCTATTTTAGAAACATCGGGTGTAATCTTTTTCCCGCTGAGATAAAGCGAGAAAAACTCTGTTGCTGCTATCGCAAGAGGCGCTGAATACATATGGGTACACCTATCTTCATAAATATCAATGAAGGACTGTTTTCCCGCAATCTCCCAAAATCTTTTTACCCTTTCAACTGTTTTTCTTGTTCCTTCTATCGGGAAAAAGTCATAACTTACAGCAAGAACAAGCACTGGTTTTGGTGCCATCATCAAAAGTATGTCTTCATGGTCAAAGCCCACTGCGCTCATACCAGGCCATATCTGTTCAGCATCCTGTGCTCCCCCAGAAAACATATAAGATTCTCTGCTCATTATAAAGGTTCCTGGCGCTGCTGCAGAAATTCTATCATCACAGACCATCATCAACGATGATTGCGTGCCTCCTCCAGAATTACCTGTTACACCAATTTTATCGGGCACAATTTCTTTTCTTGTGCGCATATAGTCAATTGCCCTCATTGCATCATGAACAAAATACCTTGCGATGGAATCACCAATAAACAGAGTTTGACTTCCAGCGTAATCATGTTCAGGACATCCCCAGTTAATTGTTGTCCTTCCAGAAATTGCCTCGTAATAACTTTTTCTTTCTCCCTGACCAATAGGGTCAATCGCAAAAACAACAAGACCTGCCTGTGAAAGACATCTACAAACAAACTGATATTCAGCGCAATGTCTTGCTTGTTCATGATGACCTGAAAGAAAAAGAATTGCTGGTACAGGTTTATCAATATTCTCAGGGATATAAAGATTTGATGTTATGTATACTCCAGGTCTTGATTGGAATATAATCTTTTCGATGGTAATGTCTTTTTCTTTTATTTTCCCTGTAATCTCTGGATTAAGAGGCGTATTGGAATCAGGTAGCCCACCGATATTTTCGATAAATTTTTTTCTGATGAAATCCTGGTATTTTTTTAATGCCTGAAGGTCTTTTATTAAATCGCGATTTCTGTCCCCATATTCAAAGGCAACCTTGGACCTTGAGTAAATATGATTTTTTAATTGATCCTTCATATCATAATTCCACAGAGCCGGCGAAAATTTTTCAAGTTCTTGAATTGTCATAGATACCCCTTGTTTGACTTGTGTTAATTTATCATATAAATTTATTATTGAAAAACTAATGTGAAATCATTCTAAAAAAAGGGTGCTGTCAAAAACATACCTGGTCAGATTTCGACTGACAGGCATGTTATAAAATTGTACAGGATTACAGTTCCTCAATACATTTTTTATTAAAAGGCAGGATTAAAAATGAGCGGATTACTCAGTTGAACTTTAGTTTATAGATAGTATATAAAAACTTTGTATGACTGTGAAGATGTTTAGTAATATTTTTATTGATATCTTGCTGAAAAACTATATCAACTAAATAAAAAGGATAAAAAATGGACGAAAAGATTCAGGTATATTTGAATAAAAAAATTGGTAATATCAACAAGAATATCTATGGGCATTTTATTGAGCACCTTGGAAGATGTATCTATGGAGGAATCTATGAGGAAGGTTCCCCTCTCTCAGATGAAAATGGATTCAGAAAGGATGTCCTCGATGCAATTAAAAGAATAAGGGTGCCTGTTCTCAGATGGCCTGGTGGAAATTTTGCTTCAAACTATCACTGGGAAGATGGCATAGGTGAAAAAGAAAAAAGGCCAAGAAGATTTGATACAGCATGGTCAGCAATTGAAACCAATCATTTTGGAACACATGAATTTATTAAGTATTGCCAGATAGCCGGAGCAGAACCCTATATCTGCCTTAATCTCGGGACAGGCACCCTTGATGAATCACTTGCTTGGGTTGAATACTGTAATTCCAATAGAGACACACATTTTGTAAATATGAGAAAACAAAATGGTTGCGATGAGCCATTCAGGGTTAAATACTGGGGCATCGGGAATGAAATCTATGGCAAGTGGCAACATGGTTATTGTTCAGCCGCTGAATATGGCGAAAAGGCAAGAGAATTCTCACAGTTTATAAAAAAAATAGACCCTGATATTAAAACAATTGCTGTTGGCGCAAATAATCCTGATTGGGATCTTGAAGTACTTAAAAGATGTGGGCACATTGTGGATTATATCTCAATTCATATCTATCTTAACCCTGATAAAGATAATTTCTATGATATTGTTGCTGCCTCGTCATATATTGAAGAAAGGTTAAAACTCTTAAAAAGTGTGATAGATGTTGCGGGTAGTTTTTTGTCTTTTGATAAAGAAATCCAGATTGCATTTGATGAGTGGAATATATGGAGAAAAGCAAGTGTAGAAACCCAGATGGAAGAGCCCTATAATCTTGCTGATGGTATTTTTGCCTGTGGTGTGTTTAATTCCATGCACAGATTGTGCAATAGTGTTACGATGGCAAACCTTGCTCAACTTGTTAATGTGCTGGGAGCAATCAGCACATCAAAAGATGACATATTGCTTACCCCTATCTACTGGGCTTTTTATCTTTATTCAAACTATATGGCTGATACATTTATTGAATCAGTTGTCGATAGCGAAAATTTTTCAACAGATTTTCTAAATCTTAAAAACATCCCTTACATCGATGCCTCTGCAACAATTGATGAAAAAAATAAAATCCTGTGTCTGGCAGTAATCAACAGGCACAAAGATAACAATATCCAGGCAACAATTGATGCATTTGGAGGAAAAATATCAGGAAACGCCAGAATTTTTGAACTTAATGGAAAAACCCCGTTTTCTTTTAATACCTTTGAGGAAAAACAAAATGTCAGGGTTATTGAGAAAAAACCTCTGACTGTTGATAATAGATTTTCTTATGTTTTTCCAGCGCACTCAACCACTGTTATTCAGGTTAAGTATGAATAATACAGAAAAAACAAATGTAATTTTAATACTTTCTGATGACCAGGGATACTGGGCAATGGGTTGTTCAGGAAATAAGGAAGTCCAAACCCCAAACATTGATGGTCTAGCAAAATCAGGAGTAATGTTTGAGAATTTTTTCTGTAGTTGTCCTGTTTGTTCTCCTGCAAGGGCAACTCTTTTAACAGGAAGAATGCCATCTGCTCATGGTATCCATGATTGGCTTGCAGCAGGAAACGCCTCAAAGAAATATGACCATACACCAAAAAGCAATCATTTAATCAGGTATCTCGATGGGATACCTGGATACACTGATTATTTAAGTAAAAATGGATATCTTTGTGGAATAAGCGGGAAATGGCACCTTGGAGATAGTTATCACCCACAAAAAGGATTTAGTTTCTGGAAAACACTGGCAAAAGGCGGAACAGATTATTATGGTGCAGTAATGATTAAAAACTGCAAGCCATATGTGGAGCAAAGGTATATCACAGATGTAATCACTGACAATGCTCTGGAATTTTTAGAAAGAACAAGTGGAAAAAATAATCCGTTTTATTTGAGTGTTCATTACACAGCCCCACATTCTCCCTGGACAAGGGAAAATCATCCAAAACAAACATTTGATAGATATTTTAATGGTTGTGGGTTTGAATCAGTTCCGTATCAGGTTAAAAAAAGACCTGCCTGGGTTAAAAAAATTGGTATTCCTGTGAATGATGAAATCACCAGGAGAACATATCTCAGTGGATACTTTACTGCGATTGAGGAAATGGACAGAAATATTGGAAGGATTCTCGGATATATTGAAGATAATGGTTTAAGAAAAAACACACTCGTGATTTTTGCAAGTGATAATGGAATGAATATGGGACAACACGGTGTTTTTGGAAAAGGAAATGCAACCTTTCCCCTTAATATGTTCGAAGAATCAGTAAAAGTACCCTGTATTTTTTCGCATCCAGGGGTTATTAAAGAAGGAATTAAAAAAGGTATGCTGGTATCCCAGTATGACATTTTTCCAACATTGCTTGATTATCTAAAAATACCATTTGTTTCCAATAGATATATGCCTGGCAAAAGTTTTTCGGATGTTCTGAAAGGAAAAAGATTTGATAAGAATAATTTTGTCGTTGTTTTTGATGAATATGGGTCTGTGAGAATGATAAGAACAAAAAAATGGAAATATGTTCAAAGATATCCGTATGGACCAGATGAACTTTATAACATTTTGTCTGATCCTTCTGAAGAAGAAAACCTTGCGGGTTCAATACAACATAAAACAACAGAAGAAAAATTAAGGGCAATGCTGATGGATTGGTTTTTAAGAAACAGCGAACCTGGTCTTGAGGGAGTTTACCAACCAGTTACAGGAGCAGGACAGATTGGCCCTTGCGGAAAAAAATCAAAAGGAAGATTGGCATTTAAGTAAAATTTTTACCTGTTTATTCCTCTGAAAAGAAAGATGCAGGATAAAAAATAAAAACAGGCATTATGGGAATAGATAAAATTCTACAGATTTTGCGTTGCACAGTTCTATTTACAGGAGGAAAATGTGAAAAACAAAAAAGTTTATCTTGCGATTGATCTTGGCGCAGAAAGCGGAAGGGCAATAACAGGATGGATTGAAGAAAAACGACTTAAGATAGAAGAGATTCACAGATTTCCAACTTACAAGGTCCAGATTGGTAAACATTTTTTCTGGGATGCTCCTGCGATATTTACTGAAATAAAAAAGACCCTATCAACTATCGGGAAACAGGAAATCTCTGGGATAGGTGTAACAACATGGGGTGTTGATTATGCTTTTATTGATAAACATGGTATTTTGATGTCATTACCATTTCACTATCGTGACAGCAGAACAGAAAGCGCAATGCCAGAAGTTTTTAAGAAGGTTGAAAAACAAAGGATATTCAGAGAAACAGGGATTCAATTTATGCCCATTAATACACTTTACCAAATTTATGCCACGAATAAACATAGCCCCTGGATGCTTAAATCAGCGGATAAGATGCTTTTTATGCCTGACCTTTTTAATTACTGGTTGTGCGGTGCAACAGTTAATGAATTTACAATTGCTTCAACCTCACAGATGCTGAATCTTGAAAAAAAGAAATTTAAACCAAGGGGCGACTGGACATATGGAATTTTAAGAAAACTCGGCATTCCAACCAGGTTTCTTGTGGATGTTATTCCCCCAGGAAAGAAACTTGGGACATTATCAAAAGACATACAGGAAGAAACAAAAACAGGAAAAATTCCTGTTTTTTCAGTGTGTTGTCATGATACTGCTTCTGCAGTTTTTGCTGTTCCTGCAAAAGGAAAAAACTGGGCGTATCTTTCTTCAGGCACATGGTCACTTCTCGGCAAAGAAATAGACGCACCTATAATAAATGATGATGTACTATCCTTTAATTTTACAAATGAAGGTGGTTATGGAGGGAAAATAAGATTCTTAAAAAATATTATGGGGCTATGGATATGGCAGGAATGCAGAAGACAGTGGGAGGAAGAACAAAATAAACAATTTTCGTATATTGAACTTGGTGAACTCGCATCAAAAGAAAAACCTTTTTATTCATTGATTGACGTAAATCATCCAGATTTTTTCTTTCCTGGCAATATGATTGAAAAAATTCGGAAATTTTGTAAATCCACAAATCAAAAAATTCCAGAAACCCCTGGACAAATATCAAGGGTAATCCTTGAAAGTCTTGCGCTTGAATATAAACTATATGTGGGTCGGTTGGAATCAATAGCAGGACAGATTGATGTTTTACATATTGTAGGGGGTGGTTCTCAAAATAAGGTTCTTTCGGGATTTGCTGCATCAGCAACAAAAAAGGATATTCTTTGTGGACCAGTGGAAGCAACATCAATTGGAAATATTGGTGTCCAGATGATAGCAGATAAAACTATAAAAAATCATGATGAATTCAGACAGGTTGTAAGAAACTCTTTTCCTTTGATTGAATATCATCCTGAAAATCCTGAGGACTGGAATCAACCCTATGAAAAATATCTAAAATTAAAAAAGATGTCAGAATCATTTATTTGAAGATCCCTAAATCCAAGTTTACCTCTTGTTTTTTTAACAGGAATTAATAATCGCTTTGATTCTTTATAAATCTATTCTTTAACCACAAATTCCCATTTTGGAAAATCCTTCCATTTTGTTCCCCATTTCTTAAAGGGGACAAGGGCGATTTTTAACTTCTCCATTTAGTAAAGAAAGACACAAGAAGGATTTAAACATCCCATCCTGGCCTTTCTTTATAAACAAAGACCTGGGTGGAGTTTCACATCTGTCAAGAGTTGACCCATATCCTTTTAATTTAATAATCTATTGCATTAGTCGCAACCTGTTCAGCAAAACAAAGTAAAGATGAATCCCCTATCAAGCGGGTCTTATGTTCTCTCTTGCGCGGGCGTTGCAATCTGGGGTGTTGGTATAGCTTGGTCGCAATCCCCTATCAAGCGGGTCTTATGTTCTCTCGAATGAAGGGGTTGCTTCTCGGTATCAGGAAGCAATGTCACAATCCCCTATTAAGCGGGTCTTATGTTCTCTCATAAAGAGTGTTAAGGAAAACACAACACCATATGAGTTGGTCGCAATCCCCTATTAAGCGGGTCTTATGTTCTCTCGGAAGGAGGAAGATATACAATCATCAATTTTTTGGTGAGTCGCAATCCCCTATCAAGCGGGTCTTATGTTCTCTCAATAAATATAATACACAGTTTAACAGTATTAGACAGAGAAGTCGCAATCCCCTATCAAGCGGGTCTTATGTTCTCTCGCAAAAGATGTCATTCGAGAAAAACAGCAAAGGAAGGGTCGCAATCCCCTATTAAGCGGGTCTTATGTTCTCTCTTTGCACTGGGATAAAGTTTGTGACGAAGCATTTTCACAGTCGCAATCCCCTATTAAGCGGGTCTTATGTTCTCTCAACTCTCAAATATACGGGACAGAATGGCATTTGGAACGAGGTCGCAATCCCCTATTAAGCGGGTCTTATGTTCTCTCCATAATAAATTAAACTATTATGCAATAATTGAATTGCTGGCGTCGCAATCCCCTATCAAGCGGGTCTTATGTTCTCTCAACATCCAGTCATAGACAACAAAGAATATAGTTTTATGGTCGCAATCCCCTATCAAGCGGGTCTTATGTTCTCTCGAAAAACAAGGACGATACGACGCCATTAACATCGTATTGTCGCAATCCCCTATTAAGCGGGTCTTATGTTCTCTCACAAAATTTGAAATATCGGAAGATTCTAAAAGTTTCAGTCGCAATCCCCTATCAAGCGGGTCTTATGTTCTCTCTGACACATTTCAATCAATCTACTTGCAATTCTATCATCGTCGCAATCCCCTATCAAGCGGGTCTTATGTTCTCTCAGCGGTTGTCAAAGAACCGCTACCAGTAATGATTGTAAACCATATTTTCGCTAATCTCAAACTTTTATAATTCAAAAATACTGAAATGTTTCTGGCTGTGTGTGATAAATTATTGTTTTTCATATATTTCCGCTTTGCGCTAATCCACTTAAATAATATAAAACTCAAGATCTCTTGTAATTTCACCTGTTCCAGCGATATCTATCCTTTTCAAACAAATCTCACACAAAAAATAAAACCTTATGCTATCCTTGGTTTCATCAATAATCTTTTTTAATTCTTCCTGCAATTTCAGCAATCTATCCTTTTCCACAATACATTCAAATACACTGTACTGTACTCTTGTTCCATAGTTTTCGAGGGTCTTCGCAATCTTATTCCTTCGTTTATCATCTGCAATATCATAACTTATTACTATAAACATTATCTTATTGTGAATGGGATATAGGGTTGATTTTCCAGTAATGATTTTGCAAGTTTCTGCGCTTGAATAAACATCAGTTTTCTATAGGTTTGTCGTTGGTTTGTCTCAGGGCTGGTAATTTCTGTTTGCATACGTTTTTCGTATTGCTCAAAGTATTTTTTTCTTGGGGCATCTTTAAGGTATACTCCTGCTTCTTTTTCTTCAAAATCGTCTTGATTGATAATTTCTTTATTGATAATTTCCAGTGTTAGTCGGTCAACAATTGATTGGCGAAATTCCTCTATTAAGTCAAGTGGTAAGGATGGCCTTCCATATTCAAGTGTATGAAGAAATCCTATGTAAGGGTCAAAGCCAATTCCAGAAACAGTAGAAAGCATTTCATTTGTTATAAGGGAATATCCTAAACTTAATAATGAATTAACAGGATCAGGAGGGGGCCTCTTAATTCTTCCCTCAAACATAAAACCTTTCCTCAACATTTTACTGAAACATTCAAAGTATATTGCACTTGCCCTGCCTTCTACCCCGAGAATAGACGAAACCTGCACCTTTCTCATTAGTTCGCCTGAACAACCATCAAGTTCTGCTATTGATTGAGAAAAATCAATTTCAGGATGATTGTGGCTGTATTTTTGTAATACAACCTTCATATTTTTAATCTTGCCTTCAACAAATATCTTTGCATAAGACAAAACAAATTCAGGGTTTTTATGCTTTTCGTATTGCTGAATACGCAGGTAGACATTTTTGGATTCAATGGGTGATAGTTTTCCAATTAATCGGCCCCAGATATTGAAAAATGATGTTTCAATCCCTGATTCAAGAAGAAACTTCATTGCCTGGGTGGTAATCTGGATATTCCCAAAGATAAAAACACGCTCTACCTTGAAATCAGGAATTTCGAGCAATACCTGGCCTTCTTTTTCTATTACAATCTTTTTTTGCTCTTTGACTAATTTAGCGCCTTGCTCAATTAAATATATTGTAGCCACATTACTCTTGTATCACCGGGAATTTTATTTTTGATGGAATATTTTTAATTTCAGGGTAGAATTCTTTCAAAAAATTTACTACGAAATTTTCCATTTCAAGGTATGTGTTTTCTTCTACTGGATTAAAGCCATGTGCTAAAATTGATTTGTTTCTTAACCCGAGCAGTTTTTTAACCATACTTTCTTTTTTATTAAATTCTTCCATAAAGAACCTGCCAATTTCTTCACCTAAGTCCTCTAAAAGCTCATAGGATCTTACCAGAGGTAATCTTTCACCATATTTTTCGTATTTTGTCTTGAGTTCTTCTGATAATGCATTAAAATCAACAAGGCATTCATTATCTACGAGTTTATAGATATTTTTTTTGCTTAATTTAATCTGTGCACCGTACTCGAGCAATCTGTATAAACGGGCAACTGCGTCATCATACTTTTTTTCCATATTTGCCCTGCGAGAAGCATTTTCTAATAAATCAATTGCCCGCTCAATACAGAATTTATCGTTTTTTTCTTTATATAGAAATTCTTTATTCTGTTCAATCCTGTTTTTAATCTTCCATTTAGAGAGGAATTGCATCTGATTTTTATCAATGGTGTTAATCTCGTTGAATGCTTTCTCAATATTATATCTATCCCATTCAGAATAGATGGTGGCTAATTTATCGAGTAATGAGAGTTTGTTTTGAAATTCTTCTTCGTATATTGTGTTTCTTGCTTTCTTGAGTGTTTCTTTACAGGCATCAAACTGGATGTTATTGAACAACGAGATTGCATAGTCAAATAGATTTTCGGCGTAAATAATATTCGGCTTGAATGTTAATGCACTTTCTGTACCAAGACTAACACGGCCTTCGGTATCTCTTTTGCCTGCTATGTAGATTATGGTATCAACATTTGTTGCAATCGCCGCAAGAAGTAATCCTGCTGACATTGCCTTTGTTCCAGAGGTATAATCAACTGCAATGTCTTCGGGTTTATAGGGAATTTCTTTAATAAATTGTTTGCAAGATGTGTATACTGTCTGAACATCGTTCTCATCTGAAATTTTTCTCTTTTCATACTTTAAGCCGCTTAACTTAGAAGTAACAAAAGGTAGGGTTTCTCTCTCACTCTTTTCTGTTACAATAAATAAAACAAATTCTGGAGGATGATTTGATATTGAAAAACAAATACAATGTGCAATATCCTCTCTGTTCCTACCAGTACCAACAGAAATAATAAGTGCTTTTAACATAATTCTGTCCTTTTGATATTGTCAACAAGTTAAGAACTGATTGCTATCCAGCCCATTGAAATTTCACCAGAGACAAGTTTTCTTGTGGCAGGTGGGCCTTTTGTTTTATGAAATTTAGGGCGTTGTATATTATAACTTGTTATTCCTTTTTCTTCTGCAAGAATTAAAAAGGATGTTGCCCAGGCAGTAGAACCCTGTCCTATTCTTAAAAGGATGGCATCTTTCGGGATTGGTGGAAGGAATTGTTTTATCTTATTGAACGTTCTTTCTTTCTGGTAGATTTTGCGATAAAAGTTATCAGCAAGTTTCAGTATAAAATTTTCATCAATTGATTGATTTCCCTTTGCTCTCCAGAATATTTCTGTTTCAAATTCACAACCTGTTTTAATGGTTTCATAGAGTATAGGCATAGCCCTTTTTGTTTTTGCTCCTATAAGTTTTACCTGTGAAAGTTCCAGAACATTTTCTGGAGAAAATGTATTTGTGTCTCTGATATCAATCCATCTGTTAAACTCTTTCTGTGTGCCACCTGTAATTTTGTCCAGAACATTTCCGAGTGAAGATTTAAGATCTACCTGTATGGCTTCTCTGAATAGTATTTGTTCAATTACTCCTGAAAGAATACTTCCTTTAATAGAACTACCAGGAATATAAACCCTTCCTGCAGTTTTGATAATTTCCTTTACTTCAATAAGATTTGCGTTTTCTGCACTTTTAGAGATTGAGTGTTTATAAAGGATATTGTCCATTAACAGGTCATAATTATCACCGAAAACTTCGGAAATTTTTCTATTTTCAAGAGATTTTTTTATAAAAAGTGGTTGGAACTTCTGAAATCTTGTATCTTTGAATAAACCATCCATATCCACCCTGTAAAAAAAACCATCTTTCACAAAATATTCAATCGGACCTATTGCTCTTCCAGAACCAATATGAACAGGAGAAAGTGTTTTTATTTTAATCTTCATTTTCTTCCCTCAATTTACAGGGCAAAGATAAACAAAATCCATATCTATAAACCCTGTGTTGTTTGAATATTTCAGGGGTAAGATCAACCATATCACCTGTTAGGTTTGAAGAAAAGACAGATGCCTCGGAAATCATTCTTACTGATTTTCTGCGCAGATTTCTTCCAGCATAGGAAAAAATATATCCTTTTCTTTCTATGATTTCGTAGTACCCATCTTTGATATTAGGGATTTCGTTATCTTTTGGATGAACAAGCGAAACTGTTATAATACTGTTTGTGTTTTTGGGAGTTACAAGTTCGATGTCAGAACATTGCACATTAAAAAAGCCCTTTCCAACAGTTCTGTCTCCACCAATTCCTTCGTCTGCCATAAGGTTTAATGTAGATTGGAAGTTTTTTATAAAAGATTCATCCGGAAATCTAACAATGAAAAAAAGCCCTGAATCTTCTGAATTGAAAAAAACTTCTCCGAAATGAAAATAGTTTTCTCCAGGAGAATTTGTTAAACGGTTCAATGCTATTCTGGGAGTACTTTGAATAACCCAAGGTTTTCCTTCTGAAATCCTATCATAGATTGAAATATCCTGCAGTGTTTTTCCTGCAAGGAGTTGTTCAAATGCTTTTTTTTCAACAAATGAAATTTTTTTAAGTTTTTTATCACCTGTAAACTGGTTTAATGGCACAGGAAAATAAACCTTTTCTTTAATCCATGGGAATGCAGAAGATAACAAAAATACTGGCCTGTTTTCTATAAAACTGTCTAACAACTCTGAGAGTTGGGTATCTCCGTAAAGAAGCCAGTATGAGTGGCAGAAAGCAGAAAAGATTGTATCTGAATGCAGCATTGGTACTGTACTTTCTAAAAATCCTTCTCTGTCTCCTGAATGAAAAGAAGAACGAAATTTTAATCTGTAAAGTTTAAGATTCATTTTTAATGTTTTCTTTTATTGTTTCAAAGTTTTTTAATATTTCTACTGGAGTTGTAAAACCATTGCTGATTTTGTTTTGATTGATAGCACCCTGTGTATAGGATCTTTTACTGTTCCAGAAGATATCAATGTCCTTGAATTTTATCTGTCCATACCCTCTTGAACCCATTCCTCCAAGATAATCGTGTTCAAGTAGTTCCATTGCCTCAAAAATCTTCATAAGAAGGTCTTTATCATTTTCTTCAAATATATTGAAGAGTATTTCCATTGGCTTGAATATAGCACCAGCGGGTATCCTTTCAATCTGACGTAAACTGCCACCTTTTGCGGTTCCAGTAAACCTGTCAATTGCGGTTTCCATCTTAACCTCTGTCCATTCGAGGTCCATATTTCTTCTCATTTCTTCAGTAATGGATGACTCATCAAGGTATGTATCACGAATTATAACCCTTGTTAGGGTAAAAGCATCATTATCCTTAATCTTATCACCCATAATCCCCCAGATTCTGCATATCGGGCAATTTTTATATTCATCTATACTGGTGCAGGAGTGTTGACCATTTGCAATCTTAACCTGTTCCTTTTTCTCGAGAAGGGATCGTAGTTTTCCTTTTAATGAAGAACCAGGGATATATGGCTTATTATTTGGGTCTGTTATGACAGGTTGGTCAACTCCTCCAATCTTAACCCCTGTGGTCATACCGCCTATTCTAAGGCCTGTCTTAATTTCTATACTACCCTGAATCATTATTTTGCCTAAAAATGATACATTATTCATAATGCCTCCTATTAATCTTTTACCTTGCTATAAAACCTGTGGTATCCAACTATGGCTTCAAAAAAGTTTCTGAAATTCTCAAATTTGTTAAAATCTTTTCCAACATTTTGTAATGCAAAATCCAGTATTTCGCGAAGTCCCCTTATTGAATAATTGTTTTTATCGCTTTTCCCGGCAATATATGCTAATTTCGGCCGTAGCAATTCATGTTTACCTGATTCAATGTCTTCCTTTTTCATTCTTTGAACATCATCAAGAATATTTCTTATCTGGGAGGTCGTAAGTTTTATCTTTTTTTCTTTTTCCTCATGCGGGGCATATTTTTTTGCAAGATAATCTGCGTATTCGTTCATTGTTTTTACATCTGATTGATTTATAATCAAACTTATTTTGTTTTTATCTACATCATCGTGCCAGGGTTCGATTTCATTAAATCCTGGTCTGTTTCTGAAATTTTTTTCACTGTTCATTTTTTTCTCCTTTTTCTTTTGTCGTTAAAAGTTCTGCCCACCTAACCGCTGTGTTAAGATTGGGTTGAAGACGAAAGTCAGAAATAAACTGTTTTCTTATTTCATCTAATTCTTCTTGAATTTCCTTTTGTTTATGTCTTTCCATAAATCTCTTTATTGCATAGAAAATCCTCCAGATTCTGACGTAAGGAATTTTTTTAATTTTTTTATTAGAAAGAAGTTTTTCTTCTTCGTATCCAGCATACAAAACGTAAAGAAGAGAACGAGAAACATTTTTCTTTTCTATCAGGGTATAAATTTCTTCTGCTATTTGATGGATTTTGTAAAAATCCTGCCAGTTGATAGATGTATCGAGGAAACTTATTTTATTTTTTTCTCCTGTTTTTGCTTTTTCTTCTAATTGCCCTGCTTCAATGGCAGCCCTGTAAACAGGAAAACCAGAAGAAGGTGCAATAAATATCCCACCTGAAATAGTAATCCCAGGATGATTGCAGGTATACCTTATAAAACTTTCTCTAATATCTGTTGCAAAATTTGGAATATCAGACCATGGCCCTATTATAAAAAGGTCATCTCCCCCTGAGTATACAACACAACAATTTTGATATCTGGTTTCCCTTAAATGGTTGATACCGATGGAAAAAAATAGTGATACCATAGAACTTAACATACTGTATCTTGAAATAGAAATTTTCTGGACATCTTTATTCTGCCCATTGCTTTTTTCTTTCAGGCCTTCGCTGAATATTAAGCCAAGATTATCTACATCCATTCTTAGCGCAGCCCATTTTTTAACACCTGTGGCAACCTTACTTAAATCTTCGAGGGTTCCTTCAGGACTGTATATTGATTCAAATCTCCAGCCATCGCATCGACCTGTAAGAAAATCAGGGTTGTTGAAAATATAAGTAATTTTGTCAGAGCGAGAACCTAAAGATTCTTTTTTAAAGGTATATTTGTAGCCCAAGGTAGATGGAAACTGTTCCCAGGAATCAACCGGCATTTGTTCTTTTTCATACTTTATATGTTCAATCTCTAATGTTTTGGAATATCTGATTTCTTTTGAAAGATTTTCGAAACTCGAACATAAAGAACACTTACCTTCGGTTTCAATTTCTTTTCCGCATATCTCGCATCCATATAGTTCTTTGTCTATAAACTGGGGATATGGCTTGAATAGGTTTTTTTCTTCAAAAACAGGAGAGAGTTTTCTTCTTTTTTCTCTTGTCATAATATTTCTGAGGTCTTCAATCTTTCTGGAGAAATTCTCGGTTGTGAAATCCTGATAGGAGAGCGTTGTATACCCGAGAACTGAAATAATTCTTCCATTATGTAAATCAAGCATATTCTTTCCTATTGTTTTTGCAAGATTTTTTATTTTTTCCGGGAAATCAGGCGTGTTTGGAAGCAAGAGTGTAAAATTTCCTCCACCGAGAAATAAAAGATTGCACTCAGGTAGATTAAATTCATCAAGAATATACCTTGCTATTGTTTCAGAAACAATCTGCAGGTAAAAAGATCTTCCTCTTAATCCTTTCAATGCCTGTTTTGTTGTTACAGAATAGATAAAATTTTGAATTCCTGAAAGGTCTCCGGAAACAAGAACAAAATCTTTTCTCTGCAAAATCTGGGATGGTTTAATATAGAAAGTTTCAATGATGTCATCAAGGTCTTTTTCAGAAATATCTAAATTAACAAGACATCCTGCTATGGCTGCTGATGATTTTAGATGATGGAAAAGAGATACCTCGGGTTTATCGAAGTATGCAGAAGAAGGCACAAATAATGTATACTTTTCGAGTAGATGTTGAATTCGTGGATAGTTTTTATTAAATCCATCAGAAGGTTTTATATGCCCAATCTCTGTAGAAAAACCATCCCATAAAGCCGTGAAATTTTTCTTCTCGTTTAATGCATCTGTTTTATTTTTACAGGGAAATAGATCTTCTATTTTCTTTCCAATACTTACTGCAGGACAAAAATGAATATCTGTTTTTTTGTTGTTAATCTCTATCTGCGAGAAAATAGATATTAAAGGTTCTTGCTTTACTTCAACAGGAAGGGTTTCTTCTGGTTCTCTTTTTCTTCTTTCGCCGCTTGAAAGCCAGTCAGCAAGTTGAACAATTTTGTCCTCAAATTTATCTGGTCTATGGTGATACACTGCAATACTGGCAACATCATCATATCCTTTGAGATATTTATTAAAAAATTCATTGGTCCATAAAACATGCTGGTGGGTGAAAAAATTCCCTTTTTTATTGAACGGACAGATATATCCTTCAAGGTTTTTAGTTTGCTGGGAAAGGTTTGTTTTATCTGGATAAGCGCGCTGATAAAATTTCCCTATATCATGCAAAAGGCCGCCAAGTATTACTGCCTCTTGTTTTTTATCCATTAAATTTTCCTTTCATCGTTTAGATTATAACATATTTTCCAAGACCAAAAGAAGTATTTTTTCCAATATGAATTATCTCTCCAAGTTTTATGTAAGGTATGAATTCCTGTATTTCGCCACTGTATGTTATTTGTCCTGTAAAACCTCCAAGTTTCATTGTTGTTTTTTGCCTCGAAGAAAATCTTTGCCAGTCATACCATCTTAATGAACTTGAAATAGTTTGTATATTGCATGCTTTTTCTAATAATGCATCATAATCAATATTGAAGTTTTTATTATCTGAGTAGTTTTTTTTAAGTAAAGAAATTCGCCTTAATAAGGACTTTATAAAAAGTACAAATGGCAAGCCATTTATAAGTTCTCCTTCGATTTTTATCCTTGTTGGAGATATAAAATTAAGGGTTAAAAGATTTTGTTTTATTTTTGGGATACTGATTTTGACTGGTTTTCTATAATCCTTTATGTTCTGGGTTTTTCCATCAAATACAATTCTTGTTCTATTTTTTATTTTGATAAGGTCAAATTCTGATCTTTTTCTTCTGATGCCAATGCCTTTTTCTCCCATTAATTTAAAGGTTAACACAAAATATGGGAAATAATCCACCATTTTATCAATTATTATAAGGCCAAATTTAAGGTAATCATTTTTCCCATAGAATGTTTGTCTATCATAAGGAGGTTCAAGGATAAATGGCTGGGGAAAATTCTGGGATTTTTCGTCAGAGATGACCTCTGTGTTGAATATTTGTTTGTATATGCATTTATTAGAAATAAGACATCCATTGCAGTCCTGGATTTTCTTATTTACGCAGATACTGTTTTTGAAGGCAATTCCAAATGCACCCCTTAATGTTGCACCTTTATACGCAGGGAGAATTGCATTTTCCCTAAACCTTGTTATTACATCATATTTGTAGACGCGTAGAATTTCGTCTGGTTTCATGGTTTAAGTTATAGAACCATTATTCCATACACAAAAAAAAGTGTCAAGAACCTGTATGTGTAGACACAAAACAGCAGGTTTTGGTACTTGGGATTTTGTGCTCTTTATATTCAAGTAGAAAATAGAGGAAAAGTGTAGTGAGAGATTTTGTATCTTTTCTCTAAAACTATAAATACATCGCGTATAAAGGTGAGATGTATTTATGATATTATAAAAAGACACTGGACTAAAGCCCCTCACTACACGGGTTTTGATGATTGAATGCCCTGTCTCTACGAGACACCCCTCTAAAAGAGGGGGATTTAGGGGGGAGGAATATAAAAACTTTTGAAAATATCGAAAAATAAACAGAAAAAGTACTAAAATTTCAGTCGAATTTGGCACTACCAAAAATAAAATTAAGAGTGGCTTCAGGAAGTAAAAAGTTTGTGTATATAATTGCTAAGAGTTTCTTAAAGAATTAAAATAGATTATATGAAAAATAGTATCCTCAAGGAAATTATTGAGTCAATAGAGAAAATTCCTGAAGAGACATACAATGATTTTATCAATGAGATTAAAAGCCATTCGAGAATTTTTGTCTGGGGGCTTGGAAGAAGCGGTATGGTTGGTAAAGCATTTGCAATGAGATTAAGGCATCTCGGGAAAGAGAGTTTTTTTATTGGAGAGGTATGCCCGCCAATTGATACCAATGATCTTTTAATTATTGTTTCAAAAACAGGTAAGCCAGGAATGCTTTTGCCTCCAATTAAAGCAGCAAAAAAAGCAAAGGCATGTACATTATGCATTACAGCAGAAAAAAATCACCTAACACAATTGTGTAAAAAATCATTTATTCTGAATATACCCAGTTCTATCCAGTTTGGCGGTTGTCTTTTTGAACAAACTGTATTTATATTTTTTGATGAGGTTGTCGAAAGATATAGAAAAAAAGAGGGTATTTCTTTTATGGATATGGAAAAAAACCACGCAAACTGGGAATAGATGTGAAAACAATAGTAATCTGCGATAGTTCTGATTATGTTAGTTATCAAAGATTTGAAAACTCAATCTTAAGTGCGCTTGATTTTTATCAAATCTGGTATCAGACCATTGATATTTCTTATACACTTCTTGAACCAAACGATCTTTCCAATACGAATCTTCTTATTATTGCCCAGGAAGCAACAGGAAAAAAACTAACTCCTGATGACTGGAAAATAATATTCAAGCAGGTTTCTTCTGGTATGGGACTTTTGATATTCGATGGCATGGTTGCATCATATGGCAGTTTAATTTCGCAGTTTACAAATATAGATGGGTTTGACATAAAAAAGGCAGATACTGTTTTGTTTGAAGAATCATGGATTTCTGGCCTTTCTGCTGAAAAAACAATAAATACGAATATTCCAGTGCTCGTGAATATTCCTTTGTCTCCTGACAAGAACTGGACTGTTTTTTTAAAGGACGCTCATCTTAATCCTGTTGGAATATGGAAGTTTTTTGGAAAAGGCAGGATTACTATTATCGGAATTTCACAGGGTATATGGAACAAAAATTGCCTTGGACATACAAAAGGGTTTGACGGAATATTCTGGAGGTCTATTGTCTGGACAGCAAAAAAACCTTTTATTTTTAAGGGTATCCCGCCTTTTATTGCATGCAGGGTTAATGATGCTACTGGAAATGGAAAATCTCAACAGGATCCTGCAGAAATGTTCAGGTATGTGTCGGTTCTTAATGAGATTGGATTTATTCCACATATAGGATTGTGTATCTATGATATTAAAGAAAACACAATCTACAAGATAAGAGATTATTTTTATCAATCAAAGGCAGAGTTTTCAGCACATTCTTTTAACAGAGATTCATCTGAAAGAGATCCATCAATATATCTCGGGAGCGATGGTAGAGAATTTCAGATAGATGAAATAAGGAATCATTTTGAAGAGATTAATCATACCTTTGGAAGATATAATATCAAGCACGCTCAAACAATTAATGCCCATAGGTCTCAGATTGGGCTTAATTCACTTTATTTCCTCAGAGAAAATCATTGTTTTTTTTCTATGAATCTTCTAAAACCAGGGAAAATATTTTCTGATGTGCGCGGTCTTACCTGGGAACCAAAACCATACGGAATACAGAATTTTTGTGTTGATTATCTTGATGATAACCAGAATATTTTCAATGTTGTTTCTCATCCAGGGGAAATAACAAACAAAGGGGCAGATATTGATTTTTTACCGATTTCATCCGGATATTCAGTAGATTCCATTGCTAAAAAAGGCATATTTCAGGTAAAAAGAGGACTTGAAAATCTTACATCTGGTTGTTTAATGTTTCACGAAAATCGTCTCGCCAATTTTTCAATCGGAGATTTCGAAACAATCATCAGCATTATTGCTAATGAATTAAGAGATATCCCCCATATCTTTAAATCCTATGATTTTATTGCAAACTATATGAAAAACCGACAGGAATCAAAGATTGCGAATATTCAGTATAAAAATTCCCATATTTTTCTTGTTTTAACAGGAAAAAGTAAGATGGGCCAGTTTCTTTTTTGCTTTCTTGAAAATGGAGGAAATATTACACAGAGTTTTCTCGAAATTCCTCAATTTGAAAAATCCCTTGAATTAACATATAAAATTCAGCAGGGCTAAATAATTTTTGAAAAGAACTCAATTGCTCTTTTTATGTCTTGAATCTGTTTTTCTCCTAAGATTTCCCGCTCGATGATAATGGGTCCATTAAACCCGATGTTTTTCAACCTTCTCAGCAATAATGGAAAATTCACAATACCATCTCCCACAGGAACCTCTTTACCAAGATACTCGTCTCTATTAGGCCAGAGTGCATCCTTTCCATGGATGCTCCTGATATATTTCCCAAATATCTCAACGGCATCTATGGGATTTGCCTTTCCATAAAGTATCAAATTTGCAGGGTCGAGGTTTATGCCCACATTATCAAGACCAATGTCAATGATTGTTCTTTTCAGGGTTGAAGGAAGTTCCTGACCAGTTTCAAAACAGAAAAACTGTCCATTTTTCCTGCATTTTTCAATAAACTCCTTTATCACTGGAATAAACGACTGATAAACAGGATCCTGCTCATCATCGGGAATAAATCCAACATGAGAAACAATAAATTCTGTCTGCATTTCCTTAACAAAATCAGAAAACTCAAGCGCAAGTTTCAGCCGCTCTTTTCTAAAAGCAGGTGCGACAAAACCCATTGTTGCAGGACCATCTTTAAGATTGAAAATCTGTCCATTGAAAAGAAGAAATACAGAAAAGATTTCAACACTGTATTCATCTGCCTTTTGTTTAATTCTCACAGGATCAAACATTGCCATGTTTTCAGCAATAAACCCCATCTGACACAATGGGAAATTAAACATTTTTACTTTTTGAAATGTCTGGTCAAGATTTTCTCCTGATCCAACGATAATTCCCAATTTTGTTTTCTTCATCTTTTATCCTTTTTTTGTCGGGTAGTGCCAAACCTGACTGAACTTTTAGTATTATTTCTGTTTATTTTTCAATGGCTTCAAAAGTTTTTATATCCCTTCTAAATCCCCCTCGTCCCCTTTATAAACTATCCCTTACACACAAATTCCCAATTTGAAAAAGGAAACAAGTCTATCTCGCCTTCCTTTACAAAGAAGATAAGGCAATAAATACCATGGGTTTCATAAAAGATATTAACATTTTTCATATTTTATCGAAAGGAATAAGATTTGGAATAATTCCTTAACGCAAGTGGGTTTTAGAAGATGTGGGTAAGCAATCTACTCTATCCATTTTTTACTATAGGAACAAAGGAATCTACGAGTACAGGAAAAAGCAAAAATTAGGTACATAATTGATATAGAGGTTATAATAAATATACCTGAAATTTAAAAAAGAGATAAGATAGAAAATTTTCCGCAGAACTAACCAAAGTTAAAGGAGGATAATATGTCAGATGTAATTTTTAAGAAAAGATTGGAAAATTTTTCTGATAAGCCAGAGATTCTTGCCCGCAACCTTGCAATGGTTGCAGAAGGACTTGATATCGTAAATGAATTGAGCGAAAAAAATATCGGCTGGGAGGAAGTAGAAAAAAGGTTGGGTGAATACAAAAACTGGGATCCTGATATTCTAAAGGTTGATAAAGATACAGAAAATACCTATAGAAGGCGGCTTGAAGAATGGGGAAAACCTTTTGTTCTTCTTTCAGAAGAAGCAGGAAGGATTGAAATTAATACAGATAAACCAGGAGATTTGCTTTATGTGGTATGTGATCCATTTGATGGAAGTTATCTTTTTAAACATGGAATAAAGGATTTCTGGTATAGTTCTGTTGCTTTTTATGACAAAGATTTTAATCCTGTGTGTTGTTGCGTTGGGGATTGTGTCAGTGGTAAGATTGCATATGCAGATAAAAACGGTGCTTTTCTTGCGGATATTGATGGCGAAAAAATCTCAAAGGAAGTAAAACTTGATAAAAAGTATAGACAGCAGATGGGAAGAAATGATGTAACAGATATGGATGGAGCAAGTATTGAATCATATGCTATGAAACCTAAAAAATTTCTTGTTCCCCTTGTTGATAAATACAGGGATCTTCTTCTGCCCTTTAAGTTTTTCCTGCCAAATGGGGGACCATACGGATTTGCTGATGTTGCAGAGGGAAAAATTGATGTTTATTTTGCTATGAAACAACCGTTTGTTGATGTTTTTTCAGGAATTTTCATAGCAGAACAGGCAGAGGTTATTGTTACTGATTTTAAGGGTAATAAGGTTAAATGTAGCGATAATGTCAAAACAGTTCTTGATGTTGTTGTTTCGACAAATTCAGTTTTGCATGAAAAGATTCTGAAGAAAATTCAGGAGTGCGAAAGCAAATAATCAGGGTTATTTTTTTTTCTGAACTTGTTTTTATACATCGCTCTGTCAGCGAGTTTAATAAGCATTTTTGGGGTGAATGCATCATCGGGAAAACTTGCAATTCCTGTACTGATTGTGATAGCAATGTTTTCATCGACCTTTAGATTCATTTTATAGATTGTTTCCTCAATCCTTTTTGCACATATTCCTGCTCCTTCTTTATGGGATTCAGGAAGAAGCAATAAAAATTCATCTCCGCCATATCTGTATATGATATCTGCTTTTCTGCATTGTTTGCGTATTACTTCTGCAATATTTTTTAGAAGTTTGTTCCCTTTTTGATGCCCAAATTTGTCGTTGTATTTCTTAAAATTATCAATATCAATCATCACAACCGAAAAAACCTTTTTATATCTTTTGCATCTTTCAATCTCTTTTTTTAGATCAAAAAAAAGGTTTCTATAATTAAAACACCCTGTTAAAGGATCTTTGATAGAAAGTTCTTCAACCTTTGAATAAAGGAGAATCCTTTCGAGAATAGAAGAAAGTTCCATAGAAAGAAGATTGACAAAATCAAGATTATCTTGTGTGAAAGTATTTTTCTTTTTTGAACCAAGAATAATGATTTCTGATATATTACCATTTGTTTTTACAGGTACGCATAACAAAGAGTTTATTGAATAATCTAAGAATAAACTTTCATTATGGTTTTTAGCAATATCTACAGTTATTGTACTTTTTCCTGTTTTTAAGGCACATCTTATTGGATTGGCAGATTGATTTATTTCGATTATATCAGTTTTTTTATTTTTATTGAGCCCACAACTGGCTGCAATACTGATATTTTTACCTTCAACCGACAGGATGGCATATATATCGCATTTTATAAAAGTTCTGATAATCTTTATAACCTTATTGAAAACCTGTTCTTTACTTTGGTCCCTTAAAAGTTCCCTGTGCAAGGTTAAAAGTAAGGATGTTATTTCCTGATGCTTCATAGGATATACCTTTTTTTTATAAACATTTTCTATTCTCCTGAAAACCCACATTAAAAATTAACAGAATTAAATCCTGAAATTTTTCTATCCATTTACAGAAAGAAAATTTTCTTTTCCTAATTCCAAAAGGAAAAAATAAGATAAAATGGTTCCTTCGTTTCCCAAAAAAGCACCAAGATTTATTTTTATTCTTTTTGTGTCGATAGTCCTGTACGGTATTTCATAATTCATGGTTAATGTATATTTTAATTCAAATCAGGATTTCTTTCTATCATTTTATCATTTTATTGATATTTTACTTCTGGTTTTAACTGATAGATGTATATTTTTCCCTTAAGAAAAGTTAGAGGGTTGAAATTTTCTATCATTCATATTAAAATCTATACCTAAACACAGGAGGAATATATGCAAGGAGAAATACTAAAGTTAAAAGATATACCTCAAAATGAGGTGCCAGAAAGATTAAAGGTCCATTTTTATTTTGATTTCAATAAATATCCATTCAGGCATCGCGATCTTTTTGAAAGACAGGAAATAAATTCGGTTATATCAGTCCTTGAGGCAATTCATCCTTATGCCTGCGAATGGATTCAAAAATCTCTTCAGGAAAAGAAAAATTCCAGTACAGTAAAAGAATTGTCTCCTCAGGCATTCAAAGGGAAAAGTACAGGTAATTTTGTTATTTATGTTGAAGATGGGGCAATATTCGAACCATCCTTTATAAAAGGTTCGCTTAAAGATAAAGGCCATACATTATTTATTGGGAAGGATACACATCTTACTGGAGCAAGTGTTTTTCTTGATGAGGGTGATATCTATATAGGTGAAAATAATGTTATTGAATCCGGTGTCGGGATAAAAGGCCCAACAATCATAGGAAATAAAAACGAGATAAGGCAGGGTGCATATTTCAGGGGAGATGTCATCATAGGTGATGGTGGAACATATCGCGGTGAAATAAAAAATGGTGTGATGATGGACAAGGCGAATTTCCCGCATCCGTCATATGTTGGGGATAGTATCTGCGGATATGCTACTCACTTTGGGAACCAGGCAACAACAGCCAATCTTGGTATATACGCTGGTATATCAGGAAAGAAAAATGTTGTGATTGTAGTCCAGGAGAAAAAATATGACATTGGTAGACCAAAGATTGGCATTATTCTCGGAGATTATTCACAGGTTGGCTGTAATTCAGTTTCAGACCCAGGTGTATTTGTTGGCCCTAATACAATCTTTTATTCTCTTTGCAGAATAAGCAAGGGATTTTATGGGCCTAATGAGGTTTTGAAGAACAAACCACTTGAAAAAGGTATCATAGAGAGGGCTCCGCTGAAAATATAAAAATTTTTAGCGGAAACAGAAAATCAAGGGGAAAATCTACCTGTATTTATCCACCTTGTAATATCTTGGTATGAAAGTTTTTTTCCACTTGCGTAGATTTTCATAAGAAAAAGAACTTTTGATTTTATAATCTCGAGTTCTTGTTCTGTGTATTCCCATATATCCTGTTCATCTGGAAGACCATTCTTAATCTGATTCATTAACCTTTCATAATCATCTGCGGTCTTAATCCTGAAAAACTTCACTCCTGCTTTTCTTGCGTATTCTAAGTCCTTGCTTGAATCTCCGATAAAAAGAACATCTTCATAGCCAGAGTTTTTGATTTGTTTCAATATCTCTGCTTTGTCAATGGCACCTGCAGGGTCGCTACCCTTTATACCCAGAAAAAGTTTCCTGTCAAAACCATAGTGGTCAAAGTCCTTTTCGAGGATTTCCTGAATAATACCCGAGGCAACATAAAGGTCGTAATCTTTTGAAAGTGTTTCAATAACCTTTCTTACTGGTGGAAGTGGCTTCCAGAATAATCTTGCTGCCGCATTATTTAACCCAGAGTAAAATTCATTATACCTTTTCTGCAGTTTTTTATATTCTTTCTGAAGGTTTTCATCCACACCAAGTTCATAGGGTTCTTTTACTGATTCTGGCTTATTTCTTACAATGCAACTGACAACCGCTGATAATTGCTGGAATCTGGGTGCACCAGGATATTTAACAAAGCCCTGAATCATTTTGTTTATATCAATCTCGAGATTATCAGGATGAAGAAATTTTCTGAACCCAGTATCCCAGCAGGCAACAAAAGATGAAAAAAGAATATGAATTGATTTGTCCCAGCCACTATTGACAAGAGGACCATCAAAATCAAAAACAATCGCATTTTTTTTCATATTAGTCATTATACCACATTCACTGTTAGAATTTCGTCCACACTTTGCAGTATAATAATCTAAAAACAATAATCCATTATATTAAATAAATGTTAGAGATTAACAAGAAAGCCGCAAGCAAGTTTGGGATAGATGCCAGAGTAATCGAGGAGAATGTAGATACAAGAAAGAATATCGAAATCCTCGGAAATGATCACATCCATATCTTGGTAAATTTATTCCACAATTGGCCGAGGTTTTCTTAAAGAAATACTTTGAGAAAGGCACGAGGCAAAAATTAATCAGGATTCTGTTGTAGATATATTTGTAAAAATAAAGGATACAGAATATTATTTTGATATCACAAGTGCCAAACCAAATATGAAAGAGTTTATCGCCTTGAAGCGTAAACTCCTGAGATGGGTGGCTCTGAGATTGAGCCAGAAAAAAACAGCCAGGGTTTTCACGGGATTGGCAATTCCTTATAATCCCTATCACCCTGAACCTTACGAAAGATGGACACTAAAAGGATTATACGATTTAACAGAACCTTGGAAGAAGAATTTTTACAAATTGGACATTATATTGATGATCCGGAAATACTTAACCCATTGCTTACAGAGTGGCTTGTAGAATATAATTTCAAAAGACCTCATGAATCATTAAAAAAATACCTTTTGACTTCTTTTTTCAGTACCAAAAAGTGTTACCTATGCCCCCAATGCGTACAGTATCTGGACATATTGGATTTTTTGGTGTATTATCAAATTTCAAATAATCCTGTTAAAAAAGGAGAAAGTGTATGTTAAAAATTCGCAGAGATGGCAGAAAAATTACTGTTGAAACAGGTTCAGGAAAACTTACGTGGAACGCAGATAAAGGCGGTGAAATAGTTGATTTTGCGTGTAAAAATGAAATGGAATCGCATAAACTTCTTTCAGGTTCTGATACTATCTGTGGGCTCAGGTTTGTTGTTGATGGCAAGGCATACAATCTTTCTGAAACAAAATCAAAACTTACTGTTGAGTCATCTGACAACGAAAGAGTTGTCATCCAGAATGAGGCAAAAATTGCGGGTGGCTCTGTAAAAATTACACAGAGATATGAGATATTCTCAGAAGGCGCTGTTTTCTGCGAACAGATAATTGATACAGATGGAAAAAAAAGTTTTACTCTGAATGAAATATCAATGAATGTTTTTCTTGATATCGAAACAGCGAAATCAGCAAAATGGGGATATTTTACAAGGGAACCATGGTATAAAAGAGATTATTCAACAACCCATGTTTTTTATGGACTTGATCTCTATAAACAACCTGCTGAAACATCCTGTCAGAGGGAATTATGGCCTCTTGCTTCAATAGACCTCGGCTGGGATAAAACAAAGTTTTTTAGCAATAAGATTGAGTTTGTCCTTGATGAGTGGATAGGTTTTAATGATGCACCCCGGCAGTATACAATGAGTTGCGGTGGCAAAGAGGGAAACAAATGGGCACTTCACTGGTATATCTTTCATGGGACCCAAATGAAGATAAGTGAACCTGTCAGATATAGAAACAAATGGGGTATGCTGTTTCTTACATCTCGAACCCAAAGTGGGAAAGGTGTTGATCCTGCCTATAGAAACAATGTTCTTGGTTGTAGGGTTGCTCATTGTATGTATCCCTATGCACTTATTGAAAATCAGTGGCCATGGGCTTTAATGCCAATCAAACAGGTTGCCTGTCAACCACCACAGTTGTTTAAGGGTAACCCTGATATAAAAAGGGTTGATGAAGCAGCAGACCTTGGCGCAAATTTAATGATTATTCACCAGTTCTGGATGAGAAATCCAGGGACAAACTGTGAACCACCTGCGGATTATGTTGTTAAAGATCCTAAATGGTTTAAGGCATTTGTTGATAGATGTCACCAGCGTAATATGAGAGTTTTAACCTATATCAGGGGCTGTGAACAGTATCAGATGTATCAGACATGGTTTGAGGAGTATATGAAAAGAGATTGGGATGGATTTTATCCTGACTGGAATTCTCCTCATGCAATGGGCTTTACAAAAACAAGCCTTCTTCACTGGTCATCATATGGCTATTTTATGTATCTGAGGGCAATGCGAAAAAGAATTGGTGAAAACGGAGCTATTATTGGCCATACAGGATTTCCTTTTGCGCTCAGCCAGAGTTGTCTTGATGCTGCATTGTGTGGGGAATTATCAATAAAACATGATGAGCTTCTTACTGTTCCTGAAAGCACAGCATATTTTTCATGTTTTGATTGTTCTGGCGCACATTTAATTGGAGGAAACCTTAAAGATAGGGCAGAATTTTCTGGGAAAAAGGCAGCAGCAATATGCTGTGCCTTTGGAATGACGGGTCATCCTGTTCTTGAGCCAGGTGTTCCATTTGCAAAAGCGTCTGAGTATATGAGACCACTGTGGAATGCAATGACCAGTTTACCCGGGGATATCGTAAAACTTCATAACCCTGCGTATTGCCCAACAAACGCAGTTTACTGCAAAAATTTCTGGTTATTCCCAAGTTTATGGCAATCAAACCAGGGTAAAGCGCTTTTGCTCATTACGAACCTTGAAGACAAAGAAGAAATGAATGGGGATGTCTTGATAAACACAGAAGAACTTGATGTTCCAAAAAATTCAAAATTGCGTATTCTAAATATTAGGGGCATGATATCAGAATCTGTATCGATAAAAGGTAAGTCGGTTAAAATCAAGAATTTACCTCCGCATTCGTCCTGTGTTGTAATGATTGAATAAATTTATAGATACTCAGTTAACCAGGTTGTCTTATTGAAGAATAGTAAGTAAGAAATAAACAGGAAGATGTTTCAATATTTATATCTTCCAACTTGGTACCTATTTTTTGCATTTTTCAATGGAGATTCGTAGTATTTTCCTGATTTTACCTGTGAATGGATATACCCGCATAATCAGAAAATCCCTTAAAACTTTGACAAGAGTGCCAGTCATTGGTAAAATAAGTATTATCAAAGAAAGAATAATGAAGAGAAAAGGAGAGATGTAGTGGAGCAGATTAGGGTTCTTACAGCGGATGATCTGGAAAAAGAGGGAATTGAAATATTAAAAGATGCTGGTTTTATTGTTGATGAAAAGGGAAAAATACCTGTTGATGATTTGCTGAAAATCATTGATAACTATGATGCTGTTATAGTTAGAAGCGCAACAAAAATTCCTGCTCCTGTTATAGAAAAAGGAAAAAGATTAAAGATTATTGGAAGAGCAGGGGTAGGGCTTGATAATATTGACGTTCAGGCAGCAACGTCCTGTGGAATAGTTGTTATGAATGCTCCTGAAGGAAATACTCTTTCTGCTGCAGAACATACATTTGCGCTTATACTTTCCATGGTAAGACATATACCTGCTGCCTGCAGTTCTTTGAAAGCGGGCAAATGGGATAGAAAACAGTTCATGGGAACAGAACTTTTTGGTAAAACCCTCGGTATTATTGGGCTTGGAAGGATTGGCAGACGCGTTGCAGGATATGCGAAAGCATTTGGAATGAATGTACTCGGATATGATCCATTTGTGTCAGAAGAAGAAATGCAAAGGATTGATGTTGGTCTTGTTACCCTCGAAGGCATATGCAAACAAGCAGATATTATTACCCTGCACCTTCCATTAAACAAGGATACAGAAAATATCCTAAAGGAACAGCATTTTTCTATGATGAAGGATGGAGTTATGATTGTTAATGTTGCACGGGGTGGACTTTTTGATGAGGCAGTTCTCGAAAAATTTATAAGGAACAAAAAAGTTAAGGCAGCTGCTCTCGATGTTTTTTGCAGTGAACCTCCAGGTTGTAGGGCACTGATTGAACTTGATAATGTAATAGCAACCCCACACCTTGGAGCATCAACAAAGGAAGCACAGATTAATGTTGCAAGGGATATATGTAAGCAGATTGTCGATGCACTTATTCATAAAACCATCAAAAATGCTGTTAATGTTCCGTCTATTGACAAGGAGGTTATATCAAGATTCAAGGGATATCTTGACCTCGCGGAAAAACTGGGGTTATTTCTTGCACAGATGATTGATGGGATACCCGAGGAATTGTCTGTTGAATACGCAGGCGAGATAACAAACTATGATATTGCTCCTTTAAGGGTATATCTCCTCAAAGGTTTTTGTGAAAGATTTCAGCCGGCAACATACGTAAATGCGCCCTTAATTCTTAAGGAAAAAGGCGTGGGGTTTACGGAAAAGAGAAAAATTTCCGCAGAACAATTTTCAAATCTTATTACTGTTGAGGCGCTGATTGATGGTAAAACATATTCGTTAGCAGGAACAGTGGTTGCTTCTGAACCAAGGGTTGTAAGAATAGACGGATATCCTGTTGAAGCCACACCAGAGGGCGCACTTCTTGTATGTAGAAACGATGATGTTCCGGGGATTGTAGGTCATATTGGAACAATACTCGGCAGGAAAAATGTTAATATTGCGTCAATGACAATGGGTAGAAAGATAAAAGGGGGACCTGCTATTACTGTTTTGAATTTAGATCAAGAAATCGATAATATAACAATTAACGAAATAGGGAAATTTCCAGGAATAAGGTCAATGAGGATGGTAAAGATATGAAAATAGAAAAAACAATTGTTACCCTTTGTTTGATAGAACAACACGGCAAACCAGGCATACAATTGTACCCATCTATTTAACCATCCTGGATATCCCTTACAAGTAAGGGGGTGGTTACAATTAATATTAATTCAGCACCTATCATAATACCGTTGTTTATATTTTGGGGCGCGCTTGCCATTCTTATTGGATATCTGTGGCGTAAGTATATTGGAGAAAGAACTATTAAAGCAGCAGAAGAACGGGCGAGAGAAATAATAAAGGAAGCCGAAAGTGTAGCACTTACAAAGAAAAAAGAACTTGATATACAGACAAAGGAAACACTATACAGGCTAAGATCTGAATTTGAGAAAGAAACAAGAAACAAAAGAAAAGAATTGCAGTTTCTTGAAAGACGTTTGAATCAACGCGAGGTTATGCTCGAAAAAAAGGTAGAACTTCTTGAAAAGAAAGAAGCCGAGATAGGGATAAGAGAAGCGCAAATCTCAGAAAAAGAACAGCAGATACAACAAAAGAAACAGGAGATTGAAAACATTATTGAACAAGAAAGGAAAAAACTTGAACAAATCTCAGAAATGACAAGAGAACAGGCAAAGGAAACACTGATAAAGGCAATGGAGCAGGAAGCAAGAAACAGTTCTATTGAAATTATACGCAAGATAGAATCAGAGGCAAAGGAAATAGGAAATAAAAAGGCAAGAGAAATTCTTATTTCTGCGATGCAGCGACTTGCTTCAGAAGCAGCCACCGAAAGCACGATTTCTGTTGTAAGTTTGCCAAATGACGAAATTAAAGGAAGGATTATAGGAAGAGAAGGAAGAAATATCAGATCCTTTGAATCTGCAACAGGAGTGGATTTAATTGTTGATGATACTCCTCAGGCGATTACAATCTCTTCTTTTAATATCTATAGAAGAGAAATTGCGCGACTTGCACTCGAAAAACTTATAGCAGATGGCAGGATTCATCCAGGAAGAATAGAAGAAGTTATCCAAAAAACAACCCAGGAGATGGAAGAAAAATTGATTGAAGATGGAAAAAATGTTGCATTTGACCTGGGGATAGAAAACCTGCATCCAGAACTTATTAAACTACTTGGAAGACTGAGATACAGAACAAGTTTTGGACAGAATGTACTCCAGCATGCAAAAGAATCAGCATATCTTGCAGGAATGATTGCAGCGGAACTCGGACTGAACCCAAAGATTGCAAGAAGAGCTGCTTTGCTTCATGATATTGGTAAAGCCCTTGATCAGGAGATAGAGGGTAGCCATCCTGAAATTGGAGGGGATATATTGCGCAAATGTGGTGAGTCAGAAGAGGTTGTTGATGCTGCATTAAACCATCATAAAGACCTTGATATTGCCTCGCCATATACAGTAATTGTTCAGGTTTCTGATGCTCTTTCTGCAACCAGACCAGGAGCAAGAAGGGATACACTGGAAAGTTATCTTCGCAGGGTTGAAGAACTTGAAAAGATCGGATCTTCTTTTAAAGGTGTTGACCAGGCATACGCAATCTCTGCTGGAAGAGAAATAAGGGTTATTGTGAAACCAGAAGAAATTTCAGACCAGCAGGCAATGCTCCTTGCAAGGGACATAGCAAAAAAGATTGAGGAAAATCTAAAATACATAGGACAGGTAAAGGTAACAGTCATCAGAGAAAAAAGAGAAAGTGAGTTTGCCAGATAAATTGATTTTAGAGATATAGAAGAGGTGGTTGGACAGGTATGTCGAAGATAGCCATTAATCGGCAAATATTCAGTCAACAGGATCTATTGAAAGACAGAAAGTAGCAAGTATAGAGTAAAGAGTATAAAATGTAATTTTCTCTTCAATTTTTTGCTACTTAAGTGGACAGAATTCAGTGAACACTTATATTTAATGTATTTATACCATCGCAGACAGAATCAGGTGATTTGTTTGCTGGTAAAACAAAAGAAATAAGGCGTCAAATATATGTGGCAGGAATCTGTGTGGAAACTGGTATATATCCTGGTTTTTCTCGGCTCTCTATGCCTTTCTCTAATGTTTGTGCCCCTGGTAAAAAGATTTGCCTATGTTTTTAATGTGCTTGATCATCCTTCTCCGAGAAAGGTTCATACTTTTCCAACACCGCTTACAGGGGGAATCGCTGTTTATTTATCAATTGTTGGAACCATAATTATCGGCCTTTCAGGGAAAAATCTTCTTCCATATTTCTCTGCTTATTCAGCTAGTATATCCTCTGTAATGCCAAAACTTGCAGGATTTCTAATTACATCTGCAGTTGTGGTTATTGTGGGCTTTCTTGATGATATCTATCATATAAATCCTCTAACAAAAATTCTTTTTCAGATTATTTGCGGACTTATAACATTTTTTGCAGGAATTAAAATCTCTTTTTTCTCATCAAACCTGTATGTTCACATTATCCTGACAGTACTATGGATTGTTGTCTGTATGAATAGTTTTAACCTTCTTGACCATATGAATGGTCTTGCTGCAGGGGTCGCCTTTATTGCAGGCAGTATATTTTTCTTCTTCTCATCAGGTAATGGTCAACTCTTTATATCAACACTTCTTGCATGTTTTCTCGGAAGTATCCTTGGCTTTCTAAAGTATAATTTCCCACATGCAGAAATTTTTCTTGGAGAATGTGGAAGCAGTTTTATTGGTTATTTTCTCGGATGTCTTGCTATTATGGGGACATACTACCAGTACAGGCCTTACCAGAGTTTCCTTCCTGTATTAAGCCCACTTCTTATTTTTGCACTGCCATTTTTTGATACTATAAGCGTGGTTTGTATAAGGATAAAAAACAAAAAACCAGTGTTTATGGCTGATACAAACCATCTTTCTCATAGATTGGTACGGCTCGGGATGAGCCCTACACAGGCAGTAATATTTTGTTATCTGCTTACACTTGCCTGCGGAATTGGCGCTTTGCTTTTAAGAAACCTGACGACCTCAGGGGGAATAATTGTTTTCTGTCAGACATTGCTTATTCTTATTTGCGTTGCACTACTTGAAAGCACAGGAAGAAAACATGCCTGAATTAATTGTTAGTTTAGACATTGCAGAAAGAAAAGAAGCCGAAGAAGTTGTTGAAAAACTCGGTAGTTCAGTGATGTTTTATAAGGTTGGAATAATTCCGTTTACAGCATTTGGACCCAAGATAATAAGGTGGCTTACCTTATTAGGGAAAAGAGTTTTTCTTGATTTGAAGTTTTTTGATATTCCAAATACTGTGGAAAATGCAGTAAAATCAGCATGTGATATGGGTGTTGAACTTTTAACAGTTCATATACTTGGTGGTAGCAATATGCTAAAAACAGCAATTAAAGCAAGAAATACTGGAAACACAGACACAAAGATTATTGGCGTAACAATTCTTACATCTTTCTCAGACAACGATATAAAAGAGATTGGACTTTATATGGATATAAACAATCATATCCTGAAACTAACAGAATTAGGATATAAATGTGGAATTGATGGAATTGTTTGTTCTGTCCATGAACTTAATCTTCTAAGAGAAAAATTCAGACATCCATTTTTAATGGTATGTCCTGGTATAAGAATAAAGGCATCAGGTGATGACCAAAAACGGACTGCAACTGTTTCACAGGCAGTAAGTGCAGGCGCTGATTACCTTGTTGTTGGCAGGCCTATTATTAAAAGTGAAGATCCTTTATTGGTCGTTGAACAGATTAAAATGGAAATGAAAAAAAATGAAAAAAAATGAAAGAATTCTTGAGGTAGATCTGGACGCAATATCAAATAATGTAAGAATCATAAAGAAATACACTGGGAAAAAACTTCTCGCATGTGTTAAATGCGATGGATATGGACTTGGCGCAGTTCCTATAAGCAAAAAGATAGAACCTCTTGTTGATTGGTTTGGAACTGCAACAGTTGAAGAAGGTATTTTATTGAGAAAAGCGGGTATTACCAGGCCAATCCTTGTTCTTGGCCCAATAAGGAAGGACAATATTAAAAACGCAATCAGCCACAGGATATCTATTACATTACCGTCTCAAGATTTTATAGATTGTATACCATTGTCAGAAAATGTTTCAGTTCATATTAAGGTTGATACAGGCATGGGAAGAATTGGCATCATGCCAGAGGATCTTTATGAAACAGTAAGAAGAATAAAATCAAGGAAGAACATAAAACTTGAAGGTATATTCTCACACCTTTCAGATTCTGAAAATCCTGACAGGAAATTTGCCCTCGAACAGGTAAGGATTTTTCAGGATGTTCTCAAACAAATTCCAGCGAAATGGCGAACAACAACCCATATTGCAAATTCAGGTGGGATTATTAATGTCCCTGAAAGTTTCAAAGGATTCTCAATGGTAAGAACAGGCCTTCTTCTTTATGGTGTTTATCCATGTCTTTTTCTTAAAACATTCAAATGTCTTCCCTCGCTTAAGTATGCGATTTGCGGTTCTACGGAGATTTTGTTTGTAAGAAATGTTGATGCTGGAACGCGACTGAGTTATGGTGGAAGATTTGTATGTCAAAAAGAAACCCGCATTGGAATTGCAGGAATTGGCTATGGCGATGGGCTCAGCAGGGCATTATCGAACAATTTTTATATGAAATGCAGGGATTCGCTTTTGCCAATCAGGGGAAATATATGTATGGACCAGACAATCCTTGAATTAAATCAAAATACAGAACAGGGTGATAGAGTTGTTTTTCTTGATTCAGAGATTTCAGCCGAAGATATGGCTGAAATTAGTCATACTGTTCCACATGAAATTTTAACGCGGTTTGGCGTCTCGAGAATGAAAAAGATATACCGTGGGTAAATAAAACGCAATAAAGGAGGATAAAATCAAGAAAGTCTCGAGTGAGAAAAAAGGAAATATTGAAGAATTAGTCAGAATTATAAACAAGTATCTGCACAATTGTCTGAAAAATACTGGTGGCATGGCAAAAACCCTCGAGGAAGCAATGAGGTATGCTATTTTCCCTGGTGGGAAAAGAATAAGACCTGTGCTTGTTATTGCTGTTTCAAAAACAGTAGGCATACCGACAAAGAAAATTCTTCCAGCAGCATGCGGGGTTGAACTTATTCATAGTTTTTCTCTTATTCATGATGACCTTCCCTGTATGGATAATGATGATTTTAGAAGAGGGAAACCCTCATGCCACAAAAAGTTTGGAGAAGCAGAGGCACTTCTTGCTGGGGATGCTCTTTTGTGTCTTGGAATAAAAGAAATAGCAAAATGCAAAAGTTATCAGGCAGTAATAAGAACCTGTGATGCCCTTGGTTCAAACGGAATGGCAGGAGGTCAATCCATTGATATGAAATTTAAAAATAAGCCACTACCCACAGATATAAAGATATGGCTTGATAGAAAAAAAACAGGAGAACTATTCAGTTTATGCTTTGAATTACCGGCAATAATTGGACAATGTGAATTGAACATCGTTAAAAAACTTAAAGATATCGGAATTGTTTTTGGTGAAGCATTCCAGATTCTCGATGATATTGATGACAGAGAAGGAGATAAAAAGATTTTAGAAGAGCAACTGAAAAGAAGATGCCATATTCTTGTGAAAAGGACAAAAAATCTTAAAGGAAGTGTTGATCTTCTCCTGGATGTTATAAAAGCCACCTTTACTGACTTTGTGAAGATATAAAACTATGTTAAAATAAGGGGAATTTTTAATTGTTTGCAAAAACAGTACTATTGAATAATTTTGATGGTATAGGTTACTAATTAGGGGGATTTTATGGCAATCATACAGACAGATAAACTTACAAAACACTATGTCCTTGGAAGAAAAAAGTTTGTTGTTGGCCTTGAAAATGTTGACCTTGAGATTAACGAGGGCGAAATTTTCGGAATTCTCGGACCAAATGGTTCAGGTAAAACAACATGTTTGAAATTGTTACTCGGGATACTATTTCCAACATCAGGTGAAGCAAGAATAATGGGACGACTCCCTGATGATATTGAAATGAAACAGTATGTTGGGTTTTTACCGGAAAATCCTTATTACTATGATTATCTTAATGGACCAGAATTGCTCTTATTTTATGCGAGATTGTTTTCAATCAGACCAGATGTCGCGAAAAAAAGAATAGATGAACTTCTTGAACTTGTTGAACTGAACAATGCCCGACGGCTTACCTTGAGACATTACTCAAAAGGTATGCTCGAAAGAATTGGGCTTGCTGCAAGTTTAATAAATGACCCAAAGATTTTGATACTCGACGAGCCGACCACAGGACTTGACCCTATTGGCTGCAGGGATACAAGGAATCTCCTTATAAAACTGAAACAACAGGGAAAAACAATACTTCTTTCAAGCCATTTCCTTTCAGAGGTTGAAAGGGTCTGCGAAAGAATCGCAATCTTTCATAGAGGACATCTTCTTGCTACAGGAACACTTGATGCCTTGAATAAACAATACCAGGCAGAAAATCTTGAGGACCTTTTTGTAAAAACAATTTATGCCTTTGACAATCAGGAAGCAGTAAAAACAGGAGAACCAAAATGAAAAAGATGTGGACCATAGCGGTTAATACCTTCAGGGAATCAATGAGGAAAAAGACCCTGTACATTATTCTTATTTTTGCCCTTATTGTAATCGGTGCATCAAAACTGTTTTCCTTTCTCACTGCTGAAGAAGAGTTAAAGATGATTAAGGATGTTAGTTTCTCTGCAATCGAGTTTTTTGGCGCTCTAATAGCAATATTCGCCTCGATTACTGCAATTTCCACAGAGATTGAACGCCGTACGATTTATACCCTTTTAACAAAACCAATCAGAAGATCTGATTTTGTTTTAGGAAAATTCTTTGGTGTATCACTTATTATTTTTGTGAATTTTATTCTAACAACGCTCTTTTTTATAGGGCTACTGCTTTTCAAAAAAAGTATTCCTGATATAGAGGTTTTTAAAACACTCCTTCTTATATTTTTTGAACTAATACTTATAGGTGGAATTACCCTTGCACTCGGAACATTTACAACAGATGCATTTAATATTATATGTTCATTTTTCCTTTATATTGTTGGACACCTTACCTCTTATGGTAAGGAAATGATTGAAAGAACAGAGAATATTGTTGTAGCAGGCCTTGCAGATATGCTTTATACTCTTGTTCCGAATTATGAAAATTTTAATATAAGGGACAAGATTGTTGTTGGGATAAGTGTAAGCTGGGGGTATGTAGGATATACAATTCTGTATGGGATTCTTTATACCTGCATTGTGCTTCTTATTGCACTTTACTTTTTCCAGAAAAGAGAAATATGAGAAGAAAAGGATATAGATATCTTATTTCGATTGTTGTTCTTTTTGTTGGGGTACATCTTGTTCAGGTACAGATTGATTACAGGAAAAAAATTGAGAATCTTGAAAGCAATCTCTTGTTAATGCCGGGTCAGATTGCGGGAAGCCTTGTTCTTGGCGGGTTTAAGGGACTTGCCGCTGACCTTTTGTGGTTGAATATGGAAGAATACTGGCATAAAGGACAACATTATAAAATCTTGCCTCTTCTTGAAGCAATTGCATGGCTTCAACCGAGTTATATTCTTGTCTGGACAGTCGGTGGCTGGCATATGGCTTATAATATATATGCAGAAGTAAAAACACCTGAAGAAAAGCAATACTGGTATCAACAAGGAATAGAGTTCTTAAAAAAAGGCCTGGCATATCCGTTTAATGCTAATAAGTATGATATCTATTTTGAACTCGGGTGGACATACTATCATAAGGGCAAGGATTATCCAAATGCAGTAAAATACTTAGAGAAAGCCGTGAAGTATCCTCATCCTGAATATGTTGATGATGTTCTTGCCCATGCCTATGAAAAAAATGGGCAAATAGATAAAGCAATAAAACAATGGGAGTTTGTCAGGGATAACTATGTTTCATTTTTTGATATTGCCACCCGTATGATACATGACCTTAAAACAAAAGGTAAAGCAACCCCGTAAAAAAGGGATACTTATAGTATTGTCAGCGCCATCGGGAACAGGAAAAACAACCCTTGTAAAAAAACTTAAACAGGTATACCCTGATATTGCGGTGTCTGTGTCGTACACAACAAGAAAACCGAGAAAATCAGAAAAAGATTCAGTCGACTATCACTTTATATCTGAAAAAGAATTCAAAAAAAAGGTAAAAACAAACTTTTTCGCTGAATGGGCAAAGGTTTATGATAATTACTACGGAACATCAAAATCCTTTATAGAAGAAAACCTAAATAAGCAAAAGATTGTTCTTCTTACGATTGATACCCAGGGTGCACTTCAGATTAAGTCCAGATATCCTGATGCTATTCTTATAGGGATATTGCCTCCATCTCTTAAAGAACAGAGAAAACGACTTGAGAAAAGGGGAGAAACAGAA